>Ga0172367_10000130_pt1 | contig 112122 bp, 113 predicted proteins | sample Lak10m_FD_114542 | JGI IMG/M metagenome (GOLD analysis project Ga0172367, IMG submission 114542) | Freshwater microbial communities from Kabuno Bay, South-Kivu, Congo - kab_022012_10m | ecosystem: Environmental > Aquatic > Freshwater > Lake | place: Democratic Republic of the Congo... | reverse complement strand
TCGCCGCTCGGAGGCCTCGAACGCTGGCTCGACGACCCGGCCGTCGACGAGGTGATGGTCAACGGCGACGGCACGGTGTGGGTCGAGCGTCGCGGCGTCATCGCGCCCGTCACCGTGCTCGGGACCGACACGGTGCTCGCCGTCCTCGAGCGGATCCTGGCGCCCATCGGACGGCGGCTCGACCGCTCGTCGCCCACCGTCGACGCCCGTCTTCCCGACGGGTCACGCGTGTGCGCCGTCATCCCGCCGGTCGCGGTCGACGGTCCAGTGGTCGCCATCCGCCGGTTCCGTCCTGCGCCGTTCCCCCTCGACGCGTTCGCCGACCCCGCCACGGTGGCCCTGTTGCGCCGGCTGGTCGAGCAGCGGCGCACCCTGCTCGTGAGCGGGCCGACGAGCTGCGGCAAGACCAGCTTGCTCAACGCCCTCGCCGCTCACGTCGGCGCCGACGAGCGGATCATCACCATCGAGGACACGGCCGAGCTCCGGCTCGACCACCCCCACGTCGTGCGCCTCGAGTCACGGCCGGCGACCCCCGAGGGAGTGGGCGAGGTCGGTCTCGACCATCTCGTGCGCACGGCGTTGCGACTGCGGCCCGACCGGATGGTGATCGGCGAGGTGCGCGGATGCGAGGCAGTCCCGCTGCTGCACGCCCTCCACACCGGCCACAGCGGTTCGATGGCCACGGTGCACGCCAACTCGGCACTCGACGCCCTCGGGCGTCTGGCAGCCTTGGTGACGGCCGAGGTCGGCAACTGGTCGACCCGGGCGGTGCAGTCGCACGTCAGCAGGGCCATCGACGTGGTGGTCCACCTCGGTCGCGACACCGCCGGGCGACGACACGTCGATCACATCGTCGCCGTCGGGGCGGTGACCACCCGCGGCTTCCAGGTCACCCCGATCGGCGGCCTTCCCGACGAGGTGGCGTCGTGAGAGCCGCCGACCGCGCACCCGACCCTGCGGCCGAACTCGCCGAGCACCTCGACCTGATCGGCCGCGAGATCCGCAGTGGCTCGAGCCTTGGCGCGGCACTCACACACCACGGCGACCCACGGCTCGCCGCCACCTCACTCGGCGCGAACGCGGCCGACGTCCGGGTGGTGGGTCACGCACTCGAACTCGCTACCCGACGGGGAGGCTCGGAGGCCGCATGTCTCCATCACGCCGCAGCCGCACTCCGCGAACGGGCGGCACTCGCCCACGAGGCACGTTCGCACGCTGCTGCGGCGTGGGCGAGCGCACGCCTGCTCACCGTCGTCCCTGCGGCCTTCGCCTCGTGGGGAATGCTCACCAGTGCGTCGCTGCGACATGCGGTGACGACCCCCGCAGGTGCCGGGTGTGCACTCGTCGGCGCAGGACTCAACGCCGCCGGGTGGCGCTGGATGCGGTCGGTGGTGGGCGAGGTCGGCAGATGAGTTCGCTCATCGCTGGGGTCGCTGCGGCGGTCGTGGTCCTCATCGTGGCCCATGCCCGCGCACCGAAGGCACGGCGGCCGCTCACCCCGCCGGTGGTTGCTGACCGACACGAGCCACTCTCGTCGCGACGCGGCATCCGACGGCACCCACGCCCTCCACCGACCGCCGACATGGCCGACACGGTCGATCTTCTGGTGCTCGGCCTCCGCACCGGCCTGCTGCCCCTACCCGCACTGCGCGAACTGCTCGACGACTGCCCGGAGAGTGTCCGACCTGCTCTCGCTGCCGTCCTCGCCGAGGTCGACGACGGGGCCCGCCTCGGTGACGCCATCCGCCGCTTCCCGACCCTCGTCGCCTCGAATCATTCGCCGCTCGCCGGTCTCGTCGCCGACCAACTCGTCGCCGCCGAGATCCACGGCCTCCCACTCGCCCCGGTGCTCGACCGCCTCGCGTCCGACACCCGCGATCGGCGTCGACGCGACCTCGAGGCCGCCATCCGCCGACTCCCCGTCCGGCTCGCACTCCCCTTGGTGCTGTGCACCCTCCCGTCGTTCGTGCTCGTCGCCGTCGTACCGCTGCTCCTCGCCGCGCTCACGTCGCTGCGGCACTGACCGTGCCGATCACTCGCCTCTCCAGGAGACACCATGTCATCCGACTCCCACTCGGTCCCCTCACGCACCTGGTTCGACGCCCGCGGTGCGTTCGCCCGCCTCCACGCCCGGCTCCTGTGGCACGAGGAGCACGGTCAGGCGACCACCGAGTACGCCCTCGTCATGCTCGGCGCCGCACTCGTCGCACTGCTGGTGGTCGGCTGGGCCACGAGCGGCGGAGCTGGCGGCAAGATCGGTCGGCTCTTCGACAAGGTGGTCGATGCCGTGATCGACAAGTTGTGAGCGCGCCCCGCCGCGATCGCGGACAGGCCGTGGTCGAACTGGCGCTCGCGCTCCCCGTCGTCTGCGTGCTGCTGGCGATGGTGCTCCAGGTGGCGGTGCTCGGTGTCCATCGACTGGCGGTCGAACTCGCCGCACGCGAGGCGGCTCGTGCGGCGGCGGTCGCTGCCGACAGGGCGATGGCGGTGGCGGCGAGCTCGGCCGCCGAACGGTCGACCTCGCTCCGACCGCTGTCGGTCGACCTCCGCCGCGACTCGGGTCTCGTGGTCGTTACCGTCGGGTTCACCGACCCCACCGACGTCCCGCTCGCCGGGGTGTTGCTGCCCGACATCGTCCTCGAAGCGACCGTCACGATGGCGATCGAACCCGCGCCCGACGACCCGCGACCGACGGCCCGCGACCCAGCCGATAGCGTCGCCTCCGATGCGACTGGTGGCCCGTGACGAACTGATCGACGGCATGCCGGTCGTGGCGCTCGACGGCGACATCGACCTCGGCACGCTCCCCGTGTTGCGCGACCACCTGGCGCGGCTCGTGGCCCGGCACCCTGGCGCCGTCGTGGCCGTCGACATCGAGTCGGTGGGCGCCCTCGACGACTCAGGGCTCGGGGCCTTCCTCGGAGCCGCCGGCAAGGCACGCCAGGCCGGCGGCGACCTGGTGCTCCTCTGCGCCGGCGAACGCCTCCGCGAACGCTTCGCCGTGACCCGCCTCGACCGAGCCATCGACATCCGCCCACGCTCGGGAGCGTGAGTCTCACTCAGGTGAGCGGCTCACGACCCTGAACGCGGAGCGCGGGGGCGGCGAGCGCCTCGCTTGTCGAGAGCCTTCTCCTGGGCACGCTGTTCGGCCTCGAGCGCGGCCTCCTCGGCGACAAGGCGCTTCATGCTCTCGAGCCGGCGCGGGTCGAGCGCTCCTGATCCGACGGCGGAGGTCACCGCACACCCCGGTTCGGCGTCGTGCTTGCAGTCGCGGAACCGGCAGTCGTCCATCAGGTCGAAGATGTCGCGGAACGCGAACTCGATACCCCGACCACTGCTCCACAGGCTGACGGCGCGGACGCCGGGCGTGTCGACGAGCCAGCCGTCGCCGGGGAGGCGGATCAGTTCACTCGCGGTCGTGGTGTGGCGACCGCGCTGATCGCCTTCACGCACGACACCGGTGGCCATGCGCGAGTGACCGACGAGTGCGTTGACGAGGGTGCTCTTGCCGACACCGCTGGCGCCGAGCAGCGCGATCGTCCGGTTGCCGTCGGCGTGGTGACGCAGCTCGTCGACCCCGATGCCCGAGATCCCGCTCGCCACGGCGATCTCGACACCCGGAGCGACGTCGCCGAGGACCGCCACGGTCTGCCGGGCCTGCTCGGCGTCGACGAGGTCGCCCTTGGTGAGCACCACCATCGGCGTCGCGCCGCTGTCCCACGCGAGCACCAGCTCGCGCTCGAGCCGACGCTGATTCGGCGGAGAGGCGAGGGCGTGCACGAGCATCACCACGTCGATGTTCGCGGCGATCGTGTGGGCCTCTGCCCGGTCGCCCTCGAACGACGCCCGCCGGGTGAAGGCACTGCGCCGTGGCAGCACCTCGGACACCCGTTCCTCGTCGTCGCTGACGACCACGAAGTCGCCCACCGCGACGTCGGCGCCGATGTTGCGCGTGCGGAGCGGAGGTCCGTCGAGCGACCGGAGCACGGTGCTCCAGCCGCGATCGAGGCGCGACACGCGTCCGGCCAGAGCAGGGCTCCCGAGGGCGCGCCACCGCTCGACGGCCATCTCGGGCCAACCGAGGCGCGGGTCACGTTCGTCGCTGATGGACCCAACGGTAGCGTTGCCCCGTCCCGGCCCTCCCCCGACGGTCGGAGCGACTCCCCCCGTCGCACATCGGAAGGTCTTCCATGCTCGCTCGCCTCGCGCGCTTCAGCCACCGTCGTCGTCGCCTCATGGTCTTCGCCATCTGGCTCCCGCTCACCATCGCGCTCACCGCCATCGGCGGCCGCCTCGGCGACTACAACACCGACTTCTCGCTGCCCGACAGCGAGTCGAAGCAGGTCGTCGACATCCTGAAGGGCGCCGGTCTGGGCGAGCGCGGTGGCGACACCGCGCAGATCGTCTTCACCGCGCCGCAGGGCATCGACGACCCCGAGGTCCGCCAGGCGATGGAGGCCGTCTTCGCCGGCGTCGCCGAGGTCCCCGGTCTCGTCGTCACCAGCCCGTACTCGGAGGAGGGCGCTCGCTTCGTCAGCGCCACCGAACCGATTGCCTTCGCCGAGATCGGCTACGAGATGAAGGGTCAGGCCGGCCGGATCGCCCTCGCCGACAAGGTCAGGGCCATCGGTGACACGGTCGCCGTCGACGGCCTCGAGATCGAGTACGGCGGCCAGCTCTTCGCCGAGTTCGAGTTCCCGCCCAGCGAACTGCTCGGACTCATCGCGGCCGTCATCATCCTCCTCGTCGCTTTCGGATCGGTGCTCGCGATGGGCCTGCCGATCGGGACGGCGCTGTTCGGTCTCGCCAGCGGGATCGGCATCGTCGGGGTCGCCAGCACGCTCATGGCGATGCCCGAGTTCAGCACCCAGATGTCGGCGATGATCGGCCTCGGCGTCGGCATCGACTACGCCCTGTTCATCGTCACCCGGTACCGCGAGGCGCTGCGCGAGGGCCTCGAGCCCGAGGACGCCGTCGTCAGGGCGGTCGACACCTCGGGCCGCGCCGTCCTCTTCGCCGGCATCACCGTGATGGTCTCGCTGCTCGGCCTCTTCGTGGTTGGCCTCTCGTTCGTCCGTGGCCTCGCCGTGGCCGGTGCCATCGCCGTGCTCGTGATGGTCGTCGCCTCGCTCACGCTGCTCCCTGCGCTCCTCGGGTTCGTCGGACGTTCCATCGACGTCACCACCCGCGCCGCAGCTGCCGGCGTCTCGGTCGCCGTCCTCTTCTCGCTGACCGCCGTCTTCACGGGCACCCTTTCGCTGATGGGGATCGGCGTCCTCGCCGGCCTCGTCGTGTGGGCCCTCCGGTTCGTCCCGGGGCTCGGTTCGCTCCGGATCGCCCTGCCCGCACGGGCCGAGAAGCCCCGCAAGGAGCAGTTCTGGTGGCGCTGGAGCCGTTACGTGCAGCGCCGTCCCTGGACGGCGTTCGGTGTCGGTGCCACCGTCCTCCTCGTCCTGTCGATCCCGCTGCTCAGCATCCGGCTCGGCTTCGGCGACACCGGCAACCTCCCCGAGGACTACACCGCCCGCAAGGCCTACGACCTGATCACCGACGGGTTCGGCGCGGGCTACACGGCACCGCTCACCCTCGTCACCGACGACACCACCGCCGACGCCGCTGCGCTCGCTGGGGTCACCGACGCGGTCGCCGCCACCGAGGGCGTCGCCTTCGCCAGCCCGGCGAACGAACTGGCCCCCGGCGTCCACCTCTGGCAGGTGTATCCCACGACCAGCGCACAGGACGCCGCGACCGGCGATCTGGTCGAGCGGCTCCGTGCCGATGTGCTCCCCACCACCGGACTCGACGTCAAGGTCGGCGGCTTCAACGCCGGCAGCATCGACTTCGCCGACTACCTCGCCAGCCGCCTGCCGTGGCTGATCGGTGGCGTGCTCGTGGTCTCGTTCCTCCTCCTGATGATCGTCTTCCGCAGCCTCCTCGTGCCGCTGAAGGCCGTGATCATGAACCTGCTCTCGGTCGGCGCCGCGTACGGCGTGATCGTGGCCATCTTCCAGTGGGGCTGGGGCAAGGATCTGATCGGCGTCGGCAAGGCCGGCCCCGTCGAGGCCTGGGCGCCGATGATGCTGTTCGCGATCGTCTTCGGTCTCAGCATGGACTACGAGGTCTTCCTCCTCTCGCGCATGAAGGAAGAGTTCGACCGGACGGGCGACAACGATGCCGCCGTGGCCGACGGTCTGGCCGTGACAGCACGCGTCATCACCGCCGCTGCGTTGATCATGGTATGTGTCTTCGCCGCCTTCGTCCTCGGAATCGATCGTCAGCTCAAGCTCTTCGGGCTCGGGATGGCCGTCGCCGTCCTCGTCGACGCCACCATCGTCCGGATGGTGCTCGTCCCCGCCACCATGAAGCTGTTGGGTGCCCGCAACTGGTGGATGCCGCGCTGGCTCGACCGGGCTCTGCCGCACCTCAACATCGAGGGCCCGGCCGGCTCGCACGGACCAACTGCTTGACAACCGACCTCGGTTTGCTCTAGCGATGACGCCCATGTCCCGCCCGCTCGTCATCGTCGAGTCGCCCGCCAAGGCCAAGACGATCTCCCGCTTCCTCGGCTCGGAGTTCGATGTCCGCGCCTCGGTGGGCCATGTCGCCGACCTCCCGTCGAGCGGCCTCCAGATCGATGTCGACAACGGTTTCAAGCCTACGTACGAGCTCACCAACAGGGGCAAGGACGTGGTCAAGGACCTCAAGGCACTCCTCAAGAACGCCACCGAGCTGTACCTCGCGACCGACGAGGACCGCGAGGGTGAGGCCATCTCGTGGCACCTCCTCGAGTACCTGAAGCCGAAGGTGCCGGTGAAGCGGATGGTGTTCCACGAGATCACCAAGTCGGCCATCCAGCACGCCGTCGACAACCCTCGCGGTCTCGACTACGGGCTCGTCGACGCCGCCGAGACCCGCCGCCTGCTCGACCGCCTGTACGGCTACGAACTCTCGCCGGTCATGTGGCGCAAGGTGGCTCGTGGGCTCTCGGCCGGCCGCGTGCAGAGCCCTGCCGTCCGCCTCGTCGTCGAACGCGAACGTGAGCGGATCGCCTTCGTCACGGCCGACTACTGGGACATCGAACTCACCACGGCCACCAGCCCCGGCTTCACCGCCACGCTGGTCGCCCTCGACGGCACACGTGTCGCCACCGGTAAGGACTTCGCCTCCACCGGCACGCCCAAGTCGTCGGTGGTCGTGGTCCCCGAGGCCCGTGCTCGCCAGCTCGCCGACGACCTCCAGTCCGCGGCCTTCGCCGTCCGCTCGGTCGAGGAGAAGCCGTACCGCAGCAGCCCCAAGGCCCCGTTCATGACGAGCACCCTCCAGCAGGAGGGCGGCCGCAAGCTCCGCCTCGGCGCCGCCCAGGTGATGCGTATCGCTCAGGGCCTCTACGAGCGTGGCTACATCACCTACATGCGTACCGACAACGTCGTGCTCAGCGACGAAGCACTCGCCGCCGTGCGCAGCGAGGTCGGTCGCAGCTACGGCAACTCCTTCCTGTCGCCGTCGCCGCGCCAGTTCAGCACGAAGATCAAGAACGCCCAGGAGGCTCACGAGGCCATCCGGCCCACGACCCCGCTGCGGTCACCCGACCAGCTCGCCGGCGAACTCAACGGCCAGGAACTCCAGCTGTACCGGATGATCTGGCAGCGCACCCTCGCCTCCCAGATGGCCGACGCCACCGGAACCACCGTCAGCGTGCGCCTCGGTGCCACAGCCTCCGACGGCGCCGACTGCGAGTTCGCCGCCAGCGGCACCACGATCACCTTCCCTGGCTATCGGCAGGTCTACGTCGAGTCGACCGACGACAACGACGGCGAGTCAGACGACCGCGAGGCGCTGCTGCCTCCGCTGGCGTCGGGCCAGCGCGTTCCCGTCGAGTCGCTCACCCCGCAGGGTCACTCGACCACGCCGCCCGCCCGATACACCGAGGCCTCGCTCGTGAAGCGGCTCGAGGAACTCGGCATCGGTCGACCGAGCACGTGGGCCAACACGATCCAGGTCGTGCAGGACCGCGGCTACCTCTGGAAGAAGGGTCAGGCCCTCGTCCCGACCTGGACGGCCTTCGCTGTCGTCGGGCTGATGGAACACCACTTCGACGAGTTGATCGACTACGCGTTCACGGCACGGATCGAGGAAGACCTCGACGCCATCGCCCGCAACGAACTGCAGAAGGCCGACTGGCTCCAGCGCTTCTACTTCGGCTCGGGCCAGTTCCACGAGGGCGACGATTCGATGCCGGGCCTGAAGCGCCTCGTCGAGCAGAACCTCGACTCGATCGACGCGGCCGAGGTCAACACCTTCCCGATCGGCGTCGATGCCGACGGCGTCCCCGTCGTCGTCAAGCCCGGCAAGTACGGCCCGTACGTGAAGCGCGGCGACGACACGGCGAGCGTTCCCGAGACCCTGTGCCCCGACGAGCTGACCCTCGACAAGGCGCTCGAACTGCTGGCCGCGCCCAAGGGCGACGAGCCCATCGGCGAGCTCGAGGGGTTGCCCGTGTTCGCCAAGACCGGTCGCTACGGGCCCTACGTCCAGTGGGGCACCGCCGACACGCCGCCTCCCGGACTCGACAAGCCGAAGATGGCGAGCCTGTTCTCGACCATGGTCATCGAGCGGATCACGCTCGCCGACGCCGTCGACCTGCTGCAGTTGCCGCGGACACTCGGTGTCGACCCCGCCGACGGCGAGGAGATCGTCGCCAACAACGGTCGCTACGGCCCGTACATCCAGAAGGGCAAGGACTTCCGGACCATCGGCAGCGAGGAGCAACTCCTCACGATCAGCCTCGAGCAGGCGCTGCAGATCCTCGCCCAGCCGAAGGTGTACCGCCGCGGTGGGGCCAGCCCTGCGTCGCGTGGACCGCTGCGCGAGTTCGGCACCGATCCGGTGAGCGGTCGTCCCGTGGTCGCCAAGGACGGCAAGTTCGGCGTGTACGTGACCGACGGCGAGACCAACGCCTCGCTCTCCAAGGGCGACCGGCTCGAGGTCATGGAACCCGAACGCGCCTACGAGCTGCTGGCGCTGCGGCGCGAGGCCCTGATCGAGAAGGGCGGAGCCCCGGGCAAGCGCGCCGCGGCCACCAAGAAGGCGGCAGCGAAGAAGGCGGCCCCTGCGAAGAAGGCCGTCGCCAAGAAGGCTGCTCCGGCCAAGAAGGCTGCGGCGAAGAAGGCCCCGGCCAAGAAGGCAGCCCCCAAGAAGGCCCCCTGATACCGTGCCTCGGGCATGACGAGGGGTCGGTACATCGTTCTGGAAGGGGCCGAGGGCTGCGGCAAGAGCACGCAGGCCCAGCGCCTCGCGGCCACGCTCGATGCCGTGCTGACCCGTGAGACCGGCGGTACCGCGATCGGTCAGCGGATCCGCGGGATCCTCCACGACACCTCCGTCACCGATCTCGCGGCGCGGAGCGAGGCGCTCCTCACGGCGGCCGACCGCGCCCAGCACCTCGCCGAGGTGGTCGTCCCCGCCCTCGAATCGGGTCGCCACGTGGTGAGCGACCGCAGCGTGTACAGCACCCTCGCCTATCAGGGCTACGGCCGCCGGCTTCCCGTCGACGACATCCGTCGGATCAACGACTGGGCGATCGAGGGTCGGTGGCCCGAACTCGTCATCCTCCTCGATGCCCCTGCCGAGGTTCTCGCCGATCGGATGGCCGGCCGCGAGCTCGACCGCTTCGAGCAGGAGAGCAGCGAGTTCTTCGCCCGGGTGGCGCAGGGGTTCCGCACGATGGCTGCGGCCGAGCCCGACCGATGGGTCACCGTCGACGCCGCACTCGACCCCGAGACGGTCGCCACCCACATCCGCAGCGCCGTCCGCGACCGACTGGGGTTGTGATGTTCCCCGGCTACACACGGTCGGTCTGGGAGGGTGTGATCGGTCAGGAACGGGCGGTCGACGTCCTCCGGCACGCGGCCGAGCGTCCGGTGCACGCCTATCTGTTCGTCGGCCCTCCCGGCTGCACGAAGGCAACCGCCGCACGCGCCTTCGCCGCCCTCCTGCTCACCGGCGTCGACGATGCCGAGCAACGCGACGCACGGCTCGCCCTCGGCCGTCAGCACCCCGACGTCACCGAGACCGAGCGGGTGGGCGCGTCGATCCTCAAGGACCAGGTCTCCGAAGTGATCCGCATCGCTGCGTTGGCGCCGGTCGAAGGCCGCCGCAAGGTGATGATCCTGCACGACTTCCATCTGCTCGACGCCGAGGGGGCCGCTCGGCTGCTGAAGACACTCGAGGAGCCGATCAACGACACGGTCTTCCTCGTCCTCGCCGACCAGATCCCGCCCGAGCTCGTCACGATCGCCTCGCGCTGCGTGCGGGTCGACTTCGCCCCGATCCCGACCGAGGTGCTGCGCGACACGCTGCTCGCCGACGGACACGACATCGACCGCGCTCAGCTCGCCGCCGACGCCGCATCGGGCGATCTCGACCGCGCTCGGCTGCTGGCCACCGACGACGGGTTGATGGGCCGACGTGCCGCCTTCGCCGCCGTTCCCGCTCGCCTCGACGGCCGGGGTGCAACGGTCGTGCGCCTCGCCGCCGAACTCTCGACCCTGATCGACGACGCCGGTGCTCCGCTGCTCGCCCGCCAGGCCCGCGAGGTGGCCGACCTCGAGGAGATCATCGCTGCGGCGGGTGAGCGCGGGAGCGGACGCAAGGCACTCGAAGACCGGCACAAGCGAGAGATCCGACGACACCGCACCGACGAGTGGCGGGCCGGGCTCGCCGTCGTCGCCTCGGAGTACCGCGATGCGCTCGTCTCGGGCCGCCTCGCCCGCCCCGATTCGGCGGTCCACGCGATCGACCGCATCCATCGGTCGCTCGAGGCCCTCGACCGGAACCCCGTCGAGCCGTTGCTCGTCCAGGCGCTCCTCCTCGACCTGCCCGCCATGCCCGACGCGTGACGCTGACCGCTAACATGACGCCGCTGCCCAGGTAGCTCAGTCGGCAGAGCAACGCACTCGTAATGCGTAGGTCGCGGGTTCGATTCCCGCCTTGGGCTCCAACCCCCTACCCGAGTGTTCCGTGCGGCCCACCCCGCCCGGAACACTCGGGTAGGACCTTTTTCGGGACGAAGGGCCCTCTCCGCAGCGGGGGCCAGCGGCGCACGATCGCGTCGTGAACGCCATCGACACCTCCCGCATCCGCAACGTCGTGCTGGTCGGTCATCCTGGGGCCGGCACCACCACCCTCGCCGAGGCCCTTCTGGCCCGCGCCGGCACGACCACCCGCTCCACCAAGGGCGAGGCACCCGTCCGGCTCGACTCAGACCCCGAGTCGGCACGCGCCCGACAGTCGTACTCGCTGCACCTCGCGCCCTTCGAGTGGACGGCGTCCGACGGGCTGACCTACCGGGTCAACCTCATCGACACACCCGGCTCACCCGACTTCGCCGGGCAGGTCGACGCCGCCCTCTCGGTGGCCGATCTCGTGGTCGTCGCGGTGAGCGCCGACGACGGGGTCGAGACGATGACCGAACGGTGGTGGCGACGCGCCGTGGCTCTCGACCTGCCCCGCATGGTGGTCGTGACCAAGGACGACAAGGACCGCGCCGACTTCCACGCCGTCCTCGGCCAACTCGCCGATCGGCTCTCCGGTCGTTTCGTCCCCGTCGAGTTGCCCCTCGGCGAGGCGGCGTCGCTCCACGGAGTCGTCGACCTCATCCGCGAGGCCACGTCCGACACTGCCGTGCCGCAGCGAGCCGGCGCGATCCCCGCCGAGATCGCCGTCGAGGCCCACCAGCGTCACGATGTCCTCGTCGAGGAGATCGTGTCGGGTGACGACTCTCTGCTCGAGGAGTACCTCTCCGGCCGGGAGTTGAGCGTCGCCGATCTCGAGCAGACCCTGGCGCACGAGATCGCCGACCGGCTCGAACATCCGGTGATGGTCGTCTCCGCCACCACCGGTGCAGGGCTCGACCGGCTGGCCGACCTCGTGTGCGAGCTCGGTCCGGCACCGACGTGGCGGCCCACCCGCGGGACTCACGGCGACCTTCTCGACGCCGACCCCGCCGGTGTGCCCGTCGTGCAGGTGTTCGCGACGACGAGCGACCCGTACCTCGGCCAGCTCAGCGTGTTCCGGGTGCGCAGCGGCGTGGTCCGCACCGACGATCGACTCGTCAACACGCGCACGAACGCCGACGAACGGTTCCACGCCCTGTACCGCATCACGGGCGCCGAGCAGGTCGCCGTGACCGAGGTGACGGCCGGCGACATCGCTGCCGTCGCCAAGCTCGTCGACACTCGCTCGGGCGACACCCTCGGAGCGCGGAGCTCGACGTGGAGCGCACCCGTCCCCGACGACCGCCCGGTCGTCCACTCGATCGCCATCGCGCCCCACACCCGCGCCGACGACGACCGGATGAGCGCGGCGCTCGCCCGACTCCTCGCCGAAGATCCGAGCCTGCGGGTCGACCGGAACGACACGACCAACCAGACCGTGCTGAGCGGTCTCGGCGACACACACGTCGGTGTCGCCGTCGCCGTCCTCGCCCGCAAGTTCGGCGTCACCGTCGACACGGCGGAGGTCAAGGTCGCCTACCGCGAGACCGTCGAGACGACCGTCCGCGCCGAGGGCAAGGTCAAGAAGCAGAGCGGGGGTCACGGTCAGTACGCCGTCGTCGACCTCACCGTCGCGCCGTTGCCGAGCGGCGACGGCATCCGGTTCACCGATGCCACCGTCGGAGGCTCCGTCCCCCGTCAGTACATCGGTGCCGTCGAGGCCGGGGTGGTCGAGGCCCTCGCTCGCGGTGGCGTCCACGGCTTCCCCGTCGTCGATGTCTCGGTCGAGTGTGTCGACGGCAAGTACCACTCGGTCGACTCGAGCGACATGGCCTTCCGCACCGCTGCAGCGGCGGCGGTTCGCGAGGCCGTCGAACGGGCCGGCGTCGTCGTGCTCGAGCCGATCTCGCGGCTCCGGGTCACCGTGCCGTCCGCACTCCAGGGCGATGTGATGGGCGACATCGTCGGCCGTCGCGGTCGGGTGATCGGTAGCGTCACCGACGGCGACGGCGAGCAGGTGGTCGAGGCCCTCGTCCCATCGTCGTCGCTCGCCCACTACAGCATCGACCTGCGCAGCATGACCGGCGGACGCGGCACGTTCGTGGCGTGCCACGACCGGTACGAGCCGCTGCCGGTCCAACTGATCGAGGCCGCCAAGAAGTCGACGGCCGCCTGAGCCGCGCGCTGAGCGGCCGAATCGCTCAGCCAGGACACCGATGGCCGGGAAGCCACCAGCCCAGAGCCATCAGCCCAGAGCCGTCAGCGCAGAACCGTCAGCCGAGGACGATCGGCGGGAGCCACTCCTCGAGTCGTTCGCGGATCACCGCATCGCTCTTCGCCAACAGATGCCCGTCGCCCGGCAGCCTGACCACTTCTCCGCAGCCGGCCATCGCACAGACGATCTCGCTCGACTCGGGCGGGAGGATCTCGTCGCGGTCGCCGTGGAACAGCACGAACGGGAGATCCTGCAGACCGGCGGCGACCTCGCACCCCGCCGACTGTGTCGCGAAGGTGACCACTCCGCCGACCACTTGGCGCAGCCCGACACCGACACGCACGGCCACGGCCCCGCCGAAGCTGTGCCCCATCAGCACCACGCGTTCGGCCCCCGCGCCGCCGACCGCGAGCTGCACAGCAGCGGCGAGGTCGACACAGCAGAGGTCGAGGTCGTTCGGACGCCGATAGCTGATGCGCAGGACGGGCACACCTCGTTCGGACCAGGTCTCGCCGAGCCACTGGTACAGGGCGTCGCCAGGACCGAGAAGCCCGCCCATCGCACCGCCGCAGAGCACCAACGCACCGGGGGCTCGCGGCGCCGAGTCGGGTGGCTCGTGCCAGAACACCGTCAGCAGACCGCGGGTCGTGTACATCTCGAGGTGACGCAACGTCGGGGTCAGGCGGGCATCGCTCGAGGCCATCACGCCGAGCGCGTCGAGCGGGGTCACAGCGCCTGCCGACGGGTCGGAACCGCCGGCCCCTGCTCCGGTCGTCCCGTGCCCAGCCGACTCGTCCATCGTGGCTACCCTAACCCCACCCATGCCGCACCGAGCCGCCCACACCCCCAACCGCGACCTCTACGGGCTCGCCGTGCGCATCGGCACCTCGTGGCGCGCCATCCGCCGTGGTGCGTCGTGGGCCGGCCTGCGCGACTACCTCTACGGCACCGGCGCCGATGCCCTCGACCAGGGGCAGATGGACACCCTCGACCTGCTCGCCCAGCAGGACTCGTGGCGGATGAGCGAACTCGCCGAGCACCTCCGCGTCGAGCCCAGCACGGCGACCCGCGCCGTCCAGCGACTCGAGAAGGACGGACTCGCCGCACGTCAGGCGAGCGCCGACGACGGACGCGTCGTCGAGGTCTCGATCACCGAGGCCGGTCGCGCCCGCCACCGCGACGTCGCGGCCCGCCGGACCGTTCTCATGACCCACATCGTGAGTGCGTACTCCTCCGACGAGTTGCCGCTCCTCGCCGACATGCTCGAGCGGTTCGTGGCTTCGATCGACGAGTTCGTCGCCGAGCAGCCCGACCCGGCCGCCGAGTAGGTTGACGCCGTGGCCGATCGGTCGACCTTCTCGAGCGACGCCATGCCGTTCGCCCCGCAGCTCTTCAGCGCGGCGCTCCGCCTGACCAGGAACCGCACCGACGCAGAGGACCTCGTCCAAGAAGCGCTGCTGCGCGCCTATCGCGGCTACGGCGGGTTCGAGGAGGGCACCAACCTGCGGGCCTGGCTGTACCGGATCCTCACCAACACGTTCATCAACTCCTACCGGGCCAGACAGCGGCGCCCCCAGGAGACCGAGATGGCCGACACCGACGACCTGTACCTCTACCGACGCGTCAACACCGTCGATCAGGCCGCTCTCAGCGCCGAGGACACGCTGTTCACCCTGTTCACCGACGACGAGGTGAAGCAGGCGCTCGAGGACCTCCCGGAGAACTTCCGTCTCCCGGTGCTGTTGGCCGACGTCGAGGGCTTCTCGTACCAGGAGATCGCCGACATGCTCGAGATCCCGATCGGGACGGTCATGTCGCGCCTCCATCGGGGAAGAAAGCGGATGCAACAGGCGTTGGCCGATTTCGCTGCGGATCGAGGACTCCTCGCCCGTGACGTTCCTGTCCCCTCCTCCGCGACGGAGTCCACCGATGGCTGATTGCCGAGAGACGATCCGAGACCTCGAGACCTTCCTCGACGGAGAACTCACGCCCGAGATGCACGAGGCCATCAACGGTCACCTCGCCGAGTGCCTCGACTGTCTCGGAGCCGTCGAGTTCCACCACGGCCTGCGCGAGATCATCCGCGAGAAGTGCCGCAACGACGAGATCCCCGCCGACTTCGTCGCCCGCCTCGAGTCGTGCCTGAACGAGGACTTCGACGGCGACGGCCAGATCGGCTGACGGGCCGTTGCTGACGGGCCGTCGCTGACGCCACCCGTCGACCACAACCAGCGGCGACACGACGACCCGACCGGATCCGTCGCTGATTGGCATCAGGCACGGTCCGGCTCGCTACGCTGTCGGCATGTTCGCGGTCATCTTCCACTGGTGGTTGGGCGTCATCCTCTTCGCCGTCGGCCTGCTCGCCTGCGCCAGCCTCGTGGCCGGATACGTGAAGAAGGTCGTCGCCCCGCAGTACCCGGGCAAGCGCCATCGTCGCGACGACTGACCGTCCCGACGATCCTTCCCCGATCGCCGCGCTGCTGGCGCGGTGCACCTTCCCTCCTGCCGGGACTCCGGTGTCGTGTGCCGTCTCCGGTGGCGCCGACTCGAGTGCCCTCGCCGTGCTCGCCGTCGCTGCCGGGTGTGACACCACCCTCGTGCACGTCGACCACGGGTTGAGACCCGGCTCCGCGGCCGAGGCCGAGGTCGTCGCTCGACTCGCCCACCGTCTCGGTTGCCCGATGCGCTCCGTGAGGGCCGAGGTCGTCGACGGTCCCAACCTCGAGGCCCGGGCCCGCGACGCCCGCTACGCGGTGCTCCCCTCCGACGTCCTCACCGGCCACACCGCCGACGACCAGGCCGAGACCGTGCTCCTCCACCTCTTGCGGGGAGCGTCGCTCAACGGTCTCGCCGCGATGCGACCCGGGCCCCGCCGGCCCCTGCTGGCACTGCGCCGATCTGAGACCCACGGCCTCTGCGCGGCGCTCGGCCTCGAGTTGGTGACCGACCCGTCGAACCTCGACCGGCGACATCTGCGCAACGCCGTGCGCCTCGACCTGCTCCCTGCTCTGTCGGAGGCAGCATCCCGCGACCTCGTGCCGATCCTCACGCGACAGGCCGACCTGGCCCGCGACGACGCCGACCTCCTCGACTCGCTCGCGGCCGAGATCGACCCCTCCGACGCCAAGGCCGTCGCTGCCGCCCCTCCGGCGCTCGCCCGGCGGGCGCTGCGGTCATGGCTCACCGAGAGCCACCCGCCCGATGCGGCCACCGTGGAGCGGGTTCTGGCCGTCGCTCGCGGCGAGGCGACCGCCACCGACGTGGGCGGCGGGCGGCGGGTCGAGCGGTCGCACCAGCGCCTCCGACTGACCGGCCCCGGGTCGCCTTCGGCGGACGGGTCGGCGAACGAGTAGCCTGACCGACGGTTCATCGCAGGAGACGTGGAGGAGGGCTCATGCCCCCGAGACTGCGCGGTAAGTGGGCACTGGGTATCCAGCCGCGCCACTTCACGTGGTTCATGAAAGACAAGCTGGCGGTCTGCGAACGACCGGGTGGGTACGGCGACAACCATCGTCGGGTCCGCCGCCAGGAGGAGATCATCTGGCTACGCGAGAACGGGTTCGGCTGCGTCGTCAGCATCATCCCGGCGAGCCACAACCTCCACAACTACGACGAGCTCGGCATGCCGTACCTGCACCGACCCTTCACCGGGGTCGACGACGTCGGTGCGTGGCTGCGGTCGTTCTGGACCGAGCTCCACGCGCTGCTCGACGGCAGCACCAAGGTGATGATCCACAACGAGGCCGTCGACGACACCCTGATCGGTCTGCTCGGTGGGTACATCCGCTGGAGCGGAATGGTCGACGATCCGGCCATGGCCATCAACGTGACCGAGCGGATCGCCAAGCGCCAGCTCGACCCCTTCGCGCGTCAGGTGATCCTGATGGCGCACGAGCTTCGCTGAGACTGCCCCACCGGCCTCAGAGCGAGCGGGCCTGGAGGTCGAGCACGACCCTCACCGGGGCCGAGGCCAACAGACACACGAGTTCGCCGGTCAGGTCGAGCGACAACGCGGCAGAGGTGTACGTGCCCGCCGTCGACCTCACGATCGGGTACTGCGGCTGCGGGTACGCACAGTTCCAGACCGAGACCGTCGCGTCGCTCGTGCCGCCGCCGACGGTGATCGTGAACTGTCCCTTGTCGGATCCCGCCGGCACCGGGAGCCGCACGATGGTCCCGAGCGAGTCGACGAGCCCACCGGCCGTGTCGGTGCGCGAGTCGTACCACCGCTTCGGGCCCACCGCCACGACGCCCTGGTCGTCGAGCCAGACACCCGACACGTCGAACAGGACGTGGACCGGCTGATCGGACGTCAGGCACAGTCCGCTCTCGAAGGTGCGGACGACACCAGAGATCACTTGGGTCGCCGCCGACGAGAACGGCACCGCCCACTGCAGACCGCCGCACGGCCCCATCCGGAGAGTGCCGCCCGCACTCGGCGAGAGGAGGGTCACCGTCGCCGTGACGCCCCGCGTCCCGGCCGGCGCCCCGAGCGCCATCGCCGAGACGGGAAGTGCGACCCCCGGCGTGAGCATCCCGGTGAAGCGGGTGTCGACCGCCCGACGCGGGTTCGTCGGCAGCAGCCCGAGACCCGACGACGACTGCACGGCCATCACCTCGAGAACCACGGGAACCGCGACGGTCGAGGTCACGCAGAAGGCCCCTGCGTGCACGCCGACGAGACCGACGGTCGCGTTGACCCGGCCCGGCACGATGGTGAGCGTGGTCGCGGTGTTGGTGACGCCGCACCGATGGAGGGTGAGACGACCGCTCGCGCGTTCGCCGCGCGTCAGCACCCTGACCATCACTCCGGAGGTGCTCGGGAGTCCCTCATGGCCGAGCAATGACACGGTGACCTTGGTGCCGGCGGGGATCGACGCGAACCCCGTGTCGAGCACCTTCACCGGCTTCACGAACGACCACCGGTCGGCGAGGGTCACCGCCTCCGAGGCCACCGTCGTGGTCGTGGTCGACGAGGGCTGCGGAGGCACCACGGTCGTCGCGCACCCGTCGACGGCCGACACGATCGGGTACGGGTCGACGGCCGCCCCGCCACCCGGGTGCACCTCGAAGTGGAGGTGCGGGGTCCCGGCGTTGCCACTACTGCCGACCGTGCCGATGATCTGACCGGCGGCGACGACCGAGCCGACCGCGAGACCGCTGGCGAAGGTGTCGAGGTGCGCATAGAGGTAGAACGAACCGTCGGCCCGGGTGAGCCGCCAGCCGTTGCCGGTGAGCGGCGCCGTCGCTGCGACGTACTGCCGCGTCAGCACCCCGTCGGTCGCGGCGTACACGTACTTGCCGCGCGGGGCGATGATGTCGACGCCCTCATGGGTCCGGCCGCCGCTGCGGGGGTCGCCGAAGGTGTCGTCGAAACGGCAGAGCCCTTGGGCGGGGAACTGGGAGATGCGATGGACAGCGGCCGCGTCGGCGCGCCCGCCGTCGTCGACGGCGAGTCCGGCGGTCGCGATCGCCACACCGGCCAGGGCCAGTCCGACGAGGCGCCGACCAAGGGAGGGGCGGGACGACGGCATCGGCGCGAACCGTAGCGCGACGGGTCGTGCCGGTCAGGGCGCCTACCCGTGGGTAACATCGCCTCATGGCCGGGCGGCGGGTGCTGGTGAGCGGGATGGGTGGCGAACTCGGCTCGCTCGTGGCCGCCCAACTCGAGCAACAGCCGTGGGTCGGCCGGCTCGTCGGCATCGATGTCGACCCGCCTCGCCGCCGACTCCACCGTGCCGAGTTCCACCTCCTCCAACCCTCCGAGCGAGAGCGCATCGTCGACGTCGTCACCAGCGTCAACCCGCACGTCGTCATCAACCTCAGCGTCTGGGAACCCGACGCACGCGCCGGGCTCACGCACGCGCGTCAGTTCACCGCCGATGCCACCACGGCCATCGTCGGCGCCGCCGCCGAGTGCTCGGCACTCGAGAACATGGTCGTGCGCAGCGGCATCGAGGTCTACGGGCGCAGCCCGGGGAGCCCGACACGGCCCACCGAGCGCGCCCTCGTCGAGCCCACCAGCGAGTACGGCCGGATGCTCGCCGACATCGAGCGCTCCGCCCGCGAAGTCGGCCGCCGCATCGGGATCGCGGTCGGCAAGCTCCGACTCGCCCCGGTGCTCGGCAAGCACGTCCCGAGCCCGCTCGGCCGCCTTCTGCGCCAGCCCGTCGTGCCGTTCAGCGCACTGGCCGACGCACCCTTCGCCGTGGTCGAAGATGGCGATGCCGCGCGGGCCTTCGTCCACGCCGCCGAATCGCGGCTCGACGAGCCGCTCAACATCGTGGCGGCCGGCGGGATCACCGCCCTCCAGGCCGCGATCCGTGGCCGCAGGGTCCCGCTGCCGCTGGTGGGCCCCGAGTGGATGATCGCCCGACGGATCAGCCATGTGCTGGGCGCGCCGATCCCCGACCACGTCGTCGAGTTGATGCATCGCGGCCGTCTCGCCGACGGCGCACGAGCAGCCGAGTTGCTCGGCTACACACCTCGCCTGACGACCTCGGAGGTCATCGACCACCTCCATGCGTGGGAGAGCGTCGTCCGCAAGGGCGCCATCAGGGAGGTCGCATGATGGCCGACGTCCTCCGCTTCCCCGAACGCATCGCCCGCACGGCGGTGACCACGATCACCGAGCCGTTGCGGCACTGGCCGGCACACTCGGTCGACGACTTCGGCCGCGACCCGCACCTCGTGCGCGCCCTCAGCCCGCTCGCCCACCTGCGATGGGACGTGAGCGTCGGAGGCATCGACCACCTCCCCGTGCGCGCCGGTGCCCTGCTCGTGTGCAACACGCGCGCCCTGGCGGGCTCCGACGTGATGGCCGCATGGGCACTCGGCGAGGCGACCGAACGACCGGTGCGGTTCGTCGGTCGCCCCGATGTGGCTCCGCTCGGCGCGCTCATGCGGCGGCTCGGCGGGCTGCTCGCCCGACCCGACGAGGTCGAGGGCGCGTTGCGCCACCACGAGATCGTCGTGCTCGGCGCCGAGCCCACCCGCCACGCGCGTCATGCCGGTCCGGTGCGTCACGACCTCCTCCGGGCCGCGATCGTCACGTCGTCGCCGGTCTTTCCCGTCGCCGTCGCCACCAGCACCGTCGGGCGGTCGGCTCGGGCCGAGGTCGGGCCGCAGGTGCGTCCTCGCCGCTCCCGGCGCGGTCCACTGGCCGAGATCGAACTCGCCGAACAGGTGCAACGCCACCTGCAACGGATGCTCGACGGATTCGGTGGCGTGCAGACCGGGGTCGCCCCGCTCGACTGGCTCGGTGAGGGCTGACGATGGCCTACGCACGCGCCGCCGACGGCACCCGCCTCCACTACGAGGTGTTCGGTCGCCGGGGAGCACCGCCCGTCCTGCTCGTCCAGGGACTCGGAGCCGACAAGCACGGCTGGGACGCCCAACGGCTCGCCCTCGCGGCCCGCTACCGCGTCGTCGCGCTCGACAACCGCGGTGCCGGCCGCAGCGACAAGCCCTTCGGCCACTACTCACTCGAGCAGATGGCCGACGACGCGATCGCCGTGCTCGACCATGCAGGTGTCGACCGTGCGCACGTCGTGGGTGCCTCGATGGGTGGCGCCATCAGCCAGATCCTCGCCGTCAACCACCCGCACCGCGTGCTGTCACTCGTGCTCGCCTGCACGGCGTGCCGCAACCACCAGTGGCGCCGCGAACTCCTCCAGTCGTGGGCCACCACCGCGAGCGAGCGCGGCATGGCCACGATGACGCGCGAGGCCGCTCGCTGGGTCATCGGGCCGCGTTCGTTCCGTCGGGTGATGCCGCTCGTGGGCTGGCTCGGCCCGCTCGGCGGTGGACGCCCCGCACACGCCTTCGTCTCGCAGGTGCGGGCGATCCTCGACGCCGACGATGCGATGGCCGATCGGCTCGACGAGATCGACGTGCCGGCGATGGTCCTCGTCGGGAACCAGGACATCCTCACCCCGCGGGGTGACAGCGAGGAGATCGCCGAGCGACTCCCCAACGCCGAACTCGTCGTGATCTCCGGAGCCGCGCACGGCTTCATGGTCGAGCACGCCTCGACCTTCAACCGCGTGCTGCTCGACTTCCTCGGTCGTGCGCAGCGCTCGATCGAGGCGCGCGCTCAGGCCGATGCGGCGGCTGAGGCGATCGCTTCGGCTGCATCGGCCGCATCGAGCTCGGCTCGCCGGGCGTAACACCAGCGCGGGCTGCGCACCACGAACCCGAAGCGGTCACGCCAGTTCGTGCTGCGGGCGACGTCGCGGAACATCGCCCGGTACTCGTGGGTGCTCACCGTCCAGAGGTCGTGCGACTCGATGTTCTCGGTGAGCCCGTACACCACAGGATCGGCGGCCTCCTCGCGCTGGAAGGTCCCGAAGAGCCTGTCCCAGACGATGAGCACCCCGGCATGGTTGCGGTCGAGATAGCGCCGGTTGCTGCCGTGGTGGACGCGGTGGTGCGACGGCGTGTTGAGGACCTCTTCGGCCGCACCGAGGGTGCGGATCGTGTCGGTGTGTATCCAGTACTGGTAGATCAGGTTGAGCGACCGCGACGTCTCGATGATCGACGGCCGCACACCGATCCGGGCCATCGCCCCATAGGGCACCCACACACCGAAGGCGCTCGCCACCGGTTGCCGCAGGGCCGTGGAGAGGTTGTAGTGCTCGCTCGAGTGGTGCGGCACGTGCACCGCCCAGAGCCCGCGGACCTCGTGCATCAGGCGATGGTTCCAGTAGTACCCGAGATCCCAGCCGACGAGAGCGATCGCCCAGGCGAGTGGGCCGCGGCCGAGATCGCGACGGCGGCGCGCCCACTGGCGACGCGTCCCCATCACGTACGACGACGTCGCCGACGCGAGCGTGCCCACGGCGGCGACCGTGGCCACGCCTCCGACGCGCGCGACCCTGCGGGCTGTCGCCACACGTTGCCTCTCCCGCTCGTCGCGGGCCGGTCGGGCCGAGACGCGATCGGCGATGGTCGTCACCAGTGCGGTGACTGCTGTCGCGAACACGACGATGCGACCGAGGCGACCCTTCGGCCCACGGCGCGGGACGAGCAGCGCCGTGGCCGCCATCGTCAGCGGCGTGGTGACGCTGAGGAATCCCATCGCCAGGCTCGTGCGCGTGTCGGACGGCTCGTAGTCGGCGGCCGACGGACCCTCGGTCGCGGCCCGGGCCTTCAGCGCTTTGTTCTCGGCCACCATCGAGGCGACGTAGAGCGGGGTGACCGCGACCGACAGGTCCACCCACCCAGTCTGGCGCGCCGCGCGGTGCAGAGCCACGACGGAACGCTGCGTAAGGTCGGGCCGTGATCGCTCACGACAGCACACTCCGTTCGACGATCGCCGATGGCCTCGCGCGCCACACCCGGCGGCCGATCGAGCCCGGCGACCTCCGGCGTGCGGCCGTGGCGATCGTGCTCGTCGACAGCGAGGCCGGCATCGACGACCACGACCCGTTCTCGTTCACCCCCGAGGAGATGGCGGTCGCGCCGGGCGACACCGCCGGTCTCGACGGCTCGGTCACCGGCGTGGCCGGCGGATCGGCCGTCCTGCTCTGCCGTCGCGCCGCTCGCCTGAACCGTCACGGCGGCCAGTGGGCACTCCCCGGAGGCCGATGCGACGACGGCGAGACGGCCGTGGAGACAGCGCTGCGCGAACTGCACGAGGAGCTCGGCGTCCCTCCCGAACGCTCGGAGGTGCTCGGCCTGCTCGACGACTACGCGACCCGCTCGGGCTACGTGGTCACACCGGTGGTGCTCTGGACCGACGGACACGTCGATTTGCAGCCCGATCCGGGTGAGGTCGCCCACGTCTACCGGATCGGTCTCCCCGAACTGCTGCGACCCGATTCGCCCCGGTTCGTCATGATCCCCGAGAGCGACCGGCCTGTGGTGCAGATGCCGATCGGCCGCGACCTACTGCACGCCCCCACCGCAGCGATGCTCCTGCAGTTCCGCTATGCGTGCCTCGAGGGGCGCCCCGACGAGCGGGTCCACGATCTCGAGCAGCCCGTCTTCGCCTGGCGCTGAGCCACTGCGCCAGCAGCAGGGGTCAGCGGCAGTGGTCAGCGGCAGGGGTCAGGCCCGACCGGAGTGACCGAACCCTCCGCCACGGTCGTGCCCCTCGAGCGAGTCGACGACCTGCCACACGACGTTCTCGACGCGTTGGATCACGAGCTGCGCGATGCGGTCGCCGCGGTGCACGTGGAACTCGTGGTGCGGGTCGGTGTTCAACAGCACGACCTTGATCTCGCCGCGGTAGGCGGCGTCGATGAGACCGGGCGAGTTCGCCAGGGTCAGCCCGTGGTTCAGCGCATTGCCGCTGCGGGGCAGGACGAGCCCTGCGTAACCGACAGGAATGGCGATGCTGACCCCGGTCGGCATGAGCAGCCTCCCGCCGCCGGGAGCGACGACGCCGTCCTCACGGGCCCGCAGGTCGAGACCCGCATCACCGTGGTGGGCGTAGGCCGGGAGCGGCAACTCGGGGTCGAGGGCGACGATCGCGATCGGCAGCATCGGCCCGAGTGTACGAGCGGCGCGGGTGCCGCGAGCCCGAACTGGTCAGGCCAGAACGACACTGAGTGTCGCATCGGGCTGACCAGTCGGGTCGGCGCACGCCATCTCCCTCTCCCTCCACGCTCGGTACGCTCCGGAGGGTGAGCGAGACCGTGCGACCCCCGAGTGTCGACCGCCTCGCGCGGGCCATGTCGCCCTCGGGCCTCCCTCACCCACTCTGCGTCGAGATCGCCCGCGAGGCGATCGCCGCGGGGCCCGACTCTTGGAGCGAGCCGGCAGCGCTCGAGCGCGCCATCGCCGTCAGCCGCACGCTGCTGATGCCCGTCGTCAACGCCACCGGGGTCCTGCTGCACACCAACCTCGGCCGTGCGCCGCTCGCACTCGCCCACCCGGCCAGGGCCATGAACATCGAGTTCGACCTCACCACCGGCGAGCGCGGTTCGCGCCAGCGCGCCGTCGGCGACGTGCTGGCACGGCTGTGCGGAGCCGAGGCCGCGATGGTCGTCAACAACAACGCGGCGGCCGTGATGCTCGTGCTCGCCGCTCTCGCCCGCGATCGTTCGGTGGCCGTCAGCCGTGGCGAGAGTGTCGAGATCGGCGGCAGCTTCCGGGTGCCCGAGGTGATGGAGCAGTCGGGCGCCCGCTTGGTCGACGTCGGCACCACCAATCGCACGCGCCTCGCCGATTACGAGGCCGCCGTTCGGCGCCACGGCGACGACCTCGCCCTGCTGCTCAAGGTCCACCCCAGCAACTACCGCGTCGAGGGGTTCGTCGAGGAGACGTCGGTCGCCGAGATGGCGACGCTCGGGGTGCCCGTGGTGGCCGACATCGGCAGCGGGCTCGTCGACGCCAACTGCCCGTGGTGGGACGGCCCGCCGCCCGCATGGCTCGGCACCGAACCCGCCGCACGGCAGTCGCTCGCCGACGGTGCGGCCCTCGTGACCTTCAGCGGCGACAAGCTTCTGGGCGGACCACAGGCCGGCGTGATCGCCGGTCGTGCCGACCTGGTCCGTGCCTGTGCCGCACATCCGCTGGCCCGAGCACTGCGACCCGGCTCGCACGTCCTGCTCGCGCTCCAAGAGGCGGCCCTCGCCTTCCTCCGTCGGACGGCGTGCGACGACATCCCGTTCTGGAGGATGGCCGCGACGCCGGTCGCCCTCCTCGACCAACGCGCCACGGCCATCGTCGAGGCCGCAGGGGTCGGCGAGATCGTTCCCAGCGAGGCGGTGCCCGGAGCAGGGAGTGCCCCCGGTACCACAATCGAGTCGCTCGCCATCCGACTGCGCGGCGATCACCTCGCTGCGCTGCGTGCCACCGATCCGCCGATCATCGCCCGCGCACGCGACGGCGCGACCTTCCTCGACCTGCGCACCATCGACGCGGTCGACGACACCCACGTCGCCGCCGCACTCCGGGCATGCGCGTCGTAGCGACCGCCGGACACGTCGACCACGGGAAGTCGGCGCTCGTCCAGGCACTCACCGGCATCCATCCCGACCGCTGGGCCGAGGAGAAGCGCCGCGGCCTGACCATCGATCTCGGCTTCGCCCACACCGTCCTGCCCGACGGAGAAGCGCTGAGCATCGTCGACGTGCCCGGGCACGTGCGCTTCCTACGCAACATGCTCGCCGGGGTCGGTGGGGTCGATGCCTGTCTGTTCGTCGTCGCGGCCACCGAGGGCTGGAAGCCCCAGAGCGAGGAGCACCTGCGGATCCTCGAGTTGGTCGGGGTCACGCGCGGTGTGATCGCGATGACGAAGGCCGATCTCGTCGACGATGACTGGAGGAGCCTCCAGGAGATGGACATCCGCGATCGCGTGGCCGGCACCTTCCTCGCCGACGAGCCGATCGTCGCCGTCAGCAGCGTGACGGGCGACGGGCTCGACACGCTCCGGGCCGAACTCGAGTCGCTGGTGCGACGGACACCGTCGGCCGACGACCGCCAGCGACCCCGCGTCTGGATCGATCGGGTCTTCGCCGCGAAGGGGAGCGGCACGGTCGTCACGGGCACGCTGACGGGCGGGCCGCTGCGTGTCGACCAACCGGTCGCCGTGCTCGGCGAGCGACTGCACGAGGCACGGGTCCGTGGCATCCAGGTCCACGGCGAGAAGGTCGAGACCGTCGCGCCCGGCCACCGTGTGGCCCTCAACCTCGCTGGTGTCGACCACGGTCAGCTCCGTCGCGGCGACGCCGTCGTCGACGCCGCGCACTGGCGACCCACCACCCGTCTCGACGCCACGCTCACCGTCCTCACCGCACTCGACCACCGGGTGTCGCGACGGGGTGCCTACACGCTGCACGTCGGCTCGGGCGAGCACCCCGCGCGCCTGCGCGTGCTCGGCCCCGAGAGCATCGGCCCCGGCGAGACCGGCCTCGTCCGGCTCCACGTCGAGACACCGCTCCCGCTCGTCCGCGGCGATCGCTTCGTGCTCCGCGAGTCGGGCCGTGACGAGACGGTCGGCGGCGGCGTGATCGTCGACGTGGCGCCGATCAGGCCGGCCTCGAAGGCCACGCCCGACATGTCGGTCGACCGGGTCGTCGCCGAGCACGGCTGGATCACGGCACACGACCTGTGGTGCCTCACCGGCGAACGACGCTCACCGACGATCGGACAGTGGATCGTCGACCCCACCGCACGCACGCTCGCCGAGGATCACCTGCGTGCTCTGGTGACCGGTGCCGACACGGCACTCGGGCTCGACGTCGCCGCACTCGACGAGCACCAGCGCGCTCTGCTCCCGCTCCTCGACGGCATCCAGGTCGTCGACGGGCGCGCTCGCCCGGCCGAGGTCCGCGACCCTCTGGCCGACCACCCGCTCCTCGCCCGGCTCGCTGAGGCCGGGGTCCAACCGCCCGACGTCACCGATGTCGACAAGGCCCAGGTGCGCGCCCTCGTGCGCAAGGGATTGCTGATCGAACGCGACGGCCTCCTCTTCCACCCTTCGGCGATCGACACCGCGGCGCACACGGCCGCTCGTCTCCTCACGACGCACGACGGCTTCACGGTCAGCGACTTCCGCGAGGCACTCGGCATCACGCGCAAGCACGCCCTCCCACTGGCCAACGAACTCGACGCACGCGGGATCACGCGGCGACGAGGCGATGTCCGCATCGGTGGGCCGCGACTCCCCGAGCCCGGCTGACCGCAGTCGACGACGTGGCCACTGGTCGACCGGGCCCCCGGTCGGCCCTGTGCCCGGTGCCGGGTCAGCCGGCCGACGTGCGCGAGGGCGGCGCCTGACGGCCGGGGGCCGTGCTCGTCGACGAGAGCGATGCCACCCGGCGCATGCCCTTGCGCCGACGGACCGGAGCCGACCGCTCGAGCTCACGAGCGGCGTTCGCCACCCGGAGGTCGTTGGTGATCACCTCACCGAACCGATCAGGGTCGGCCAACAACCAGCTGTGCGAACCCTCGACGACCGTGCCCTCGACACCCGACGCCACGCACAGCGCCTCGAACGATTCGCGAGGCACGATGCCGTCGCGCTGACCCCACAGGATCGTGATCGGGAGTCCGCGGTCACGCAGCGCCTCGACCTCGGCGCGCAAGTCGGCCCGGCGGGCGAGGTTCGCCACCTTGATGATCGCCCGCGGATTGCGCACGAGGTTGGGCAAGAGGTCTTCGACCACGACCGGCACCACCCGGCTGGCCTGGCGCAACGGCCAGACGTCGGCGGGGAAGTGCAGACCCCAATCCCACAATGGTCGCTCGGCGATGCTCCGCACACCGCCGCCACGCCGCCACGACGACCCGCCGATGCTGTTGACAAGCACCAGGCTGCGCACCCGGTCGGGGTGATCGGCCGCGTACCGGATCGCCACTCCGCCACCGAACGAGTGGCCCACCACGACGGCGGGTTCGTCGAGGTCGAGCACGCTCACGAAATCGGCGACCCACTGCGCGTACCCGCGGAGCGAGAACCGGTCGTCGGGAAGATCGGGAGTTCCGCCGAACCCGGGGAGTGACGGGGCGATCACCCGGCACCCCTGGCCGGCGATCGCGGCGACGACCTGGCGGTAGGTGTGTTGCGCGAGCGCCCACCCGTGGAGGACCACGACTGGCATCCCCTCGCCCGCCACGCTGTATCCGGCAGGGCGTCCCTGCACGAAGGTCCGGCGGTCGACGACGTTCACACCACCATGTTGCCCTGCGCCGGGCGGTGGACCCGCGTCACTCGGTGGCAGCCGACTCCGACTCGTGCGCGTCAACCGTGGTGGCTGTGTCGGCTGTTGCGGTGTCGCTGTCGGCGGACGCCGCCGGACGCCGCTCGCGATAGTCGCGGGCCGCGCCCTCGAGCGGCTCGACCTCCAGCGTGACACCGTCGATGGCCACGACGCGCAGCGGTTCGCCTGCAGCGATCGGGGTGGCGCGGTTGGTGCGCGCCCTCCACTTCGCGGTGCCGACCTGAGCGACGCCGTCGGGGTCGATGGCGTCGATGGCCGAGCCCTGGCTGCCGATCATCCATTCGCGGCCGATGGTCGGCGTGGCGAAGCGGGTGCGGACCATCGAGGGCATGCCGACCACGAAGGTCAGGGCCACGCCGATGATGCCCGTGGCGAGCGTGATCCAGCCGAGACGCAGGTCGTGGCCGGGGAGCGAGGGGAACAGGAACCACGAGGCGAGCGTGAGCAACACCATGCCGACGCCGGTCCAGAAGCGTGGGATGCCGACCTGCACGTCGACCGCGAACGCAAGGAAAGCGACGACGAGCATGACCAGCGCGCCCGTCCGGAAGGGCAGGGCCTCGAGGCCGTAGCACCCGAGGACGAGGAGTACCGCGCCGACCACGCCGGCCACACCGACGCCCGCCGTGAAGAACTCGAAGATCAGCAGGCAGACACCGATGACGAAGAACAGATAGGCGATCTCGGGGCTGGCGACGGTGTGGAACATCTCCTCTGCGAGGCCGAGACCGTTGAAGCGCACGAGGGTCGAGACGTTCTGCGTCGACCCGTCGTCGGCGAGTTGCTGGGCGACCGTGTCGAGCACCGTGCCGTCGTCGAGGACGAGGCCGTCCATCGCCAGCACCATGTTGCGCACGGTCGGGACGCCCTCGTCGGAGGTGCTCAGGCGGAGCAGACCGAGACGGCGGGCGTCGGCGAAGCTCACCGAACGGTCGCGCACCTCGGCCGTCAGCAGGTCGGCGGCCGGGACGAGCGCATCGCCCACGTGGCCGAGTCGGCTACCGGCCACCATCGCCGACACGTCGGCCACGGCGAAGAGCTGGGCCGGGCGGCCGTACACCGTGGTGTCCTTCGAGGGACCGGCCCAGACGCCGACGGCGATGGGCGCGTCGGCGACGTGCTCGAGCAACTCGGTCATGCGCGCATCGTCGACCACGGCGCCGCCGCTGGAGAGTTGGAGGATGATCGCCTGCGAACCCCGCTCGGCCGCACGGTCGACGGCGTCGATCACGCTCTGGACCGTCACCTCGTCGAACAGGCCGGAGACCTGCATCACGTCGACCGGGGCGAGGCCCTCGGCCACGGCGTCGGCAGCGGCCTCGGTGGCGGCACCCGTCGTGTCGGTGGCCGCGCTCGCCTCGGCCGCCCGCGCTCCCATGAGCACGAGGGGGCTGACGAGTAGGGCGATGGCTAGTCTGCGCACGAGTGCCTCCGAAGAGCGATGATCCGCTGCGGTTCGTGACCACCTCCACCGTGGCCGTCGTGGCCGGCAAGGGCGGGGTGGGCAAGACCACGGTAACGGCGGTCTTGGCGCGAGCGGCAGTCCGTCGCGGACTTCGGGTGATCGTCGTCGAACTCGACGGCAAGACCACCCTCGACAACCTGCTCCCCGACGTCGAGATCCTCCACCTGTCGGGCACCACGGCCCTCGCCGAATACCTCGGCTCGCACGGCTGGGGCAGGGTCAGCAGCCGACTCGCCCGCAGCGGGGTGATCGACGTGATCGCCTCGGCCAGCCCCGGGCTCGACGACCTCGTGCTGTTGGGACGGGTCAAGCAGCTCGAGCGCAGCGGCTCGTACGACCTGGTCGTCGTCGACGGTCCCGCAGCGGGTCATTCGCTGTCGATGCTGCGATCGGCCGACGGGCTCGGGGCGATCGCCCGGAGCGGGCCCATCCGGTCGCAGGCCGACGAGGTCACGGCGATGCTCACCGATCCGGCCCGCTGCCAGGTGGTCCTCGTGACCCTGCCCGAGACGACACCCGTCAACGAGGCGGTCGAGACGGCGTACTCGCTCGAGGACGACATCGGGATCCACCTCGGCCCGCTCGTCGTGAACGCCGTCGACGACGGCCCTGAACTCGATCTCGCGGCGCCCGGCCTCGACCGCACCGCACCCGACGGCTCGCCCCTCCGTCGCGCCGCCGAGTTCCGCAACGCCCGGCGACGGCTGCAGCGCGACGAGCGCGAGCGCCTCGGCACCGAACTCGCCCTCCCCCAGATCGTGCTGCCCGCGATCGCCGGTGAACTCGACGCAGCGGCGATCGAGGCGCTCGCCGCAACCCTCGACCCACCGGCCGATGAGGAGGGCGCGACATGAGCACCACCCTCGACGACCTCGTCGACCGCGCTCAGGTGGTCGTGTGCTGCGGAACGGGCGGTGTCGGCAAGACGACGACCTCGGCGGCGTTGGCCATCGAGGCGGCGCACCGCGGTCGGCGCGCCGTCGTCGTCACGATCGACCCTGCACGTCGGCTGGCCGACGCCCTCGGGGTTCCCGGTGGACTCGGCAACGAGCCCGTCCGGCTCCCCCTCGAACGCGTCGACGGAGGCACCCCCGCCGGACCCGGCGAGCTGTGGGCGGTGATGCTCGACACCGAGGCCACCTTCGACGGGCTCGTGAGCCAGTACGCCGCCACGCCCGAGCAGGCCGACCGAATCCTCGCCAACTCCTTCTACCGGAGCATCGCCGGGCAGTTGTCGGGCACCCAGGAGTACATGGCCGCCGAGCGACTGCTCGCACTGCACGCCGACCCTCGCTTCGATCTCGTGGTCGTCGACACCCCGCCGAGCCGTCACGCCCTCGACTTCCTCGATGCCCCTGGGACCCTCGCCCGCTTCCTCGACCACCCGATCTTCCGGATGCTGATGCTCCCGGCCCGACGGGGTCTGAAGGTCCTCGACCTCGCCACCCAACCCGTGCTGTCGGCCATCGGCAAGGTCGTCGGGAGCGAGGTCCTCGCCGATGCCGTGGCCTTCTTCCAGGCCTTCGCCGGGATGGAGACCGGGTTCCGCGACCGGGCCCAGGAGGTGACCCGGCTCCTGCGCGCCGACGACACACGCTTCTTGCTCGTGGCGTCACCCCGTTCCGACACCCTCACCGAGGCCGAGTTCTTCGCCGGGAAGTTGGCAGCGAGCGGACTGCCGGTCGCCACCATGGTCGTCAACCGGAGCACACCCGACTTCGGCGCCCCCTCCGGTCGGCGACCGAGCACCCCGGCCGCGGTGGCCCTCCACGACAACCTCGCGGCTCTCCACCACGACCTCGAGCGTGAGCGCTCGCTGGTGGCAGCCACCGTCGCCCGCCTCGGACTCGGCGACGAGACGGTCTCGTGGGTGGCGATGCTCCCCGCCGACGTCCACGACCGAGAGGCCCTCGACGAGATCCGCTTGGCGCTCTTCGCTGGGCGATGAGAAGGCAGAACGGGTACATTTCCGGCGTGCACATTCTCGTCGCCACCGATGCCGACCATGTCGTCCACGGGGTCACCGCCGCTCTCGGCGGACCCGAGGTCGCCTTCACGATCTGCCGCGAAGGGCGCGACGTCTCGTCGGTCGTCGCCCGCGGCGGGATCGACGTCGCCGTGCTCGACCTGCAGATCGGCTCGAAGGGCGGCATGGCGGTCGCCATGGACCTGCGTCTCGACCACTCGGCCGGACGACTCCCGACCACCAAGGTGCTGATGCTCCTCGACCGTCAGGCCGACGTCCACCTCGCCCGCCGGTCGGCCGCCGACGCCTGGCTGGTCAAGCCGCTCGACGCTCTCGCCATCAAGCGGGCCGTCGTGGCGCTGATGGCACCCCCCGCCGTCGAGACGACCGACACCGCCGCTGCGGACGACGCCGAGGCCGAGTCCGATGCCGAGAACGTCGAGACCCCCGAGGCGGAAACCGTCGCCGCCGGATAGCATGGCGACTCGCTACGGGGTGTAGCGCAGCTTGGTTAGCGCGCCACGTTCGGGACGTGGAGGCCGGAAGTTCGAATCTTCTCACCCCGACAGCAACGGGCCCGGTGCACAGCACCGGGCCCGACTCATTCCCCCTTCGGCCGGCGTTCTCGGTCGAGTCGTCCGGGGCAGGAACAGGTCAGGGGCAGGAACAGGGAAGGGTGCCGCAGCGGGGGCAGCCGGGGGCGTAGCGCTCGATCGCATCGGTCAGGTCGACGCCCATCTGGTTGGCGAGTGTCGCCACCCAGGCGATCACGTCGCCGAACTCGTGGACCCGCTGTTCGTGGGTCCCCTTGCGCACCGCTTGGGCGAGCTCGCCGACCTCTTCGGCCAACCACGCCACCGTGGCCGGCACACCACGCGCCCGATCGCGGTCGCCGTAGACGGCCTCGATCACCTGCTGGAGTTCCCGCAGGTCCATCGGCTCAGACGAACAGTTCGGCGATCTGCACGGCGTTGAGCGCCGCGCCCTTGCGGAGGTTGTCGTTGCTGAGGAACAGCGCGAGGCCGCGGCCACCGTCGACCGAGGTGTCCTGACGGACACGGCCGACGTAGCTCGGGTCCTTGCCGGCGGCTTCGATCGGCGTCGGGATGTCCATCAGCTCGACCCCCGGAGCGGCGGCGAGCAGCTCGAGGGCCCGCTCGACCGAGATCGCCCGCTCGAACTCGGCGTTGATGCTCAGGCTGTGGCCGGTGTACACCGGCACGCGCACGCAGGTTCCGCTCACGCGCAGGGTCGGGATGTCGAGGATCTTGCGGCTCTCGTTGCGGAGCTTCTGCTCCTCGTCGGTCTCGAGCGACCCGTCGTCGGCGTACTTGCCGGCGTACGGGAGCACGTTGAAGGCGATCGGCTTGGTGAACTTTGCGGGTGCCGGGAAGGTGACGGCCTCGCCGTCGTACGCCAGGGCGCGGGCATCGCCCGACACCTCGCGCGCCTGCTTGTCGAGTTCGTCGACACCGGCGAGCCCGCCGCCGCTCACGGCCTGGTAGGTCGCGGCGATCATCCGCACGAGGCCGGCCTCGTCGTGGAGGGGCTTGAGCACCGGCATCGCCGCCATCGTGGTGCAGTTCGGGTTGGCGATGATCCCGATGCGCGCATTGCGGATCTCGCCGGGGTTGACCTCGCTCACGATCAGCGGCACGTCGGGGTGCATGCGCCACGCCGACGAGTTGTCGATGACCGTCACCCCTGCGGCGGCGAACCGGGGGGCCAGTTCCTTGGACGACGAGGCACCGGCCGAGAACAGGGCGATGTCGAGGCCCGACGGATCGGCGACGGCCGCATCCTCGACGACGACGTCGGTACCCTTCCAGGGCAACGTGCTGCCCGCGCTGCGCGCCGACGCGAAATAGCGGATCTCGTCGACCGGGAAACCCCGCTCCTCGAGGATCGCCCGCATGACGGCTCCGACCTGACCAGTTGCACCAACGACGCCTACTCGCATGGCGAAAAGGCTAACGGGACACCGCCGCCCGACGGCAGGAATAAACGCTCCGCGGCGCTCAGCGCACGGAGGCGATGAGCCACCAGTGGCTCGGGTGCACGCCCACGTAGGTGGCGTCGGTGACACCCTGCAGCGCGAACGGTCGACGCGACGGGCCACGCATCAGGGTCGCTCCGGACAGCGACGGCAACAGGGCCGGCACCACGTCGCGCGGCGCCAAGCGGTTGGCCTGCCACCCGAGTCGGGCGGCCACTCGCTGCTGGGCGATACGCGGGCCCACCTTCGGAAGCCGCCACGACGCCCGGACCAGCTTGCCCGCCGGCCAGAGCACCGCGTCGAGCGGCACCCAGGTCCGGAAGTTGAGGGCCACGTAGCCCCCGGGTCGGGCCACGCGGACGGCCTCGCGGGCGAGGGCGATCGCGTCGTTGCGGTGACAGTGCTGCAGGGTGATGTAGCTGAAGACGATGTCGGCCGAGTCGTCGGCGAGGTCGAGCGTGCGTCCGTCGGCGACGTGGCAGGTCTGCAGGCGCGAGACCTCTCCGAACTCGGCCACCGTCTCGCGGCACCGTTCGAGGAACGCCGCGTCGAGATCGCACGCGACGACCTTCGAGAACAGGCGGGTGAAGCTGGCCGTCATGCGGCCGATCCCGCTGCCGATCTCGACGAAGGACTGCTGCGACATCTCGTCGCTCTCGAGGCCGAACGCCCGCAGGTACGCCAGCGTCTCGTGATCGCCGGTCTCGACGAACGCAGCGAGGCTGAGGTCTTGGCCGGTGACGTTGTTGAACACCCACCCGGTCTGGCGCACGACGTCGTCGGCCGAACCCTCCTGCTCGGAGGCGGTGCCGGCGGCCTTCCAGGGCACGTGCTGACGACGGGGGGTCATGGGGTCACAGTGTGGCAGGCGGTGAACCTGCGCGGCATCACTTCCGCTCGGGGAGCGGGGCCGAGTACGCCTGGCCGCTGTCGAGACCGAAGGCGGTGGGCAGTTCGCGCGCCGCCGTCTCGAGCTGGTCGGCGGTCGTCACCACACTGATCCGGATGGTCGACGTGCTGATCATCAGGATGTTCACGCCAGCGTCGGCGAGCACGCGGAACATCTTCGCCGCGATGCCGGGGCTGGTCTTCATCCCTGCGCCAACGAGGCTGAGCTTGGCGATCTGCGAGTCGGTCTCGACACCGGCCGCACCGATCTCGGCGGCCACCCGACGGACGATCTCCTCGGCCGTCGCCATGTCGGACTTCGGGATCGTGAAGCTGATGTCGGTGGCACCGTCGTGGCTCGTGTTCTGCACGATCATGTCGACGTTCACGTTCGCCTGCGCGAGCGGCTCGAAGAGGGCGGCCGAGATGCCGGGGCGGTCGGGGACGGCCACGACCGTGACCTTGGCCTCGCTCATGTCGGTGACGACGCCGGAGATGATGGGGTCTTCCATGGAGCGCTCCTGAGAGGTGACCCACGTGCCGTGTTCCCAGGTGAAGCTGGAGCGCACGTGGAGGGGGACGTTGTGATTGCGGGCGAACTCGACGCTGCGCAGGGCCAGCACCTTGCTGCCGGCCCCGGCCATCTCGAGCATCTCGTCGAAGTTGACGTGGGGGAGCTTGCGGGCCTGCGGGACGATGCGCGGGTCGGCGGTGAACACGCCCGTGACGTCGGTGTAGGTCTCGCAGCTGTCGGCATCGAGGGCGGCGGCGAGAGCGACGGCGGTGGTGTCGGACCCACCACGACCGAGCGTGGTGATCTCGTGGTCGGTACTGATGCCCTGGAAGCCGGCGACGACGCAGACCTTGCCCTCCGAGAGAGCTTCGCGGACACGATCGCCCTTGACCTCGAGGATCTTGGCCTTCATGTGCACGGTGTCGGTGATGATGCCGACCTGGCTGCCGGTGAAGCTGACGGCCTCGACGCCGATGTCGGCGAGGGCCATGCAGAGCAACGCCATCGAGATGCGCTCGCCGGTGGTGAGCAGCATGTCCATCTCGCGACCGGGCTGGGTGCGCGAGACGTCGTTGGCGAGCTTGATGAGGTTGTCGGTCGACTTGCCCATCGCGCTGACCACCACGACGACGTCGTTGCCGTGGCGCCGTGTGAACGACACGTGCTCGGCGACGGCGCGCATGCGCTCGGGGTCTGCGACGGAGGTGCCGCCGTACTTCTGGACGATCAGTGCCACGAGGATGGGAGGCTATCCGTGGTCATCGCCAAGGTCCCCGGAAATAGCGTTCCAGCGGGCGGCACGTCCGTCACGGACCGACCGGCGCGAGACCGAGGCAGTAGGGTCGCCGGTCGTGCTCCACCGTGCCCTCGACGACTCGTACTCCCCCGAGGTGCGTCGGCACATCACTCCACTCACGATGGCGCGCACTGCGGCCAACGGGTGCTTCCGGTTCGCCCCGCCCTTCCTCGCAACGATCTCGTCGGCCCAAGGTGTGACCCTCGACCGGATGGGCGTGGCCCTGGCGGTGAGCGAACTCACCGGGCTGTTCTCCACCGTCACCGGCACTCTCGCCGAACGCCTCCACCGCCGGACGGCGATGTGGGTCGGCCTGTCGGGAGTCGGGTTCGGTGCCCTGTCAGCGGCCCTCAGCACCCACCTGGTGTGGTTCGTGGCCTCGCTCGTCGTCCTCGGGCAGAGCAAGGTGCTGTTCGACGTCGGGTTCGGCGCGTGGATCAGCGACCGCGTCCCGTTCGAGCGACGTGGCCGGGTGATCGCCCTGGGCGAGACGTCGTGGGCGATGGGGCTCCTCCTCGGCGTGACGATCATGGGCCTGGTCGCGGCCGTCACCAACTGGCGGGCGGGGTATGCCGTCGGCGCCGTCGCCGTCATCGCCTTCGCCGTGGTCGTGCGCGGACTGCTCCCCGACGACGCCGCCCACTCCGACCCCGGCTCGCGGGTCGAGGCCGCCCGCGGACGCCCGACGCGCACCGGATGGCTGGTCGTGCTCGTGGTCTTCTTCCTGATGGCCGCCAGCCAGATGATCTTCGTGACCTTCGGCAGTTGGCTGAAGGATGCCCTCGGCATGGGCGACACGGGCGTGACAGCGTTCGTGTTCGTGATGGGGCTCGGCGAACTCGGTGCCTCGACCGCCACGGCCCGCTACGCCGACCAGTGGGGAAAGCAGCGCGCCACCGCCACGGGAGCGGTCGTGCTCGCCCTCGGCAGCCTGCTGGTCGTCACCCTCACCGGACATCCCGCCGTGGCGGTTCCCTTCCTGCTCCTCGCCGTGGCCGGGTTCGAGTTCGCGATCGTCAGCTCCATCCCCCTCAGCACGCAGATCATCCCGGGCGCTCCGGCGAAGGGCATCGCGCTGACCTTCACGTCGGGCACCTTCGGCCGCGCTGCCGCGAGCATCCCCGCCACCTCGCTCTACGTGCGGCACGGCATCGGGTGGCCGGCCGCGCTCGCCGCAGTGTGCGCTCTGCTCGCCGCCGTCACCGTGTGGCGACACGCAGCGCGCACAGTGGCCGCATCGTGACCACCTCTGAACACACCTGACGCATCCGCTCGGCGGAGGAGCGGTTGAATGAGGGCGTGCCGTTCACGCTGTTCGCCCACCAGGTGCCCGCTCTCGGGCTGAAGAGCGTCCGGCCGCGGTGGTTCGACGGCACGGCACTGTGCCTCGGCTCGATGACACCCGACCTCGTCACCGGTCTCGGCGTGCCCCACTGGTCGTGGCTCAACGTGCCCCCGGCCTGGCTGCTCGGTGTCGTGGCCACCGTCATCGTGCGGACGTCGGTCATCAGCGTCGCCGCCGCCCACCTCCCCGACCTCGGGCCCTTCCGCCTGCACTCGTGGCGGGTCCTCGCCCGGTGTCGGCACACCTGGAAGGCGACCCTCGTCTCGGTCGCCGTCGGACTCGCCACCCATCACGTGCTCGACTCGTTCACCCATCCCTTCGGCGACGGGGCACGGCTGCTCGGCTACGACGACGTCGAGGTCGTCCTCTTCGGCGTGGCATCACCACTCGCGTCGGTGTTCCAGTGGATCGGACACAGCCTCGGTTCGATGACCGCCGTCTGGATGCTGCTCGTCCTCGGCTCGCACCGCCGTCTCGACGACTGGTACGGGGCCGACGCGGTCGCCGCCGACCGCTCGTTCCGGATCGCAGCCGGTGGGCGGCGACTCTTCTGGACGGTCACCGCTCTCGGATCGCTCGTCGGCGTCATCGCCGCCACGACCACTGATCTGCGCAGCGGAGTGGCCAGGGTCATCCTCGCCACCGGCGCGGGCGTGACGGTCGCCGCGCAACTCCCGGCTTGTCGGCCCGAGCCCGTCGACCCGACGCTCGCTCCGCCCGCGCAGCCCTACGACGCTCAGCGGTAGCGGTTGGTGATCGGCAGTCGGCGATCCTTGCCGAACGCCTTCGTGCTCACCTTCACCCCAGGCGGGCACTGGCGACGCTTGTACTCGTTGAGGTCGACGAGTCGGGCGATGCGACGGACGAGCGCCTCGTCGTGACCCAGTTCGATGATCTCGGCCGCAGTCCGATCGTCCTCGACGTAGAGCCGCAGGATCGGGTCGAGCACCTCGTACGGCGGGAGGCTCTGGTCGTCGCGCTGGTCGGGACGCAGCTCGGCGGACGGCGGCTTCGTGAGGACGCTCTCGTTGATCACGGCGCGGCCGGCCTTGACGTTGACGTACCGGCAGAGGTCGTACACCCGGGTCTTCAGAACGTCCTTGATGACGCCGTACCCGCCGACCGAGTCGCCGTAGATGGTGAAGTAGCCGACGGCCATCTCGCTCTTGTTCCCGGTGGTGAGGACCATCCACCCGAACTTGTTCGAGAGGGCCATCAGCGTGGTGCCGCGGATGCGGCTCTGGAGGTTCTCCTCGGTCAGGTCGGCGGGGCGACCGTCGAACGACGGAGCGAGCATCTCGAGGTACGCCGCGAACGCCGGCTCGATGGCGACGGTGCGGATGTCGATCCCGAGTTGGGCAGCGAGGTGCTCGGCATCGCTGCGTGACCCCTCGCTGCTGTAGCGCGACGGCATCGAGACGCCGTGCACGTGCTCGGCGCCGAGCGCATCGACCGCGACGCACGCCACGATCGTCGAGTCGATGCCACCCGAGAGTCCGATGACCACGTCGGTGAAGCCGTTCTTGCGCACGTAGTCGCGCGTGCCGAGCACCAGTGCGTCGTACAGGTCGGCGTCGGACGAACGCACGGGAGCCATCCGGGCCACCACGGCGTCACGGTGCTGGCGCGGGGCGTCGGTGATCGTGACGACGCGCATCTCGTCGTCGGTGCGACGGCCACGCGGGTCGAGCAGACGCTTGCGGTACACCGGGTCGATGTCGATGTCGACGACGAGCAGTTCCTCGTGGAAAGAGCCCGCACGGGCGATGAGTTCGCCGTCGGCCGTGAAGACCATGCTCGTGCCGTCGAAGACGAGTTCGTCCTGACCACCCACCTGGTTGACGTAGGCGAGGGCGCAACTCGCGTCGGCCGCGCGGGTCGCCAGCATCCGCTCGCGCTCGCCCGGCTTGCCGTCGTGGAACGGGCTGCCGTTGATGTTGACGTTGAGTTCTGCACCACCTGCGGCCTGCTCGGCCAACGGGCCGTCGGGGCTCCACACGTCTTCGCAGATGCTGATGCCGACCTTCACGCCACCGATGACGTAGAGCTCGTACGGATCGCTCTGGTCGCCCGGGGTGAAGTAGCGGGCCTCGTCGAACACGGCGTAGTTCGGGAGCAGGCGCTTGCGGTACGTGCCGACGACCCGGCCACCCTCGCAGACCGCAGCGGCGTTGTAGAGGTCGCGGTCGGCCGCCACGTAGCCGACCACGGCGACGCAACCAGGAGCCGACGCGGTGTGGGCGGCGACCTGCTCGAGCGCGGCGATGTTGTCGGCCACGAACCCGGCCTTGAGGACGAGGTCTTCCGGCGGGTACCCCGTGACGGAGAGTTCGGGGAAGGCGACGATGTCGGCACCCACCGCTGCAGCGCGGTCGAACGCCTCGCAGATCGCGGCGACGTTGCCGGTGAGGTCACCGACCGTCGGGTCGAGCTGGGCGAGTGCGAGACGCAGCCGGTTCACGCCGTCAGGCTACGCCGGTGGCACCCGCGTGGGCGCAGGGTGCGGGGAACCGCGTCAGCAGACGTCGTCGCCGGGGAGCACGGGGGTCACCGACAGTTGGTAGGTCACACCCGCCTCCTCGAAGAAGGTCAGCTGGTTCGCCGACGTGAAGAGGTCGCCGGCATCGGCAGCGGCGACGAGGGCACACGTCGGCTCGCCCATCCCGCGCGAGGCGACCTCCGAGAGGACCACCCCGGTCGAGCCGGGCCACGGCACGATCGGCGGCTCGAGGTCGGGCACGCCGGTCGTGGGGTCCGCCTCCCATGCGTACATCCGGTAGGCCTCGGGGACGAACGGCTCCTCCGCCCCGACGCTCGCCCCGACGAGCGCAGGGAGGTCGCCGAGTCGCTGGGTGACGGCGAGCAGTCGGGCCCGTTCGGTGGTCGCGTCGAGGTCGTCGCCGAAGCCGAGCGCGTACGCCCGGTGCACATAGGTGGAGCCGTCGGCAGTGAACCGCAGGACGGTGGTGCTCGCGTCGGCGATACCGACACCGTCGGGCAACTCGTAGCCCGGCGTCGGGTCGACGAAGAGGCCCTCGTCGCGGAGCATCGCGAGGATCGTCTGCACCCCGGCTTCGGTGATCGAACGGACGAAGACCGGGGTGAGCAACGGCCCCGGGTAGATCTCGGGGACGGCACCGGGCACGAACACACGACCATCGCCGCTGATCAGCATCGTCGGCGGGTACTGCGCCATCCACGGGACGATCATTCCGCCTTCCCAGAACAGCCGGAGCACCTCGGCGTCGGGCCCACTTGGGTGCGTGATCCCGGCCGCCGGCTCGGAGGTGCTGGGGGCCGTCGTGCCGGGGTCCGTCGAGCCGGGGCCGGTCGTGCCAGGACCCGTCGTGCCGGAACCGGTCGTCGGGTCACCGCACGATGCGAGCAGCGACGCCACGGTCGGCAGCGTCAACCCACCGATCGCCAGCGAGGCGAGAAGTCGGCGGCGACTCCAGACCGTGGGAACCTGTGCGGGGAGTGACGACCGGGTGCTCATACCCTTCCGACGCCCCGACACCCGCCACCGGTTCCCGCCGATCCGGGATACCGGGCGTCGGAGTGCCAGCTGCTCGACGGGGTCGGAGTGAGCACTCCATCGCCGGCGTGGCACTCCGGCGCGGGGCTGGCACTCCGGCGCGGGGCTGGCACTCCGGCGCGGGGCTGGCACTCCGGCGCGGGGCTGGCACTCCGGCGCGGGGCTGACCGGGGGACGGTTCACACGCCGTTCACATTCGGGCAATGGGAGTGAAATCGCTGGCAGGCAGGCTGTGCGAGCCCCTTCCATCCGACACAAAGGAACGCCCGTGGCCTACCAAGCCGAATACATCTGGATCGACGGCACCGAGCCGACGCCCCTCCTCCGCTCGAAGACCAAGATCGTCGCCGACGGCAAGACCCCTCCCGTGTGGGGCTTCGACGGCTCGTCCACCAACCAGGCCCCCGGCGACAAGAGCGACTGCATGCTCCAGCCGGTGTTCACCTGCCCCGACCCGATCCGCGGTGGCGACAACGTGCTCGTGCTGTGCGAGGTCTTCCTCTCCAAGGACGGCAAGGCCCACCCGACCAACACCCGCGCCGCCTGCGCCAAGGCCGCCAAGAAGTTCGCCAAGCAGGAGATGATCTTCGGCATCGAGCAGGAGTACACCCTCCTCAAGGTCGACGGCACCCCGCTCGGCTTCCCCGACGGCGGCTTCCCCGCCCCGCAGGGTCCGTACTACTGCGGCGTCGGCACCGGCCGCGTCGTCGCCCGCGACCTCATCGAGGACCACACCCAGGCCTGCCTCGACGCCGGCCTCCTGATCGAGGGCACCAACGCCGAAGTCATGCCCGGCCAGTGGGAGTTCCAGATCGGCGCCGCTGACGCCCTGACCGTCAGCGACCACCTCACCGTGGCCCGTTGGCTGCTCCACCGCATCGCTGAGGACTACAACATCGTCGTCAGCCTCGCCGCCAAGCCCCAGAAGGGCGACTGGAACGGCGCCGGTGCGCACACCAACTTCTCGACGAAGGCGATGCGCGAGGACACGAACATGAAGGCCATCAAGGCCGCCTGCGAGGCCATCGGCAAGAAGGTCCAGCTGCACGTGTCGAACTACGGCGACGACATCGAGAGCCGCCTCACCGGCGCCCACGAGACCGCCCCGTACAACAAGTTCAGCTACGGCGTGTCGAACCGCGGTGCGAGCATCCGCATCCCGTGGCAGGTCGAGATCGCCGGTCGCGGCTACGCCGAGGACCGTCGTCCGAACGCCAACATGGACCCCTACACGGTCACCCGTCTCCTCATCGAGACGGTGTGCGGCGCTGCCGCCTCCTGACCGAGGACGTCGTCCGAGCACGTCGGAACGGGGGCCGGGCAACCGGCCCCCGTTCTGCTTTTCCGCCCTCCGTGGCACACTTTCCCCTTCCCCACGCACCGAGGGAGCCCCGATGCTCGACCAACAACGCGACTACGTGCTGCGCACCGTGGAGGAACGCGGCGTCCGGCTGATCCGCCTGTGGTTCACCGACGTGCTCGGCAACCTCAAGAGCTTCGCCATCAGCCCGGCCGAGCTCGAGAACGCCCTCGAGGACGGGATGACCTTCGACGGGTCGTCGATCGACGGGTTCAGCCGCATCCAGGAAGCCGACGTCCTCGCGATCCCCGACCCGAACACCTTCGAGGTGCTGCCGTGGGGCGACCCCAAGGCCGTCGAGGCCCGCGTGTTCTGCGACATCCACAACCTCGACGGCACTCCGTTCGAGGGCGACCCGCGCCAGGTGCTGCGCCGCAACCTGCGCGCCGCGCACGAGCAGGGTTTCACCTTCTACATCGCGCCCGACATCGAGTTCTTCTACTTCGCGCCGCCGGTGCCCGGGCAGGCGCCGACCCTCCTCGACGACGCCGGCTTCTTCGACCTCACCACCAACGACGTCGCCGGTTCGTTGCGCAAGGAGACCATCCGGACGCTCGAGACGATGAGCATCCCGGTCGAGTACTCGTTCCACGAAGACGCGCCGAGTCAGCACGAGATCGACCTGCGCCACACCGATGCGCTGACGATGGCCGACAGCATCATGACCTTCCGACTGGTCGTGAAGGAGGTCGCCGCCAAGCAGGGCGTGCACGCGACGTTCATGCCCAAGCCACTCGAGAGCGTGCAGGGCAGCGGGATGCACCTCCACCTCAGCCTGTTCCACGGCGACGACAACGGCTTCCACGCCACCGACGACCCGTACAACCTGTCGCCGACCGCCAAGCACTTCATGGCCGGCCTGCTGCGTCACGCCGCCGAGATCACCGCCGTCACCAACCAGACGGTCAACTCCTACAAGCGACTCGTGCCCGGCTTCGAGGCACCGGTGCACATCAGTTGGGCACGCAACAACCGCAGTGGCCTGATCCGCGTGCCGATCCCCAAGCGCGGCAACGCCAGCGCCACCCGCCTCGAATACCGCTCGCCCGACCCGGCGGCCAACCCGTACCTCGCGTTCAGCGTGTTGCTCGCCGCCGGACTCAAGGGCGTGGCCGAGAAGTACGAGTTGCCGGCCGAGGCCGACGCCAACCTCTTCGAGCTCGACGACGCGGGTCTGCGCTCGCTCGGCATCGACACCCTCCCGCAGTCACTCAACGACGCGCTGCGCGTGATGGAGAACTCGACGCTCGTGCGCGAGGCCCTCGGCGAGCACATCTTCGAGTGGTTCCTCCGCAACAAGCGCCGCGAGTGGCGCGGCTACAAGACGCACGTGAGCCAGTACGAGCTCGATCGGTACCTGAGGTCGCTGTAGTGGACGCACTGGCGGTCTACCCCGACCCGCCCTCTCCCGAACTGGCGCGCACGCTCGACCTCGCCGGCTACCGCTGGAAGGCGGTCGGCTCGATCGACGCGATCACCGCCGACGAGCCGACCCAGGGCTGGAGCGGTGCACTGGTCACCGTCGACCCCGCCGACCCGGAGGCGGCGTGGGCGATGTGTCGCTCGCTGCGCAAGCGCGACACCCCTGTCGGCCCGCTCCTCCTGCTCGTCGGTGGCGGTCAGTTGGCCGACCTCGAGCATCGCGACGAGCTGTTCGACGACTTCTGCCTGACGCCCTTCCACCCCACCGAACTCCAGGCCCGACTCCGCCACCTGTTGCACCGCAACGGCGATGCACCTCGCGGCGAGACGGTCGAGCAGAGCGGCCTGATGCTCAACCTCGAGACCTACCAGGCGAGCATCGAAGGCCGACCGCTCGACCTCACGTACATGGAGTACGAGCTCCTCAAGTTCCTCGCCCAGAACCCCGGCAAGGTGTTCACGCGCGAAATGTTGCTGAGCCGCGTGTGGGGCTACGAGTACTACGGCGGTGCACGCACGGTCGACGTCCACATCCGGCGTCTGCGCGCCAAGCTCGGCGAGGAGCACGCCAACCTCATCCAGACCGTGCGCAGCGTCGGCTATCGCTTCGGCACCGGCCGCTGGTCGTAAGGGCCCCGAACCCCCGGCACTCGGGTCTCAGGCGTCGCCCGAGAGCGACTCCTCGAGGAGTCGCATCGACGCCTCCGGAAGCGTCGTGTGCACGAGCCGGGCGAACGGGAACCGGGTGAGTTCCTGAGCGAGTGCCCCGACGTCGAGGTCTTCGAGCAAGAGGACCACCGTCACGGTTCCGGGCTGCACGGCATCGCGGAACCACGAGACCCACTCGTCGGGAACCCCGAGGTCGATCACCCGCGCCATCCCGGCGCCCATCCCGGCACCCACGGCGCCACCGACGAGCCATCCCACCGGCCCACCGAACATCAGGCCGAGCAAGCTGCTCCACATCGCGCTCGAGAGCGCCGACCGACCGGGCTGCGGGTCGATGGTCTCACGCACCGCTGTCCGACCGTTCTCGTCCTTCTGGACGATCACTGCGTCGCGGAGCCGGAGCGAACCCCGCACACCGAGGCCGGTCGCAGCGGTCAGGAACTCCTGGGCGCGGAGCCGGTCGGGGAGGGAGACACCGACGAGGTACTGATCGGATGCGGGCATGACCGCACGGTACTTGCGGTCACAGCACGACGCTCAGCGCTGCCGCAGCGCCGAAGCCGAGGAAGACGACGCCGGCGACGCGCTGCACGGTGCGCAGCGGAACCCGCCGCACGATCCACGAGCCCGCCGTGACGGCGAGGGCGGCCACCGACGCGAGCGCGCACCAGGCGCCCACTGCCACGGCGATCGGAGCCGAGTACTGGGTGGCGATCCCGGCCGTGGCGAGTTGGGTGAGATCGCCGAACTCGGCGAGACCGACCACCGACGCCGCCGTCGCCGCGACCTTGGCGAAGGAGACCCGGCCCGTCGGCCCGTCGCCCTCTGCGTCATCGTCCTCGTCATCGCCACGCAGCATCACGACACCGCCGACGAGGAACAGGGCGGCCACCGCGAGGCGGACCGGGGTCGTCGGCAACGAGCGGAGCAACGACCCGACGGTGACAGCGAGGACGACGTGCATCACGAACGCACCGGCCACTCCGCACCACACGGCGAGCGGACGCCGGAAGCGGGTGGTGAGCACGAGCGAGGCCACCATCGTCTTGTCGGGGAGTTCGGCGAGGAACACGGTGCCGAACGCAACGGCGAACGCCGTCAAGGTCGACGAGCCCATCAGCGCTCGTCCAGTCGTTGGATGCGTCGCGCATGACGGCGATGCAGAGCCAGCATCTCGTCGACCCGCGGGTGGGTCAGACGCCCCTCGCTCACCACTCGGCGGCCGTGCACGACCGTGTGCCAGGCGGAGGTCGGCCCGCCGCGCAACCACGCCTCGATCGGGTCGGCCTCGGCACCGCTGAACATCACGCCGTCGAGACGCCACACGGCGAGGTCGGCCACGGCTCCGGGCGCGATGACGCCGATCTCGCCCTCACGACCGAGGCAGCCGGCGCCACCACGGGTCGCCATCTCGAGGGCCATCCGCGCCGTTCCGGCATGGGCCCCGTCACGGAGTTTGGCGAGGAGCATGGCCGAGCGGGCCTCGAGCCAGAGCGACGCGCTGTCGGCCGACGACGAGCCGTCGACCCCGAGCCCGACCTTCACGCCAGCGGCGCGTAACGGCACGACCGGGGCAATGCCCGACGACAGGATGCAGTTGCTGCTCGGGCAGTGCGCGACGCCGACACCGGCAGCGCCGAGACGGGCGATCTCGTCGGGGTTCGGCATCACGCAGTGCGCCACCCACACCCTGTCGGAGCACCAGCCTGTCCGTTCGAGGTACTCCATCGGACGGCAACCGAACGTCGCCAGCGAGAACTCGTCGTCCTCGGCGTTCTCGGCGAAGTGCGTGTGCAACCGCACGTCGAGACGCTCGGCCAACTCGGCCGACCTGACCATCAGGCTCTCGGTCACGCTGAACGGCGAGCACGGGGCGAGAGCGATGCGCACCATCGCACCGTGGGCACGGTCGTGATGCCGGAGCACGGCCTCCTCACTCGCCGCGAGGATGCTGTCGTCGTCGCTCACGACGTCGTCGGGAGGGAGACCGCCGTCCTTCTCGCTGAGGCTCATCGAGCCCCGGGTCGGGTGGAAACGCATGCCGAGTTCGCGCGCAGCGGTGATCTCGGCCGAGAGCAGGTCGCCCGCGCCGTGCGGGTGGAGATAGAGGTGGTCGGTGCTCGTCGTGCAGCCGCTGAGCGCCAGTTCGGCGAGGCCGACATAGGCGCTCGCGTACACCGCCTCCTCGTCGATCGCCCTCCAGAGGGGGTACAGCGACTGCAGCCACCCGAACAACGGCTTGTCGGTCATCCCCGGATACGCACGAGTGAGGTTCTGGTAGATGTGGTGGTGGGTATTGACCAGCCCCGGCGTCACGAGACAGTCGGTGGCGTCGATCACCTCGGTGGCGCTCGGCTCCGCGTCGGTGCTCGAGCCCACGGCCTCGACACAGCCACCGGTCACGGCGATCCATCCACCGGCGATCTCACGGCGGGTGTCATCGACCGTGGCGACACAGCGGGCGTTGCGGATCAACAGGTCGGCCACGGCATCTCCTCAGGCGAGCGACTCGACGATGAGGGCGAGATCGTCGACGGTGGTACGCGGGTTGACCACGCAGATCCGGAGCACGGTCTCACCGTTCCACGCCGTCGGCGTCACGAAGGCGATCCCGTCGGCGAGCATGCGATCGCTCCACTCCGAGTACTGCTCGGCCGACCATCCGAGACGACGGAACATCACGACGCTGAGTTCGGGCTCGAGCACGAGTTCGAGATGGTTCGACTCGCGCACGAGACGGGCACCTTCGTGCGCGACACGAATGGTCTCGTCGACGGCATCGACATAGGCGTCGGTCCCGTACGCCGCGAGGCTGAACCAGAACGGCAGCCCACGCGCGCGACGCGAGAGGTGATGGGCGAAGTCGCTGGGGTTCCACTCGGCCTCGGCGTCGTCGCCATGGAGGACATCGAGGTACTCGGCGTGCTGGGTGTGCGCCCGCCGCGCCTGATCGGGGTCGCGGTAGAGCAGCGCACAGCAGTCGAACGGGGCGAACAGCCACTTGTGCGGGTCGACGATGAAGCTGTCGGCGTGTTCGATCCCGGCATAGCGGTCGCGCACCAGACGAGATGCCAGCCCGGCACCCCCGTACGCCCCGTCGACGTGCAGCCAGGTCGCGAGTTCGGAGGCGACCTCCGCCGCCACGTCGAGCGGATCGATGACACCGGCGTTGGTCGTGCCGCTGGTGACGACCAGGGCCGTCACACCAGTGCGCTCGTCGGCCGACATCGCGCCGACCAACGACCGCAGCGCATCGGCCGACATCCGACCGCTCGCATCGGCATCGACGGTCACGATGTCGGCGTCCATCGCCCGGGCCGCGGACGCGATCGAGCTGTGTGCTCCCTTGGAGACGAGGAAGAGGGCTCGGGTGCGGTCGAGACGCCCACCGGCCCGTTCGCGCCAGCGGTGCCGCGCCGCGATGAGGGCGCTGAGGTTCCCGGCCGTACCGCCGCTGACGAAGACCCCGCCCGCTTCGGCCGGAAGACCCACGAGGTCGGCGATCCAGCGGAGCGCCTCGTTCTCGGCATGGGCCGCGCCGGCTCCCTCGAGCCACGACCCGCCGAAGATGCTGCTCGCCCCGACGACGAGGTCGAACAGGATGCTCGCCTCCGTCGGAGCGGCGGGCACGAACGACAAGAACCGCGGGTGATCGACCGAGATGCAGGCCGGGGCGAGCACGTCGCTCCAGACTCGCAACGCCTCGAGACCACCGATCCCCTTCGGGGTGATGGTCCGTCCGGTCATCGCCCGCAGTTCGGCGGGTGAGCGCGGACCGTCGAGCGGCGGCGGGTCGAGCCGCACACGGTCGATCGCGGCACGCACGATGGCCTGGGTCAGGACCTCGGTCGAGGCGTCGTGCGAATGCATGGGCTCAGTCTGTCAGCACGTCGGGCGGGCTGCTCGCGCAGCACCGGCGCAGGAGGTCGCCCAGGTCAGTAGTTGACGTCGACGAGTTCGCTGCCCTCGTGACGCTCGGCCGCATCGCGGTGGAGCGACTCGCCGAGACCGGCTGCGATGACGACCGTTCCCATGATCGCGAGGACCGGGAAGATCAGCAGGGCGATGATGATGGCGATGGCACCGGGCACGTCGGTCACCCTAGTGGCTTGAACGCCCAGGCCTCAATCTCCACCGCACCACCGAAGGGCAGCGATGCGACACCGATCGTGCTGCGGGCCGGGCGGGCGCCGTCGAAGCCGGCCACGTAGGCCTCGTTGAACGTGGCGAAGGTGTCCATGTCGGTGAGGAAGCAGAGGGTCTTGGCGATGTCGTGGATCGTCGCCCCCATCGAGGCCAGTTGGCCCTTGAGGTTCTCGACGGCCTGCGCCGTCTGGGCGGCCACGCCACCGGGGACGAGCGAGCCGTCCTTGATGCCGAGTTGTCCGCTGACGATGATCCAGTCGCCGGCGCGCACGGCGGGGGTGTAGGGGCCGAGGGGCTTGCTCATGCCCGCATCGTAGGCCAGCAGGTGGCGAACGACTCGGCCCGCCAGGCGGCCAGCGCCACCGCCGCGAACACGACGTCGCTGCCGTTGACCGGCTCGCAGTCTGCGCCAGGCGCCGGATGCGCGACGTCGACCTCGACGCGCGGGGTGTCGACCGCGCGCAGCACTCCGAGGCTGCGCATCGTCAGGTCGTGGACCTCGCCGTCGGCGTCGACGCAGATGGCCTCGCTGCGCACCCACCCGAGAGCCATGTGCGCCGCACCCGAGCAGTACCCGCGCAGCACCACCTCGTCGAGCACCTCACCGCACTCGACCTCGACCCGCACGACACCGTCGACGATCCGGGCACGGGCACGCGCGCCCTCGGGCGACGCCAGCCACGGGGCCGGGTCGTCGGACAACGAGCCGATCGCAACGAGCGCCTCGACCCAGCCTGCGCCGCGTACCGCTCCCGAGGTCGACGGGCCCACGACGTCGACCTCGACCACCTCGAGTCCGGGGGCGACCGAACCGATGGCCGCAGCCACGCCCGGTGTGCGCGCGACACGGATCACGCCCGTCCCGTCGGAACGGAGACCGACGGCGAGTGGCGGACGCTTCGGTCCGCGTCGCACCGAATCCTCCCGGGTCCACAGAGCGAGGACCGGCCGACCGTGTTCGTCGGCCAGTCGGCGGGCCGTCCGGGCGACGTCGGAGGCAGCGCCCGACGCCTTGCCGCCGAACGCTCCACCGTTGCCATCGGGGCCGACCGGCTCGCCACCGGGCCGGCACCACGCAGCATCCGTCTCGAGCGGAGCCGGGTCGAGCCAGGTGGTCTGCAGGGTCCGCACCCAGTCGCCGTCAGGAAGTGCGACGGGCCACGACACCGGGATGGTGGTCCGACGACCCTGCACCTTGCCCGAGAGACGACGGGCCTCGGCGAGACTCTCGGCCACGACCCACGACCCGTCGGCCGCCATCAGCGCGACGAGGGCGTCGTCAGGAGCCGTGTCGGCGGCGAACCCGGCCTCGCCGAGCACGACCTCGGGCGACACCGACTGTGCAGCTCGTCCCTCGATCGTGGCCCGGCGTGACGCAGCGGCGAGATCGCGGACCCCGTCATGGGCGACCGTTCCCTCGTGGAGGAGTGCGACCGCATCGAGGATCGTGTTCCACCCCGTACAGCGGCACTGGTGGGCGAGCAGGGCCTGGCCGACCGCGGCAGGCGTGCGCGAGGCGGGGTCGAGAGCAGCGAGGCGCATCACGATGCCGGGCGTGCAGAAGCCGCACTGCGTCCCGCCGGTCGCACAGAGTGCCGTCGCCCACTCCTCCCGACCGGGCAGGGCGTCGAGGGTCGTGACGGCGCGCCGAGCCACCCGCGACACGGGGGTCACGCACGACACCCGTGGCTGGCCGTCGACCCACACCGTGCAGCAGCCGCACTGTCCCTGCGGACTGCATCCGTCCTTGGCCGACCTCACACCGAGGCCGCGCAGCGCGTCGAGCAGAGACCCTTCGGCGTCGACCGTGACCTCGCGACCGTCGACGGTGAGCGCCACGGTGCGACGGGTCGGATCAGGTGACGCGTGTGACACGCAGAGAGGCTGACACGCTGGGTTTCGACGATGCAACAGGGGTACCGTGACCTCGATGCGCGACGACAGTCATCTCCTCACCGGCCCCTCGACCCGACGCCGTTTCCTGGTGCGTGCCACGGTGCTCGGCCTGGGTTCGGCGGGCGCCGCAAGAGCGCTCGCGGCGTGTGGTGGAGACGAGTCGACCGAGTCCGAGCCCGCCGACGGACCGACGCTGCCGGTCGTCACCGGAGATCCCTCGGCCGTCGACGGATACGGACTGGCCCAGCGTTTCCCCAACTCAGCCCTGTTCGTGCCCGGGCCACAGCGCCTCCCGGTGTCGCTCGTCATCGACGGCACGCTGTCGAACGACGGCCCCGACACGCTCGAGGGGTTCATCCTCGACCTCGACGACAACCCCGTCACCGACGTCGTCGCCACCAAGCGCTCGGAGGGCATCGAGGTCGCGTACTACGAGATCCGGGTCGAACTCGACGCGGCCAAGGTCTACACACTGCGACTCGCGGGCGACGACGGATACGGCGCGACCTTCGAGATCTTCGAACCCGGCGACGTGCCGACTCCACTCACCGGTTCGCCGATGCCGGCCCTCGAGACACCCACCGTCGACGACCCCAAGGGTGTCGAGGTGGTCTGCTCGCGCACGCCCGAGCCGTGTCCGTTCCACTCGATCACCCTCGCCGAGGCGCTCGACCTCGGCCGACCGGTGGCGTTCATGGTCGGCACTCCTGCCCACTGCCAGACCGGCACGTGTGCTCCGGGGCTCGAACTGCTTGTCGCCGAGAGCGAGCGGCTCGGCGACGCGCTCACCTGCGTGCATGCCGACATCTATCGCGACGCGGCCGGCACCGAGGTCGCCCCGGCGATCGAGTCACTCGGCATCGACTACGAGCCGATCATCTACCTCACCGATGCGAGCGGCACGATCGTCGACCGTCTCGACGCGATCTGGGACGCGGGCGAACTTCGCTCGCGCCTCGACAAGTTGCTCGCCTGACGAACGGCCCGACGGGGCCCGACGGTCAGGAGAACGAGTTGCCGCAACCGCAGGTGCGGCTGGCGTTCGGGTTGTTGATCGCGAAGCCGGCCTGGTTGAGGCCGTCCTTGTAGTCGAGCGTGGCGCCCTCGAGCAGCTGGGCCGACGCCGGGTCGACGACGACGCTGACGAGACCGTCGGCCGGACCGAACGACGCCGTGGCGTCGTCGGAGCCGATGTCGCCGTCGAAGAACATCTCGTACGAGAAGCCGCTGCAGCCGCCGGGGCGGACGGCGACGCGGAGTGCCATGTCGGTGGCTCCCTCGGCGTCGAGCAGTTCCTTGACCTTGCGGGCGGCCGAATCGGTGAGCGTGATCACAGGTGGTCCTCCGGGCTGCGGGGCGGTGCGACGGCGACCTGCCGTCTGCGTCGGGAGTGTACCCGCGAATTACCGTAGGATTCACTTCGTGATTTCGCCCGAGACCACTCCCGAACGGCCCTCCGCCGACGAGGTCACGGCGCTGCTGCGCCTCGTCGTCGACCCCGAACTCGGTGCCGACATCGTGACCCTCGGGATGGTCCCCGGGGTCGAGGTCGACCCGGCCGGCGTCGTCACCGTCCACGTCTCGCTCACCATCGGCGGGTGCCCGCTGCGGGCCCAGATCAAGAAGGACGTCGAGAGCCGAGTCGGTCTGCACCCCGGCGTCACCGACGTCCGGATCGAGTGGGGCGAGATGACCGCCGACGAGCGCAGCGAGGTCATGCTCAAGGCGCGCTGGAACGCCCGCGAGAATGCCCCCGACACACGGGTGCCGGCCACGTGCCGTGTGCTGGCCGTGGCGAGTGGCAAGGGCGGCGTGGGCAAGAGCTCGGTCACCGTCAACCTCGCGGCGGCGGTCGCCGCGCAGGGATACTCGGTCGGTGTCCTCGACGCCGACATCTGGGGCTTCTCGGTCCCGCGCCTGCTCGGCATCGACGAGCCGCTCGAGGCGCACCGCGACGACGAGGCCGACCGACCCCTGATCCGACCCAACGAGATCACCGTCGGCCGCGGCCTCACAACGGGCACCATCAAGGTCGTCAGCACGGGGTTCATGGTCGAGGAAGACACTGCCCTGATGTGGCGGGGCCTCATGCTCACGAAGGCGGTCGAGCAGTTCCTGCGCGACGTCGACTGGGGCGCCCTCGACTACCTCTTCATCGACATGCCCCCGGGCACCGGCGACGTCCAGATGGGTCTCGCTCGGCTGCTACCCCGCACCGACCTGCTGGTCGTCACGACCCCTGCGCTCGCCGCACAGAAGGTCGCCGCCCGCGCAGCCGACATGGCCCGCCGCAGCTTCCTCCGCGTCGTCGGTGTGATCGAGAACATGAGCGCCTTCACGTGCGACCACGGCGAGTCGTACGCCCTCTTCGGCGAGGGCGGCGGACAAGCATTGGCCGACCAGGTCGGCGCTCCCCTTCTCGGACGGATCCCGATCGAACCTGCCGTCGCCGCTGGTGGCGACGCCGGTGCGCCGGTGGCCCTCGACGGCACGGGCCCCGCCGCCGCCGAGTTCCGCGAGATCGCCCGCCGACTGGTCGCCGACATCGCCCCGCCTGCGCAGGCGGCCGGGTGCAGCTCGCGCATGCTCCAGTTGGTCGACGCCGCCCTCGCGGCCGCCGACGCCTCACCGAGCGTCGCGGAGGGTTCCGCTCAGTCGAGCGAGTCGTAGTCGGCGTCGCCCGGCAGCGACACGCCCACCACGCGACCGTCGACCCACCGCACCTTGGGGAGGATGCACGCCGGCGTCCCGACGGCACGGGCCGCCACCATCGCCGACGGCACATCGGAGTGGGCTGCGAGGAACCCGAGGTTGTCAACGGTCGGGGGCATCAACTGCAGTTCGCCCGACTCCCACCGCGCGAGCGCATCGGCGGGCTCGACCCACATGCTCGCCACGGTCTCGGAGTCGTCGTGGTGCGAGGTCTGACCCTGCGGACAGGCGACCATGAAGAAGCGGGTGTCGAACCGACGCGCCGACTCGCCCTTGGGCGTGATCCAGTGACTCATCCAGACGAGATCGCCGACGCTGAGGGTCAGACCGTGGTCGAGCGCCAGGGCCCGCACGTCGACGGTGCCGTCGTGAACTCCGTGTCGGTGGTCGAGGACCGGATGGCCGTCGCGCACCGTCCGGCCGTCGGCGTCGACGGCCAGGAGCACGCCCGACTCCTCGAAGCACTCGCGGACGGCCGCCATCGCGAACGCCTCGTCTCCCTCTCCGTCGGCAGCGTCGACGCGACCTCCGGGGAACACGTACATGCCACCGGCGAACGCCGCGTTGTTCGTGCGTCGCAGCATGAACACCTCGAGGCCACCCGACTCGGAGCCGGTGTGCGCGTCGCGGAGCAACATGACCGTGGCCGCGGGACGCACCGGCACGTCGGAGGGGGCGGGAACGGTCGAGTCGGCCATACGCCGGGGAACGGTACCGCTGGCCTAACCTCCACGGCGTGCTGGTGTGGATGGACCTCGAGATGACCGGACTCGAGCCGGCGCGCCACACCATCGTCGAGATCGCCACGATCATCACCGATGACGACCTCGAGATCATCGCCGAAGGACCCGACCTCGTGGTCCACGCCACCGACGAGCAACTCGCCCTCATGGACCAGGTCGTGGTCGAGATGCACACACGCAGCGGACTGCTCCCGGCGATCCGCTCGTCGGAGCTCTCCCTCGAGGAGGCTGGGCGCCAGACGCTCGCCTTCATCCGCGAGCACGTCCCGACGGTGCGCAGCGTGCCGTTGTGCGGCAACTCGATCGGGATGGACCGGCGTTTCCTCGACGCCCACCTGCCCGAGATCGAGCACCACCTGCACTACCGCAGCGTCGACGTGAGCAGCGTCAAGGAACTCGTCCGCCGCTGGTATCCGGGTCTGCTCCAGAGCCGTCCGCAGAAGCAGGGCACGCACCGAGCCCTCGACGACATCCGCGAGAGCATCAACGAGTTGCGGTTCTACCGGCAGCACGTCTTCCTGCCCGAGGCGCTCCCCGTCGTCGCGACTCCCGACGCCGACAGCCCCGCCTGAGGCGCCTCAACCGGCGAGGACCCGCACAGCAGCGTGGAGTCGCTCGTCGTCACCGACGAGCCACAGGTCGAACCCTGCCGACGTGTCGTCGGTGACGACCTGCACCGCCTGGCCCCGCTCGACGGCGTCACCGTGTTCGAGGACGGCCACCAACGGAGCGCGGAGATCGCGACGCGTCGACAGCGCCTCCTCCACCGGCTCCCAGTAGGCGGCATTGTTGACGTGACCGAGAACGTCGAAGTCGGTCAGGCGCAGCGGCCAGGGCGACGAGTGCCGCGCCGGAGATTCGGACGGCGGGTCGAGCACGGTGCGCGAGTGCACGCGACGACCTGCGGCAGATGGGGCGAAGACCTCGGTGAAGGCGGGTGGCACGCGGGAGGGACGCAACGTCGACCGATCGACGTGGACCCAGAGCGTGGCGGCCTCGACGAGGGCTCCCGACTCACCCTCGACACGGATCCGGCGTTCGGCCCACGCTGCGCCGAAGCCTGCACACCACGTCGAGAGGGCGAGCCGCTCGAGGTAGACGGGAAACTGCTCGACGCGGATCACGGTCCGCCGCACGACCCACGTCAGGTCACCGAATCCGGCATCGCGGGCGTCGTCGTCGCTGATGTCCTGCAGCACACGGGCCACGGCATCGAGACGCATCCGGCCGCCGGGTGAGGCATCGCCGAGGCGCACCGTGACCGACGCCGCGAAGGTCCGGCCTGCGCCACTGGGCTCCACCAACTCGACGTCGTCCGCCTCCACGAAGGGCACCCTACGGGGGTGGCACGGCCCGACGCGCGCCGGTCGTTGACGGAATGTTCACCGTAAATGGGTTGCCTCGGCCGGCAATCGGTGATTGTCTCTACCGCAACCTCTGCGGGGAATCCCCTCGCCAGAGACCTCTCACCCGATTGGAACACCCGATGAACCGCACGCTCGTCGCCCCGATGCAGGCCTTCGTGGCCTCGTCGCGCGCCCATGCGTTCGCCGTCGCGGCAACCACCTCGGGTACCACCGCCACGCGCACCGCAGCCCACGGGCATTGGTGCGCAGGGCCGGTCAACTCGACGTCGTCCGCAATGGACATGAACTCGAAGTCGACCAAGAAGCGCACCGCCCGACACCTCGGGTCGGCAGCGACGTAACGCACGTCAGCAGCCGCCACGAGGCCGTCGGGTTCACAAGAACCCGGCGGCCTTTTGCTTTTCTCCGACCCACCCACCGAAAGACCAGACCCGTGCAGACCATCGACCTCCACCTCCTCGACCGAGCCGCTCCCCGCCCCGCCGTGTCCGGCACGGGCTTGGGCGACGCCTTCCGCGAGATCGTCGCCCCGATGACCGCCCGTGCCCCCCGGCCGCGGTGCGGCGACGGTCACGGAACACTGACCCATCTGTTCTTCAGCGACGAGCCGCTCGACATCGCCCGCGCCAAGGCGATCTGTGGCAAGTGCGAGCTCGCCGACTCGTGTCGCGACGGCGCGATCGAGAGGGCCGAGCCCTGGGGAGTCTGGGGCGGAGTGCTGATCGAGAACGGCCGCCCGGTGATGGTCAAGCGGCCACGGGGACGACCGCCGAAGCACCCTCGCCCCGAACTCGTGGTCGACGAGGTTCCGCTCCCGCCGCACATGGTCGCCTGATCGTCACGCGGGCGAGGGTCCGATGCGTTCCTGTGTCGACCCGCCCGCAGGTTTCCCGGTCGTTGGTGACGCTCCGACGAGCCACCGACCGTCACCTGCGCCCCTGCCATCGACACCCCCCGACGATGGCAGGGGCCCGCAGGTCGCCCAGTGACACCGGCCACCCCGCAGGGACTCGCCCGACCGGTGATGGCTAGCCTGACCCCGTGAGTGATCGACGGCGCCTCCTGTTCGGCTCACTCGCCGTCTCGGCCGTGCTGTCGGTGGCGCTCGGCCTCGTGCTCGCCCGTCAGTCGAGCGACTCCGGGGCCGACGACGACGTCGCCGTGATCGACGTCGACCCCACCCTGGCGCGGCCGTCGATCGGGGTCAACGACAAGGTCGAGGGCACGCCGCTCCCCGACACGACCGTTCGCACGCTCGGAGGCGATGCCGTCGCCACGACATCGCTCGTCGGCCAGCCGCTCGTCATCAACGTGTGGGCGAGCACGTGTGGACCCTGCAAGGCCGAACTCCCCGACTTCGCGGCCGCCCACGCTCGCTTCGGTGACACCGTGCGCTTCGTCGGGATCGACTACCTGCCACCCAGCGACTCCGAGGAGCAGTTCGCCCGCGACAAGGGCGTCCAGTACGAGTTGCTCTACGACGCCGACGGCGAGTTCATCAGCGCGGCTGGCATCGCCACCTTCCCCGTCACCCTCTTCGTCGACGCCGACGGGACCATCGTCGAACAGACCGGCCAGCTCGACGAGGAGCAGATCGCCACCCTCGTCGCGGAGCACTTCGGATGAGCATCGTCCTCGCACTCGACGCACGGCTCGCAACGTCGTTCACCGCCGGGCTCCTTGCGGCCATCAACCCGTGCGGGTTCGTGCTCCTGCCGACGTACCTCCTCTACTTCCTCGGGATGGAGAACCTCCGGCCGGGAGCCGAGCGGTCGTCGGTCGGGCGCGCCCTCGGCGTCAGCCTCTCGGTGTCGGCCGGCTTCCTCTCGGTCTTCCTCGTCATCGGAGTCGTCACCAAGTGGTCGACCGACTGGTTCATGGACAAGGCGCCGTACGTCTCGCTCGTCATCGGTCTGGCCCTGATCGTCCTCGGTGCTGCGATGTTGTTCGGCTACCGCCTCCCGATGACGACCCCCAAGCTCGACGTGGCCCAGCGCGATCGTTCGGTGGCGAGCATGTTCGTCTTCGGCGTCGCCTACGCCATCGCCTCGATCGGCTGCACGCTCGGCCCCTTCCTCACGGTCGTACTCGGCGGCGTCTCGGCCGACGGCCTGGCCACCGGCATCACGGCCATCGCCCTCTACGGCGCAGGGATGGCGCTCCTCGTGAGCGCTCTCACGGTCGCCCTCGCACTCGCCAACACCGCCGTGCTCCGAGCGCTCCGCAAGGGGATGGCGTGGTTCGAGTACGTCGCAGGCGTGTTCGTCCTCCTCACCGGCGTGTACCTCACCTGGTACTGGTACAGCGACATCAGCGACCGCGAGAGCGGGGTCGTGACCGGAGCCGTCGGCTGGCAGGAGTCGATCGCCCGGACGATCCAGGAGCACCAGACGATCGTCGTCACCACCGGCATCGTGGTCGTCGTCGCGGCGATCGGCACCTCGCTCGCGCGGCGGGGCCGGGACCACGCCGGATGAGCCACCGGTCCTTCCGCGAACTGCTCGGGATGGAGGGCGTGCGGGAGGAGTGCACACTGCGCGGCCCGGTCGGGTTCATGGCGTACCACGGCGGCGCGCTCGAGGAGCAGACCGACATCATCGCCCGCGAGGCGGCCGAGGCCTCGGGCGCCAGCTACTACGCCGTGGTCCAACCCGACACCCTCAAGTGGCACATCCCCTCGCACAGGGTCCGAACCGACGAGTCGCCGGTGCTGGCCGGATTCATGGCCCATGTCCAGACGGTGATCACCATCCACGGGTTCGGGCGCGACGGGATGTGGACCACCCTGCTCCTCGGCGGGAAGAACCGCGACCTCGCCCACCACGTGGCCGAGCACCTCCGTCCCGGGCTCCCGATGTACACGCTCGAGACCGAGGTCGAGGCGATCCCGCGCGAGTTGCGCGGGATGCACCAGCACAACCCGGTCAACGTCCCGCCCTATCACGGGGTCCAGATCGAACTACCGCCGCGGGTCAGGGGCCGGAGCCCGATGTGGGCCGACTGGTCGGGGCCTGGACACGTCCCGCACATGCGGGCGCTGATCGACGGACTGGCCGCTGCCGCGCGGTCGTGGACCGTGCCACCGACTCCGGTCAGGGAGCGAGTCGGCTGAGCGCCCACCCGCCGTCGGGGCGGGGGGTGTAGAGCACACGGTCGTGCAGTCGGCTCGGGCGACCCTGCCAGAACTCGATGCGCACCGGGGTCAGCAACCAGCCACCCCAGAACGCCGGGCGCGGCACCTCGGTGTCGCCGAATGTGGCGGCCATCTGCTCGACTCGAGCCTCGAGCCAGTGACGATCAGGGATCGGCTGCGACTGCGGCGACGACCACGCGCCCACCTGCGAGCCGCGGGGTCGCGACGCGAAGTACTCGTCGCTCTCGGCGTCGGGCAGACGTTCGACGGTGCCGACGATGCGCACCTGACGGTGCAGCTGCAGCCACGAGAACAACATCGAGGCACGCTTCTCGACCGCCAGCTGACGGCCCTTGTCGCTGTCGTGGTTGGTGAAGAAACTGAAGCCACGAGCGTCAGCGGCACGCACCAACAGGTTGCGCGACTGAGGCCACCCCTCTTCGTCGACGGTGCTCAGGCCGAAGGCGTTGGGCTCGGTGCAACCCGCACCGATGGCGTCGTCGTACCAGCGCTGCCACTGCACGATCGGGTCGGCGTCGCAGTCGGCCGGATCGAGGCCCGCGGTCTCGTAGTCGATGCGGTACGACGCGAGGTCGCGCGCCGCAGGACCAGAGCCGTCGGAGGGACTCATCGGGCCTCGATGACCTCGATGCCACGCATGTACGGGCGGAGGATCTCGGGCACGCGGACGCTGCCGTCGGCCTGGCGGTAGTTCTCGAGGATGGCCGCCCACACGCGCGGGACGGCGAGCGCCGAGCCGTTGAGGGTGTTGGCGATCGTGGTGCCCTTCTCGCCCGCACGACGGAAGCGGATGTCGGCACGGCGGGCCTGGTAGTCGCCGAACCACGACACCGAGCTGACCTCGAGCCAGTTGTCGCACCCGGGTGCGTAGACCTCGATGTCGAACGACCGGTGGTGGCTCTGGCCCATGTCGCCCGTGCAGATCTCGATGATCCGGTACGGGAGCCCGAGGCCCTTGATCAGGCGCTCGGCGCGGTCGCGCAGTTCGACCAGCATCTCGGGCCCCTGCTCGGGTGTGCTCAGGGCGAGGATCTCGACCTTGTCGAACTCGTGGGCACGCAACATGCCGCGCGTGTCGCGACCTGCCGAACCGGCCTCGCGGCGGTAGCACGACGTGTGGGCCATCAGCCGCATCGGCAACTGGGCCTCGTCGATGACCTCACCGGCGTAGATGCTCGTGAGCGGCACCTCGGCCGTCGGGATGCACCACAGGTCGTCGCGCTCGATGGCATAGGCATCGTCGGCGAACTTGGGTAGCTGCCCGGTGGCCGTGAGGGTCGCCGTCGTCACCAACGACGGCGGACGGATCTCCTCGAACGCATCGGCGTTCGAGTCGAGCGCGTACTGGCAGAGCGCACGGGCGAGGGTGGCGCCCGCACCGCGCTGCATCGTGAACATCGCACCGCTGATCTTTGTGGCGCGCTCGTTGTCGAGGATCCCGAGGGCGGCGGCCGTCTCCCAGTGCGGGACGCGCTGATGGTCGGCGAACGACTCGGGCAGGAACGGCCCGACGACCACCGGGTTGTCGTGGTCGCTCGCACCGTCGGGGGCATCGGGATGCGGGAGGTTGGGGATGCGCAGCAGAAGGTCGCGCAGTTCGGCGGCCAGCACCTCGGCCTCGGCTGCGAGGGCCTGCTCCTGCTCGCCCAGCGCCCGGCTCTCGGCCTGCAGCGCCTCGGCGCCGGCCGTGTCGCCGTCACGGCGCTTCTGGCCGACGGCCTTCGAGAGCGCATTGACCTCGGCACGCACCTGATCGCGACGGCTCTGGAGCTCGCGGGCGAGTTCCTCGACGGCCGTGGCGCGGGTCAACTGCTCGAGCAGTTCGGGCTTGCCACGACGGGCGAGGGCGGTACGGACACCATCGGGGTCGAGGCGCAGGAGGCGGACGTCGATCACCCTCTCAGGCTACTGCCGTCCCGCTCGCAGGGGTCCGGGATTCGCGTCGCGGCACGCGACGGGTAGCGTCGTCTGGGTGGCAGCCATCGAGGTCACCGGACTGAGCGTGCGCTACGGCGACCTGGAGGCCGTGCGTGATGTGTCGTTCACGGCCGCCGCCGGTGAGGTGACGGCCGTCCTCGGTCCGAACGGGGCCGGCAAGACGAGCACGATCGAGGTCTGCGAAGGCTTTCGGCGGGCCACCGCCGGAACGGTCAGGGTGCTCGGCCTCGACCCGTCGACACAGCAGCGTCTGCTGTCCGAGCGGATGGGCGTGATGCTCCAGGAGGGTGGCGTCTACCCAGGGGCCCGGGTCCTCGACACGGTTCGCCACTACTGCGCCCTGTACGGCAAGGGCGCCGACCCGATCGAGATCACCCGCCGGGTCGGACTCGCCGAGCGGACGACCTCCACGTGGCGGCGGCTGTCGGGTGGCGAGCGTCAGCGACTGTCGCTCGCCCTCGCCCTCGCCTCGCGGCCCGAGGTGGCCTTTCTCGACGAACCGACCGCGGGTGTCGACGTCCACGGTCGCGACACGATCCGCTCGATCGTGCGCGGTCTCGCCGACGAGGGCTGCGCCGTCGTGCTCGCCACCCACGAACTCGACGAGGCCGAACGGCTCGCCGACCGTGTCGTCATCTTCGACCGGGGCGAGGTCGTGGCCGACGGCACCCTTGCCGAGTTGCGGTCGGGGCACGACGAGATCCGGTTCCGCAGCGCCCCCGAACTCGACGTGCTCGCCCTGGCAGCCGATCTCGGCATGGTCGCCAGTCGCGTGGGCACCGACGAGTTCGTGATCGACGCTCCGTCGACCCCCCGGGTCATGGCGCTGCTGTCGGGATGGCTGGCCGACCACGACCTGCCGCTCACCGACCTGCGGGCGGGCGCTCAGCGGCTCGAGGACGTGTTCCGGCGACTGGTCTCGGAGGAGGGTCGATGAGCCGACTCGGCAGTCAGGTCCGTACCGAGGTCGGGCTCGTCGTCCGCAACGGCGAGCAACTGCTGCTCACCCTCGTCATCCCGGTGCTGTTGCTGACCTTCTTCTCGCTCGTCGACGTCCTGCCGACCGGCGGCCTCGAGGCCGTCGAGTTCCTGACACCCGGGATCCTCGCCCTCGCCGTGATGAGCACCTCGATGGTGAGCCTCGGCATCGCCACCGGCTTCGAACGGTCGTACCACGTCCTGAAGCGGCTCGGTGCCACACCTCTCGGACGGCCCCGACTGGTCGCCGCCAAGACCCTGGCTGTTGCGTGCGTCGAGGTGCTCCAGTTCGTGGTGCTCATCGGCGTCGCCGCTCTCCTCGGATGGTCTCCCGACGCCTCGGGCTGGTGGAGTGCGCTGGCCGCCGTGGTCCTCGGCACCCTCGCCTTCGCCGGCATCGGCCTCACGCTCGCCGGCCGCCTGCGTGGCGAGATCAACCTCGCCGCACAGAACGGCCTCTACCTCGTGCTGCTCCTCGGCGGTGGACTGGTCATCTCTGCCGACGAGTTCCCGTCGGCCTTGCGCAGTGTCGCCCGACCGTTGCCGAGCACCGCGCTCGCCGATGTGATGCGCGACGCTCTCGGGTCTCCCGTCGCCCACGTCGGCACGAGTTGGCTCGTGCTCGCCGCGTGGGCTGTGGTGGCGCCGATCGTCGCGGCCGCCCTGTTCCGGTGGGACTGAGGCGAAGTTGTGAATTCGGCAAGAATCGCCGGGCCTGACAGGACAGCCCCGACTGCACCGCACAAGATGCGAGCATGACGATGACCGACGACAGCACCCCTCCCGCCGTCGACGAGACGGCCTCCCCCGCCGAGGTCGCAGGCTCGCCCCTGCCCCCTCCCCCGCCTCCCACCGACGGCTCCTGGACGTTCGAGTACCGACGGGCCCGTCGCCGTCCGGTCCGTGCCGTGGCCCTCGTCGCAACGTGCGCCCTCGCCGGCGGTGCCTCGGCATGGGGTGTCATCGAGCGGCGAGCACCCGAGGTGCCCACGGCCGGCGTGTCGTTCGTCTCGACGGCCGCGGCCAATCCCCCTGCCGGGGATGACTCCTTCGACCTCCACGCGCTCCTCGACCAGGTGATGCCCGCCGTCCTCGCCATCGAGATCAGCAGCCGGGTCGACGGCCAGCTCCAGCCCGTCGCCGCCGGCTCGGGCGTGGTGATCTCGGCCGACGGACTCGTGCTCACCAACGCTCACGTGGTCGACCCGACCGACTCGTTCGGCCAGACGATCGATGACATGGTGATCACCGTCAAGATGGCTGACGGCACGGTGCGCTCGGCGCAGGTGCTCGGCCGCTCGCCCGCCTACGACGTCGCCCTCCTGCAGCTCGACGACACCTCCGACCTCACGCCGTTGTCGCTCGCCGACAGCTCGGCCCTCCAGGTGGGCGATCGGGTCGTGGCCATCGGCAACGCCCTCGATCTCGGCGATGAGCCCACCGTGTCGACCGGCATCATCTCGGCGCTCGGTCGTTCGCTCGAGGTGAGTGCCGGTGTGACCCTGCACGACCTGATCCAGACCGACGCCGCCATCAACCACGGCAACTCGGGTGGTGCGCTCGTCAACAACCGTGGCGAGCTGGTGGGCATCAACTCGGCCGGGATCCCCGATGCGCAGAACGTCGGCTTCGCCATCTCGGTGGGCACCATCCAGCCCTTGCTCGAGCGCCTCAAGGCGGGCGAGCAGATCGACGCAGCCCCGATCGGCTTCATCGGCATCACCCTCAACGAGACTCCCGAGGGGCTCCGCATCCTCGAGATCAGCGATGGCAGCCCGGCCGACGACGCGGGCCTCCAGCCCGACGACTACCTGCGAAGTGTCGACGGTACCCCTGTCTCGACCAGCGAGCAGCTCGGCGTGGTGCTGCGTCGGCTCGGCCCGGGTGCCGAGGTCGAAGTCGTCGTCGAGCGTGATGGCGTCGACGTCACGGTGACGATGACGCTCGCCGAACGACCCGCCAACTGATCAGACGCGTCGTCCTCCGGCTGTCGTCCTGACGGCCCGTCGTCCTGCCGGGCCGATCCGAAGGCCCCGGTTCGACAACGAGGTCAGACGGGATCGCTCGGTGCTTCGCTGCGCTCGAACGCCTCGGTGACCTCGCGGTACGTGAGCGGGAACTCCTCGGTGCCCGCGATCTCGGCCGTCGGCATCGTGCCGCCACGCCGGTACGTGTTCACGTCGCGGTCCTCACGGCCGAAGCGCTGGAAGAACATGTAGATCACGATCCCCCAGAGGAAGAACCCGCCGCCGATCTTCATGATCACGCCGGCGAACTGCTGGTCGTCGGCGACGCTGAGGCCCCACACGCGCACCGGCTGCTCGCCGTAGTGCCGGTACACGGCGCCGTCGGCGAAGGTCAGCCACGCGGCCGGCACCGTGGGCACGACGCTCTGCAGGAAGAGGTAGATCATCTTGCCCGGGTAGGTCATGTGCAGCTCGCGGAAGGGGCCGACGACCGGCATCCACATCAGCGTCGCGGCGAGCACGACGGTGAGATGCAAGGTGAAGTGCAGCGGACCGTTCGTGGTGCTGGCGTTCACGACACCCGGCACGTGGAGGATCATCACCTCGGCGTTGAAGATCACACCGGCGATGACCGGGTAGGTGAAGAACTTCAGGACCCGATAGCCGGTGCCCTTGCCGACCAGCACCCGGAGCAGCCACTCGGGGGTCGCGAACAGCACGAGCGGCGGCAGGAAGTAGCTCAGCATCATGTGCTGGACCATGTGTGCGCTGTAGAGGTAGTTCTCGCCGATCTGGTGGATCGGCCAGGTGCTGGCGACGAACAGCACGAGCATCGCGCTGACGAACGACAGGCGTTGGCGTGGCGTCACCACCGGCTCTCCGGGCGCCACGGCACCCGGCCCGATCACCCGGACCATGTAGGTGTAGGCACCCACGAGGAACGCAACGAGGACGTAGACCTCGACGTTGGGCTCGAACCGCCAGGGGTCGACGAAGGTGGCCGCTGCCACCATGGGTCAGCTCGCGAAGAACTTGAAGGTGAACAGCGCGACCATGTACACGCCGACGGCGAGGACGAGGCCGATGTAGAACATCAGGCTGAACAGCTTGTGGTCGAACTTCAGGTGCATGAAGACGAGCAGGATCATGAAGAACTTGATCGTCATCATGATCAGCAGCGCGGGGGTCGCGAACCGCGCCACCTCGCTGCCGAACCAGCCGTCCCACCAGTAGGTGGTGGTCTCGAGGGCAGTCACGACCGCGAGGATCAGGGCCGTCTTGACGAAGTAGCCGTCGGTCGGGTGATCGTGGTCGTGGGCATCGTGACCGGCGTGGTCGTGACCCGCCTCGTCGTGGGTGTGCTCAGCAGTCGTGCTCATGTGCGCCTCAGGCCGGGATCAGGTAGACGAGGGTGAAGATGACCACCCACACCACGTCGACGAAGTGCCAGTACAGACCGATCAACTCGACGACCTCGGCCTTGTCGCCGGGAATCCGCGAGCGGTTGATGATGCCCACGAGCGAGAGCAGCATGATGATGCCGATCGTGACGTGGACGCCGTGGAAGCCGGTGAGCGTGTAGAAGCTCGAGCCGAACAGGCTGCTGGTGAAGCCCAGGCCCTCGTTGTAGAACGAGGTGAACTCGTACACCTGACCACCGATGAACACCGCACCGAGGAGCGCCGTCGCGACGAGCCACAGGTTGGCGCCACGATCGTCGTGCCGCTTGGCCGAGTTGACCGCCAGCACCATCGTCAGCGAGCTCATCAGCAGCACGAACGAGCTGACCGAGGTGAGCGGGATGTCGAAGATCTGGTTCGGACCCGGCCCGCTGCCGTGACGACCGCGATAGAGCATGTAGGTCGAGATCAGGCCACCGAAGAGGAGGCACTCGCTGCCGAGGAACATCCACATGGCGAGCTTGTTGTTGCTCAGCCCGGTGCTCGTCACATGAGCACCGTGGGCGTCGTGTCCGGCGTCGTGAACGGCCGTGTCAGCCATGGGTCGCCAACTCCTTGCTCGTGGAACCGCCGTCGGCCGGCGGGTCGTAGTCGCTGTCGTCGGCGACCGAGGGCTCGAGGGCCCAGCCGTACATCGCCAGGAGCAGCAGGGCTGCGCCCGCCACCAGCAGCATCAGGTTGAAGATCACGCCGTAGGCCATGATCGGCAGCGAGAAGGCGAGCACGATCGGCCAGTACGACGGCGACGGCAGGTGGATGTGCGCATCGGCGTTGGCCTCTTCGGTTGCGAGGATCTCCTCGGCCGTGCGGACCCGCACGAGCTTGTGGTGACCGTCGACCTCGACCTCTTCGTACTTGCGGTGGAAGAACTCGTCGAGGGCGTGGACCGTCGGGATCGAGTCGAAGTTGTGTTCCTTCGGCGGGCTGGCCGTGATCCACTCGAGCGTGCGGGCGTCCCACGGATCGAGCGGTGCCTTCTCGCCCTTCTTGGCCGTGACAGCGACGTTGATGATGAACAGCAACACGCCGAGGGCGATCGTGAACGAGCCGAGGGTGGCGATCTTGTTCCAGAACGCAAGGTCGAAGAAGCCGTCACCGGTCAACTTGTCGGGCCACACGACCATACGACGGGGCTGACCCTGCAGGCCGAGGATGTGCATCGGGCCGAAGGTCATGTTGATACCGAAGAACATCAGCCAGAAGTTCCACTTGCCGAGACGCTCACCGAGCATCTGGCCGAACATCTTGGGCCACCAGAAATAGAACCCGGCGAACAGACCCATGACGGCACCACCCACGATGACGTAGTGGAAGTGGCCGACGATGTGGTACGTGTCGGTCTGCTGGGTGTCGGACGGCGCCACGGCGTGGGTCACGCCGGTCACGCCACCGATGGTGAAGAGCACGATCACGCCGATCGCGAACATCATCGCCGTCGTGTACTGCAACTTGCCGCCCCACAGGGTGAGGGTCCAGTTGCAGATCTTCACGCCGGTCGGAACGGCGATCAACATCGTCGCCACGGAGAACACGGCCACGCTCACCGGGCCGAGACCGCTGGCGAACATGTGGTGGGCCCACACACCCCAACCGACGAAGCCGATCGCCGCACCCGAGAAGACCACGAACTTGTAGCCGAACAGGGGCTTGCGAGCGAACGTCGGCAGGACCTCGGAGATGATGCCGAACGACGGGAGGATGATGATGTAGACCTCGGGGTGACCGAAGATCCAGAACAGGTGCTGCCACAGGAGCGGGTCGGCGCCTTGGTTGACGTCGAAGAAGGTCGCCCCGAAGTTGCGCTGGAAGCTGAGCAGGAACAGCGCCACGGTGATGACCGGGAGGGCGAAGAGCAGCAGGAACTGCACCACGAGCACCATCCAGGTGAACACCGGCATGCGCATCAGGGTCATGCCCGGCGCACGCATGTTCAGCACGGTGACGATCAGGTTGATCGAGCCGACCAGCGAGGCGATACCCGTGAGCTGGAGGCCGAGCACCCAGAAGTCGACACCGTGGCTCGGCGAGAAGAGAGCGCTCGAGTTCGGCGAGTACATGAACCAACCACCGTCAGCGGCACCACCGAGGAACCACGACGTGTTGAGGAAGATGCCGCCGAAGAGGAACAGCCAGAAGCCGAAGGCGTTGATGCGCGGGAAGGCGACGTCGCGGGCTCCGACCTGCAGCGGCAGGAAGTAGTTGGCGAAGGCGGCCGCCATCGGCATCACGAAGAGGAACACCATCGTGGTGGCGTGCATCGTGAACATCTCGTTGTACAGCCCGGCGCTGAGCACCGTGTTGTCAGGAGCCGCCAGCTGGAGGCGGATGAGGAGCGCCTCGACGCCACCCACCAGGAAGAAGAACATCGAGACGACGCCGTACATGATGCCGAGCTTCTTGTGGTCGACCGTGAAGAGCCACGACTTCCAGCCGGTGCTCGAGACGGGACGACGGAAGATGCCGAGTGCGGCGGTCGGCGTGACGACGGCAGGAGCCGCGTCGTCGGTGACGACGACGGGCGCTGCAGAGGGGCGTTCGATGATGGCCATCGGTCGTGGTCTCCCTTTACTTCCGGTCCAGCAGATAAGCGATGAGTTCGTCGATCTGAGCCTCGTTGAGGTTCAGGTTGGGCATGCCGCGGTACTTGCCGCCGGTCGACGCGAGGTTGGTCGGGTCGGCGAACATCGGCTTCATGGCCGTCGGGTCGCGCAGCCACTCGCGCAGACGGGCTTCGTCGAAGCACGGGGTCGCCACACCGTCGGGGCTGTGCATGTACACGCCCTGCAGGTAGAGCGAGCCGAACTCGGCCGACGGTGCACGCCACAGTTCGTCGCGGCACTCCTCGGTGAGCAGGTCGAAGGTCCAGCCGGCGAAGGCCGTGCGGGTCATCAGGTTCGTCAGGTTCGGGGCGACACCCGACACGACGTACTGATCGGGGTCGGCCAGCACAGGGGTGCCATCGGCGTTCGCCAGACCGTTGACCTGGTGACACTTGCTGCACTGGGCGATGAAGGTCGACTCACCCGTGGCGGCGAGCGAACCGGCCTCGGGTGCCACGTAGTCGGCGGTCTGGTTGTCGACCCATGCCTGGAAGTCGGTCATCGTCAGCGAGATGGCCGCCTCACGCATGCGGGCATGGCTCAGGCCGCAGAACTCGGTGCACTGGCCCATGTAGATGCCCGGCTCGTCGGCCTGCATCCGCAACGTGTGCAGGCGACCCGGCACGGCGTCGCGCTTGCCGTTGAGGCGCGGGACCCAGTAGCTGTGGATCACGTCGCGGCTGGTGATGCGCAGCAGCACCGGAGTGCCGGCGGGGATCACGAGCTCGCCCGAGGTCACGATCGGCTCGGTGATCTCGACGTCTCCGCACTTGCCGGTCGGATAGTCGTACTCCCACCACCACTGCTGACCGGTGACGTTGATGACACACGCCGTGTCGCTCTTCTTGTCGAGCTTGAAGATGGTGGCCACGGTCGGGACCGAGATGGCGGCGAGGATGATCGCCGGAAGGATCGTGAGGGCGATCTCGAGCTTGGGGTTGCCGTGGGTCTGCTCAGGGATGTCCTGGCCGCGATCGCGGAACTTCCAGCTCGCGTACACGACGGCCAGCACGACGAGGACCGCCACCACGAGCGCCGTCCAGAAGACGGGTCGGGCGACGCTGTCGATGTTGCGAGCGTTGGGGCCGGCCGGGCTGAAGGTGTCCTGCGGGGCGTTCTGGGCGCAACCGGCAAGGGTCACGGCCACGGCGACGGCCAGCAGGTTCCGTCGGGTCATCATCCGTCCGAGGGTAGTCACGATTCGTTCACTCCGGTCCATGTCAGGGCACCAGCAACTTGATCTCCTGGCCCTCGAGGCCAGGGGAGATGAGGGAGTAGGGCGTGCTGCTCGCGAGGGCGGGCTTGGAGACGCGGAACGTGAAGATCAGTTCCTTGCCCGGCTCGACCGCAGTGGTGCAATCGGCGTTCTCGCTGCCAGCGCTGCCGTCGGCAGCGGCGAAGGTCCCGAGGCGGGCCGTGAGGCGACGCGGCTCGGAGGACTCGTTGCGGAACAGCACGTTGATGTTCGCCGCACGCGAGACGGTGAGCTCGTGGTACTCGACGGCCGGGATGCCGTTGATGAAGGCGACCAGACGATCGTCGTCGGTGACCTTGACGGTGGCGGCCACCGACGAGCCGAGCGACACCTGCTGCGAGGCGAGGTGGTCGATCTCCTCGAGTTCGGCCTCGCTGGCCTCACCCAAGCAGACAGCGGCGGAGATCTCGGGGTGTGCCTCGATGTGGCGCTGCCCACCGACGGCCGAGGCGACGCCGATGCCGACCAGGGCGAGAAGTCCGACGGCGCCGATCCCGGCGACCGTGCCCTTGCCGAGCGCCGGACGGCGAGCCATGAGCGTGACGGTCACGAGGATGAGGGTCGCCACCACGACGGCGGCGATCAGCGAGCCCTCCTTGGGCACCGACAGCAGGATGCGCGACAGCGGGTACACGACCACGGCGACGATGGCCGTGGCGAGTACCGGGAACTCGAGCGGGTGCAGGAGACGCTGGTGCAGCGAGTGGTTGTACGCACGATCGGCGCTCGCCCGGCCCGAGTACGACTGGACGAGCCACTCGAGCCCTGCGGCGAGGATGACCACGACGGCGGCCTTGAACACGACCGGCTTGCTGACGGCGCCGACCACGAGGCCGGCGACACCGATCGCCATCACGGCCGGCCACATGCTCTGGGCCGGCCCGCGCTGGGCAGCGCCGCTCGACTCGGCGGGGGCGTCGACGGCGACGTTGCCGTCACGGTTGGCGATGTTGAGCCCGGCGACGAACGCGAAGACGATCGTGGCGGTGATGAGTCCGATCGTGGCCGACATCCCGACGGCACCACCTGTGGTGGCACCGACGACGATCGCCGACACGAGCGACACGACGGTCGCCCCGATGAACAGTTTGGATCCAGTGGTGAACATCGGCTCCCCGTTACTTCGTCACGTAGACCACGAACCACAGCATCGTGAACACGACGCTGAAGGCGTACCAGTACAGAGCGTGGGCGACGACCACCTCACGGTCGGCCGTGCGGCCACCGAGGAAGCGCAGCGCCGTCACCGCGCTGAAGACCACACCGATGATCGCGAGCAGCGTCACGAGTCCGGTGAGGGCGTAGAAGAGCACGCTGTACGACCCCTGCGCCGCAGGGACCGCCATGACCTTCCAGATCATCGCCTGGGCGTTGATGATCGCCAGGCCGAGCATGCCGGTGAGGCCGAGGGCAGCGCCCGTGTGCGGCCGGTCGCCGCGGGTGGCCGAGTAGACCGCCCACTGGGCGAACACGCAGATCGGCAACAGGGCGATCAACATCACGTTGGCCGGGACCATCGGGACCTTGATGCCCTCGGGCAGCCAGGCTCCCTCGGTGGACATCGCCCGATCGCGGAACTGGAGGAAGAGGGCCAGCAACCCGCCGGTGGCCGCTGCACCAGCGGCGGAGGCGAGTCCGACTCCGACCAGCAGCTGACGCCGCGGGGCAGGGGCAGGGGCCGAGGGAAGTGCGGTCATCAGGCGTCACTCCGGGTCGAGGGCTTGAGGTCGAGCAGCGGCTCGGCCGAACGGACGGCGTGGAGCGCAGCGAAGTTGTCGGCCGGAGCCGGCGAGGTGGTGGCCCACTCGAGGGTCAGGCCGTCCCACGGGTCGTCGCCGGCCGACTCACCGGTGGTGAACGACCGCAGTGCGAGCAGGACGAAGGCGAGGACCGACACGACCAAGAGGGCGAGGCCTGCGGCGCTCAGCGTGTTCCAGAGGCTGGCCGGACCCGAGTAGGAGAACTCGACGACCGACGGACCGGCCTCGACAGCGGGGAACACGGCGCCCGGCTGGTCGGCGAATCCGGCGATCCAGAGCGGCACCGACGCCAGTTCGACACCGACGAAGGTCAGCAGCGCCAGCGGGAGCAGGGCCTTGTCGGGGAGGCGGCGGCCCCACCACTTCGGGCCCCAGTGAGCGACGGCGCCCATCGAGCCGAGGAGCACGCCGCCGACGAGCAGCAGCCAGGTGCCTTCCTCGAAGACGCTGCCCTGGAGACCGGCGTCACCCACGTGGTGCAGCACTCCGGCGGCCGCACCGGCGAGAACCTCGAGAGCTCCGAGCAGGGAGAAGACGAGAGCCGCCGAGACCTTCGGCTTGGTGCGCAGGCCACCGGCGACGAGCGCCACGGCGAGGAAGGTGCCGAGCAGCGGCAGTACCTGCACGAGCAGGAAGGGCAGCAGTTCGGCGACCTTGTCGTTCGCCGAGAGGTCGGCGAAGCCCGAGCTGAGGAACACCGGGGTCTGGATCGCCGCGGCGAGGACACCGAGGCCGGCGAGACCGATGGCTCCGAGGATCGGGCCACGCGGCGTGAGGCGCGAGCGAGTGGCGGTGCCGACCACGTCGCCGAGCAGGCCGAGGACCGGGACGGCGAAGAGCAGGGTGACGGGCTGGGTGAAGGCGAAGCCGACCCAGTCGCCGATGGCCCGGTTGCCGCTGAGCTCGCTGAGCGACGGGTACTTGTGGGCGAGGAAGACCACGAGGAGGTCGGCCGCAGCGATCGGAAGGGCGACGACCGCCCCGAGGGCCAGGACCAGGATCGACCAGGAGAAGAACGGCAGGCGACGCATGTTCAGGCCGGGGGCCCGGGTGGTCATGATCGACGCGCCGAGGCACACGAGGCTGGCGAGCAGGCCGAGCACCACGAGGCCGGCCGAGAGGGTGAACAGGTCGACGAACCGCGGGTTGCCACCGTTGGGACCACCGTTGGCGGCGATCGCCACGACCGCGAGCACACCACCGACGAGCCACAGCCAGAAGCCGGTGGCGGCAAGGCGGGGGAAGGCCAGCGAGCGAGCGCCCAGTTGCAGCGGCACGATGGCCAGACCGAGGCCGACCACGAGGGGCAGCATCACGAGGTACGTGAGTCCGAAGCGAGCGAAGGAGAACATCTGCGTCAGTCCGCCGAGTTCGAGGCTCACCGATTCGGTGTCGATGCGCTCGAAGGCCACGAGGGCGGCCACGGCCAGCGCGGCCAGCGCCACGACGGCAGCGACGACGAGGTGCAGACGGCCGAGACGCTTGTGGTCGGTGGTCGTCACCCAGCCGGCGACCGACGCGACGAGAGCCCCGTCGCTCGGGGCAGGCACTGCATGGGGATCGATCGTGGTCATAGGCGACGAACTCGTTTCATACCGGGAGCGCGACGAACGCCGCCCGCAAGACACAGGAAGGCAAGGATGACGGCCCCGAGACTACCCACAGGGCGCCCGCGTTTCGGAAATCCTCGGACGAGGTGGTCGGGGCGGACGGACCGGACATCGGTCACAACCCGTGTTCGACGAGGACGTCGAGGGTCATGGCGAGGAAGAGCAGGGTCACGTAGGTGATCGAATAGGCGAAGACCCGCATCGAACGCTGGGGGGTCGGGTTGCGCCCGAGGTCGATCGTCCCCCAGAGGAACAAGGCGCCGAGCACGACCGCCGCCACGCCGTAGATCGGGCCGAGCTCACCCACGGGCCACAGGACGAGCGTCCCGACCACCATCACCGCCGTGTAGGTCACCATCTTGCGGACCGTGACCTCGAGGCTGGCGACGGCCGGCAGCATCGGCACGTCGGCCGCCCGGTAATCGTCGGCGTAACGGATCGCCAGCGCCCAGAAGTGCGGCGGGGTCCAGAGGAACATCACCACGAACAGGGCGATCGGGGCCCACGTGACGTCGTTGCGCACGGCGGCCCAGCCGACGAGGACGGGCACGGCGCCCGCCGCGCCACCGATGACGATGTTCTGGGTGCTCGTGCGCTTGAGCCACAGCGTGTACACGAAGACGTAGAAGAGGGTGGCCGACAGGGCGAGCACGGCCGAGAGCAGGTTCGCCCACGCCCACAGGACGACAAAGGCCACGACTTCGAGGACGATGGCGAAGACCAGTGCCTCGCGGGGCCCGACAAGTCCGGTGACCAGCGGGCGGCCCTGCGTACGGGGCATGAGACGGTCGATGTCGCGGTCGACGACCATGTTGATCGCGTTCGCCCCACCCGCTGCCAGGGTGCCCCCCACGAGGGTGACCACGACGAGCCACCAGTCGGGCCAGCCCTGTTCGGCCAGCACCATCGTCGGAACCGTGGTGATGAGGAGCAGCTCGATGATCCGCGGCTTGGTGAGAGCGACGAATCCGGCGACCCGCGACGTGGGGGTCCGGGTGCCGCCGTGGACCACACCACCGGGAGCGAGCCGTGACGGTACGAGGGGACGCGATCCGGCAGCCATGACGGGCCCATCGTACGGGAGCCACCCCCGCGACGGCACGCCGGAGACCCGACGTCACACACGACTCCGCACACGACGTCAGGGGCGAGGCCCGACCTGGACGCCCACCCGTCGCCGCACCGGGTCGGGAGCGACCTCACACCCATCGTGTCACCGAGGCCACGAGGCCGGGCGAGGACGGCAGAATGACGGCGTGCCTCCCATGACCGCACCCGTCACCGAGAGAGAGCCCGACCTCGACGAGTCGGTCGACACCGACCGGCCGTGGCAGGTGGTGGTCTGGAACGATCCGATCAACCTGATGTCGTACGTCACGATGGTCCTGCGCAAACTCTTCGGGTTCAGCGAGGAGAAGGCGACGGCGCTGATGCTCGACATCCACCACAAGGGCCGGGCGATCGTCAGCCACGGCACGAGGGAGAAGGCCGAGATCGACGTCTACCGCCTCCACGAACACGGTCTCTGGGCCACCCTCGAGCGTTCCACCGACTGATCCGCCCACGATCCGGGTCGTCAGCGTTCCACCCGACCAGGACACCGGTGACCCAGATCTGGTCGGACGGTAGGACGAAGGTCCCCGCCGTGCAGGGGTACCAGTTCCCTACTGACACCTCTCTGCCAGAGCGCACGATCGGTGTGCGGACTTCGCACACAACGGGAGGAACTCATGAAGCGACGGACACTCGACATCGCCTTCAGCGTCGGCGGAGCACTCTTCGCCGCACTGCTGCTGGTGCTCGGCCTCGTCCTGAAGGATCAGGCCAACTTCGCCACCGACTACGTCAAGGATCAGCTCTCCGAGCAGAAGATCGCCTTCCCCGAGGAATACGGCCGGGGCGAGACCGACGTGGCCGGCAGCGACTGCCTCACGACGTACATCGGACAGACCGTCGACAGCGGGCCCAAGGCCGAGTGCTTCGCCAACTTCTACATCAAGACGCACATGATGCACTCGGCCGATGACGCCGGTTACCCCGGCGAGACGTACTCGTCGCTCGGCGGCATCACCCGTGCTCTGGGTGCCGAACTCGCCACTGCCCAGGAGGGCACCGACCAGACCGCCATCGACGAGGCTCAGGCCAAGGTCGATGCCGCCAACGGCCTCCGCGACACGATGTTCAAGGGCGAGACCCTCCGCGGTCTGCTCCTGACCACGTACGGCTTCAGCATCTTCGGTGATCGCGCCGATCTCGCCGGCCTCGTCTGCTACTTGGCCGCAGCCCTGCTCTTCGTCCTGTCGGTGGCGGGCCTCGCCCACGCCTTCTTGTCGAAGAACGCCGACCACACGGTGCTGGCGGCCGGCTGACCCCCACACCCCCACCGATCGGGGCGCCGATCGTCGCGGACTCCGCGGCGGGAGGCGCCCCGTTCGCGTTCCCCGGTCAGCGTGGGGCGCCGGGGTTGGCCGGCAGGTGGTCGAACCGACCCTGCGGCCGGATCCGCCGGTACGCCTCGACCACGGGAGCGAGTTCGGTGGGCGCCGCCCCGTGGAGGATGACGCTGTCGGCACCGAGGTCGAGCTGACCGAGGACGGCCGCTGCGCACTGCTCGGGGCTTCCCGTCGCCGCCGCGGCCAACCATTCGGCCGGGATCAGCGTGGCGACGTGCTCGAGTTCGGAGGTGCTGGCCTTGGCGTCGAGCGCACCCCGGAACGTCGACACGAACGGGTCGGCACGGAACCGGGCGAGGACGGCCGGATCCCAGTCGTTGGTCCTCACCATCAGGTCGCCGTACGCCTGTAGGTACGTGGCCATCCGGCCGACGGTCTTCTTCAGCCGCACGTCCTCGGGGAGCCAGTCGCCCACGACGGCGAAGCAACTCCAGACTCGCACCGACATCGGGTCGCGCCCGGCCTGCTCGGCCGCCTCGCGCACCGTGGCGACGCAGCGCTGGAGGGTCTCGTCGGTGAAGAAGGTGTGCAACAGGACTCCGTCGAAGGCCCGGCCGGCGAGTCGCAGACTCTGCGGTCCGAACGCGCTCATCAACAACGGGATGTCCTCCCGGAAGTCGGGGTCGAGGGCGAGCACGGGCCACGACCCTGCGGGCCCCGAGTGGCCGACGACGACCTCGCCGCGCCACAGGCGGCGCATCAGACCGGCGATGTCCTCCATCTGTGCCGTCGTGATCCGCGGGAGTCCGAAGGCGTCGAACATCCGGTCCATGCCTCGGCCGAGGCCGAGGGCGAACCGTCCACCCGTGATCCGGTGCATCGTGGTCGCCCAACTGGCCGTGACGATCGGGTGCCGGCTGTTGTGGTTCGTCACTCCAGTGGTGATCCCGAGCGACGTGCTGCACCCGGCCACGACGCCCGACAGCGTCACGGCCTCCTTGACGTTGAACCGTTCGCTGAGGAAGACCGAACCGAGCCCGAGACCTTCGGCGTCGCGACACTCGGGAATCAGGTCAGCCGGCGACTTCGGAGCACCGGCGAGGCCGTAGAAGGCGAGTTCGTTCAGCGGGGCGACGCTCATCGCCGTCACCGTACGGGACGGGTCGGCGCGCAGGGCGAGTCAGGGTGCCGTGGTGTCGGCCGACGGCGCTGCGCCCTTGCCGTTGCCGGCGTTGCCGTTGCCGTTGCCATTGCCGTTGCCGTTGCCGTTCGAGGCGGTGCCGGAGGGCGGCACCGTATCGTCAGGGTTGGCAGGGTTGGCGGGGTCGACAGTGTCGTCGGTGCTGACAGTCTCCGAGCCGGGCTTGCCGTGGCCGGGGTCCTTCTCGTTCGGCGGGGTGGCGAGGACGGCGGCGCAGAACTCGTCGACCGTCACGCCCTCGGCGTCGGCCAGCACGGCCAGCCGCTCGGCCACCGTCGTGCCGTCGTCGGCCACAGGGTCGTCGCTGCCCCCCTTCGACCATGCTCGGCACCAACCCCAGTCGCGCGACGACTGCTCGGGGACCGACGCGACCGACGGCGTCCCGGTGCCGTCGATCAGAGCGGTCTCGTCGGTCACGCCGTCGCTGTCGGTCTCGTCGCTGTCGTCGAGGTCGCCGTCGGTGTCGACCTGACCGGTCTCGACCGTCGACGGATCGTCGAGCGCCACCGACTCGTCGGTCGACTCCTGACCGACCACGGGGACCCACGAGGGGAGGACATCGGTCGCCGCTGCCGCAGCGGTGCCCGCCACGAGGAGGGTGCCCACCACGACACCCACCGCCCGACGGGGCACCCGCCGCAGAAGCACCGCCCGCGAGCCCTGCACCGTCCCGGATGCAGGACTCGCCAGACCGGCGCGGAAGGCCGCGACAGCGGCCTCCACGTCGCCGAGTTCGGCGGTCGTCGCAGGCGAGGCGGCCGATTCCAGGAGGGCCCGGAGGGGGTCGGGGGAAGGGTTCGTCTCGCTCACGACGTCCAGATCGTCGGGGCGGTGCTCGTCGTTACACATCGTGGTCACCTTTTTCTCGGAGGGCGTCGGCCAGCCGTGCGAGGGCCCGGTGCTGGGTCACCCTGACCCACCCCGCCGTGCGGCCCATCACCCGTGCCACCGAGTCGGCGTCGAGTTCGGCAACGACGCGCAGCAGGACGACCTCGGCCTGATCGGGGGTCAACAGGGCCACGATGCGATCGACAGCGGCCTGCCCCTCGGAGAGGTCGACCGCCTCCTCCGGACTCACGGCCGTCGACGCCCGGTCGACGAAGGTCGACGGCTCGGCCGGGTCGGTCCGGCGACGGGAGGCGGTCCGGCGGAGGTCGGCGAGTCGACGGCGGGCGATCGAGAAGACCCACGCACGGAATGCCTCGGGCGTCCCCTCGAACGAGGCGATGCCTCGCGCCACGGCGAGCCAGACCTCGCCGGCGATGTCGTCGGCGTGCCGTGGTTCGACACCGCGGAGGAAGCGCAGCACCGGGGGGTGGACCGAGCGGTACAACTGCTCGACGGCACCACGGTCGCCGAGACGCGCCGCAGCGATCACGGCGTCGTCGAGAGGCGCGGCGGCCCGTCCGCCCGCACCGCCCGTGATGCGTCCCTCACTCGGCATCCCGTCAGTATCACCGACGGCGGGGGCGGCACACCTGCACCCGTCCGCCGCTACCGTCGCACGGATGACGACCGTCACCCGACCGCTCACCGTCGACGACCTCCCGGCGATGACCGCACTCTCGCAGCGGTCTCAGCGCCACGACGGTGTCGAGCAGGTGGCCCAGCTCGAGGAGTTCGAGGAGGAGTTCGACGACGAGCACATCGTGTTCGCCACCGACACCCTCGGCACCTTCGACGCCGCCACCGGAGAGATGCTCGGGTACGTCTACACCGTGCACCTGCCGAGCGACGTCCGCGAGGAACGGTGCTACGTCTTCGGGTCCGTCGACCCCGCCCATCGCCGTCGGGGGATCGGCTCGCAGCTCATGGAGTGGGGAGTGCCGCGGGCCGCTGCGCGCCTCGACACCTCGAGCAACGACCTCCCGCGCTACATCCGCACCGATCACCCCGAGGCCGACCTCGGCGCGGCCGCCCTGTTCGCACGGCACGGCTTCACCGTCATCCGCTACACCGACGAACTCCGCCGACCTCTCGACCAGCCACTCTCGCCGCCGAACCCCGACGGCAACTCCGTCATCCCGTGGCCGGTCGACCGCAACGAGGAGATCCGCGACGCGAAGAACTCGGCGTTCGCCGACCACTGGGGCTCGACACCCACGTCGTCGCACCACTGGGGCCAGATGGTCGCCGGCCCGGGGGCCAGGGTCGACCTCTCGTGCGTCGCGGTCGACGCACAGGGTCGCGTGGTCGGGCACTGCCTCGCGAAGCGCTTCCCCTCCGACGACGAGGTCACCGGCCGCCGCGAGGGCTGGATCGACAACCTCGGTGTGCGTCGGGAGGCTCGCGGCCGTGGCGTCGCCACCGCCCTCATCGCACACAGCGTCGCGGCCATGAGGGCCGACGGACTGACCCACGCCGTCCTCATGGTCGATTCGGAGAACCCGACCGGGGCCGTCGGGCTCTACACGTCGCTCGGATTCTCACCCGTACGCAGGGTCGTCACGCACCAGATCCAGCACCGCTGACCCCGGCGAGTGCCGGCCAGGCGGTGCACGCCGGACGGCGAGCGACATAGGGTGACCGCATGGACCCGCTGACCACACCCCTCGACGAGATCGCACCGAAGGTCGCCGCCGCGCGCGCCGCCTTCGCCGCCGGATCCCTCTCGACCTACGACGCACGGGTCGCGCTCCTGCGTCGCATGCGCAACCTCGTCGTCGCCCACGAGGAAGCCCTGCTCGACGCCCTCGCCGCCGACTTCGGCAAGCCGCGCACCGAGGCATGGCTCACCGAGATCGGCTTCACGGTCACCGACATCGACCACACGCTCGCCCACCTCGCTCACTGGATGCGGCCCGAGCGCGTGCCGACACCGCTGACGTTCAAGCCCGGTTCGTCGCACGTCGTCCCCGAGCCTGTCGGCCTCACGTGCGTGATCGCTCCCTGGAACTACCCGGTGCAGCTGCTGCTCCTGCCGGTGATCGCCGCGGTCGCCGCCGGGAACGCCGTCGTCGCCAAGCCGAGCGAGCTCGCCCCGCACACGGCCGCTGCACTGGGCGTGCTCCTCGGCGAACTCGGCACCGATGCCGTGGCCGTGGTTCAGGGTGGCGTCGCCGAGACCACCGAACTGTTGACCCACCGGTTCGACCACATCCTCTACACGGGCAACAGCCGAGTGGCCCGCGTCGTCATGCGCGCCGCGGCCGAGCACCTCACGCCGGTCACCCTCGAGCTCGGCGGCAAGAGCCCTGCCATCGTCAGCCGCCGCGCCAACATCGACATCGCCGCCAAGCGCATCGCCTGGGGCAAGTTCGTGAACGCCGGTCAGACGTGTATCGCACCCGACTACGTCCTGGTCGAGCAGCCTGTGCACGACGAGCTGGTCGCCGCCATCGGCCGCCACATCCGCACCTTCTACGGCGACGACCCCCAGGCCAGCGGCGACTTCGCCCGCATCGTCAACGGCGCCCACTTCCACCGTCTCGAGAAGCACCTCGGCTGCGGAACGGTGGCCCACGGTGGCATCACCGACGCCGACACGCGGTACATCTCGCCCACCGTCCTCACCGGCGTGACCCTCGACGACTCGGTCATGCACGAGGAGATCTTCGGGCCGATCCTGCCGGTCCTCTCCGTCGCCTCGCTCGACGCCGCCGTCGACGTCGTCCGCCGCACGTCGGCCGACGGCGACAAGCCGCTGGCCCTCTACGCCTTCAGCGAGGACGATGCCGAGATCGACACCGTGCTCTCGGGCGCCACGAGCGGCGGTGCGTGCGTCAACGGGACTCTCTTCCACATCAGCAATCCCCATCTGCCCTTCGGCGGTGTCGGCGAGAGCGGCATGGGCGCCTACCACGGCAAGTTCGGGTTCGACACGTTCAGCCATCGACGGGCCGTGCACACCCGCTCGACCCGCCTCGACCCCGATCTGATGTACCCGCCGTACACCGAGAAGAAGACGTCGCTGATCCGCAAGGGTCTGACGCTCCCCGACCCGCGCGACCTCGTCGCCCGGGCGAGCGGTGCGCTGCGGCGCAAGTGACGGCGGCGCCCGTCAGGGCGTGAGCAACATCACGAGGTGAGAGGCGAGGGTCTCGATGCCCGTCCCCTTCGCCGCGCTCACCCACATCACATCGCCGGTGTCGAGCCCGGCCGCCTTGGCGAGGTCGCGCTTGCGCGTCGCCAACTTGCTGGGCTTGACCTTGTCGAGCTTGGTCGCGACCACCGTGTGCGGCACGCCGCTGTGCCGCAACCACTCGAGCATCTGCACGTCGAGCTTCGTCGGACCGATCTCTCCGTCGACGAGGACGAGCACGAGGTCGAGGCACTCCCGTTCGAGGAGGTAGTTCTCGATCATCGACTGCCAGCCGGCCTTCTCGCGACCCGGCACTGCGGCGTACCCGTAACCGGGCAGGTCCATCAGCGTGCCGCCCGTCGGAAGTACGAACAGGTTGAGCAGTTGCGTCCGGCCGGGTGTGTTGGACACACGGGCCAACTGGCGTCGGTTGGCGAGGGCGTTGATGAGCGACGACTTGCCCACGTTGCTCCGGCCGACGAGGGCGACCTCGCACGGCGAGTCGGGGAGGTCGCGGTGCCTCTTGGCGGACGTCACGAACTGGAGCTGCAGCGGCACACCGCCACGGTACCCGTCAGGCGACGAGGTGGGCGTCGAACGCGTCGGTGCTCAACATCTGCAGGTCGTGCGTGATGACGCAACCCGTGTAGCCCTCTTGCAGGCTGAGCCACGCCAGACCGTCGAGCCCCATCACGTAGAGCGTCGTCGCGAACGCATCGGCCTCAGCGAGCGACGGTCCGATCACCGTGGCGCTGGCGATCGAGTTCGCCGTGAGGCCGTCGCGCGGGTCGACCACGTGGGCGCCGCGCTCGTAACTCCCCGACGTCGCGATCGCGAGCGGACCGACGAGGCCGACGACGGCGGCGAGCGCCTGCGAATGGTGCGGGTGACGAATGCCGACGCGCCAGGCGCCGTCGTCGACACCCCGGCCACGGACCACGATGTCGCCACCGGCGTTGATCGAGAACCGTCGGCAGCCACGGGCCTCGAGTCGCGCCGCCGCGCTCTCGACCGACCATCCCTTGACGTACCCACTCGGGTCGAAGCGGCCACCCGTCGGGGCCTGCACCGCCCACGGGTCGAAGACACCGTCGGTGAGTCGCTTCATCTCCTCGCACGCATGAAGGACGTCGAGGACCTCGGCCACCATGTCGCCGGCTCCGGCCACCGCCTCGGCGAGGTCGCCGAGACCGATGCGCGACACGACACTGTCGGCGCGGTAGGGGCTGAACACCGCGTCGACGCGGTGGAACCACCGCACGAGATCGTCGATGAGCTCCGGGTCGTCGGCGTCGAGGACGTCGATCGACACGGCGGTGCCCATCACCATCTCCACGTGGTGGAGCCCAGCGGTCACGCTCACGCCAGGCCGCTCGCCGAGCGGGCCGCGTCGATGGCCGACTGCAACGACACCTTGTAGCTCTTCCAGGTGTACGTGGCACCCGAGATGTGGGCGACATCGGACGACTGGATCGAGATCGCATCGTTGATCATCGACGGCAGCGACCGCTGGTTGATCGCCACGCTCTTCCGGTCGCGGTCGGGGTACGAGAGGATCTGGACGTCGACGAGCGATCCACCGGAGTACACCGCCTGGACCTGGACGGTGCCCCACTTGTTGGTGCTCGGCGTGCCGAGATAGGTGCCGTCGACGATGCCACCCGAGGCGGCGGCCGTCGTCGGCGTGGGGGCGACGGTCGACCCCGTGCTCGCCGGGTCGAGGGTGACCACGGTGGCCGGCGACGTCGTACCGGCGGTGACGGCCGCGGAGGTCGGCGTGACACCCGTGGCAGTGGTGTCGAGCAGCGGATCGGTCGCGGCTGCGCTGGTCGTGTCCTGTTGGGCGAACAGGGCCGCGAGCCCGAGTGTCGTCGAGATGCTGACTGCCAGCGAGGCGATCTTGCTGCCGCGGGCTGGGCCCTTGCGCTTGCCGGCCGGGCGTTGCGGCACTCGCGGCGACGCACCCGCTGCACCGGTCGGGCGCGCAGTCGCGCCCGAGGGCGGAAGCGGCGGCGGGAGGGCGCGGCCTTGTCCCGAGTGACGGGCGGCGGGACGAGCCGACCCCGACGGGGTGCGCGGGTTGCGCCGGGGATCGAGCAGCGGATCGATGGGACGAGACATGGGGGGGCTCCTCGGATCAGGTGGCCGCAGTGCGACGACGATGGAGAACGGACAGGACACGGACCGACAAGGGGTACATCCCGAGTCCGACGACGAGGGCGAACACCCGGGTGAAGGCACGGGCATCGGCGTCGTAGCCGGCCTGCAGCGAGTGGACTGCCATCAGCACGACGGCAGGAATGGCGAGCAGGTGCACGGCGTGCCACAACGACCGCGGCAGGCGACGGCGGATACGGGCGACCGAGGGGAGGACGACGAGGCAGAACAGCCAGAAGGCGATGACACCCCACCCGATCTCCCACCCGGCGACGTCGTTCGGCCAGACGAGGTCGACGAGACGCAATCCGGTCTCGCTGTCGAGGAACGACACGAGCATGTGCAGGGCGGTGAAGACGAGGGCCGAACCACCGAGCCAGTTGTGCAGCGCCAGCCACCAGTTGGCCTTGAGGCGCTGCCCCATGTTGCGACTGCTGAAGTAGAAGCCCCACATCAAGGCGGCCACCGACAGCAGGGCCGCGACGATGCCGGTGCTGCGGGTCAGGTACCACCACCACGAATTCATGGACCTGATCGTGGCGGCGCCACGTGAGCGCGACGTCGGTCGAAGGTAAGAGTTGGGTGAGTCGTCAGCGACCGCGGGACGCCCGGTCGGCGAGCCCCGACCGGACCGCAGCCTCGATGTCGGCCTCGCTGACCAACACGAGCTTGGCCGCATCGCCGAGGGGGATGAAACTGTCGTGGCTCGCCACACGCGACACCGACCCCTCGAAACCCGCATCGATCAGGGTGGCGATCACGCCCTCCGACACACCGCCCGAGCGACGCGTCTCGTCGACCACGAGGACCCGACCTGTGGCGCGCGACTCGCGCACGATGTCATCGACCGGCAGCGGCGAGATCCACCGGAGATCGACCACGCGCGTCCTCACCCCTTCGGCCTCCAGCCGGCGCGCCACCCGCAGGCTCATGAACAGACCGTTGCCGAAGGTGAGGACGGTGAGATCGTCGGTCCCGTCGCCCGAGAGGCCCGGCACGTCGACCGACGGCGGGTAGACGCGCGCCGTCGCGATCGGGACGTGCGCTCCGGCCGGTGGGGTCGCCGCCCACTCGCCGTCTCCCTTGGAGTGGAGATCGACCGTGTGATAACGGGCGATCGGCTCGACGAGCACACCGACCGTGCCATCGTGCTCGGCTGCAGCGGCGAGGGTGCGCACCATCCCGGCCGCATCGTCGGGCCGCGCGGGGACACCCACCACCACACCGGGGATGTCGCGCAGCACCGTCAGCGAATCGTCGTTGTGGAAGTGCCCGCCGAAGCCCTCCTGGTAGCCGAGCCCCGCGATCCGGACGAGCATCCCGTTGCGGTACTGGCCGTTGCTGAAGAACGACAACGTCGCCGCCTCGCCACGGAGCTGGTCCTCTGCGTTGTGGAGATAGGCGAGGTACTGGATCTCGGCGATCGGCAGGAGGCCGCTGATCGCCGACCCGGCAGCGAGGCCCAGGATCGACGTCTCGTCGAGGAGCGTGTCGAAGACACGCGCCGCTCCGACGCGACCCAGCAACCCCTTCGTCACTCCGTACACCCCACCCTTCGCGGCGACGTCCTCACCGAACAACACCGCGTGACGGTGTGCGTCGAGCACCTCGGCAAGGGCGCCGTTGACGGCCTGGGCGAGTGTGAGCGAGGCCTCCGTCGCGGTCGACGGGATCTCGGCGGCCGCCGCAGCGACATGGTCGGGACGACGCGGAGCGAGCGGTCGGACGACCTCTTCGGCAGAGGTGAGTTGCGGACGCTCCGACGCTGTGGCCGCGCTCGCGTAGACCCGTTCTCTGATCTCGTCGTGTCGGCGCAGGAGATCCGCCGGGGTTCGGCGGCCACCCGCCACGAGCGCCGCAGCAGTTCCCACGATCGGGTCGAGCGCCGCGTCGGCCCGCATCTCGGCCTGCGTCCGGTAGGCGGTCTCGACGTCGGTGCCGGCATGACCGCCGAACCGGACGGTGCGCAGGTGCAGGAAGGCCGGGCGGCGGGTCTGGCGGACCCACGCCCCGAGTTCGTCGACGGTGGCGAGGACACCGACCGGATCGTGACCGTCGGCCGCCTCGTACCGCAGGTGCGGACGCGACCCGTAGGCGCTCTGGATCCAGCCACCCGGGGTCCGCACGCTGATCCCGAGACCGTTGTCCTCGCAGACGAAGAGGAGCGGCAGAGGGAGTCGTTGATGAGCGCAGTGCAGAGCGGTGTTGATCGCTCCCGCCGAGGTCGAGTGGTTGGCCGAGGCGTCACCGAACGAACACACCGCAAGGGCGTCGGGCTCCCACGGACCGGCCACCCCGAGACGTTCGGCGCGACCGATGGCGAATGCCACGCCCATCGCTCTCGGCAGGTGCGACGCGATCGTGGACGTCTGCGGGATGATGGCGAGGTCGTGGCGTCCGATGACCTTGTGACGGCCGCCGGCGATCGGCTCGTCGGACGCCGCACACACCCCGGCCATGATGTCGTCGACTCCGTCGAGGCCGGCCCGGGCGAGGAAGAACGCACCGCTCCGGTAATGGAGCAGCGCCGGGTCGCGAGGGTGCAGGGCCATGGCCACCGCACCGTTGCTCTCATGACCCGACGAGCCGATCGTGTAGTAGCCCTTGCCGCGCCCGCGCAGCCACCGCGCCGCCAGATCGCTGTGGCGACTGGCGACTTGTACGTCGAAGAGGCGCTCGAGACGGTCGAGTGTCTCCGAGTCGAGAGCACGCGACGCGGGCGCGAGCGACTCGAGAGCCGAGACGAGTTGCTGCTCGAGGGCGGGGCGATCCGGCGCGGTCACCGGGGCATCTTGCCAGAGCCGACCGCTCAGACGTCGATGCGGTACCTGACCACGGTCGGGTCGCCGCTCCGTTGGACGACGGCGCGGTAGCGGTTGACGAGAGCGCGCATCCCGTTGTTCTCGCGGAGCACGTCGGCCACGATGCGGGTCACACCCCGGCGGCGAGCGAGGGCGAGCAGGCTGTCCATCAGCCGTGTGCCGACACCGCACCCCTGGTACGCGTCGATCACGGTGATCGACAGCTCGGGCGGGCCGTCGTCACCCGACATCCACCGTGCCACGCCGATCGGCTTGCCCTCGGGGTGATCGGGGAGGCGGACGGCCGCGTCGAACGCGATCACGGCGGCGTTCTGCCACCCATCGACCTCACGGAGCGCGGCCCGCACCGAGTCGGGAAGTTCGCGCACCGCCGTGAAGAAGCGGAGGTGGCGCGACTCGGCCGAGAGCTCTTGGAACCCTTCGTCGAAGTACCGGTCGAAGTCGTCCGGCACTGCTTCGCGGGTCACGATGGCGGGCACGTGGTCGATGCGTCAATGATGCGCCCAGTGCATCGGCCCCGGAGCGTGACGTCCAACGTCACACCGCCCGCGTTCCCACCCCGCTCGCCCCACCGGAGTGCCACGCCGCCACCGGAGTGCCACGCCGCCACTGGAGTGCCACACCCCCGATGGAGTGCTCACTCCAACCACGTCGCGCACCAGCCACTCCATCGGCCGCTGCGAACGATCAGAGGCGGAACGTCTCGGTGTTGCCGTCGACGGCGATCGCCTGACCCGACACCATCGTCGCCGCCGGCGAGGCGAGGAAGAGGCACATCTGCGCGATCTCCTCGGGCTCGACGAAGCGCTTCACCGACTGTCCGCCCACGTACTCCGCGGCCACCTGCTCGGGCGAGATCCCACGTTGGGCCGCCTCGGCCGCCATCACCCGGCCCATCCGATCGCCATTGACCGAACCGGGGCAGATCGCGTTGCACCGCACTCCGTGCGGGCCGAGTTCGATCGCCAACGACTTGGTCAGCCCGATCACGGCCCACTTCGCAGCCGCGTACGGTGTCCGCATCCCGTACCCGAACTGGCCGGCCGTCGACGAGATGTTGATGATCGAGCCCGACCCCTGCGCCTTCATCACTCCTGCCACCGCAGACGCGCAGAGGAAGTGCGAGTCGAGGCTCACCGCGAGGCAGTGCCGCCACTCGTCGAGCGTCACGTCCTCCACCATCGCCGTCGGACCCTTCGTGCCGGCGTTGTTGACCAGCACGTCGACACCGCCGAGTGCCGCGATCGACGACTCCAGCCACTCGTGCAGGGCTGCCGCATCGGCCAGATCGACCCGCGAGGCCACGATTCCGGGAAGCGCGCCACGCACCTCGGCCAGTGCCGCCTCGTCGACGTCACACAGGTACACCGCAGCACCCGACGCGTGGAACGCCGCGGCGATCGCCCGGCCGATCCCGGCCGCGGCGGCGGTGATCAGGACCCGTTGCTGCGTGCTGTTCATGGCCGCACCGTAGTGCTGCGGCCCGAAAAGCCGAACAGCGGCCCGGGGGCCGCTGTTGGTGGTCGAGACCGGCGTCGATCCGGTGACCCTACGCTTTTCAGGCGTATGCTCTGCCGACTGAGCTACTCGACCGTGTTGGACGGAGAGCTGCTCGGTGCGAGACCGGGCAGCGGACTCCTTCCAGCATTCGGGCGAGATGCCCGAGCGGTCCCGACGGGACTCGAACCCGCGACCTCCGGCTTGACAGGCCGGCGTGAACTCCAACTTCACCACGGGACCAGATGAGGGACTGACGTCTCCACCTGATCAGGAAGAATTCTCAGTTGTCAGACCGACTTGCGTCGGTCGCACCCCCAACGGGATTCGAACCCGTGCCGTCACCTTGAAAGGGTGATGTCCTAGGCCGCTAGACGATGGGGGCAAGCCATCTCCTGTTGAAGGCGCACGAACCATACCAGCGTCGCGGACGTTTCGCGCCAGCCGATCTGCGCGAAGTGGCGACGGGTACCGTGCGGGCGTGCGCATCGACGTCGATCCCCCGCTCCAGCCCGACTGGTACGCCTTCCGTCACCCGCTGCGGGTCAGGTTCTCCGAGACCGACGCGATGGGGATCGTCCATCACAGCCGGTACCTCCCGTACCTCGAGGAGGCCCGGGTCGAGTACCTCCGTGCGGCCGGCCACCCGTACTCGGCACTCCGCGCCGAGGGCACCGACATCGCCGTCCTCGAGAGCTGGGTCCAGTACCGCGCCCCGCTCCGCTTCGACGACGAGGTCACGGTGCACCTCCGCCTCGCCTCGCTGACACGCGCCACCTTCCAGATCGCGTATCTGCTGACCGTGGCCGACGAGGTCCGTTCCACCGCCGTCACCGTCCACGGCTGCGTCAACGCCGACGGACGCGCTGTCCGGATGCCTGCCTGGCTCGCCACCCTCTGAACCCCCCCCTCGTCCGATGAGAGATGAGGTCGCCACCGCCACTCATCTCTCATCGGAGGACGGAGAGGTCAGGCCGAGAGGGTCATCTCCAGGAGCCAGCTCAGGAACAGGTAGAGCTGGTGCTCGGCGAACAAGGGGTCGTCGGGCGCAAGGCGATCGGGGTCGTGGTCGTCGCTGATGTCGAGGAGCGTCCCGAGCACGAGTCGCACGGCGTTCAGCGACCGCACGAACCCGTCGACCTGGGCCTCCGACATCACGGTGCCCTGGCCCTCGGCCAGGCACGCCTCGACGGCGGCGATCGCCTCGAGCCGCGACGTCACCAGTTCGTCGCGCATGAACCGCTGGTACTCGGCCTCTGCCTCGGCATCGGCCTCGAGGTGATACGCCGGCGGGAAGAGACGTCGCCGCAACGGCGCCGTGGCCGGGTCGTCGCTCGAGATCAGGTCGCGCACCTCACCGATCAGGTGGAGCAGCAGGTCGATCTCCTCGGCGCCGAGGTTCAACTGCAACCCGTCGGCGACGCGCTCGACCACCGGCCGGGGTGAGCGGGATCCACGACGACGGGGCACGGTCTGCCACGGTACCCGTCGGCCCGGGCCCGCACCCGACGTGCCCGGCTTCGGTGTGAGGTGGCTGGGCCACCGGTCAGGGGTCGACGCGACCCGAGGCCACCGCTGCGTCGAGTCGGCTCTCGGCCTCGGCCCACGCCGCGGGCAGGACCGGCTTCACGTGCACGCCGTTGCGGTCGACCACGCGCTGACGGCCGATGCCGTGTTCGCGCCACGCGCTGCCACCCTCGGCCATGTTGAGCAGCATCGGCGCCATCCGGTCGACCGCCATCACGTAGCGCGCTTCGGGGGTCTCGCCGGCCTCGTACTCGTCCCACAGACCGCGGAACCACTCGCCGAGCCCGTCGGGGAGCATTCCGAACAGGCGGTCGGCCGCCGCATCCTCGCGGGCCTTCTTCGACGCCGCGGCCTCGCCCTGGTCGTAGGCGAAGGTGTCGCCCGCGTCGATCTCGACGATGTCGTGCACGAGCGCCATGCAGACCGACCGTTCGAGGTCGACGGTCTCGGTGGCGATCGACCGGAACAGCATCGTGGCGATCCCGAGGTGCCACGAGTGCTCGGCGGTGTTCTCGCGACGCGACCCGTCGGCGAGCCAGTTGCGTCGCTCGACCCCCTTCAGACGGTCGGCCTCCATGAAGAAGGCCAAGAGGCGCTGGGCCCGGTCGAGGTCGGCGGCGGACGGGGTCTCAGGCACAGGACTCGTCATGCGTGGCACGGTAGCCCTGCTTCGTGGAAGTTACCGGCCGGTAGTTAGTGTCTCGATCCATGACGCAGATCAACAAGGTCGGAATCCTCGGTTCGGGGATCATGGGCTCGGGACTGGCCGAGGTGGCCGCCCGTGCCGGTTTCGAGGTCGTCGTGCGCTCGCGGTCGAAGGCCGCGGCCGACGCGATGGTCGCCAGCATCGACAAGGGCTTCGTGAAGGCGATCGAGAAGGGCCGCAGCACCGAAGAGGAGCGCGCCACAGTGCTCGGGCGGATCACCGCCACCGACCACCTCGGCGCGCTGGCCGACTGCGACCTCGTCATCGAGAGCGTCGTCGAGGACCTCGCCGTCAAGAAGGCGCTCTTCGCCGAACTCGAGCAGATCGTGAAGCCCGAGGGGATCATCGCCACCAACACGAGCACGCTGCCCGTCGTCGAGATGGCCATGGTGACCGAGCGCCCCGACAAGGTGTGCGGCATCCACTTCTTCAACCCCGCGCCGATGATGAAGCTCGTCGAGATCGTGCGCCCGCTGACGGCCAGCGACGAGACCATCGCCGCGGCCACCGCCTTCGCCGAGGCCTGCGGCAAGGACGCCGTTCAGGTGAAGGACCGCGCCGGGTTCATCGTCAACGCCCTCCTCTTCCCGTACCTCAACAACGCCGTGCGGATGTGGGAGAACGGGACGGCGTCGATGGAGGGCATCGACATCGCGATGAAGGGTGGCTGCAACTTCCCGATGGGACCGTTCGCGCTGCTCGACCTCGTGGGGCTCGACACCACCGTCGCCATCCTCGACGCCCTGCACGCCGAGTTCGCCGACCCCAATTACGCCGCCACGCCGACCCTGCGCCGGATGGTCGCCGCCGGTCACCTCGGCCGCAAGACCAAGCGCGGCTTCTACACGTACTGAGTCGTCGTCCGGAGCAGCGTCCTGTGACGCACTCCGACCCGGACCATCGTCGACCCGCGCCACCCCCCGGCGCGGGTCACAATGGGCCGATGCCGATCGAGCCACTGCCGACGCCGTGGGAGTTCCCTCCCGCCGACGCGTTCGGCCCCGACGACCTCGTCGCGCTCGGCGCCGATCTCGAGCCCGGCACGTTGCTCGCCGCCTACCGGCGCGGGCTCTTCCCGATGCCGTACTCCCGCCGCCGCCTCGGCTGGTGGTCTCCCGACCCGCGCGGCATCCTGCCCCTCGACGGACTGCGTGTCTCACGCTCGCTGCGCAAGGCCTGCGCGCGGCTCGAGGTCAGGTTCGACACCTGCTTCGAGACGGTCATGCGCGCCTGCTCACGACCCGGGCTCGACACCAGTTGGATCGACGACTCGTTCGTCGACGCCTACACCCGACTGCACGAACTCGGCTGGGCGCACAGTGTCGAGACGTGGAGCGGCGACCGCCTCGTCGGCGGCCTCTACGGAGTGCGGATCGACGGTCTGTTCGCCGGCGAGTCGATGTTCCACACCGAGACCGACGCCTCCAAGGTCGCTCTCGTCGCCCTCGTCGACTGGCTGCGCGCGACGGGCGCCACGCTCCTCGACACCCAGTGGAGCACCCCGCACCTCGCGTCACTCGGCGTCGTCGACGTAGCGCGCCACGAGTACCTCGACCTGCTGGCCGACGCCCTCGGGATGAGCGCCGACCGACCCCGATAGCCGCGCCGCAAGTGGCGGTCATCGGCAGTCGCGGGTCACACTAGGGAGATGGCCCGCCGCGACGACCCCTGGATGATGCGCACCTACGCCGGACACTCGTCGGCGCGCGCGTCCAACGAGCTCTACCGCACGAACCTCGCCAAGGGTCAGACCGGACTCAGCATCGCCTTCGACCTCCCCACCCAATGCGGGTACGACTCCGACCACGTGATGGCGCGAGGTGAGGTCGGCAAGGTGGGTGTGGCCGTCAGCCACCTCGGGCACATGCGTGCGCTCCTCGCCGAGATCCCGCCGGGCGAGATGAACACCTCGATGACGATCAACGCGCCAGCAGCGTGGCTGCTCGCCCTCTACGTCGCCAACGCCGAAGAGCAGGGTGTGCCGACCACTGCGCTGCGCGGGACGACGCAGAACGACATCGTCAAGGAGTTCCTCGCTCGCGGCACGTACATCTTCCCGCCCGAGCCGTCGCGTCGGCTGATCGTCGACATGGTGGCGTGGTGCGCCGAGCACGCGCCGAAGTGGAACCCGATGAACGCCTGCAGTTACCACCTGCAGGAGGCCGGCTGCACGCCGGTGCAGGAGATCGCCTTCTCGCTCGCGACCGCGATCGACATCCTCGACGCCGTCCGCGACTCGGGCCAGGTCGACGCCGACCGCTTCGCACAGGTCTTCGGGAGCATCTCGTTCTTCGTCAACGCTGGCGTGCGGTTCATCGAGGAGACGTGCAAGATGCGCGCCTTCACCGATCTGTGGGAGCGCATCGGCCGTGAGCGCTACGGGGTCACCGACCCGAAGGCCCTCCGCTTCCGGTACGGCGTGCAGGTCAACAGCCTCGGCCTCACCGAGAGCCAGCCCGAGAACAACATCCAGCGCATGGTGCTCGAGATGCTCGCGGTCACCCTGTCGAAGGACGCACGCGCTCGCAGCATCCAGCTGCCCGGCTGGAACGAAGCGCTCGGCCTGCCCCGCCCGTGGGACCAGCAGTGGTCGTTGCGGATCCAGCAGGTGCTCGCCTTCGAGAGCGACCTGCTCGAGCACGGCGACATCTTCGCCGGGTCGCACGTGGTCGAGGCCCGGACCGCCGAACTGCGCGACGCGGCGTGGGCCGAACTCGAGGAGATCCTGTCGCTCGGCGGCGCATTCGCCGCGATCGACGAACTCAAGGGTCGACTCGTCCGCTCGATGGCCGAGCGCACGCGCCGCATCGAGGCCGGCGAGCAGATCGTCGTCGGGGTCAACGCCTACGCCGAGACCGAGCCCTCACCCCTCGACGCACCCGGCAACATCCTCACCGTCGACCCGACCGTCGAGGCCGAGTTGATCGCCGACCTCCACGCATGGCGCGCCTCCCGCGATCAGTCGGCGGTCGACGCAGCACTCGAGGCGCTGCGCACGGCTGCCGCCGACGGCTCGAACATCATGCCGCCGTCGATCGCTCTGGCGAAGGCCGGCGGCACGACCGGCGAGTGGGCCGGCTGCCTGCGCGGAGTGTTCGGCGAGTTCCGCGCCCCGACCGGCGTCAACGCGGCGGTCGGTCGTCGGGTCGGCGAACTTGCCGAGGTGGCCGAGTTCGTCCGGACGATCCCGGGAGGACCGCCGCGCTTCCTCGTCGCCAAGCCCGGCCTCGACGGGCACAGCAATGGCGCCGAGCAGGTGGCCGTCGCGGCGCGCGACGCAGGGATGGAAGTCGTCTACAGCGGCATCCGCCTGACCCCCGAGCAGATCGTGGCGAGCGCCCGCGACGAAGACCCCGACGTGATCGGGCTGTCGATCCTGTCGGGCTCGCACATGGAGCTCGTGCCGGCGATCGTCGACCAGCTCCGCGCCGAGGGTGTCGACATCCCGGTCGTGGTCGGCGGAATCATCCCCGAGACCGACCGCCCGATCCTGCTCGCCGCAGGGGTGAGCGCCGTCTACACGCCGAAGGACTTCCAGCTGTCGCGCATCATGCGCGACGTGGCCGACCTCACCGTGGCCCACCGCGCCGGCTGAGGCCCGCAGGTCTCACCCCAAGGCGACGACAACCACGCCGGCCGCCACGAGGGCCGGGAGCCCCACTCTCACCCCGACCGCCGAGTACCGGCGGGCCGAGACGTGCACGCCCATCGACGCCGCCATGTCGCGCCACAGCAGACCGCTGAGCGCACCCGAGAGCACCAGCACAGGCCCCACATTGACGCCCACGAGGAGCGGCCACACCTGCGACGGGTCGCCGAGGGAGGCACTCCCTGCGAGCACCGCCGGGAGGTTGTTCGCCGCTGCGCTGCCGACGACGCCGAAGCCGAGGGCCGCGAGGGCCCCCGTGCGTCCGCTCCCACCGAGGAGGTCGGTCAGCGGCAGGTGCGGTACGGCACCAGCCACCACCACCGACAACCCGAGGGCCACGAGCGCCGCCCCGACCGGCACCGTCCGCCACGGCACCTCGCGCACGAGCGCCATCGCCCATCCGACCGCGACGACGGCGACGACCCAGGCCGGGATGCCGACGAGGTCGCCGAACGTGAACCCGACGAGGACGAGACCGATGATCGGGAGTCCGCGCCAGAGGGCGGCGCGATCGACGACGTCGTCGACGGTGTCGCGGCCGACAGGAAGGTGGGCGAAGCGGCGGAACCCCCACCAGCCGACGGCCACAGCGACCACCGTCGGCAGGGCGAGGTGGCCGAGGAAGTCACCGACACCCAGACCTGCGCGCTCGGCCACGATCAGGTTGGTGAGGTTCGAGACCGGCAGCGGACTGCTGGCGAGGCAGGCCATCAACGCAGGGATGAACGCCAGGGTCTCGACGTCGAGGCCGTGGCGACGCGCGAGCCGGATGTAGAGCGGGGTCAACAGCACGACGGCCGCGTCGAGGTTGAAGACCACGGTCACCGCGGCGGCGAGCACCCACAGCCAGGCCACGAGGTGACGGCCGCCGTCGATGGCCGCGGCCAACGCAGCGAACACGCCGATCCGGTCGAGCAGCACGGCCAAGGGGACGGCGGCGAGGAGGAAGAGCAGCGGGTCGCGGAGCAGCCGGACCGACTCCTCGAGGCGATCGTCCCACTCGATCCAGCCCGTCGCGAGGCCGAGAACAGCGGCCACACAGGCCGCGGCCCACGGAGGGACACGGCGGGGCCGGACGAACAATCCGACCACCGACACCACGAGGAGGGCGACGACGGGCATGGCACGGCGACCCTACCGAGTGCGACCGTCAGGCGAGGCGACGGATGCGAGGTGAGAGACGCATGGCGACGAGCATGCGAACAGCCGGCCGCGCGCCGACGACGGTCAGACGTGAGCGGGCAGCTGGCTCTGGATCCAGCCCTCGAGGTGCGGTGTGCACTCGACGCTGGTGATCAGCCCGTAGCGGGGAGCCGTGCCGTTGTGCACGACCACGTGCCACAGCCGCTGGGTGTCGACGACGAAGCGTGCGTACTTCGGCAGCGGCACACGACGCTCGGTCTCGCGGATGGGGAGCCCGTCGTCGTCGAGGTCCATCAACAGCATGTAGCTGTCGGGGTCGTCGGTGAGCTCGATCCAGGTGCGCACGACCCAACCGGTGCCAGCCGGGTTGAACCGGTTGTTGTCATCACGGTGGAACGACCGCAGCGCGGTCTCGTGGTCCTGGGGCTCGAGCTTGATGATCCGGACGCGGCCGAAGTTGGCGCCGATCGAGTCGACGTAGGCCTTGAGGGTCGGGGCCTTCTCCGAGTTCGTGGTCCAGAGGGCGTCCTTGTCGGTCTTGCCCTTGTCCCAGAACCCGCGACAGTCGAGCTGCCCGTCGGCCGACGCGAGCGGCGCGAAGTTGGTGTCGCCGCCGCTCTTCCAGTCCATGTACTCGAGCGCTTCCCACTCAGCGGGGTCGATCTCCCCGGGGTACGGGGCGAGCGCCACGAATCCGTCGTTCTCGAGCGACGGGCACAGGTAGTGCTCGGTGCGTCGGGGGATCGCGACGCTCCAGTGTTCCATCGTCGGCCAGAAGCTCATGTCCGGAGTGTACCTGTGCACGTTTTTCGACGTCAGGGACCAACGTCCCCTGCGACGCGTGCCACACCCGGCCGTGGCCGGGCGGCACGTGCTAGAGGAACCAGCCCGAGAGCGAGAACACGATGCGCGCCCGGTCGAGCGTGCCCACCGAGACCAGCGCCGGGCCTTGATCGACCACGAGCGTCGGCGAGATCACCGTGTTGGCGCGTGCCACCCCCGGCACGTCGCCGTTGGCGTTCGACCAGGCCCACGGCGACATCCCTGCGGGCCCGACCTGGAGAAGCGAGCGGAGATCGGGGATGACCGTCGCAGTACCCAGCACTGCAGCGGCACAGCGCGGGATCGAACTCCGGTCGGCGACGGCCATGGTCCTCATACCCGCACTCGACGAGATCGACCGCTCATCGCGCACGACGACCGGCCGGACCGGGACGAACAGACCTGACCACGACGGGGACGCCGTTGCGTCGGTGTACCAGCCGAGGACGTCGACCACGAGGTGGGTCGACATGCCGGTGTGCAGCCCGATGCGGCCGAGCGAATCGACCTGGGCGACCACGAGGGACGATCGCGTCTGGCCACCCGCCGACGCGACGATGTCGTGCCAGGCGCCACGCACCATCGTCGACCGGCCAGCCTGCACCCACCCGGCAGACGCCGTCTCAGCCGCGGCGACCTGCAGCACGACCGCCGACACTCCTGTGGCAGGGACACCGCCGCGTCCGGCGACGGTGACGCCGATGGTCGCACCCGACAGCGGCTTGGTCGACGACCAACCCACGCGGCTGGCAGGGCGGGTGTCGAGCAGCCTCGACGGCCTGACCTGGACGAGTCGACCCGCCCGCGACGCGCCGGTGCGCGGGCTCGTGTAGCCCACAACCGTGAGCTGCCAGCCCGACGCGATCGTCTGCTTGAGGGCCAGTCGTCCGCCGCTGTCGAGCGGGGCCACCGCCGTCACGGCCGCGCCACCATCGACCACCCTCAGATGCCACGCCGCGCTCGGCGCTCCCGACGGGGGGACGAAGGCGAATGATCCGTTCGCTGCCGGATCGACCGCTTCGAGGACCACCGTCACCGAGGTCGCCGTCGACGGGATCGGGCCGTACCCACCGGCCTGCAACAACGTCGTCGAACCGGCAGCCACGCGACCCGACGTGGCGTGGAGGACCAGTGGGGTCACCGGCACGTAGGCGCTCAGGCCCGCCACACCCGAGTAGCGCGGACTCGGCACGGCCCGCGTCGCGAACACCTCCGAGATCCAGACCCGACCGTCGGGAGTGCGGGTGATGCCGATGCCCATCTCGGTGAGATCGGGGAGCAGCAGGTTCTCGCGGTGGTGGGGCGAGTTCTCGAGCCCGTGGATCACCTCGTCGAGGCTCCCCGCATAGCCGAGGTTCTCGGCCAGACGGGTCCACCCCGACGAGACCCCATCGGAGAGGGTCGAGTGCACGAGACCCTGATCACGTGCGGCGAGGTACTCGATCCAGTCCTGCGCCTTGACCATCAACTCGGTGCTCAGGGTCAGCGCCCCACGGCCGTTGGCGGCACGGAAGGCGTTGATGAGCGCGGCGGCCCGCTTCTCGCTCCCGACCGGACACGTGGCGGGCTGGGGTGAGGTCAGCGACAGCGACGTCGCCAGCAACTCGGGCGACCGGAGCGCCGAGGCCGACGGCGTCGTGCCCGACGGTGCGGCGACCAGCACAAGCGCAAGCAGGCATCCCGCGACCTTCCACCGGCGACGCATCGACTCAGGCTCCTGCAGTGGTCTCGGAGCCGACATCGGTGGCGGCCGGTGCCGTGATGCTCGGCGGCGGGATGAGGATCCGCGCCCCGGCCTCGATGTGGTCGGGGTCGTCGATCGAGTTGAGCGTGGACAACTCCTCCATTGTCACCCGGTACTTCTCGGCGATCGATGCGAGCGAGTCGCCGGGGAGGATGACGTACTCGCCGAGGGTGGTCGTGGTGGCCTCGTAGACCGTGGTCGAGGTGGTCGAGGTGGTGATCATGGCCGGCATCGTGTTCCCGACGAAGACCTCGTCGCTGCAGGCGGCGGCCACCGGGAACACCCCGGCCGACACGGTGAGCAGCCACAACCGACGCATGGCACGAGCCTATGCCGGTTGTCGGCCGCGACACGCCGCGCCCTAGCCTGCAGGTGTGACCGACTCCCCCGCGGACACCCCGCTCCCCACCTTCGACGGGGCCCGTTCCCCCGACCGCGAGTACGTGCTCCGGCCGGCCGGTGTCGGCATCGCCGTGCACGAATGGGGCGACGAGTCCGACCCGCCGCTGTTCGTGATGCACGGCGGCTTCGACTTCGCCCGCACGTACGACGAGTTCGCCCCGCGTCTCGCTGCTGCCGGATGGCGCGTCGTGGCCTGGGACCAACGCGGGCACGGCGACAGCGAGCACACCGCCCTCTACGGCTGGGATGCCGACATTCGCGACGCGATCGGCGTGATGTCCTCGATCACCTCGCGGCCAGCACCCGTCGTGGGGCACAGCAAGGGCGGCGCGCTGATGATCCAGCTCGCCGACGCCGAGCCGTTCCGGTTCAGCCATCTCGCGAACCTCGACGGGCTTCCGTCGAAGCGCCCGATGAGCGATCTCGCCGAACACGAGCGCACCCGGATGATGGCGAGCGACATCGCCGGGTGGCTCGACCACCGGCGCACCGTGGCCGATGCGGCGCGCAAGCCGGGCACCCTCGACGAACTCGCCGAGCGACGAGCGAAGATGAACCCTCGCCTCCCCCTCGAGTGGCTCCGCTACCTGGTCACCGTCGGCGCCCGCCACGACGCCGACGGCTGGCGCTGGAAGCTCGACCCGTCGATGCGGTTCGGAGGCTTCGGGCCCTGGCGACCCGAGTGGACGGCGACCCGTCTGCCCGGGCTCGGCATGCCGTTCCTCGGTGTGATGGGCGGTCAGATGGAGCCGATGGGGTGGGGCACGACGCCCGACCAGATCGTCCCGCTGATCCCGCGCGGCGGGCGGCTCGAGGTTCTCGACGACGTCGGCCACTTCGTCCACATCGAACGTCCGGCCCAGGTGGCGGGCCTCGTCCTCGACTTCCTCGGAGCGACCCGATGACGACGGTGATGCTCACCCACAACAGGGTCGACCTCGCGCTCCACCTGTGCCGCGAGGGCGATCGGTCGCACCACGCCCTCCTCCTGCTCCACGGCCTCGGCGAGTCGTCGCCGCGCACCGCCCCCGACTGGGCCGCCGAGTGGCCCGGACCGATCTGGGCGCTCGACTTCACCGGACACGGCGAGAGCACCGTGCCGCGCGGTGGCGGATACTCGGCCGAGATCCTGCTCGCCGACGTCGACATCGCGCTCGCCCACATCGGACCCGCCACGGTGGTCGGCCGTGGCGTCGGTGCCTACGCAGCACTGCTCGCTGCGGGTTCGCGACCGACGCTCGTGCGCGGCGCCGTGCTCCTCGACGGCCCGGGGTTGTGGGGCGGGGCGAGCGGCCCCACCTCGGCCACGTATCCGGTGCTCGATCCGGCGCCCGGCACGACCCCCGATCCGTTCGCGCTGCTCGAACTCTCCCGCGATCTCCGCCCGCGCGACTACGCCGCTCTGTTCGTCCGACTCGCCCTCGAGGGCTCGGGCCTCGACGAGCCGGTCACGGTCGTCGCAATCGTGCGCCCGCCCTGGCTCGAATCGGTGGTGCAAGAGGTCGGCGTCATCGAGACGCCCCACCTCGCCGCCGCCCTCGCCCACTACGCCTGACCTCACCTCCACGATCGGGGTCGTGGACAGGCCGGATCGCCGGTCAGGTTGTGCGGTGCGAGACGTAGGCGGCGAGGGCCACCAGTTCGTCGATCGCGTCTGACGTGAGTGGTGCGCGACGGATCTCGCTGATGGCCTCGTCGGTGAGGTGCACGATCGTGGCCTCGAGATCGGCCAGCGCACCGGTGTCGACGATGGCCTGCTGCACCCGGGCGACGTCGACGTCGGACAGCGTCGTGGTGCCCACGAGGGCGAGCACCTCGGCCTGAGCGGGAGTGGCGGCCTCGACCGCACGGGCCATGAGAGGTGTCGGCTTGCCCTCGCGGAGGTCGCCACCCACCGGCTTGCCCGTGACCGATTCGTCACCGAAGGCGCCCATCACGTCGTCGCGCATCTGGAAGGCGTCGCCGAGCGGCAGACCGTAGGCACTCAACGCCGGAAGCAACTCGGCGGCGCGCTCGGGTGCGGCGAGCATCGCCCCGAGATGGAGCGGGCGCTCGATGGTGTACTTGCCGCTCTTGTACCGGCAGATCCGCTCGGCCGTCACTCGGGAGCGCGAGTTCTGGACGCTGCCCATGATGTCGAGCACTTGGCCGATGTTCAGCTCGATACGCAGTTCGTCCCAGATGTCCCAGGCCGTGCGGTTGCATCCGGCGAGGAGCCGATCGGCGAAGACGAACGCGAGGTCGCCCACGAGGATCGCGACTCCGTCACCGAAGCGCCGACCGTCGCCGGCCCACCCACCCGCACGGTGCCGCTCGGCGAACACGGTGTGGGTCGTCGGCGCCCCGCGACGACTGTCGGCATCGTCCATCACGTCGTCGTGGAACAGCGCGAACGCGTGCATCAGCTCGAACGCTGCGCCCGCGTCGGTCACAAAGGGGTCGGCAGGGTCGCCACCCGCTCCGACGAACCCCCAGTGGCAGAAGCCCGGGCGCAGCCGCTTACCGCCGCCCAACACGAGCCGACCGATCTCGCCGATCGGGGCGGCGAGGGTGGGGTCGAAGGCGGTCCAGCGGGCCTCCTCGGCGGCCAGCACCTCGGCCAAGCGGGCCTCGACACGGGCAGCGATGTCGCTCAGCGACGCGGGAGCGGGTGCGATGGCCACGCCGTCAGGCTAGGCGGACCCGACCGCCGACCGGCCTTCGGGATCAGTCGTCGCCGAGCTGAGCGACGACCGACTCGATCTGCAGCCGAGCGCTGCTGATCCGCTCGCGACAGAAGGTGATGAGGGCTGCCGCTCGCGCCACCTCGGCGGCCAGGACGTCGACGTCGACATCGGGCCGGTCGAGACGGGCGAGGATCTCGTCGAGTTCGGCGAGTGCCTCGGCATAACCGGGTGACACGGCGCCGTCGGCGGTCGGGCGGGTGGTGCTCATGAACGGGTCTCCTCCACACGGCTGGTGGCCGTGCCTGTCTGGAACGTGGTGACGACGACCTCGCCGACGGTCAGGTCGGCGACGTCGCGGATCGTGCGGCCATCGGCCGTCCGGGTGATGCTCCATCCGCGCGCCATCGTCGTGGCCGGGTCGAGGAGCCGGACGCGTTCGGCGAGGGTCTCGAGGCGACGGGCCTCGGCATCGGCGGTCTGCGGCGCACGACCGAGGGCGGTGGTCGCGTTGGCGAGACCGAGCGTGGCTCGGTCGAGCACGTGGCCCGCAGCCCGCACCATCCGGTCGGCGCGCCCGTCGAGGCGGGTGGTGCCACGCTCGACTCCGGCGCGGACGTGCTGGGCGATCGCGAGGGTGGTGCGGTCGAGCCGCTCGGCAGCGGAACCGACGTGCGCGTCGACCAACGACTCGATCGATGCCCAGGCGTCCTCGACCGTGTCGATGTAGGCACGCACGAGGGTCACCAGGCCGGCTGCGGTGGCGGTGGGGGTCTTGAAGCGGGTGTGGGCGACCTCGTCGGCGACGCTCGTGTCGATCTCGTGCCCGATGCCCGTGATCACCGGCAGCGACGAACGGGCGATGGCCGCGGCGATCTCCTCGGTGTCGAACGCCGCCAGATCGGTGCGGCTCCCGCCACCACGCACTACGGCGATCACATCGCGATCGCCGTGACGGCTGAACGCATCGATGGCCGCGGCCACCTCGCCCGGCGCCGTGGCTCCCTGCACGCGGCAGTCGATCACCCGGATGTCGAACCCGAGGCCGCTCGCCTGGATCTCCTTGGTGAAGTCGGCGTACGCCGCGCTCCCCTCGCTCGTCACGAGGCCGACGCGCAACGGCACCGGTGGCAGCTCGAGCTGACGGTTGCGGTCGTAGAGGCCGCGCTCGCGCAGAGAGCGGACGAGTTCCTCGCGCGCCATGACGAGGTCGCCGAGCGTGAACCGAGCGTCGACCTCGCTGATCTTGATGCTGATCTTCCCGAACGGTCCGTAGAAGTCGGGGGTGCCCTTGACCCTGACCTTCACACCGTCAGCGAGCGAGAGCCCGGCCTTCTGCAGCGCCCCCTCGACCCGCCGTCGTTGGAACGCGAAGAGAGCGGCGTTGAGCACGGCCTTCGAGCCGTCGGACGCGACGCCGACGAGGTTGAAGTAGGCGTGCTGACCGCGTCCGTTCCAGCCGTCGATCTCGCCCGTCACCCACATCCCGGCGAAGGAGTCGCGAAGAAGGCCGTTGAGGTGGTCGACGAACTCGGGCACCGTGTAGGTCGGCTCGACGGGTTCGTCGTCGCCGTGGTCGCCCGCGGTATCGGCGTCGTCGAACGGCTCGTACGAGAACAGGTCGTCGTCGGCTCGTGCTCCCATCATGCGGACTCTACGCACGGAGGCCACCCAACTGTGACGTCGATCCGAAATGGTGTGGGACGGCGGCCCACCCCACTCGATCAGGCGAAGGTCGAGCTCTCGCCGGCCCTGACCTGCGCGGCATACACACCGTCGAGGGCCATCAGTTCGTCGTGCGTTCCCTGCTCGACGAGCAGTCCGCCGTCGAGCACCACGATGCGGTCGGCATCGCGGATCGTGCTCAGGCGGTGCGCGATCACCAGGGCCGTCCGACCACGCATCGCCTCGTCGAGTGCCGCCTGCACGTGCGCCTCGTTCTCGTTGTCGAGATGGCTGGTGGCCTCGTCGAGGATCATCACGGCGGGGTTCTTCAGGAGCAGACGGGCGATGGCCAGCCGTTGCTTCTCGCCGCCGCTCATCCGGTATCCACGCTCGCCGACGACGGTGTCGTAGCCGTCGGGGAGGGCCTCGATCATCTCGAGGATGCGCGCTCCGCGGCACGCCGCATCGAGTTCGTCGCGGGTGGCACCCGGACGGGCATAGCGGAGGTTGCCGCCGATGGTCTCGTGGAACAGGTGCGGATCCTGGCTCACCACTCCGATGGCCTCGCGCAACGAGTGCTGCGTCAGGTCGCGCACGTCGTGCCCGTCGACGAGCAGCGCACCGCCCGTCACGTCGTAGAGCCGTGGCACGAGGGCCGCCAGGGTGGTCTTGCCCGACCCCGAAGCGCCCACGAGGGCGACCGTCTCTCCCGGCTCGACCATCAGCGACACGCCCCGGAGGATGTCGCGGTCGGGGTCGGTACCGCCCAGCGCCGACGGCGCCTCGAGCGAACGGACCGTCACGTCGGACGCAGCGGGATAGCGGAACCACACGTCACGGAGTTCGAGGCGACCCGCCGGCTCGACGAGGTCGACGGCACCGGGACGGTCGGTGACGAACTCCGGTGCGTCGAGCACCTCGAAGACGCGCTCGAAGCTGACCATCGCCGTCATCAGGTCGACGCGGGCGTTCGTGAGCCCGGTGAGCGGTTGGTACACGCGCGTCACGAGCGCCGCGAGCGCGACCAGCGTGCCGTCGGTGATCTGGCCGTCGACGACGAGGTGGGCGCCGATGCCGTAGATCGCGGCCGCGCCGAGGGCGCCGACGAGCCCGAGCGCGACGAAGAACACGCGTCCGTACATCGCGTTGCGGATCCCTGCGTCGCGCACGTCGCGCGCCCGGTTCGAGAACGTGGCGACCTCGTCGTCACCGCGTCCGAAGAGCTTCACGAGCAGAGCACCGGCCACGTTGAACCGTTCGGCCATCTGCGAGTTCATCGCTGCATCGCGCTGCATCTGCTCGCGCGAGATCGCCTGCAGGCGACGGCCGACGCGCTTGGCCGGGATGATGAACATCGGGAGTACGAGCACCGAGAGGATGGTGAGACGCCACTCGAGCGCTGCCATCGCGCCCAGGGTGACAGCGAGCACCACCACGTTGCTGACCGCGCTGCCGAGCGTGCTCGTGACCGCGTTCTGGGCGCCGATGACGTCGTTGTTGAGGCGGCTCGTCAGCGCGCCGGTCTGGGTGCGGGTGAAGAAGGCGACCGGCATCCGCTGGACCTTCGAGAACAACGAGACGCGAAGGTCGTAGATCAGGCCTTCACCGATGCTCGAACTGCACCAGCGCTGCACGATCGCGAGGCCGGCGTCGATCACTGCCGAGGCGACCACGAGCCCCGCCAGTGTCGTGATGAGTCGTCGGTCTCCCGACGGGATGGCATCGTCGAGGATCCGTCGGAAGGCGAACGGCGGGACGAGTTCGATGAGCGCCGCCGTCAGGATCGACGACAGGAACAGCACGATCCGACGCCGATACGGGCGGGCGAACGACCACGCCCTGCGGAGGGAACGACGCTCGAGGCGCTTGCCCTTCACGGCGTCGCGGTCGCCCGGCATCATCATGTGGGGTCCCATACGCATGTCGTCGAGGATACGAGCGACCACCTGCCGTTCTAACCTGCGTCCATGCGTCCCTCCGCCGCCGCCCTGCTGACCACGTGTGCCCTTCTCGTCGGTGCGGCCTGCTCCGACGCACCGATCGAGGTCGCCGAGTCGGAGACCCTCCCGACCACCAGCTCCGAGACGGCCGCTCCCGAGACCTCGGCCGACGCCACGACGCCCGGCAGCGACCCGACCACGACGGCGACCGAACCGATCGAGTACGACTTCACGATCGAGTGGCAGGGCGAACTCGAACCCGGCATCGAGCAGGGCTACCTCGAGGTGCCGCGCGACTACCTCGACCCGTCGGCCGGTTCGTTCCGCCTGTACCTCGTGCGCCACCTCGCCGACCCCGATGCCCGCATCGGCTCGCTCCTCGTCAACCCCGGTGGTCCCGGATTCGGAGGGTCGATCCTCGCGATGGTCGCCGACAACGTCTACGGCGACGACCTCCTCGAGTCGTTCGACATCATCGGCTGGGACCCTCGCGGCACCGGGCTCTCCGAGCCGGCCATCGACTGCACTGACGACTACGACCACTTCTACGCGGGCACCGACATCACGCCCGACGACGACACCGAGCGACAGCAACTCGTCGACCTCGCCGAGGAGTACGCGGCCTCGTGCATCGAGCGCAGCGGCGACTTCCTCGCCTTTGTCGGCACCAACAACTCGGCCCGCGACATGGACGCCATCCGGCAGGCCCTCGGCGAGGAGACGATCAGCTACTTCGGCTTCAGCTACGGCAGCGAACTGGGCGCGGCGTGGGCGACCATGTTCCCCGACACCGTGCGGGCAGCGGTGCTCGACGGAGCCGCCGACCCCACCGCGACGCTCGACGAGGGCGGGATCCAACAGTCGGAGGGTTTCGAGGGGTCGATCAACACCTTCCTCGCCCAGTGCAGCGACAACCCGGAGTGCCCGTTCCACAGCAGTGGCGACGCCGAGGGCGCCTTCGACGATCTGATGCTCGCCCTCGACGACACCCCGATCGCCACCGAACAGGGCCGACCCGATCTGACTCGTGGCATGGCTCTCACCGGTGTGGCGTACGCGATGTACGACGATGCCTCGTGGCCCGATCTCGAGTGGGCCCTCCACGAGGCGGCCCGCGGTGACGGGTCGCGGCTGCTCGAACTCTACGACGGCTACATGCAGCGTCAGCCCGACGGGACGTACGACAACTCGCTCGAGGCCTTCCAGGTCATCTCGTGCATGGACGATCCGGCCCGGCCGACGGTCGAGGAGGACGACGAGGCCGTCGCTGCCTTCCGAGCGGTCGCTCCCCGCTTCGCGCCGAACACGGCCGGCGGCTACTTCTGCACGTTCTTCCCCGAGTCGATCGATCCGCGTGTCGCGATCACCGGCGCCGGTGCAGGGCCGATCCTCGTGATGGGGACCACCGGCGACCCGGCCACACCGCTCTCGAGCACCGAGGCCATGGCCGACGCGCTCGAGGACGGCCGCCTCGTCGTGGTCACCGCCGACCAGCACACGGGCTACGGGGTCAACCCCTGCAGCGTCCGCGTCGTCGACGAGTTCCTGATCGACCCGGTCGGCGCCGCCCCCGCCGACGGGACCCGTTGCGACTGACGCCGGAGCCAGTCCGAGACGACCGACGCGCGAGGCACCTCGGGCACGACAGACACCACAGGCACATCCGCTGCACGGTGACTGCGAGCGCAACGCGCTCAGGGGCGCTATCGATCAGCCGACGCTGAGCGGCTCCTCGAGCCAGACCCGCTGGTCGAGGTCGAACACGCAGATGGCCTCGGTGAGTTCCAGACGCCGGACGTACCGACGGAACCTCCGTCGGTAGTCGTCGGCGTCGTGCGCGATCGGATACCTCGGTGGGAACTGCCCCGAATACCCGTGAACGGTCGGGAGGTCGAGCGCCGACGCGATCCGCATCGCGTCGACCGACGGCGTGAAGAACAGGAACGACGTGTCGCCTCCCGCGACAGCGATCACCCGACACCACTCCGGAGGATCGGCGGCCGAGGCGACGAGCGCGAGGTCGGCACGGCGGTCGAGCACGGCGCGATCGGCCAGATCGAGCTGCTCTGCCGCGAGCGCAACCACGAGAAGCAGTCCACCGAGGACCGCCAGACGCCTCCGGCCGGGCGAGGCGTTCGTGCGGTCCTCGCCATCCGACTCAGCCTTCGCTGATCCGACGACGGTGGCGAGTGCCAGGACCACGAGGACGTGGGCCACGATCCAGAGGCGTCCCGCCACACGGAGCGCACCCGCACCGGGGACGACCGCGTGCACCACGCGCCAGGCCGACCACGGGCCCCACTCGACGGGAAGGAGCAACGCCATCGCAGCCACCAGCAGCAGCGCGCCGGCGATCCGACGACGACCGGGTCCTCGCTCGCGCTCGTCGTCGGAGGGCCGGGGCGACCGCCACCACGCCACAGCGGCCACGACGAGCAGCACCGGGCTGACGGCCATCGCGACTTCGATGTTCGCCAACCGGTGGTGATCGCCGGGAGCGAGTGCCCGCAGCACCGCTCCCCAGGCGAGATTGTCGCGGCCGACGTTGAACAGGTCGAACGGACGCGGGCCGAACTGCGACACGGCCCAGTACGGCCGTTCGCCCCTGTCACGCAGCGCAGGGAGATAGACGAGTACGAAGGGGATCAGCCCGACCACGACGCCGATGGCCGCGGCCACGATCAGCCGCAGATGTCCGCGGACCACCGCCACCAGACGGCGGCCCCGACCAGCGACCGTCTCGCCCACGACGACGACCACCGCGAGGATGCCGGCGACGAAGACCACGAACCACCCGATGTACACCGTGCTCGAGAGCACGAGACCCCACAACAGCCCCGCACTGCACCCGGCCACGATGCGCTGACGAGGTGTGGCCGTCACGGCGACGTGACCGAGGACGAGCGCCCACGGAAGCCACCACACCGACTGGAGTTGCTGATGGAGGACCTGCTGGGCGAGCTGGTGGGGGAAGGTGCCGAGGAGGGTGAGACCGAGTCGACGCCACCGGTGGTCGGCCAGCCCGAGCCGACCGAGCAGCACCCACCACCCGGCGAAGCCGACACCTGAGAGAGTGATGACCGTCAGTTGGGCCGCGAGGAGCGGCTCGACGCCGACGGCCCTCCACGGCACGTAGAACACCGATTCGAGGAGGAACGTGTCGGAATACCCGAGCACGTCCTTCCAGGGGTGGAAGAACCCCGGGTCGAGCCACCCGACCTCACCGCGCACGACACGCCACCAGTGCTCACGCAGGACGGCGAGCAGGCGGGTGTCGCCGGGGTCGCCGTGGACGTGCGCGAAGCCCGACAGCAGCGGCGTACGGAAGAACCACGCGGCGCCCACCAGCCAGCCGACGAACGGCGTCAGCGACGGCAGACGTCGGGACCCGCGGCCGTGCACGTGGAGCGAGGCAGGCCCGGACGCGTCAGCGCCGTGGGGCACCCGACCCGGCTCGTCGTTCGACCCGCCGTCCGGGCGCCGACCACGGCGCCACTGGCGGAAGGAGTGGGATTTGAACCCACGGAGGCTTTCACCTCGCACGCTTTCGAGGCGTGTCCCTTTGGCCACTCGGGCATCCTTCCGTCCGGCAGGCTAGCGGCGCACCCGTGCCGTCAACCACGGCGTGCGGCGAAGAACTCCTTGAGGAGTCTGCCGCACTCGTCGGCCAGCACACCGCCATCCACCGGCGGACGATGGTTCAGCCGCGAGTCGCCGCAGATCTCGTAGAGGCTCTCGCACGCTCCGGCCTTGGGGTCGGTGGCCCCGTAGACGACCCGACCGATCCGGCTGTTGACGAGCGCACCGGCGCACATCACACAGGGTTCGAGGGTCACATAGAGGGTGCAGTCGAGGAGACGCCAGTGGCCCACCACCGCAGCGGCGTCACGCAACGCGAGAACCTCGGCGTGGGCCGTCGGATCGCCGGTCAGCTCGCGCTCGTTGTGCCGCCGGGCGATGATCTCGCCGTCGCGCACGACGACCGCGCCGATCGGGACGTCGTCGTGGAGCGCCGCGGCGGAGGCCTCGGCCAGCGCCGCCCGCATGAACGGGAGGTCGGTCGACATGAGCGGAGGGGGTGGGATTCGAACCCACGGAAGGTTGCCCTTCACACGCTTTCCAAGCGTGCCGATTCGGCCGCTCTCGCACCCCTCCCGGGAAGCGCCGTCAGGGTAGCGGAGCCACCGCACCGCGCCACCGGGCCGCGACGGGCCGAGGGCGCTGCCGGCCGCCGACACGCGGCAACACCCGCTGGCTGAGGTGACGGCCAGGTGGCCTGCGGCACTCGAGCGGATCCGTTGAAGGCTGCTACCTCCCGGTCCTGACCTGATTCCCGGACGCCCGTCGCACAGGGCCCGACCGCCACCTCACCCAGCGGGTGCTGTAGTGCGGTGCAGCCTAGCGAGCCGTCGCGTCAGCGCGACCGGGCGACCTTGGCCGCCAGCTTCTCGGCCCGCTCCACCAGTTCGGGAGCCCCGATCCGGGCGGCCACCTCGGCGAACGCCGGGGTCGGTCCCGACCAGGCCCAGTCGTCGACGCGCCCCACGGGCACCGTCGTGACTGCCGTGGCGATGGTGCGGAACAGCAGCGCGTCGTCGCGCTGGGCGTGGAGGGTCGACGCCAGCTTCTCGGCACCGCGTAGGCCCGGGACGTCCCAGTCGAGGTGCGACGCAGGGATCCGGTCGAGCGAGCCCCAGCGGGCCAACACCGTCGCCGTCCCCTTGGCTCCCCAGCCGGGCAGACCGGGAAACCCGTCGGCCGCATCGCCGACCAGGGCGAGGTAATCGGCGATCGACCCGGGCCCGACCCCGAACTTCGCCGTCACGGCATCCTCGTCGACGATCTCGTCCTTGCGCCGGTCGTACTGGACCACGCGTGTGCCGCGCACGCACTGGCCGAGGTCCTTGTCGGGGGTCACGATCAACACCTGCTCGACGCGGTCGTCGGCCTCGGCGACGGCAGCCGCGCTCGCCAACGCGTCGTCGGCCTCCCACTCGACCATCGGCCACACGGTGAAGCCAGAGGCGCTGAGCGCCTCCTCCATCACCGCGATCTGCTCGAGCAACACCGGCTCCATGCCCTCGCTCGTCTTGTAGCCGGCGTAGAGGTCGTTGCGGAAGCTCTCGATCGTGTGGTCGCTCGCGACCCCCACGTGGGTCGCGCCCTTCGACACCATCTGCAGGGTGCTGGCGACGACACCCCTGGTCGCCGCGAACGGGCCGGGGTCGCCGTGACGCACCGCCATCCCGAAGTGCTGCCGGAACAGCTCGTAGGTGCCGTCGATGAGGTGGACCTTCATCCGTCCATTCTGACCGTCGCCGCCGACCGAGCGTGACTCGCCGAACTGGTCCCGTCGGAACGACACCCAGTGTCGTTCCGGCCTGACCGGTTCGACCCTTCCGGAGGCGGCGCGATCCCTACGCTGGGTGGCGAGGAGAGGATGGCTCGATGGGCGTGCCCCCGACACAGTTCGACCGGATCGCCGTCGTGATGGCGATGCACGAGGAAGCCGCGCCGGTGATCGCCGCGCTCGGCGGGGTCGCCGTCGACCACCACGGGCAGCATCTCCACGACTGGTACCGCGCCACCCTCCCGCGCCGCGGACTCGACGATGCCGAGGTGCTGATCGCCGTGAACGCACCCGATCCGGTGCGCGGTGTGGCCGGGGTCGGGCCCGAACCGGCGGTCATCACGACCCTCCACGTGGTCGAGCACTGGCGACCCGGGTTCGTCATCTCGGCCGGCACCGCCGGGGGTTGGGCCTCCAAGGGCGGCACGATCGGGGCGGCGTACCTGGCCGGGCCGGTGGTCGTGCGGCACGACCGCCGCATCGACATTCCCGGGTACGACGCCTACGCCATCGGGTCGTACCCGTGCGTGCCGCTCCCCGACGTGGCCGCCGCACTCGGACTGCCCATCGGGATCGTCACCTCGGGCGGGTCGCTCGACGAGAACGCCGACGACCGCCGGATGATCGACGCCAGTGGCGCCGTCGCCAAGGACATGGAGGCGACGTCGGTGGCCCAGGTCTGCGCCCTTCACGGCGTGCCGTTCACGGCCCTCAAGGTGCTCACCGACCTCCACGATCACCCGGCCAGCAACGCAGAGCAGTTCGAGGCCAACCTCGCCACGGCCGCCGACTCGCTGGCCCGTCACCTCCTCGACCTCCTCGGCGCCCTGACCGCGGTGTGGTGACCCGACCGGGCCGCCACACCGGGTCGTCATACCGGGTCGCCACACCGGCTCGACGCCCCCTTGCGCCCGGTGCGACCGGCACAGAAGACTGGGTGTCAAGGTTTGGGCAAGAGCGCCCGATACTGAAGGGTGGCCGCCGACGGGGCGGCCCGGAAGGCCGTGATGTCCCCCCAACCCGATCCGATCACGATCGCAGCGCCCGAGTCGGAGACGCCCGACCTGGCTGCCATCCTCGTGGCCACGATCGGGGCCGCCGTCGAGCGACAGCTCGCCGCCCACGCCCGGCGGACCACCGAGCTCGTCGACCAGCGCGAGGCCGCCGTCCGCGCCGACCTGGCCGCTGGCGACGCCGCCTCTGCCGAGGCACTCGCCCAGATCCGCGACGAGGTGACCCACTCGGTCACCGCTCAGCTGAACGCCGCGATCCAGTCGATCCACGACCAGTTCGAGGCGGGGCTCGCGCGGGTCGAGGGCCGCCTCGCCGAACAGGTCACCATGCTCGCCGGGCGCATCGACACCACCGAGCACGGGATCACCGACCGGATGTTGGCGATGGAAGACCGCATCAACGAGCAGAACGGCACCAAGATCGCCCAACTCGAGGCCACCGTCGGCCGCATCGGCTCGGGCTTCGACGAGGCCATCGTCGCCCTGTCGCAGCGGATGCTCGACCTCGACAACCGCATGCTCGCCGTCGACGACCGCTTCTCCTTCGTCCAGTCGCAGCTCGACCAGGTCGGCTCGATCGCGGTCGAGGCCGTCAAGGAGCAACTGTCGGCCGCCGTGGGCGAGGCCATGCTCGTCCGCATCGAGATCGACCGCCTCGCCGCGACCGTCGACGAGAAGCTCGACAAGTCCGTCGTCCGCATGGCAGAGATCGAAGCCAAGCTCGCCGACACGATGGACGTCGAGACCGCCGTCCAACTCGACCGGCTCGAAGACCTCGAGCGGGCACTCGCCGAACTCGACCCCGAGACCATCGCTCGCAAGCCTGCACCGGAACGGCGTCCCCTCGGGGATGCCGACGGTGTGGGAACATCGTGGTGAGGACGTCCACAGATGGCTTTGTTCAAGGGCACCAAAGAGCCCACCACCTCCCCCGACACAGGGAGTGACGCGCCTCCGACCGGACTCAGTGCACCGATCGCCACCGGCCCGACCGCCGGCGAGTCGGCCGCCGAGTGCATGCGGGTCGGACAGATCCTCGCCGAGTCGGGTCAGCTCTCCGCCGACCACCTCGCGGCCGTCCTCGCGACGGCCAACGGCAACCTCCTCGCTCTCGCCGACGCCGTCGCCACCCGTCACGCCGTCGGCCGCCAGGAACTGGCCGACGCCATCTCTGCAGCCACCCAGATCCCGGTGCTCGACACTCGCGGCCTCGACATCGCCGACGACGTCAAGGGGGTGCTCGACGAGGCCGTCGTCCGCGCCCACTGCGCGATCGCCGTCCGACAGGAGAACGGGTCGCTCGTGGTGGTCTCGGCCGACCCGACCCCGTCACGCCGCGCCGCGGTCGAGGCATCGGCCGGTCGGCCGGTCGTGTTCTACGTCGCCGACCCCGCCACGGTGCGCACCTACATCGACTCCACGTATCGCGCCGATGCCGACATCCACCGGCTCGTCGAGTCGATCGAGATCGGTGACGACCAAGCCCGCCTCGCCTCGATCGCGGCCGAGGTCGCGCTCGACGACCAGGCGCCGGTCATCCAACTCGTCAGCCGCATCGTCAGCCAAGCGCTACGCGACCGTGCCAGCGACATCCACGTCGAACCGCTCGACGATCGCCTCCGCATCCGTTTCCGCATCGACGGTCACCTGGTCGAGACCTTCGATCTCCCCGCCGGCGTGCACGCCGCCCTCACGAGCCGCCTCAAGATCATGAGCGGCATGAACATCGTCGAGAAGCGGCGCCCCCAGGACGGCCAGTTCTCGACCACGATCGACGGCAAGGACGTCGACGTGCGCGTCGCCAGCGTCTCGACGGTCTTCGGCGAGAAGATCGTGATGCGAATCCTCGACAAGTCGCGGTCGATGATCGGCCTCTCCGAACTCGGCTTCCCGCGCGAGACCTACCTCCACTACTCGAAGATGATCCACTCGCCGTTCGGCATGGTCATCTGCGCCGGACCGACAGGTGCCGGCAAGACCACCACGCTGTACGCCTCGCTCCTCGAGGTGAACTCGTCGGGCAAGAACATCACGACGGTCGAAGACCCGGTCGAGTACGTGTTCCCCGGCATCAACCAGATCCAGACCAACGACCAGGCGGGCCTGACCTTCGCCACCGGCCTCAAGGCCATCCTCCGCCAAGACCCCGACGTGATCCTCGTCGGCGAGATCCGCGATGCCGACACGGCGCGCATCGCCGTGCAGTCGGCGCTCACCGGCCACCTCGTCCTCTCGTCGCTCCACGGCACCGACAGCGTCGCCGCGCTGCACCGCTTCCTCGACATGGGTATCGAGGCCTTCCTCATCGCCTCGTCGGTCGTCGGTGTCATCGGCCAGCGACTCCTGCGTCGTATTTGCGACTCGTGCAAGGAGCCCTACACCCCCGGCGCCGACGAAGTGGCCGTGTTCCGTCAGCACAGCGGTGGGAGCGAGAAGACCACGTTCTACAAGGGAGCCGGATGCAGCTTCTGCGCCGGCACCGGCTACCGCGACCGCATCGGCGTGTACGAGCTCCTGCGCATCACACCCGAACTGCGGCGCCTCATCGTCGGCTGGGCGACCACCGAGGAACTGCGCCGCCTCGCCGTGGCCCAGGGCATGCGCACGATGCTCCGTGAAGCGATGGCCCTCGTCGAGAACGACATCACCACGATCCCCGAGGTCGTCCGGACCCTCTTCGCGAACTGACACGCATGACCCGTTACGCCTACTCCGCGATCGACGTCACCGGCCAGACGATCGATGGCGTCATCAAGTCGGACACCCTCGGCGAGGCGCGCTCCACGTTGATGGCGCAGAACCTCTACCCGGTGAAGATCGAGGAGAAGAAGAGCGGCCTCAACCTCGAGTTCGGCAAACCCCGCGTCAAGAAGAAGGAGTTGATGCAGTTCACGCGTCAGCTCGCCGTCTTCGTGAAGGCCGGTATCCCGCTCACTGAGGCGTTGCAGATCATCGCCGACGAATCACCCGACATCGCCCTGCAGCGCACCCTGATGGGCATGGTCGAGGATCTCCGCAACGGCGGCACGCTGTCGGGAGCCGCGGCGAAGTATCCCGAGGCGTTCCCCGAGTACTACGTCGGCATCCTCGGCTCGGCCGAGCTCACCGGCAAGCTCGACGAGACGATGGAGAACCTCGCCGGCTATCTCGAGCGCGAGCTCGAGACCCGCGCCAAGGTCACCTCGGCACTCTCCTACCCCGGCGTGGTCATGGTCCTGGCGATCTTCACGATGGTGGTCCTCGCCGGCTACGTGCTGCCGCAGTTCAAACCGCTCTTCGAGGAACTCGACGCCGAACTGCCGCCCACCACGCGGGCGTTGCTGTTCATCGCCGACCTCTTCACGGTCTACTGGTATCTGCCGTTCACGTTCTTCTCGAGCATCATCGGGTGGGTCGTCTGGCTGATCAAGACACCGAAGGGCAAAGCCGTTCGCGACCGGATGTTCCTGAAGCTCCCCGTCATCAGCGGGATCATCTCGTACAGCATCCTCGAACGCTTCTGCCGGATCCTCGGAGCGATGGTCAAGGCCGGTGTGCCGCTCCCCGAGGCGATGAAGACCACCACGACCGCCACGAGCAATGTCGTGTTCCACGAACGGCTCGAGCACGCCCGCCTGGCCATGCTCGAAGGCGGCGGGTTCGCCAAGCCACTGGCCGAGACCGAACTCTTCCCCGGAGCCGCACGCCAGATGTTCAAGGTGGGTGAGGAGACGGGCACGCTCGACGACCAGCTCTCGGTCGCCAGCCTCTACTTCGACCGCGAACTCGAGCAACGCATCCGCCGATTCACGACGATGTTCGAGCCGATCATGATCATCTTCGTCGGCATCGTCGTCGGCTTCGTGGCCGTGGCGCTCGTCCAGGCGATGTACGGCGTGCTCGGCTCGGTCAAGGACTGAGCCGCACGACGCCCGTCAGCGAGCCCAGATCAGCGAGCCCGGATCAGCGAGCCCCGGATCAGCGAGCCCCGGATCAGCGAGC
>Ga0172367_10000129_pt1 | contig 112212 bp, 108 predicted proteins | sample Lak10m_FD_114542 | JGI IMG/M metagenome (GOLD analysis project Ga0172367, IMG submission 114542) | Freshwater microbial communities from Kabuno Bay, South-Kivu, Congo - kab_022012_10m | ecosystem: Environmental > Aquatic > Freshwater > Lake | place: Democratic Republic of the Congo... | reverse complement strand
TACTCGGTGCGCTCTTGCTACATGTTATAGTTAATCTCGTTAATGATTATTTTGACTTAAAAAAGGGCGTAGATAGAGTAGGTGATTATGACCCGATGCGCGGAATCTTGGTCGGTACGATCGCACACAAAGAAATGAAAACAGCTATCGAAATTGTACTAGCGTTTTTCTTGCTACCCATGATTTACCTTATTTTGAGAGGAGGCTGGTCGATAGCCGTTATTGCTGTTACCGCTATTCTGGCTGCAATTTTTTATACGGCTGGAAGAAAACCGCTTGGCTATCGAGGCTTTGGCGACATCTTGGTTTTTATCTTTTTCGGACCTGTGGCGGTTGCGGGAACGTACTATGTTCAATCATTGGAAATAAATCCAGCGATCTTGCTTGCCGGCCTTGCTCCGGGATTGTTTTCGGTAGGTGTTCTGACGATCAACAATATCCGAGATCATGACCGTGATAAGGCGGCGCACAAAAAAACACTCGTTGTGCGCTTTGGAAAAGGATTTGGTCGTTACGTATATTGTGGGTTGATTTTTTCTGCATGCGTCATGCCCGTCGCGGTTTATCTTTTAACGCGTCAGCACGAAATAACACTTCTGGCTATTGCAACCTACTTTTTTCTTTTGCCCGCTCTACGCATTGTTGTTCGCGATTCGACAACAGATCATATGAATGTCGCGATCGGCAAGACCGTGCAAGCGTGTCTGATCTATTGCGTATTATTTGGCTTAGGATGGTTCTTCTAGGTCGGTTCGTTACCGCGGGCGATGAGAATTTTGCCTGTGCGTACCAGTTCGATCAATCCAAAAGGTTTTAATCCAAGCTCAAGGCTGTCGATCTCTTCGGTAGTACCCGTTTGTTCGATAACGACAGACGCATCGGCTTTTTCGACAATATGTGCATGGAATTTCTTTAAAAGCTTGTTCAGGGCGGTCTTGGATTGCGTCTTATAACGCACTTTAAAAAGCGCTAATTCTTTTTCGATTCCTTTGCCTGGCGCATGCTCTTCGGCGTTAAGAACATCAATAAGTTTTCCTGCCTGTTTGATAATTTGTTCCAGCGTCGCAGGATCTCCTTGAGCGGTAATTGTCATGCGAGAAAAGCGCTCATCAAAAGAAGGGGAAACCGTTAACGAATCGATATTAAATCCGCGGCGCGCAAAAACAAGCGCGATGCGTACCAGAACGCCAGGTTTGTTGGCGACGAGCAAGCTAATGGTATGCTGATTCTTTTTTGCTTGTAGTGTTTTTGTCATGTTATTTTCCGCCTTTTTTGGGAGGCTCGATGATCATATGATAAGCAGCCTTACCCGCAGGGATCATAGGGAACACATTATCTTCTCGGATAACATTTGCCTGAATGACCACAGGTCCTTTATGTTCGATAGCTTCAGTGAGAACTTTTCGAATATCCTGAACATTATTCAAATAAAGTCCTTTTGCTCCATAGGCTTCAGCGAGCTTGACAAAATCAGGGTTTCCTTCCAGCTCCACGCCTGAAAGGCGATTGTCAAAAAAGAGCTCTTGCCATTGACGCACCATGCCAAGATAGCGGTTTGCCATGACAACAACTTTTACCGGCAACTTGTGCACAACCGCGGTCGCGAGCTCAGAGAATGTCATTTGAAATCCGCCATCGCCACAGATCGCGAAAACAAGATCGTGAGGACGCCCAAACTGTGCTCCAATGGCGGAAGGGAAACCGAAGCCCATGGTTCCCGCTCCACCGGAAGAGATCCACTGGTCAGGATGATCACATTTATAGAACTGCGCGCTCCACATTTGATGCTGGCCTACATCAGTCGCCATGATCGCCTTACCCTTGGTCAACTTAAAAACCTCATCGATAATGATCGGTGGCGTTAATCCTTTGGCTGTATCGTAATGCAAAGGAAATTCTTTTTTCAAGAATTCAATTTCTTTTATCCATTCATCCGTGTCAAGACGGCTGACAACTTCCAAAAGTTCTTCAAGAACGTATTTTGCATCACCAACGCAGTACGCGTCAGGTATCACGATCTTTCGGATCTCCGCAGGATCGATATCCACATGGATTTTTTTTGCGCCGATGCAAAATTCCGCATTATTGCCGTTGATACGGTCATCCCAGCGAGACCCGATCGAGAAAATAAGGTCGCAGCGTGTCAACGCTTTATTTGCATAAGCAGTTCCATGCATGCCCACCATGCCTAAGGACATTGGGTGAGTTTCCGGAAAAGCACCTTTACCTAAAAGCGTGCTCACAACAGGGGCCTGCAATTTTTCAGCGAATTTACGCATTTCAGCACTTGCTTTAGCGATGACCACACCGTGTCCTGCCAAAAGAAGAGGTCGCTTGGAGGCCTTGAGAAGCTTGGCGATTTGCAAAATATCGGTTTTCTTTCCCTTCGTCGGAAAGTCATAGCCAGGGATATCCATGTTTTGTTCTAGGGCGGCCGTAAAATTCCCCGCAGACACATCCTTAGGGAGGTCTAAAAGCACAGGGCCTGGACGGCCGGTTCCGGCGATATAGAACGCTTCTTTCACGATGCGGGGGATATCATTGGCTGATTTGATCAAATAGCTATGCTTGACGATAGGCATTGTGATGCCGGTAATATCAGCTTCTTGAAAAGCATCCTTGCCAAGCAAATTTACAATGCTTTGCCCACAGAGAACAATAACCGGAACAGAATCCATATGAGCGTTCATGATACCGGTAACGGTATTTGTGGCTCCAGGGCCGCTTGTCACAAGCACCACGCCAGGTTTTCCCGTTGCCCGCGCATAACCATCAGCGATATGCATAGCCCCTTGTTCATGGCGGGTGAGGATAAACTTGATTTTGGAAGTTAAGAGGGCATCAAAGATCGGAATAGAAACCCCGCCGGGAATACCAAAAATATATTCAACACCTTGCTTTTCAAGGCATTGAATGAGGATTTCCGCGCCGTTCGGGGTTTTTATCGTTCTTGCTTCTTTTTTCATAAGACACCTTTTAAAATGATTTTTTAGATTTCCTTTTATACCACAAAATAAATTGTGTGGCAAACGTTTTTACGGGATAAAAATCTTGAATAACGACGCTGGATAAGATAGGATATCCCATCATGAATAACACCGTATCAACAAAATCACTGAAAGCTGTTGGCCTTATCTCTGGCGGCCTTGACAGCACGCTTGCCGTCAAGATCGTTCAACGCTTAGGCGTTGATGTTCATGCGATGCATTTTGTTTTGCCATGGTTGACGCGGCCAGGGGCAACTATCGTTGATGTCGCCCGGCAGCTTAAGATCCCGCTGGAGATTTCTTTTTGTAAAGAAGAATTTCTAGCTATGGTGAAAGATCCCAAGCATGGCTACGGCGTTGCGATGAACCCGTGTATTGATTGTCATATTTATCAATTGCAAAAAGCCAAAGAGTACATGTTAAAACTTGGCGCCGATTTTGTTTTTACAGGTGAAGTGTTAGGGCAGCGGCCAATGTCACAAAATCGTCATCAACTTTATAATATTGAAAAAGAAAGCGGCCTGCAGGGAAAACTTTTGCGTCCATTATCGGCGAAATTGCTCGATCCGACGATCATTGAGATGGATGGACGGGTTGATCGAGAGAAATTGTTTGCGATCTCGGGACGATCACGTTCAGATTTGTTACGCCTGGCGAAAGAATTCAATGTTCAAAGCTATATTCCCACAGGGGGTGGATGCTTACTGACAGATAAAAATTTCTCAAAACGCTTAAAAGATCTTTTTGCGCATGGCTATCAGGATGCAGCTGATATCATTTTACTCTCTCTGGGGCGGCATTTTCGCTTATCGGATCACCACAAAGCCATTGTTGGCCGCGACGAAGCGGAGAATACAAGGATTTCTGAGCAGGCCCGTCCGTCGGATATTTTATTCCAGCTCGAAGAATTCTTAGGTCCTTTAGTTATTCTTCAGGGAGGCAACCCGCCTTTTAGTGTTATTGAGCAAGCGGCTTCTCTTGTAAGGCGTTTTTCGAAATTTCGTGATAAAGTGGTAACCGTGGCGTACTGGCGTAAAGATGAAGAGAGAGATGTTCATCATTTACAGCCTGCGGACATTTCAGAGGATTTCTTAGAAAAAGCAAAGATCGAGCATAAATAAATTTTATTTTTCATTGACAAGGAATGGTGGATGTAATATTATCACCTAAATTGCGGCAAGGACGTCCAATCGAAGGGCGTCCTATTTTCTTTTTTAGGGAAAGTTTGTATTTTTTTAACCGTATCTGCACAAAAAGTAGGCAAATCATGAAAATTATCTCGAAGCGATGTATCTTGGAAAGCTCTATTTCACGGATCGTAGAAATGAAGATCTTAGCTCCTGATATTGCAGCAAAAGCGAGGCCGGGGGAATTTATTGTTTTGATGGTAAGTGAACAAGGTGAACGCATTCCTTTGACGGTTGTCAATACGGATAAAACTCAAGGATCTGTGACGATCATCTTTCAAGAAGCAGGCATGAGTACGACTCTCTTGGGCGCGATGAATGTCGGTGATTCACTTTATGCTTTTGTTGGCCCCTTAGGCCATCCGACGGAAATAAGAAAATATGGAAAAGTAATTTTAGTCGGTGGCGGTGTGGGCATTGCAGAGATCTATCCTGTTGCGCTTGCCATGAAAGCCGCGGGGAACCATGTGACCACAATCTTAGGTGCGCGAACGAAGGACATGTTGATCCTTGAATCAGAGCTCAAAGGAGCGTCACACGAATTATTTGTCGCAACGGATGACGGTTCTTATGGACGCAAGGGTTTTACGGTCGATGTTCTGCGCGAACTTTTAACAAAAAGCGCCTATGACCTTGTTTATTCTGTTGGCCCTATTCCCATGATGAAATTTACAGCGTTGACAACTCAGGATTTTAAAGTAAAGACCTTGGTTTCCTTGAATGCCATCATGATCGATGGAACAGGGATGTGTGGGGGTTGCCGCGTCAAAGTAGGCAACGATGTGAAATTTACGTGTGTCGATGGGCCAGAATTTGACGCCCATTTGGTTGATTGGAAAGAGTTGGAACAGCGCAACAAGGTGTATGTTCCTAAAGAAAAACATATCTGTCATTTAGCCGCGGAGATAAAAAAGTGATCAAAGACCCGGTAAAAATTAAGGAACGTTCTGCTGAAGAACGCTCGGCGACATTTGAGGAAGTCGTTTTTGGTTACAACGAGACGGAAGCCCTTCAGGAAGCCTCCCGATGCCTTCAATGCAAAAACCCTGCTTGCAACGGCGGATGCCCAGTCGGCATTGATATCAAACAATTTATCAGCCATATTACAAACAAAGATTACACATCGGCGTATTTGACGATCAAAGAAAAAAGCAGCTTTCCGTCGATCTGCGGCCGAGTTTGCCCTGCAGAATACCAATGTCGCCGAGCCTGTGTTCTTACAAAAAAAGGTTCTCCATTTGCCTCAGAGCGAGCTATTAATATTCACTTTTTAGAGAGATTTGTCGGTGACTTCGGCAAAGAAAACAACCTCGAGTCGCCAACTGAAAAGAATAGCAATTTTTCCGGTAGGCGTGTTGCGGTTGTCGGTTCTGGCCCTGCTGGACTGTGCTGTGCAGGGGAATTGGCGCGTCAAGGAATTGACGTAACGATATTTGAAGGCCTTCACAAGACCGGCGGTGTTTTGCGTTACGGTATTCCGCCTTTTCGTTTGCCCCGCAATATTCTCGATTTTGAGATCGATTTTCTTAAGAAATACAATGTTAAAATTGTCACAAACTATATTATTGGCAAGACCAAATTGCTCGATGAACTATTTCAAGAAGGTTTTTCTGCGATCTTTTTAGGATTGGGTGCCGGCATCCCTTCCTTTTTGAATATCGATGGGGAGAGTCTTTGCAATGTCTATTCTGCGAATGAATTTTTAACACGCGTTAACCTGATGTCTGCCTTTCGTTTTCCGGAGTACCACACACCTATTAACGTCGGAAAGAATATTATTATCATTGGTGGCGGCAACACGGCGATGGATGCCGCACGCGTAGCTATCCGATTGCAAAAAATCAATAATATGGCGCCTAACACCACGATATTTTATAGACGCACCGAGCTTGAAATGCCGGCGCGACGGCTTGAGATCGAGCACGCCAAAGAAGAAGGTGTTAAGTTTGAGTTTTTAGTCCAGCCGATTGCTTTTATCGGTGATGAAAATGCGCATGTTCGCACCTTACGATGTCTGCGTTGCGAGCTTGGCGCACCTGATGCATCCGGTCGTCGTCGTCCAGTCGCCATTAAAGGAAGCGAATTCGATACGGATTGTGATAGTGCCATCATCGCATTAGGGTTGCAAGCGAACACGATGTTGACCAGCACAACGCAGGATCTAAAGCTCAATAAAGACAAGGATATCGTTGTCGACCCTGAGACCATGGCGACGTCGATCAAGGGTGTTTATGCCGGAGGTGATATTGTCGGCGGCGAAGGGACTGTTATTGAGGCCATGGGGATGGCAAAAAAAGCAGCTAAAGCTATCGTTTCGTATATTGAACAACAATCATAGTTTCACCAAATAAAAAGGGGGAGCTCGATGAGCAAAAAGATCGAAGCGTTTCTGGAACAAGTCGTTAAAAAGAATCCTGGGGAGTTAGAATTTCATCAGGCCGTAAAAGAAGTTGTGCATTCACTTATGCCTTTTGTCGAGAAAAATCCTCGATATGAAAGAGCTAAGATCTTGGAACGCATGGTCGAGCCAGAGCGCGTGATCCTTTTTCGCGTCCCATGGCAAGATGATAAAGGAGAAGTCCAGATCAATAAAGGCTATCGCATCGAAATGAACAGCGCTATCGGCCCGTATAAAGGCGGCCTTCGCTTTCATCCGAGCGTTAATTTAGGCATTCTCAAATTTTTAGCATTTGAGCAAGTTTTGAAGAATAGCTTAACGACTTTGCCGATGGGTGGAGGTAAAGGTGGTTCTGATTTTGATCCTAAGGGAAAATCCGATAACGAAGTAATGCGATTTTGCCAAAGCTTCATGACCGAATTACAGCGGCATATCGGAGCTGATACTGATGTCCCAGCGGGTGATATTGGCGTCGGTGGGCGTGAGATCGGTTTTATGTTTGGTCAATATAAACGATTACGGAATGAATTTACAGGTGTTCTGACCGGCAAAGGTTTAAACTGGGGCGGAAGCTTGATCCGTCCGGAAGCCACAGGCTATGGCTGTGTTTACTTTGTCCAAGAAATGCTCAAAGCCAAAGGCACCTCATTTCAAGGAAAAGTTTGCGCTGTATCCGGTTCGGGCAACGTTGCTCAATATACAGCAGAAAAACTTATTGAGTTAGGCGCTAAAGTTGTTACCTTGTCGGATTCGACAGGATCTATTTATGATGAAAAAGGCATTGATGCTAAAAAACTTGAATTTGTTATGGACCTAAAGAATGTCAAGCGTGGCCGTATCAAAGAATATGCGGATAATTTTGGCTGCAAATATCTTGACGGTCAAAGACCATGGTCAGTAAAGTGCGACGTTGCTTTTCCAAGCGCAACACAAAATGAGATCAGCGGTGATGACGCTAAAATGTTGGTAAAGAATGGCTGTATTGCCGTTGGCGAAGGTGCAAACATGCCAACGACATTGGAAGGCATTGATGTTTTTCAATCTGCCAAGATCCTCTATGCACCTGGTAAAGCCGCGAATGCAGGTGGCGTGGCCACATCCGGTCTTGAAATGAGCCAGAATGGCCTTCGTTTGTCATGGTCCAGAGCTGAAGTTGACCAAAGACTGCACGATATTATGATCAACATCCATGAAAACTGTATTCGCTATGGTAAAGAAAAAGACGGTTACGTGAATTATGTTAACGGTGCCAATATCGCCGGATTTGTAAAAGTTGCAGATGCGATGATGGATCAAGGATTGGTATAAGGAACACGCTTAAATAAGTGAACAAAAGCCCTGGCAAGATTTGCCAGGGCTTTTTTATGCCGGTAAGGACCGCGAAAATTCTTTTAGCTGGCGGATTATCTCATCCGCATTGTTGAGCGCGATGAGTCCTGCGCGTAGCTTTGCGACAAATGGAAAGCTTGTAAGATACCCCGCGTAATGCTTGCGGAAATCTGTTACGCCCGTGCGGTTTCCTTTAAACTGAACGGAAAGCGTAAGATGATCGATACACAGATCAATACGCTTACGCAATGTCGCATCAGGCAGGTGCTGACCCGTTGTTATAAAATGCTTTACCTGCTGAAATATCCACGGGTTTGAAATAGCGGCACGGCCTATCATGATACCGTCACAGCCCATATCAAATAAGGTTTTTGCATGCGCAGGGGTTTTAATATCTCCATTGGCCACAAGGGGAATCGAGATGACTTTGCGGATCTTTTCGATCCAGGACCAGTCCGCATGGCCGTTGTAGCCCTGCGATCGCGTTCGGCAGTGGACGGTCAACATCTTTCCTCCTTGATCTTCAACGATTTTAGCAACATCCAAAATAACAATGCTGTCGTGATCCCAGCCGAGCCGCGTCTTAACGGTCACAGGCAATTGGACGGTCCTGACAACGGCTTTGACAATGCGCTCAAGCTTCTTGATGTCTTTTAGGAGCCCTGCGCCTTCGCCTCTGGCAACAAGATTGCGAACCCAGCAACCGCAGTTAATGTCGATAAAGTCCGGGCGTATGGTTTCAGCAATGCGTGCGGCATTAGCCATGGTTTCTTCAGAGGATCCAAAGATCTGAACACCGATGGGCCGTTCTTCATCTCGGATGGTAATTTTGTGAAAAGCTGTCTTGACGTTGCGGATGAGCGCTTCACTGCTGGTGAATTCCGTGATCAGAGCATCCGCGCCCAGACGTTTGCAGATCAGGCGAAAAGGCGTGTCGCTGACATCTTCCATGGGCGCTAAGAAAATAGGTTGATGGATTTCAATTTGTCCAATTTTCATAGGCGTCATTATATCTTATTTTTTTTCGTGTGCATATTGAATTGTCGCATTTTACCGTTATACTATAGGCATGAAACAGAAGGTTCAATTTTATACATTAGGCTGCCGGTCTAATCAGTCTGAGACAGCTGTCTTGAGGAATCTTTTTGAGCAAAAAGGTTATGAAATCGCAGTAAAAAAAAGTGCTGCGGATTTAGCTGTTATTAACACGTGCACTGTGACGGAAAAAGGGGATCAAGATGCGCGTAAACTCGTCCAACGCCTTCGCCGTGATAATCCTAAGATCAAGATCGCGCTGATCGGCTGCCAGGCACAAACACAAAAAGAAGAATTAAAAGATCTTCCCAACGTCCACTGGATCATTGGCAATGCAGAAAAGATGAACCTGCTCTTGCTTGTTGAGAAAATGACACCCTTGCTTCATGAACCGCATATTAGGGTCAGTCCGATTTCAACAAAGAAATTTACCATGCCCGCCGCAGGGATCGAGACCTTGCGGACCAGGGCCAATGTGAAGATCCAGGACGGCTGCGAATCATTTTGCGCATACTGTGAAGTTCCTTTTGCCAGAGGCGGCTCCCGCAGTAGAGATTTTGACGATATTTTCAAGGAAGCTCAAACACTTATCGCTGCAGGGCACAAGGAGATCGTTCTGACAGGGATCAATGTTGGATCTTACTCCGATGACCATAAAACGTTATTGGATGTTATAAAAAAACTCGATAGCTTACACGGTCTAGAGCGTATTCGTATTTCCTCCATTGAGCCAAACACTATCACAGACGACCTCATTCTTTTTATGGGAACAAAAACAAAGTTGTGTCGCTATTTGCATATGCCAGTTCAAAGTGCCAGTGACTCTGTCTTGCAATCTATGGGGCGAAAATACACCGTCAACATGATCGAGACATTGCTCGAATTTATTTCACAAAATATTGATGATGTCTGTATCGGCGCTGACATCATTGCTGGGTTTCCCGGCGAAACCGAAGATGATTTTATCCAGACGTATGAATTTTTAGCCGATAGCCCTATAGCTTATTTCCATGTTTTTAGTTATTCAAATCGCAAGCATGCACGTAGTCGTCTTTTTTCAGGGCAGACAGAGAAACACATTATTCAAGATCGCAGCGATCTCTTGCATCAGTTGTCCTTTCGCAAAAAACAACTTTTTTTGGAATCCTTTGTGGGAACGGTACAAAAAGTCCTTTTCGAAGAATTAAAGAAAGGGATGTGGACAGGTTTAACAGATAACTATCTTCGCGTCCAAGCTCCCTCAAAAGACAATTTGCGCAATCAAATCCTTTCGGTAGAGATTTGTGCGCGAGAGAATGATCTCTTGATCGGCAGGATCGTATAAACATTTTATCGCAGGAGCCTGAATGAAACGAACTGATAAAAAATTTATGGGCCTCGCGCTTGCGAAAGCGCGGGCAGGCGTTGATCGAGGGCAGACGCCTTTCGGGGCTTGTATCGTTAAAAATAATAGCGTTGTTGTCATGACGCATAATAAAGTCTGGAAAACAACTGATATTACGGCCCATGCTGAGGTTGTGGCGATCCGCGAGGCTTGTAAAAAGCTTCGAACGATCGATCTTTCGGGATGCACTATTTATTCAACATGCGAACCTTGCCCGATGTGTTTTTCCGCATGTCATTGGGCACGCATTGATAGGATCGTTTTTGGCGCAACAATTTGTGATGCCAAAAGATACGGTTTTAATGAGCTAAAGATCTCGAACGGCCATCTCAAAGCGAAGGGAAAGACAGGTGTTATTCTTTCAGGGCAAGTCTTGCGCAAGGAAAGCCAGAAGCTCTTTCGCTATTGGCAGAAAAAGAACGGTCAAAAAACATATTAGCAACGTCCTCTCGCGCAATGTGTTACATTGATCCTGCAATAGTTTTCTTGTGTCTTGACAAGAATTCCCCGATAAATTTTCGTTGACATTCTTTTGAAATTGCACTATCATACACAATCGTTTCTAACCTCTGACAATTTATTAACTTACGTACATTCTTAAATATGTGTTTCTGCGATTGCACAATCTTAAACGCTCTCAAAAACCTATTTAAAGGAGGTCCCGCCATGGACAAAAAAGTTAAGAAAGATCAAAAATCTTGCTGCTGCAAGACAAAAAAGATTGTTTTTCAGGTTAGCGCGACTAACGCAACGACTGTCATTTTGACCGGTGATTTTAACGCCTGGAGTAAAGAAGGCCTTAAGATGAAGAAGGAAAAAACAGGCATTTGGAAAAATGAGGTCGAGCTTGCCCCGGGTCGCTATGAATACAAGTTTATTGTCGACGGAAAATGGTGGACAGACCCGTCCAATAAACGGACAGCGATCAATTCTTTCGGCGATGTTAATTCTGTGATCGAGGTTTCTGCCTGATGCGCATTGCGCTCCTCGCGTGGGAGTCCTTGCACTCTATCCACGTAGGCGGTATCGGTAATCACATTACGGAACTTGGATGTGCCTTGGAACGCAAAGGGCATGAGGTTCATGTCTTTACACGTATCGGCCAGGGGAATCAACCTTGGTATGAAAAGATCCAAGGCGTCCATTATCATCGTTGCCCTTTCGCATCACATCCGGACTTTATTGAAGAAGTCAATAATATGTGCCGGGCTTTTGTTGATGCGGTCTTTCAAACAGAAAATTATATCGGTGCTTTCGATATCGTTCATGCACATGATTGGTTAACGGCAAACGCTTTGTCTTGGATCAAAGAAGGGCGTCGGCGAAAGGCCATTTTTACGATCCACTCTACAGAATATGGGCGTTGCGGAAATAATTTCTTTGGCGGGAATTCGGAGCGTATTCGTCACTTGGAGTGGTTTGGAACATATTGCGCGGATCATGTGATCGCTGTTTCACGGGCCCTGAAGAATGAGACCATGTGGACGTACAGCGTTCCCGATGAGAAGATCGATGTTATTTATAACGGTATTAATGCGCATAATTACGACGGTTGGATCGATCCTGCCGGTGTTCGACGCCAGTACGGGATCGGCCCCGTAGATCCAATGGTCCTTTTTGTGGGGCGTATCGTATATCAAAAAGGGCCAGATTTGCTCATTGACGCGATTCCGCATGTTTTAAAATTTCACCCGAACACTAAATTTGTTTTTGCCGGTGATGGCGAAATGCGCTGGAGCATTGAAGAACAATCTCGACGGGTTGGCGTGCACCATGCTTTACGATTTCTAGGCTTTACGAGTGGTTGGCGGCTTGTGGATCTGTTTAAAGCGACGGACATTGTTTGTGTTCCAAGCCGTAATGAACCTTTTGGCATCGTTCTCTTAGAAGCATGGAGCGCGGGAAAACCCGTTGTGGCAAGCTCTTCCGGGGGTCCTGGAGAAATTATCTGGCATGAAGTTAATGGCCTCAAGGTGTTTCCTAACCCTGATTCGATCGCGTGGGGGATCGGAACATGTTTTTCAGATTTTGATTACACCCGCTGGATGGGAAGAAACGGCCGTGTTGGAGCTGAAACAGTATTTTCATGGGATGTTATTGCGGATGAAGTTTTAACTGTTTACCACATGTAAGCTATATGGCAAAGCCTAAACAAAAAACTAAAATCAAGAAAAGCCCTACGCCAAATCGTTTGCCCTCTGTGCCGCAGACAAACCCGTCCTCATTTATTTTGCAGCAACCCCCTTTACAAAATTTAGCCTATCAGCCGATCGGTTCTTCTGACCATCGCTACGACGCGCTTCGCGATACCCCTGTAAATTCTACTGCTCATGCATCGGGCGAGTACGTACCTGTTCAGCCGCCTAAGTTACGTAAGGCAGTTGATCTAAATGATTCAACGCTGCCAGATCTGTCAAGCGCGACACGCTTGCGCTTGATGGCTCGCGACCCTCATTGGATCCACGCCTATTGGCAGGTGGCCCCCGCAACCATTGATGAAGCGCAAAAATCTCTCGGACGACATTTTGATCACTCGCATTATGTTTTGCGTATGCATGATATTACTAGTATCAATTTTAATGGGCGCAACGCGAATAAGTCTTTCGATATCGAGATCGACCCTAAGATCAAAAATTGGTATGTGGATATGTGGCAAGATAACGTGAGCTATTGTGCGCAGATCGGATTAAAAACACCCCATGGAGAATTTTATCAATTGGCCGAATCGAACTGTATTCATACACCGCGCGCAAGCTTTTCTGATCGCGGGGATGTTATTTGGATGGATGTGACACCCGGTGTCAGTAAAAAACCATTTATTTTTGTTGACCCCTCTGGCAAAGGAAAGCGCAGTAGCCGCATCCGATGGTATTTGACCGAGGATGATATCAAAGCTTATTATTCAAAGTTATTCCCGATGCTTCGAAAGATCTTTCGATCGGGACGCTTAACACTGCGCAAGAGCTTGCACCGCTTCCTTGGAAAGTACATCGAAGGGGATGATGATTTGTTGCTTGGCTTGCATAATAACGCTTGGCTGCGCAAAACGCTTCTAGGCGCCTCGGAAGAGCTTGTCGAACAAGGAGAGGGCGTGCTACAAACGATCGGCGCTAGTGAGACTGTGACATCCCTGGGCGGAGCTAGCGAGCGCATGTCAAAACAGCGTAAATTCTTTTTTGAACTTGGCACGGAATTGATCGTTTATGGGAGAACTGAACCGGACGCGCAAGTTTTGCATGGCACAAAGAATGTGCCGCTTCGTCCTGATGGCACCTTTAGCATGCGTTTTGCATTGCCGGATGACGGCTTTATCCCGCTTGACTTCAAGGCGATATCCCATGACAAGATCGAAATTCGTAAGATCTTAACCTCTGCCAAGCGCGCGAAAACAAATTATCAAACCGAGATTGTGTAAACGAGATCCGTAAATGCTTAAAGGGTACGTTTGTCTTCTGCTTCATACGCACCTACCGTTTGTCCGTCATCCGGAAGAAGAGAATTTCCTTGAAGAAAGTTGGCTATACGAAGCTATCACGGAAACCTACATTCCGTTGATCCAGATCTTTGATCAGTTGATCAAAGATGGTGTTGATTTTCGTGTCACCATGTCCTTAACACCACCTTTGGCGTCCATGTTGCAGGACCCACTCTTGCAGAACCGATACATTCGCCACCTTAATAAGCTCATTGAACTTTCAGAAAAAGAAATCGAGCGCACGGCTTATGACAAGCTTTATCATGGGCTCGCCTTGATGTACAACAGAAAATTCCTTGAAGCGAAAGAAATATTCCTCAATCATTATCAGCGCAATCTTGTTGCCGCATTTAAAAAATTCCAGGACTTAGGATTCGTCGAGATCATTGCCTCAGCGGCAACGCACGGTTTCTTGCCCAATTTACAAGTAAATCCCGCGAGCGTTAACGCGCAGATCAAAATAGGCGTTGATTATTATATTAAAACATTTGGTTGTCCGCCTAAAGGATTTTGGCTTCCTGAGTGCGCGTACTATCCCGGCGTTGATAATGTTTTAAAAGAAGCTGGCATCCGTTATTTTATCGTCGATTCTCACGGCATCCTGCATGCGGATCCACGCCCGAAGTATAGCGTTTACGCGCCACTCTTTTGCCCATCAGGCGTTGCAGCCTTTGGACGAGACTGGGAGTCATCAAAACAAGTCTGGAGCGCTAAAGAAGGGTATCCGGGTGATGCAGATTATCGCGAGTATTATCGCGATATTGGGTTTGAACTTGATTATGAATATATCAAGCCATACATCCATCAGCTTGGGTTCCGCACAAATACGGGTATTAAATATTGGCGCATCACGGGAAACACAGAATACAAAGAAGTTTACCGTCCTGATTGGGCGCGCGAAAAAGCAGCATCACATGCAGGAAATTTTATGTTCAATCGTGAAAAGCAAGTTGAACATTTATCGGCGCACATGGACAGAAAACCATTGATCTTGGCACCGTATGATGCCGAACTTTTTGGCCATTGGTGGTATGAAGGCCCCTTATGGATCGATTTTCTCATGCGTAAAGTTGCCTTTGATCAAAAAACGATCAAATTTATTACACCTGGTGAGTATTTAACGAAATATCCGACAAATCAAATGGCCATGCCGTCAGCCTCAACGTGGGGTTGGAAGGGGCACAATGAATTCTGGCTCGAAGGTTCCAATGATTGGGTCTACCCGCACCTACATGCCGCAGCGGAACAAATGACGGAACTTGCGCAAAAGTTTGCCCCTCAGATCGAGCATAAGCTAAAAAAGAAAACACTGCTTCAGCGTGCGCTGAATCAAGCTGTGCGGGAGCTTGTCCTGGCGGAATCCAGCGACTGGCCGTTTATCATGAAAACAAACACCATGGTCCCGTACGCGCATAAGCGCGTTAAGCAGCATCTGAACCGATTCGGAAAGCTGCGCGAAGATATTCTTCATGATACGATCGATGTCGATTGGCTTACCGAAGTGGAATGGCGCGATAACATTTTTGCTGACATGGACTGTGCGGAATACTATTTATTGCAGAAAAAACCTAAAAAAATAAAATCTGTAAAAACAACCAAATTGAAAAGGAAGAAAAAAGCCTATGCCTAGCATTCCAGAGATCAAAGGTGAATTTCCAGATATTTCGGTTGTGGCATCTGACGATAAGTCGTTACGTCCTGCAACGGGAGCGTTGTACGCACCATTTTCGAGTATTCACTGGGCTTCAGTAAAAGCATCTTTTGGTATCGCACTACACATGCATCAGCCAACGATTCCAGCGGAAACCGATGATGTGCAAAACGCTCGTCTTATTTCAAACCTTCAGCATATGATGGAACATCAGCATATCGGCGATAATCATAATGCACCAGTCTTTTTAAATTGTTATTCCCGCATATCTGATATCATTCGTGAACTTGTTGGCTGCGGCCAGAATCCTCGCGTTATGTTGGACTATTCTGGAAATTTATTATGGGGTATTAAGCAGATGGGGGAAAGCCGCGTCTTAGACAATCTTGCTCTGGTAACCTGTGATAAAAAATATTATTCACACGTAGAATGGCTTGGAACAACGTGGTCCCATGCGGTTGCCAGCTCAACACCGATCCCTGATATCAAGCTTCATGTTTTAGCTTGGCGAAAGCACTTTGCCTCGATCTTTGGCAAAGAAGCGTTAAAGCGCGTCAAGGGTTTTTCAGCACCGGAAATGCATCTTCCGATCCATCCGGATGTTTGTTATGAATATATTAAATCGCTGAAAGATTGTGGTTATCAGTGGCTCATGGTTCAGGAGCACACAATTGAAAATCTTGACGGTAGCGGCATTCGACGCCAGCATTTTCCACATCGGCTTATCGCGCGTAATTCAAAAGGAGAGTCCCAAGAGATCGCCGTTCTTATCAAAACTCAAGGATCTGATACAAAGCTTGTAGCGCAGATGCAGCCTTTTTATGAGGCCATGACATTATCGCCACAAGAATATGCCGGTGTTGTCATTCCACCATATGTGGCGCAAATTGGCGACGGAGAGAATGGCGGCGTCATGATGAATGAATTTCCGCCCGGTTACCGCCAGGCTTTTTCTCAGATCAGCCGCGAAGGCACTGTCGCGATGAATGGTTCTGAATATTTAGAGTTTATTCAAGGGCTTGGCGCTCAAGAAGCTAATTTTATTCCCGTTCAACCTATTGGCCAGCGTCGTATCTGGGATACGGTTGGAAAGAATTTTGGGGTTGGCGCCTGTGATCGAGCGATCGAAGAGATCAAAAAGCAGGACCCACGCTTTAATCTTGACAAAGGCTCCTGGACCAGCGACCGTGACTGGGTTAGAGGTTACGAAAGCGTTCTGGACCCTATCAATAAACTAAGCGTTAAGTTCCATCAAGCATTCGACTCTTCCAAAGTATCGGCAAAGAATTCTCGCTATGCCAACGCCTTGCTCTATCTTTTGCTATCTCAGACAAGCTGTTTTCGTTACTGGGGAGAAGGTTTGTGGACCGAATATGCTCGCGAAATCTGCCGTCGAGGACTTGATACGCTTGAAGCTAGTTAGAATCCATGCGAGAGATCTTAAAACAACTTGTCCTGGCGGATCAGCAGGCTCTTGCACAGCTTCTCAGGCTCTACAAAGCAGTCGATAAAGAAACTGAACGATTTGCACATCTTACAGGGATCCGCTGTCCCCAGTTGTGCGGCGTATGCTGCCGAAGCACAAAGGTGGAAGCAACGGTTTTCGAAATGCTTCCTTTAGCCATCGCCTTATGGTCCACGCGCAAAGGCTTATCATGGCTTAAAGAATTTGAAAAGAATAATAAAAAGAAGCGATGCTTATTTTTTCGGCCTGATCCTCGCCATAAACGCAATGGTCGTTGCGGTGTCTACCCGCATCGTCCTTTGATCTGCCGGCTGTTCGGTTTTTCTGTCAACAAAGACAAGCAAAACGCTTACGCCTACGGTGGATGCAAGACGATGAAAACGGTTTATCCCAAAAGTTTTACTCGCGCCCAAGAAATTATCAAAAAGAATAGAAAGTTCGTTACAATGTCTGACTTTACAAGGCATGCCGCGGGCATCGGCATTGGTCACGAACAAAAAGCTTATCCGATCAACACCGCAGCACGACTCGCGCTTGAGAAAATTGGTTTCGAACTGGAAAAATATCAATGGAAATGTAAAATATAAGCATACGAAAGGTTGTTATGAAGAATTTTATGGCCCACTTAAAAATATATATATTTCGGGGCATCCTTGCATCAATTCCGATCGCTTTATCATATTTTGTTTTGAGGTTTTTTTATATCGTTATTGATAAACGTGTTGTTAATTTGATAGAGCAGCAGTTTGGTTTCCGGATTCCGGGGATCGGTATTGTCATCTTTCTTGTCATACTGTACTTTCTTGGATTTCTTGCGAGCAATTTTCTTGGTCGCCAACTATTAAGCTTTGTTGAACATATCGCCAATCGCATCCCCATTATTAATTCGACGTATCAGATCGGCAAACAACTCTCGTCGACCTTTGCATTACCGGAAAAAGAAATTTTTAAGAAGGCCGTCCTGATTGCACATTTTCGTAAAGATGTTTGGACCATAGGTTTTGTTACGGGTACCATTGTCGATGGATCAACGGGGGAAAAATTAATAAAAGTTTTTGTTCCAACTGTCCCAAATCCTACATCTGGATTTTTAGCTATTGTCAAAGAATCTGAAGTACGCGATCCAGGTTGGACGGTTGAAGAAGGGATGAAAGCTGTTATTTCTGCTGGAATTATCAGCCCACCGCAAATTAATAACTTGAAGGCCTAGGATCTTCCATGAACCGCATTCTTGCGACATGTCTTATGTTGACCGCCAGCAATGTTTTTATGACCTTTGCATGGTATGCGCATTTAAGAAATTTGAGCTCAAAACCTTGGTTTTTGGCAGCCTTTGCCAGCTGGGGGATCGCTTTTTTTGAATATCTGCTTCAGGTCCCAGCAAATCGCATGGGGCATCAAGCGATGAATCTTGGCCAGCTAAAGATATTGCAGGAGGTCATCACGTTGACTGTTTTTGTTCCGTTCGCCATTTTTTATATGAAAGAAGATCTGAAGTTAGATTATTTGTGGGCTGCCCTTTGTATCTTAGCAGCAGCTTTCTTTATTTTTCGTTCCAAATTATTTGGCGCCGCATAAGGAAAAGTATTCATGGGATCTATTACAGAACAAAATGTTTTTGTTTTTCTTGTACAGCTATTCTTATTGCTAAGTCTTGCGAAAATATTGGGTGATTCTTTTCGCCGCTGGGGGTTTCCGTCCTTCACCGGAGAGATCCTGGTCGGTATTGTCCTCGGCCCCACAATTTTTGGGCGCTCATTGCCTTGGCTGCACAATATCATCTTCCCACAGAACATTGTCCAGCAAGACATGCTGAGCACTGTTGCGTGGATCGGCATCTTATTTCTTCTGCTGCAAACTGGCCTCGAAATGGATTTTTCCAGCGCCATCCGTCAAAGTCGATCGGCTCTTGTTATCGCACTATCTGATATTGTCATTCCGATGATGTTATCGTTCGGGGTTTGCATGTTCCTGCCACCCCAATATCTTGTTAATCCAGATCAGCGTGTTATCTTCGCAACCTTTATGGCTGCGGCGATGACCATTAGCGCGATGGCTATATCAGCAAGAGCATTGCATGACCTTAATATTTCAAAAACTGATCTCGGATTTCTCATTCTATCGGCTTTATCTATTAATGATATTGTCGGGTGGCTTATTTTTACAGTTGCTTTAGGCCTTTTGATGCAATCACACGTTAATCCCTTAAACATTCTCCTGATCGCATCTTCCACGATTATTTTTACAATCCTAAGCTTAACGCTTGGCCGTCATATTGTTGACCAGGCGTCTTCCGAGATCCGCGCGAAACGTGATGAACAGCCTACAGCGATGTTGACCTTTGTATGCTTATTGGGTCTTTTTTGCGGAGCAATGGCACACAAGATCGGCATCTCAGTACTTTTTGGATTTTTTATCGCAGGGATCATGGCCGGAAGCGCGCGAGGGCTTTCAGAAAGAACGCGCCATGTTGTCTCTCAAATGGTGCACGCGATCTTTATCCCACTTTTTTTCGCTCACATCGGCTTGCAAATTGATTTCCTGAAACATTTTGATTTGAGCCTTGTTTGCATCATTACCGCTGTAAGTATGACGGGTAAATTCTTAGGCGCATGGATAGGGGCATCACTCACGAATACACCTAGAACCAATCGTCTCCCGATCGCGATCGCGCACACACCCGGCGGCATTATGGAAATTGTTGTTGGCTTGCTAGCACTTCAATTAGGCCTTATCAAAGAATCGATCTTCATTGCGTTAGCATTTGCGGCGATCACTTCCTCGATCGTCCTGGGCCCTTGGCTAAGCTACGCGATAAAACGACGCAAAGAAATAAGTGTCCTAGAGTTCTTTTCCCCCAGGGCCGTTATCGCTGATTTAAGCGCCATTGAACGCGATGGAGCTATCTGGGAATTGTGCAGTTTCGCAGCAGAACAAGAAAATATCTTGGAGCCACATGAAATTTATAAAAAAGTTATCGAGCGCGAGAATGCGATGGGGACAGCTATGGAAGAGGGGATCGCGATCCCTCACGCGCGCCTACCATTCTTAAAAAAACCTTATATTTTCTTTAGCCGATCCCTGCGGGGCATCGACTGGAATTCGTTGGATGGAAAACCAGCGCGGATGATCTTTATGATCTTTACCCCTGAGCATGAGGATGATGTTCAAGTCCAGATCCTTGCCACCATTGCTAAAGTCATGAATTCGCGATACATCCGACACCAGATCTTGACGGCCGAAGATCGCCAAAAGATATGGTCTACGCTTAATAGCGCCTTTACATCCCATACCATTGCCCGGGCCTAAACGCATCCGCGTACTGAAATAAAAAAGTGGAAATATGTTTGCGTATTTTGTAGGACATCAGATAATATAACTATGCTTATTCGTCGTATTTTTAAAAGCCGGCTCATTAATTACAATCCTGAAGCATTGATTCTTTTTAGTTTTTTAACAGCTATCTTGGCTGGGACCCTACTGCTTAAATTGCCGATTTCCGTGCAACCAAGGTTCTTTTTGTCTTGGATCGACGCCTTCTTTATGGCAACCTCTGCCACATGTATTACGGGCCTAAGCGTTATTGATATCGGAGCAAACCTATCGCTCTTTGGGCAGGTCGTTATCCTCACGCTGATTCAAATTGGTGGGTTGGGCATCATGACGTTATCCTTGCTTTTCTTGATCTTGTTGCGACGCCGATCATCCTTGACGACGCGCTCATGCCTGATCTCTTTATCCAATGAAGTTGACCTGAAGAATATCCGCTTTGCGATCTTAAAGATCTTTCTTTTTACGATCAGTGTTGAGCTTGTGGGCGCCATCTTTCTGTTCTTATATTTGCAGCAATGTCATGATCTAAATTTCGCGATATACAGCTCAATTTTTCATGCGATCTCATCATTTTGCAATGCTGGATTAAGCATCTATTCTCAAAACCTGGCGGTCTTTCAGAATATGCCATACGTCCAAATAGTCGTTATGGTCCTCGTTGTTCTTGGTGGTGTTGGATTTATCGTGATCAACGACGTTTTAACATTATTTCAGAAAAAACAAGATGGTTCACGACGAGTCTTAAGCCTTCATAGCAAAATGGCGCTTCTGGGGAGCGCTTTTTTGGTCGTCTTTGGAACACTTTTTATTTGGCTCCTTGAAAGAGGCGAACAGCTATCCCAACTACCGATCCTGCATCAAATATCCAACGCTGCGTTTCTTTCTGTAACATCTCGTACCGCTGGGTTCAATACGATCGACATATCACTTTTATCGAACGCAACATTATTTTTTCTGATCATCTTGATGTTCATTGGCGGGTCGTCTGGCTCCACCGCAGGAGGCGTCAAAGTTAATACGATCTTTGTTTTATTGTGTTTTGTCGTGAGCCAGCTTAAAGGAGCCACAAACACAAATTTTTTAAAGCGCAAAATCCCCAACGATCTTGTTTATAAAGCGGCTGCGATCGTTCTCATTTCGCTTGTTTTTATTGCGATCGCTGTTTTTGTCCTGCAAATAACAGAAGGTATCGATGACCCATTACGCTACGGGGGAAGTAATCAAAATTTTCTCATCCTCGTTTTTGAGGCCGTTTCCGCCATTGGAACTGTGGGGCTTTCGATGGGTGCGACGCCAACACTCTCTTCTAATGGAAAATTAATCATGATTATTTTAATGTATGTCGGCAGAGTCGGGCCATTGACCTTAGCCTTTGCATTGCAACGTATATCCGCAAAAACTACAAAATTTGAACATCCCGAAGAAGACGTATTTATTGGATAAAAGGAGGTTGCATGTCAGTACATAGCGCGCTTATCATAGGATTGGGACAATTTGGATTAACCCTTGTTGAAGATCTCTCAAAAAAAGGTTGGGACTTGATCGTTATTGATAGCGATCCTGAAAAAGCACAGCATGTCAAAGACCGCGTCGGTCAAGTTATTATTGCAGATGCCGCTAACCGTGAAATTTTGCAGAAATTCGCAACTCAAGTTGAAATGACGATTGTCTGTTCAGGAGAAAAGATCGATAACAGTATTCTGATCACGTACTACTTGAAAGACCTGGGAATAAAGAAAATCTTGGCTAAGGCATCCAGCCGAGAACATGGCGATATTTTACGCGCTGTGGGAGCCGACCAAATCTTATTTCCCGAACGCGAAACAGCCCAGCGTTTAGCGCTCAATCTAACATCGCCGGATATCATGGAAGTTATAAAGCTATCAGATAATTTTGATATCGTTGAAGCATCCATTCCCGATAATTTTATAGGCAAAACGATCAAAGACCTAGCCTTGCGCAATAAGTATCAGATCGATGTTTTAGCGATCAAAAATGCATTGACGGGAAACCTTATTATTATGCCTCCGGCGGAATATAAATTTTGCCCTGATGATATCATGGTCATTATTGGCGGCATTGAATCTATCGAGAAATTTAATCTTAAGTAAGCGTTAAATACCCCAGAAGATTATGTCTGTAACGCTTAACAACGCTCCAGATCCTATCAACCCTCGCCCTAGAGATCCAACGGCAACGAGTCTTTTATTGTGCAATATCTTGGTCATTGCGATCGCCCTCATTGAGCGCTGGGACCTAGGGTTCGTCATGGTAGTTTACTGGTGGCAAAACATCATCATCGGTTATTTCAATGTTCTTAAGATGTGGCACGCGCAGAATATCGTTCCGGCCCATCTCGCGGAAAAATTATCAGAGAAAAACCTTAAAATGCCTTCGCAGGGAAAGATCTTTTTGATCTTATTTTTTATTGTGCACTATGGTTTTTTTCATTTCGGGTATTATAATTTCCTTCAAAAAGATTTTAAACATGTTGATTCGTTTTGGGTTGCTGTATCCGCAAGCCTTTTTTTTCTCAACCATTGGTTTTCATACAGGCGCCACAGAGCGCAAGACGAACAGAATCAAAATATCGTTATGCTCTTTATTATGCCGTATCCGCGCATCATTCCGATGCATGTCACGATCATTTTTGGAGGAATGGCTATGCTCATTCTTCAGTCACTGGTGAAAGATCCGCAAATCGCCAGGATCGGGCAACAATGCGTTATAGTCTTCTTTTTAGCAATAAAAACAAGGATGGACCTTAAGATGCATGCACTGGAGCATGACCCACGAGGATTCTTAAAAGATGTTCTTTCGCGGTATCAAAAGAAAGTCCCTATTCCGTAATGGACATAAAAACGATAAGATTTTCTTGCAGTGATGATGTACACATGCTATAGTTCATGTAACTAATAGTTAGGATAGCTAACTATATGAGAAAGGTGAGCATGGCGCAAACACTTGAAAAATTCGCAGACGAGATCCTTGAGATCTTTCCAGTCATCATTCGAGAATTCTTGCGACAGCCCAATCTGAAACTGAGCAAGCTCTCTTTGACGGTTCCGCAATTATTTATTCTGGAGTACCTGTATCGGCACGGACGATCAAAAATGAAAGAATTAGCGTGCTTTATGAGCGTGAAAATGGCGACCATGACCGGTATTGTTGACCGGCTTGTGCGCGATGGCTACTTAAAACGTTCGCTTGGTACAAGCGATCGCAGGGTTGTGAATGTGGCCCTATCTGCTAAAGGCGCTATTCTAGCTAAAAAAATTCATCAGGCGCGCCGACAAGGGGTGATGCATATTTTTCACCATATTTCGGTAAAAGATCGCGTGAGCTATCTTAGGATCCTTTCGCAAATTCGTGATGTTTTCCAGAAAGACGCACATGTCTCGTAAGCTTAGAACCTGTTTGATTCTTTTTCTTTTCCATGTGATCGCTTTTAGCGCCATTCGCGCATCTGTGTTTGCGGAAGAGATCGCACTTACCCTAGATGAAGCGATCGTGATCGCTTTACGGGATAATAGGAGCATTCGACTGCAAGCGCAGGATATCGAACGGGCAAAAGCTCAGCTAGAAAACAGCAAAAGTGATCGTTGGCCAACTCTCACATTTTCAGCGACGGAACAGCACGATAAAGGGTACTATCCCGCAGACATAAGCTCCACGGTCACCCAAACATCAATTCGCCAATACCTGTACAAAGGCGGGTCGATAATGAATTCCATCGATAAAGCTAATTATGATCTGCAAGCAGCAAAAGCCGCAACCGCACGAACGCGCAACGATATTATTTTAGCTGTTACGAAAACATTTTGTGCGACGTTGCTGGCGCAAGAGTATGCCCGATTGAACAAGGCCATCGCTGACAATACGATCCTTCATCTGACCTTTATCCAGGCGCGCTACGAAAAAGGGCAGGCATCAGAAAACGATCTTTTGCAACTTAAAAATTCTCTCGAAAACGTTAAAGCTGTCCACGAGGAATCGGTCAATCAAATTACCGCCCTTGAGGAGATACTGAGAAATCTTTTGTTTTTAACCAACGACGTCATCATAAAGGCTCGTGGAACTTTGGCGTACGAGCCGCGAGATCTTCTCTATGATGAAGGATTCTTGCAGGCCCTCGCCACGAGGCCTGAAATAAAAGAATATGAAGCGAAAGAAAAAGCAAATATAAGATCTGTTGAGATCGCCAAGGCGGATGGGCGGCCCTCGGTCTACGCATCCTGGGATTATTACAGCCGGTCACATATTCTTTCAACAGCGTCAAAGAATTGGAACGATAATATGGTCATCGGCTTAACCTTTTCGTGGCCCATTTTCGATGGATGGGGGACAAAAGCGAAGGTCGATCAAGCGATCGCCGATCTAAAACAAACGCAGATCTTAAAAGAAAAACTCATCAAAGATATTGCGCTTGAATTAAAAAATGCTTATATTGCTCTTAACGATGCTGTCTCTAAATTACGTGCATCAGAGGCGCAAATAGCCTGGTATGAAAGTTCTGCCGCCACGACGGCGCAGCAATACAATAAAGGTTTAACAAGCCAATTAGATGTCGCTGACGCGATGATAGGCCTGGATGTCGCGCGATTCAACAAGATCCAAGCAACGTATGATTACCTGATCGCGCATGCTAATTTTGTCAAGGCCACAGGAGGAATGTAATGAAAAAAGTTATTGTTTTAACTATCGGGGTTGTTTTTGGGGCGATAGTTATTCTTGGTTTTGCGCGTTTTTATCTTGAGAAACATAATACCGTGGCAACCACCGCTGATACGGCGATCCCGGTGCAGGTTGAGCTTACGCGCGCTGCAGAAATACAAAAAAATTTAGAGTACGTTGGCAATGTCAGAGCGGAAGAAGAAGCTTTGGTCTATCCAAAGGTATCTGGAAAGCTTATCGAAAAAATAAAAGCCGAAGGGGATGCGATCCAAAAAGGAGAGGTTTTGCTCTATGTCGATCGCGATGAAGTAGGTCTGAAATTTGAAAAAGCCCCCATCGAAAGTCCCATGAACGGTATCGTTGGAGAAATCACTGTTGATATCGGTGAGCATGTCACACCGCAAACTGTTGTCGGCCTCGTTGTCAAGATGGATCGCATGAAGATCGCTCTCGATATTCCAGAAGTTTATTCATCGAAAATTTCCCTTGGACAAGAGGTTCGTTTAAAATTCGATGCCTATCCTGAAGAAGTATTCCAAGGGAAGATTACGAAGATCAGTCCGATCATCAATTTAGCGAACCGTGCATTCCCGATCGAGATCTTGATCCTCAATCCGGAAAATAAGCTTAAGTCAGGGATGTTCGCCAAGGTCGAGATCATTATCGAATCTCGTGAAAATGCTATCACGGTTCGAAAAGAAGTCATTCTTGGTAAAGAGCCGAACGCTTATGTTTATATCGTCGAAAACAATATCGCCAAATTACGCAACGTTAAGATCGGCATCCGCAGCGCCGATCGCGTTGAAATTAGTGAGGGTGTTCAAAAAGGAGATCTTGTTGTCGTTTTAGGACAGCAGCGCCTTTATGATGGAGCACAAGTCCGTATTGACACAGGATCTTCGCAGGAGCCAGGCCCATGAGCTTACCCGAATTCGGCGTTAAGCGCCCTGTCACGAACTTAATGATCTTTTTGTCGATCATTGTTTTGGCAGGATACAGTTTGTCTCGCTTAGGCATTGATTCTATGCCAAAGATCGAACCTCCGGTCATTACCGTTATTTCCTCTTATCCGGGTGCCAGCCCTGAAGATGTTGAGGTTAAGGTCACTGAGCCTTTGGAGAACCAGCTTGCAACAACACCAGGCTTGGAAAAGATCATCTCCCATTCAAGCGATGGCCTATCTCTGATCTCACTAAAATTTTCCTGGGGAACGGATCTTGATGCAGTCTCAAATGATGTCCGTGATCGTATTGAGCTTGCGAAGATCTATCTGCCGGATATCCCGGATGAAATGGACTTGCCTTTTATTTATAAATTTAACACAGCCAATGTGCCGATCCTTTTCTTAGGCATTACCGGGCAGCAGTCCTATGCCGAACTTTATGATCTGATCGACAAACGTATTGGTGACGCATTGCGCCAGTTACCAGGCGTTGGAACGGTTGAGCTGATCGGCGGCCTTGAGCGCCAGATCAATATCTGGATCGATCGGCAGCGCTTGGAAGGGTATGGGTTATCCATTCTTGACCTTGAAAATGCCTTAAAATATGAGAACATCTCCCAGCCTTTGGGTAAGTTAAAGTCTGGCATGACCGATTATCTTGTGAGATTGCCAGGAGAATTTGCAGATCCGCAAGAGATCAATAAGGTGATCCTGGGGCGCCAAGGCAACAAACTGATCTATCTGAAAGATGTAGCGCGTATTGAGGATGGTTTTAAAGAAGTGGTCTTGAACGTTCGCATCAATCGCACCCCTGGGCTTCTGTTGATGATCCAAAAACAAACGGATACGAATACCGTTGAGGTTGCACAGAGAGTTAAAAAGAAGCTCGAAGATCTACAATCTATCCTTCCTGCGGATGTTAAAATGTTCACGATCTTCGATAATTCACAGGACATTATTGACTCTTTGGATAATCTGAAGTCCAGTGTTTGGATCGGCATTGTTCTTGTTATTTTTGTTGTTTGGTTCTTTTTGCGCCGCATTCTGCCAAGCATTATTATCGCATTGACGATCCCTTTTTCACTTTTGATCGCCTTTATTTATTTATTCTTAAGCGGCCGCACGATCAATGTCATCAGCCTTTCTTCGCTTGCGATCGCGGCGGGGATGATCGTCGACAACGCGATCGTTATCGTCGATAATATTTATCGCAAGCTTGAGCGTGGCAACCGTCCCCAAGAAGCAGCCATCTTCGGATCCAAAGAAATGTTCCTGTCGATCTCTGCATCGACCTTTACGACCGTCGTTGTCTTCTTGCCGATGTTATTCTTAACAGGTGTTGTTGGTATTATGTTCGGTGAGCTTGCGGTCATCATCACTGTAACCTTGCTTGGATCGTTATTTACGGCATCCACATTCACGCCGATGCTTTGCTCTCAATGGATGAAAAAACCTTTAAACAATGCAAAAAAGACGATCGTTGGCAATTTTTATATCGTGTCGGAGAATTTTTTCAAAACTTGCGAAAATATTTATTCCAAAATCCTTTCCTGGTCCCTTCAACATAAAAAATTTGTTTTAGCTTCCTTTACCATTGTGTTCATCGGTGCGCTGTTCGTTACACCGTTCATTGGAAATGAATTCTCCCCAGAAGAAGACACAGGCGACCTGCGTCTTACGATCAATCTACCGCTCGGAACTCGGCTTGAAGAAACGGATAAAATCGCCAATCGCATTGAAGAGATCATTCAAAAAGGTGTTCCCGAAGCCCGATTTATCTTCGCCCGCACAGGGGATGCTCCTGGCCGCTCTAAATCTATGGGGCAAACATCAGGCCCTCATATCGTGACAAGCGGCGCCAAACTGGTTCCAAAGACCGAACGAAAACGTTCTGATAAAGAGATCGCTCAATATTTACGTGACGAGATCAAGAAGATCCCCGGCATCCTTAAGATCGACGTCTCAACGGGAAATCCTATCGGAAAACTTATCTCCGGGACTGGCGGGAAAACCGTTCAGATCGAGATCGCGGGCAATTCATTTGAAGAAACTGATGCTGTTGCCCAAGAGATCAGGGCGATCATTGAAAAGATCCCCGGCACCGTCGATGCATCAGTTTCACGCGAGCTAAATCGTCCCGAGCTTATTATCGAGATCAATCGCGAAAAAGCCGCGGTGCTAGGCTTGACAATGAACCATATCGCCCAAAGCCTTAACACCGCCATTGCTGGCTCTACCGCAACGAAATATCGCGAAAAAGGGGAAACCTATGATATTGTTGTCCGCCTTGAGGAATCTTCTCGGAGCAAGGTCGAAGATCTAGAAAATCTTACAGTTGTTTCGCCGGCCACAGGCCAACAGATCAAGCTATCAAATATCGCAAGCATTCAAGAGGTCTTGGGGCCTGTCGATATTGAGCGACAGAACCGTGAGCGCGTTGTCCGTGTTGAATGCAATACGTTCAAGCGTTCGTCAGGCAAAGTTGTCGAAGATGTAAGAAAAGAACTTAAGAATATTGCTTTGCCATCGAACATCATGATCAGCATCGGCGGTGAAGCGGATGAGCAAAAAAAGGCCTTTAAGGACCTTGGATTGCTTTTACTTTTAGGTGTTACGCTTGTTTATATGATCATGGCGGCTCAATTCGAATCTCTTCTAGATCCTTTTATCGTTATGTTCGCCATCCCGTTTACTTTCGTTGGAGTTATCTTTGCGATGTTCTTGACCGGAACAACCTTAAGCGTTATTAGCTATCTGGGTATTATCATGCTGATGGGGATCGTTGTTAACAACGCGATCGTTCTCATCAGCTACATTATTATTTTACGCGGCCGTGGGGCTTCCATGCAAGAGGCGGTCACGATGGCTGGCAAGGATCGTTTACGCCCTGTTTTAATGACGACGGTCACAACATTAGCGGGATTCTTACCGCTGGCATTCTCTCGAGGAGTCGGGTCTGAGACATGGCAACCTCTAGGGATCACGATGTCTGGAGGACTTGCCGTATCAACGATCATCACAATGGTCTTTGTTCCAACCCTATACGCTGTCATTCATCGAGAGAAAAATAAGGGGGCGTCATGTTAAAAATGGTCCTGATCGCCTATAATGAGGCTATCTATCAAGAAGTGGATGATTTGCTTAAATCATGCCTATCTGCACCGAACTACACAAAAATTGCTGGTGTCTTTGGGCGTGGATCATCGTCGGGAACACATGAAGGAACTGATGTTTGGCCGGGACGCAATAATCTACTTTACATTGCCTGCACGGAAAACGAAGCCAAAAAGATCTTTGCCGGCGTGCGTGACTTAAGAAAAACTTTAGGCCAAGAAGGAATTAAAGCGTTCATACAACCCCTGGAAGATGTTACAACATAGCGGCAACATCCATTCTTATGGATAAAAAGAACCCGTCAAGAGAAGTTTGGTCGTCACGTCTCGGCATTATCATGGCCGTTGCTGGTTCTGCTATTGGGTTAGGGAATTTCCTAAGGTTTCCTGCGAAAGTTGCCATGAATGGCGGCGGGGCATTCATGATCCCGTATTTTGTTTCACTGCTGCTTCTTGGGATCCCTCTTGTTTGGATCGAATGGACGCTGGGTCGCTACGGCGGCGGCTTTGGGCATGGCACAGCCCCGGGTATCTTTCACAACATCTGGCAAAAGAACCGTTTTATTAAATATTTTGGGATCATTGGTATTTTTGGCCCCATTATTATTTTCTCCTACTATCTTTTTATTGAATCTTGGACGCTCGCCTATAGTTGTTTCTCAATACTCGGGAAGTACAGCTCGATCGCGGATCAAGCAGGAATGAAGGATTTTCTTTCCGGTTATCAGGGATTAGTCCAAAACCAGCACTTTCGTAGTATTTTACCTGCCTATATCTTTTTTCTGATCGCGTTTGGCCTGAACATGACCGTTATCTACCATGGCATTAGAGGGGGAATAGAAAAATTCTGTAAGGTCGCCATGCCACTGTTATTTCTTTTTAGTATCATTCTTTTTGTCCGCGTGCTTACACTCGGAACGCCGGATACGTTAAAACCAGATTGGAATATCAACAATGGCCTTGGTTTTGTTTGGAATCCAGACTTTTCAGCTCTGTTAAGTGCCAAGGTCTGGCTTGAGGCGGCAGGACAGATCTTCTTCACCTTAAGCGTTGGGATCGGCGTGATCTTAACCTACGCGAGTTATTTATCGAAAGCGGATGACGTTGTCCTTTCAGGGACAACCGCGGTCAGCACGAATACCATAGCTGAAGTTATTCTTGGAGGGACAATTATTTTACCTGCTGCGTTCGTCTTTTTTGGCCCCACAGATACGCAAGCCGTTGCTAGTTCGGGTATCTTTAATCTTGGCTTTGTTACCATGCCTTTGGTTGTCAATCATTTACCATTACCAGAGATCATGGGTTTTGTATGGTTTTTCCTTCTCTTTTTGGCGGGCATCACATCTTCCGTATCCTTAGCACAGCCAGCTGTTGCTTTTTTAGAAGATGAATTTAACATCTCACGTAAAAAAGCTGTCGGGATATTTGGCATCGTAGCTTTCGCACTTTGCCAGCCAGCCATTTTCTTCTTAAAAAACGGTGTTGTCGATGAACTTGATTTTTGGGGCGGAACATTTTTCTTGGTCCTTTTTGCTACCGTCGAAGTTATTTTGTTCTCATGGATCTTTGGCATGAACAAAGCTTGGGATGAGATCCATCAAGGTGCCGACATGCAAATTCCGAGAATTTATCGCTTTATTATCAAATACATCACACCGTTATTTTTATTCACTATCCTTGGAGTGTGGTTCTGGCAGGAATGGTTACCGCTTATTTTTATGAAGAACGTTGCGCCGGAAGATCAGCCATACATTCTTTTGACACGTATCGGATTGATCGCTTTATTTTCGATCCTTGCCGGGCTCGTGCATGTCGCATGGAAAAAGAAAAAAATAGTCCTACGAGGGCCGTAATATGACGATTGCTGGTTGGATATTTCTTGTTCTTTCCTGGTGCCTAATTATTCTCCTTTCCGCTTTTTGTTTTTGTCGTGTAATGTTCATAAGAAATAAAACCCGGTAACTTTACATGTCACAACGAATAAGAATATTTTACTTTTCCGGAACAGGGAACACGCGCATTGCCGCCACCATATTTCATCAAAATCTTTCCAACAACAACCAGACAACCGTGACACTGATTCCGATAGAGGAGGTTCTTGCTGATCCAGCAACGATTGACTTGTCGAACCTTGATCTTATCGGCGTAGGATTTCCTATTCACTGCTTTAATGCGCCACGCATTATCTTTGAATTCTTGAATAAATTACCAAAAGCAAGCCTAAAAGTATTTACCTTTATGACAGCTGCGGATTCTTTTATGTTAAACCACGCGGCAGCCTTTTTTGTTCGCCAGAAGCTTATGTCTAAGGGTTACGACGTCTTTTATCAAAGCCTTATCATGATGCCGTCAAATATATTTTTTCAGCAAGCGCCAGAGGCCATCGACCAAATCTTTTGCTTAGCCTCTCAGCAGATCCAAGTGCAAACAAACGACATCGAGCGAGGAAAGACGCGAACATTGTCCCCAGGAATTGTTTTGTGCCTGATCGCGTTTTTCACCAGCATGGTCGAGCGGGGCGGGGCACGTATTTTTGGCAAAGACCTTGCGGTAAGCTCTGCGTGTAATGTATGCCGACTTTGCGTCCAAAAATGTCCGGTAAAAAATATTTTCATCAAAAAGAATCGTATTGCTTTCCATTTTCGCTGCTTAGCTTGCCTGCGATGTGTTTACCTTTGCCCGCAGAAAGCGATTATGCCGCGCTTGGAAAAGTTCGCGATTTTAAAGAACGGATACGATCCGGAAAAGCAATGGACCAGGCTTCAGGCCCGTTTTAATAAAAAATAATCGCATGTTGAATTTCTGTCATTTCCTTATATAATAATTTGGGTTATTTCCATTCATATTGATTCGATTCCAGAGAGCTGTATCAATGTTTCTAAAAAAATATGTCCTTCTGACCGTTTCCTGTCTTTTTTTGTGCACGTCTTGTATTTTTAATCCACCCTCAAAGAATTCCATGCAAATAAAGGGCTCTGATACGATGGTAAACCTTGTTCAGGCCTGGGCTGAAGATTTCATGGAAAAAAATCCAGATATTTTTATTGCGGTGACCGGTGGTGGTTCTGGAACCGGGATCGCAAGCCTTATTAACGGAACGTGCCGGATCGCGATGACATCACGCAGCATTAAAGCGAAGGAGATCGCACTTGCCCAAAAACGTGGCATTGCTCCTTTTGAGATCGTTGCCGCTCTGGACGGGCTTGCCGTTGTTGTTCATCCACAAAACCCTGTCAGCAGGCTAACGATTGACCAATTGGCTCAAATTTTTTCCGGTCGCATTACAAATTGGAAAGATGTTGGCGGTCAAGACCGGAGCATCGTTGTTCTCTCAAGAGAAGTTAACTCCGGAACCCATGTTTATTTTAAAGAACATGTTTTAAGAAAAAATAAACGTGATTCAAAAGAAGAATTTGCCCCTACCGCACTTTTACTATCGTCATCACAAGCTGTTGCAGATGAAGTGGCAGCAAACACAGATGCCATCGGCTATTACGGCATGGGATATATTTCTTCTAAGCATAAAACAATTGCCGTTGCCCTTGACGAAAAGGCTCCTTACGTAGACCCAACGGTTAAAAACGTTATGAGCCAAGAATATCCCATATCACGGCCCTTATATTTATATACGAATGGCGAGCCACAAGACGCAATAAAAAAGTTTATTGATTTTGCACATTCAGAACAAGGACAAGAAATCGTTCTCGTCAATGATTTTGTTCCTCTTCAAAAATAACGTTTATGCGAAAATTTAAAGAATTTATCATTGAGAAATTGATTTTCTTTTGTGGGCTTGCATCCATATTCTTTGTGATCCTCATTTTTTTATTTCTTCTCAAGGAAGGACTTTCCTTGTTAACAGTTGTTGGCCCTATTGAATTTCTTTCCGGGAAAAGCTGGTATCCTATCTCGGAGCCTCCTCAACTCGGCATTCTACCTCTCATCTTGGGCTCTTTGCTGGTCACCATTGGCGCAGCGGTCATTTCAATTCCTATCGGAATTGCCTGCGCTGTTTATATTGCTGAAATCGCACCAAGCAGGATCAAGGAAGTTCTTAAGGCGGGGATCGAGCTTTTAGCGGCGATCCCCAGCGTTGTTTTAGGGTTCATCGGCATGATGACCCTGGTCCCTTGGATAAAGAATTTATTTGATATTCCCACAGGCTTAACCGCGCTTTCAGGATCGATCATGTTAGCCTTTATGGCGATGCCTACGATTGTTTCTATTGCTGAGGACGCGCTTTATTCCGTCCCCAAATCTTACAAAGAAGGGGCTCTGGCTCTCGGGGCAACGCATTGGCAAACAATTTATCGCGTCATCCTGCCTGCAGCGAGCTCAGGAATTGTTGCCGCGGTCATGTTAGGGATCGGCCGCGTGATCGGCGAAACAATGGCTGTCATGATGATCACGGGAAACGCAGCAGCCCTGCCCACGAGCATTTTACAGCCTGTGCGAACGCTCACCGCCACCATTGCCGCTGAAATGGGAGAGACCGTTGTCGGTAGTGAGCATTATTTTGCGTTATTTGCGATCGGCATCGTACTGTTCGTTATTAGCTTTGCGATCAACATCACATCCGACTTCTTTTTACACAAGAACAAAAGAACATGACGTCAATCCAAAGACAAAAAATTGCTTTTGCGCTTTTATTCCTGGCGAACCTTTTGGTCGTTCTGCCTGTTGGCCTGATCGTCTTTATTATCATCCAAAAAGGATGGCCTGCCATGACATGGGAGTTTATCACGGATATTCCTCGCCATGGCATGCGCGAAGGCGGTATTTTTCCGGCCATCGTTGGAACAATTTACCTCGTGTCAGGGGCTATTATTTTTGCCTTACCGGTCGGCCTTCTGGCGGCTATCTATCTAAGCGAATACGCCAAGGACAATTTATTAACGCGTATCATTAAATTAGCGATCGTAAACCTTGCCGGCGTTCCCTCCGTTGTTTATGGGCTTTTTGGGTTGGTTTTATTTGTCTCGTTTTGTAAATTTGGCGCATCCATTTTATCCGGATCGCTCACGCTTGGTATTATGGTTCTGCCGATCATCATTACAGCATCCCGCGAAGCCCTGGAGAGTGTTCCGTATGTTTTTCGCGAGGTCAGTCTTTCTTTGGGCGCAAGCAAATGGCAAACGATCCGCCATATTGTCCTACCCAACGCCATTCCGGGAATTATCACAGGAACCATTCTTGGTATCGGCCGCGCCGCAGGTGAAACTGCGCCTATCCTTTTTACAGTGGCCGCCTTTTATTTACCGCAACTCCCATCATCAGTTTTTGATCAGGCGATGGCGCTCCCGTATCATTTGTACGTCATTTCAACACAGGTTCCCAATGTTGACCCAAAAGTAACATATGGAACCGCCTTAGTTCTGCTCATTTTAGTTTTATTTGTCAACCTCATTGCAATCATTATTCGCTCACAATTTAGAAAAAAGAAAAAATGGTAAAGATCGACATTCAAAAACTCCACATTTGGTTCGGAGAAACTCAGGCGCTAAGGAATATCACCATGCAGGTGAAGAAAAATGAGATCTTGTGCGCTATTGGGCCATCCAACAGCGGCAAGACATCATTTTTACGCGTGTTGAATCGTTTGAACGATTTAACGCCAAACTTCCGCATGTCAGGGAACGTCCTGCTAGACGAACAAGATATTGCCACGCTCGACATTGAAAACATTCGCAAGAGGATTGGTATGGTTTTTGCGATGCCATCGCCTTTGCCGTTATCTGTCTTTGATAATGTGGCCTACGGTGTTCGCATGACGGGAATAAAAAACAAGCGTCAACTGAGCGAAGCTGTTGAGGCCGCGTTAAAACAAGCGTATCTTTGGCAGGAGATGAAAGACCGTTTACACGAATCAGCTTTTAAGCTATCCGGCGGGCAGCAGCAGCGCCTTTGTATCGCGCGCACGCTTGCCGTTCAGCCTGAGGTGATATTATTTGACGAGCCTTGCTCTGGGTTGGACCCTATCTCTACGGCAAAAGTTGAAGAAGCGATGTTGAAGTTAAAAGAGACCTATACGATCATTCTGGTAACGAATAATGTTAAACAAGCAGCCCGTGTCGGCGACCGAACAGCATTTTTCTTAACAGGTGAACTTGTCGAGCTCGATCAAACAGAAAAATTATTTACTGCACCATCGGATCATCGCACGGATGACTATATTCGAGGGAGATTTGGCTAATGGCTAAAATTCAAGTGACAGACCTTGATCTTTGGTACAGCGACTTCCAGGCGCTCAAAAAGATCAATCTTGCGATCGAGCAAAAACACATCACGGCCATCATTGGGCCATCAGGATGCGGAAAATCAACGCTCCTGCGTGTTTTTAACCGCATGAACGATCTTGTTGAGGGGATCAAGATGCAAGGTAAGGTGCTTATTGATGACGAGAACATCCTTGACCCCACAACAGACCTTGTCCATCTTCGCAAGAAAGTTGGAATGGTTTTTCAGCGACCAAATCCTTTTCCGTTATCGATCTACGACAATCTTGTCTTTGGGCTTAAGGTGCACGGTACGAAAAGAAACCTTGAGCCTTTTGTCGAGAGAAGTTTAAAAGCTGTTTTCCTCTGGGAAGAGCTTAAAGATCGCCTGAATCGTTCCGCCTTGGGCCTCACACTTGAGCAGCGTCAACGACTTTGTATTGCGCGCCTTATTGCCGTGAAGCCTGATATTTTACTGATGGATGAGCCTTGTTCAGCGCTCGATCCTCAGTCGACAGCCGGCATTGAAGAATTGATGCGTGAGCTAAAAAAAGATTTTACTATTGTCATCGTAACGCACAATATGCAACAAGCAGCCCGCGTATCTGACGATACGGGTTTTATGCTGCTCGGAGAGCTCGTTGAGTTCAATAAAACAGAGATCATTTTTACTAAGCCACATGATAGCCGCACAGAAGGCTACATAACCGGACGGTATGGTTAAGGAGGAACCCCATGCAAAGACATTTCGATGAAGATCTAAAAAAATTGAATGTCAATATTATGAAAATGGCATCGCTGACCGAAGAAGCCATTCAGAAAGCTACGCAGGCCCTTAAGGATCGGGATGCAAGCCTGGCAAAGGCCATCATCGAAGAAGATCGCAGGATCGATGAAATGGAGCTCTTGATCGAAGAAGAAGCGATCGACCTACTGGCACGCATGCAACCCATGGCCAGCGATTTACGATTTATCACGACAGGAATGAAGATCAACTCAGAACTTGAGCGTATCGCTGACCTGGCTGTCAACATTGCCCAGCGGGCACTTGAAATAGCCTCCATGCCTTTGCTGAAACCTTTGATCGACATCCCCAAGCTTTCCGCCCTAGCGAGCAGCATGGTTAGAAGCTCTATCGATGCTTTTGTGAACCATGACGAAGCTCTGGCCCGAAAAGTCATCCTGTCCGATTCTGAAGCTGATAGCCTAAAAGATCTTATTCAAAAAGAACTTATCAATGATTACATGATCAAAGACAGCAAAACGGTTGATCGCGCTGTTCCGCTATTACTAGTTGCGCGACATCTGGAGCGCATCTGCGATCATGCCACCAATATTGCCGAAGATATCATCTATATGGTCCAAGCAAAGATCGTTAAGCATCATCCGGAAAAACTTAAAGAAAACAATGTGATCTAAGCGGAGGGCTCATGCTCACGCATTCAACATCTCAAGATGAATGTCAGGGAAAGAAAATAGGGTTTGATAACGAAGAATATCTTCAGCAGCAGACCCGCGAGATCCTCGAGCGTGTTAAAAGATTTGATAATAAACTCTACCTTGAGTTTGGCGGAAAACTTCTCTTTGACTACCATGCCTCGAGGGTGTTGCCCGGTTTTGACCCCAACGTCAAGATCAAGCTCCTTAAGCGCCTAGAAAATGATGCGGATATCATCTTGTGTATTCACGCTGGGGACATCGAACGGCGCAAAGTACGCGCGGATTTTGGCATCACCTACGATGTTGATGCATTAAAACTGATCGACGACCTTAAGGATTGGGGAATTGATATCTGTGCGGTTGTCATTACACGTTTTAGTCAACAACCGGCGGCGACGATCTTTAAGAATAAGCTTGAACGGCTCGGCATTCGCGTCTATACGCACTCATTCACGAAAGGGTACCCAACAAATGTTGATCTCATCGCCAGCGAAGAAGGCTATGGCGCCAACGAATATATCCGGACGACCAAACGTCTTGTAATCGTAACAGGGCCAGGGCCTGGAAGCGGTAAGCTTGCCACATGCCTGTCCCAGCTCTATCATGAACACAAACATGGCATTAACGCAGGCTATGCTAAATTTGAAACGTTTCCTATTTGGAGCATTCCCTTAAAGCATCCTGTTAATGTTGCCTATGAATCTGCGACAGCTGATATCAAAGATTTTAATATGATCGACCCTTTTCACTTAGAAGCATACGGAAAAATGTCCATTAATTACAATCGGGATGTGGAAGTTTTTCCGGTCGTAAAACGTATCCTCGAAAGAATTACCGGGGAAGAAATTTACCGCTCACCAACCGATATGGGTGTGAATCGAGCAGGTTTCGGCATTGTCGATGATGCGGCCGTCCAAGAAGCCGCCCGGCAGGAAATCATTCGTCGATATTTTCGCTATAAATGTGAATACGCGCTCGGTCTTGTCGACAAGGAATCCGTTGAGCGCGCTGAATTGCTGATGAAAGAAATGAATATCAAGACCAGCGATCGCAAGGTCGTCGAAGCAGCGCGTACGGCAGCTGAAGAAGGGCAATCCCACGGAAAGGGCAACAAAGGGATTTTTTGCGGCGCCGCTATTGAACTTGCGGATGGCCGTATCGTGACAGGAAAAAATTCATCCCTTATGCATGCCGCTTCAAGCCTTATCCTAAACACGCTCAAAGAGCTTGCGGATGTTCCTGACAAGATCCCATTACTATCAAAAACATCGATCGATTCCATTTCAAATCTAAAAAAAGACATTTTAAAAATGAAAACTTTAAGCCTTGATCTGGATGAGGCCTTGATCAGCTTAAGCATTAGCGCCACAACAAGCCCTGTGTCCCAGCTTGCGCTAGAGAAGATCAGCGAGCTTCGTGGCTGCGAAGTGCATATGACGCATATTCCAACGCCAGGGGACGAAGCAGGGTTACGCCGTCTGGGCATTAACCTAACAACAGATCCTAATCTTTCATCAAGTAGCCTTTGTGATTTTTCCTAAGGAAAAAATGAACTCTGTTCGAAAAATAATAATTATTCTATTTCTATTTTGTGCCCTCTGTAGCTGTATGGCGAGATCGCAAGATCCGCAGGATACACTATTCCAAGTCTCCGTGATAAAAGCTCTGTCCGAGGGGGTCTTTGAAGGAAGCCTTAGTTGCTCTGAGCTTCTACAGCATGGTGATTTTGGCCTTGGAACATTCAACGATCTTGACGGAGAAATGGTTTTGCTGGATGGCCAACTATATCAGGCAAGATCTGACGGCGTCTTTCTGCAGCCTGACAGATCCCTTAAGATACCCTTTGCGGCGGCTACATTCTTTCGTGTGGATCAATCAATCCCACTAAAAATGCCGTCAGATTATACACAAATCAAGAGTATGCTGGATGGCCTACTTAAACGTAGGAATATCTTTTATGCGATCCGTATCGATGGAAAGTTTTCCCATGTCAAGATCCGCAGTGTTCCGCCACAGTTCAAACCATACCCTGATCTTGCTACAGCAATCAGAGAACAGCGCGTCTTTGAATTTTTAAATGTCTCTGGCACAATGGTCGGCTTTTGGTCCCCGAGCTATGCCGGAAATTTTAACGCCCCAGGCTACCATTTTCACTTTATCGACAAAGCGCATAAATTTGGCGGACATCTTTTAGATGTAAAACTTGTGCAGGGGACTGCCTCGCTGATGCTTATTACGCATCTTAATGTTGCCTTACCACAAACAACAGATTTTGATAGCGCCGACCTGCAGGAAGACCAACAAACACTTATTTCTGAAAAATAACGCACACTCCATCTTGTGAAAATCAAACAACTTCTTCAAAGCCTCATTACCGCACATACAAGTCCGCACGAAATCGCTCTTGGCATCGCCACGGGTGTTTTTATAGGATGCACCCCGTTGTATGGCCTACACACCATTTTGTTCATAGCCCTTGCTTTTCTGATCCGTCCCGCCAATAAACTTGCAATGTTCATCGGCACAAATATCTCTTTGCCTCCGACAGTACCACTGATTTCATGGCTGGGGTATAGCCTTGGACGCCTCATCTTGAACGACGACTATCCACCCATCAGCTGGTCCATGCTCAAAAATCTTTCTTTCAAGGACTTTTTGAATTTGTATTATCCTCTTTTAGTCGGAAGCCTTGTTGTTGGATTTATCGCAGGATGCCTGTTCTATCTCATCACCTATGCTCTTATTGTTTTTCATCGCTCGCGAAAGAAACGGAGACCATGCAACTGAAAAAGTTTTCTTCTTTCTTTTTATATCTTTTGATCGTGGGGTCAGCGATCATCGCAAGCGCGCAGGATCTCAAGAGCGTCCCGCTAGCAAAAGAAATTATTCGATACACGATCAACCCTTTAGGGAAGGCTTCTTATACCGATCATGGCCTTGTCACATATCGCGGACGGAAATTGCGGCTAACAACATTTGTCACGGACGCCATGGGTTTTCATGATACGGAAAACATTTATAGCGATCCTGCGACAAATCTTCCAGTGCGCGTGGAGCGCGATGTTGATGGGTGGTTCGGACACGAAAAACTCATCGAACACTATGATCAAAAACATGCGCGATTAGTTGTTGAAAAATTTGTTCAGGATCAAAGAGTCAAAAAATATGTTTTCCGCGCACGTGGGCCCATATACAATGCTATTACGCTACCGTTTTATTTACGGACCATGGCTGATCTAAAGATCGGCTGGTCGTTTACGGCTCGCGTTCCGGAAAAATTTACCGTTACACTCTCATCCGTTGAGCGCGTGCGTGTCCCAGCAGGAAAATTTGAGGCGTATCATTTTATTAGCACACCAGATAAATTCGAGATCTGGATCAGTGCCGATGAAAAACGTATCCCTCTAAAGATACGCGGTAAGAATCGCTTCGGATACACTCTTTACTTGACAGAATACAAAAATAATGAACAATAATAGCACAGTACCTGATCTTATTGTCATCCGATCTTTTCGCCCAGTGGACAGGGAGGATCTACGTCGCATCAGCTGTCAAACAGCATTTTTAGGTCTACCTTTAGCTCTATTTATCAATGATGAAACGATCGTTGCTGATGCCCTGACACGCTATTATACGGATTTCGAACCCGGATCTTGTTTTGTTGCAACCGTGAACCATAAGGTTGTTGGTTATATCATAGGCTCAACAAATATTAAGATCGCAAGCCGTATCTTTACGCAAAAGATTGTCAGTCCTATCCTTTGGCGCGCTTTTACCAAAGGAATTTTTCTCCAAAAAAATACGCTTAAATTCCTGTTCAGCGTGCTTATGAGCGTCCTAAAAGGAGAATTCCGTGACCCATCTTTTTTGTGTGATTATCCGGCGACACTGCATATCAATATTGACAAAAGCTTTCATCGACTTCACATCGGTTCACAGCTTATCGCAGAGTATATGGCGTATCTGGAGAAAAACGATATCCCAGGGGTACATTTTGGAACAATATCTCCCGGCGCGAAAGAATTCTTTACCAGAAGCGGTTTTACGCTGCTACACCAAGGCCGGCGATCATATTTACGCTATGTGACAAATGAAACCGCCAACTATTATATTTTTGGGAAAAAACTTACTTAACCATTAGCTTAAAATTTATGAAAATATTTCAAAAATTACGCCTAGGCATTCTTCTCGCCATTCTTTTTTCACTATTATTTATTTTTGCTGTTGATTACTTCAAGCATCCCTTGCGCCAAGCAACGATGCGCCGCCTTGTTGCACCTAATCGTGACCGTATTCTCGTCTTGGCACCCCACCCCGACGATGAAGTCTTAGGCTGTGCAGGCATCATTCAACGTGCCGTTAAAAATGGCATTCCTGTTAAGATCGCCTTCTTAACCTATGGGGACAACAACCAATGGTCTTTTCTTATCTACAGAAAACATCTTGTTCTTATGCCGAAGGCCGTGCGGCTCATGGGGGAGATGCGTCGTAACGAAGCGATCGAGGCTAGCAAAACTCTCGGATTACCCTCTGAAAACCTTATTTTCCTAGGCTATCCAGACTTTAAAACATTGAACATCTGGTATACGAACTGGGGCAAAAGCGCTCCGGCAAAAAGCATGCTCACGCACGTGCGAGCTGTTCCTTACCAGACAGCCTTTCGCCCCGGAGCCGAATATAAAGGCGAGGATATTCTTGAAGACTTAAAGTCGATCATCCGTGATTTTCGCCCAACAAAGATCTTTGTCTCGCATCCGGCAGATCATAATCCGGACCATCGATCGCTTTATCTTTTTACCCGCGTCGCTCTCTTAGATCTTGAAAGCGAAATACAGCCGTCGTTAAATCCGTACTTGATCCATTATAAACGCTGGCCCAAACCTGCCGGATACCATCCCGACAGCAAATTGTCTCCGCCGGAAACGCTCGCCAGCGATATCTCTTGGAAATCCAACACCCTCACAGCAGATGAGATCGCCCTCAAACATTTAGCGATCCAAAAACATCATTCACAGTTTATTTCAAGCCCTGGATATCTTCTGTCCTTTATCCGTTCGCCAGAACTTTTCGGTGATTTTCCTGACATTCTCGTCCGTAAGAACACATCCGATAGCGCATTAACGCAAAATCGCGCTGACGACCTGCAAACACCTCCAGAAGAGCTGGAGGATAACGAAATTGCATCGTTTGTCGGCATTGAAGAGCGCTTGGTCCATATTGACAACGATTGTCTGGTTATGTCGCTAGCGCTTTCCCGTCCACTCGGCAAGGCGGTTGGGCTATCTGTATTTGCCTTTGGATATCGCGCTGATACACCCTTTAAAGATATGCCCAAGATCCGCATCCGCTTTGCCACAATGTGGCATAAAGTTTTTGACCAAAGAAAACAAATAAAAGGTCAAGGTATTATCATCAAACGAAACGCAAAAAAGATCGTTGTGCGCATCCCGCTTGACATATTAGGAAAACCTGAGAAGATATTTACCAGTGCCAACACCTATCTCGGCGCTGTTCCGCTGGACTGGGTTTCATGGCGGATTCTTGATCTAACAGAAAACCGTTTAGACATAAAATAAAAGGAGGCCGTAATGCATCGTAAGATACTCTTAGGCTTACTAGGGATTTTTTGTGTCCTTTCAATCGTTTCCGAAGCGCGCGCAGAAGTCACGTTCAAAGGGGGACCGTACTTGCGCGTTCGCTATGAATACTGGAAAAACTGGAAAGACATGGATAATGATCAGCTTGATAACCGCAGTTTTTTCCGCATCAAGACATCTTTCTGGGGACAAGCAGACCTTGATGAAAAATATTCCTTATTTGCCAAGCTTACCAACGAAACAAAAGCCTATACGTACTATGCTCCAGCGAGTTCAAAACCAAGCGGAAAGACTGAAAAAGGTCTTCGTTACGATATCAATGAAGTTATTTTTGATAACTTATACCTCGACTTTAAAAAAGTCTTGGACGCCCCGGTAAATATACGCCTTGGGCGTCAGGATCTCTTTGGTTACGGCGAAAATTTCTTGATCGCCGATGGAACCCCTCAGGATGGATCCCGAACCTATTATTTTAACGCGATGAAAACATCATGGACGATCAACGAAGCGAATACCTTTGACCTGATCTATATTCGCGACCCTAAGGATGACACCTATTTACCTATCATCAATGAAGATAAATCACCTCAAAATCTGAATACCACCGATGAAGAAGGTTATGTCGGTTACTACAAGAATAAATCCATCAAAAATTTAACGCTTGATGGATATTATATGTACAAGCGTGAGGATGCCGATGGAGGCGTTGGGTATCAAGCTGAAAAAGGGATCATCAACACATTGGGATCTTTTGCGCGCTATGATTTTCCTACATGGGCTATCAAAGGGCAGGCAGCTTACCAATTTGGTGATTACGGTGCTTATAGCCGCGAAGCCTTGGGCGGGTATGGTTATATCGAGAAGAACTTTAAAGAAATGTCGTGGTCTCCCATGGCGAGAACCGGATTTATTTATCTTTCCGGTAATAAAACTGGAACAAATCGCAACGAAGGCTGGGATCCGCTCTTTTCTCGTTACCCATGGTTTTCTGAACTGTACAGCTTAAGCATGGCAGCGGAAACTGGGATCGTTGACTACTGGACAAACATGTCAGCGTATGCTGCGGAATTCTCGATCAAGCCAACAGCAAAAACCAAAGTTTCCTTAAATTACTACTTTTTACGAGCCAACGAACAGGTGACAGCAAATAGCATTTTTTCGGGAAGTGGAAAGACGCGAGGACATCTTCCTGAGGTCAAGGTTGAGTACGCGCTCACGAAAGCTATTTCGATGTATGTTTTAGCTGAATACCTTATTCCTGGCAATTTCTATAAAAGCGATGACGCGGGATTGTTTGTCCGGACCGAATTCCAGATCAAATTCTGATAAAACGATCACTGCCTGCTAAAGGAAAAAAGCGATGAACGCAAAATCTAAGCCCATCCGAGGGGTGCCGCTTAACCTCAGAAAACTTCTTTCTTACCAGAAAAAAGCGGTCATTAGCAGGGAGATCGTTAAGAACCCTAGCGGCACAATAACATTATTTGCTTTTGATCAAGGGGAAGGGTTAAGCGAGCACACAGCACCTTTTGATGCGATAGTTCTCGTCTTAGAGGGTGCTGTCAGGATTTTTATTAGCGGAACGCCCCACATCGTCAAAGAAAACCAAATGATCATTATGCCTGCCCATCAACCTCACAGCTTAAAAGCAATAAAACCATTTAAGATGTTGTTAACGCTCATCAAAGCATAACCCTCGCTTTTATCTTCAAACTTTTACCCATCCTTAAATAGCTGCACATAACCCATTCATCCTGAATTAGTTACACCTGCTTTTGAATTTTCATAAACGTCACTTTATGTACAATCCTAGTTCACGCATATCAGATATATTTAAGTCATAACTCAGGAAGAAAAACCATGAAAATATCAAAATCATTCTACAAGCTTATTACGACACTGGTTTGTGCAATACTCTCTCTTAACCTGATCCTGCCACCTAAATTTGCATACGCACAGACTCTTGGCTTTGTTCCAGCACCGCATTCTCTTGGGATCGTTAGCTCCAGCGCAAATTTTAGGCCCCTCATGCTTTGCGGGTTAAAAACCTATCCACAAGACCCCTTACGCTTTGATTTTATTATTGACTCTGGCGATGAGCGGCTAACTCAACAGCAGCTCAAGAGCGAAACAGAAAGACTGATCCGTTATTTTCTCGCTTGTTTAACCATTTCCGAGAAAGATCTATGGGTCAATCTATCTCCTTACGAGAGCGATCGCATTATCCCAGACAACCTCGGACAGACTGAAGCTGGCCAAGAACTTCTCGCGCAGGATTATCTTCTAAAGCGAATTGCTTCATCGTTGATCTATCCAGAGGAAGGGATAGGAAAAAAGTTCTGGGAAGTCGTTTATCAGAAATCCTACGAGCGCTACGGAACAACTCAAATACCGGTCAATACATTCAACAAGATCTGGATCGTTCCTCAAAAAGCTGTGATCTACCACAATGCCGATAGGGCCATTGTGACAGAAACCCGCCTAAAGGTTATGCTTGAAAAAGATTTCATCGCCTGGCAACACGCGGAAACAGGCACACCATCACGGACAAGCGACACTGATAGCTCCGATCGATCTTTAGACCATTTCTCGTCAGATATCGTCAAAGAGATCATCTTGCCAGAGATCGAAAGAGAAGTGAACGAAGGAAAGAATTTCGCACCCTTACGGCAGATCTTCCATTCGTTGGTCCTGGCGACTTGGTATAAAAAAACATTGGCAAACGCTCTGATAAACCAAGCTTATGCAGACCAGGGAAAAGTTGACGGTATCGACCTTGCGGACAAGAACGCGACAATGGATACCTATCAAAAGTATGTCGACACTTTTAAGCAGGGAATTTATAATTTTATCAAAGTGGAGCAAGACCCTTATACTCACCGCGCAGTTTCCCGAAAATACTTTTCTGGAGGTTTTTTTCTTAGCAACGCTGAAAGTTGGATCGACGCTCAAGCTGCGGACTCGCCGTCGTTCATCGACCAGCAAGCAGGGAAAATTTATCGCACGCCAGGAACTGTTGAGGTAAAACTTTTACCCACATTCGACAAAGGGGAGCGAACGTCGTCCGCCGTTGCCTCGAAACAAGGAATAAAAAGATTCCTCTTAATTGCCGCCTTTGGTGTCATGCTGGGAGTTGTCGCGCCGATCTCCAATCTGTTTGCTGGAACATCGGGAGATCGTTATGTTGGAGAAAAATATGGCAACCCTCTTTATCAAACTGAGGACGGACGCGCGTACAGCGTTGTTCCAAAATGGGGAAACCCTAGCAAAGCAACTGGAACAGTTTCTGGTATCGGCGCTGCGGCAATAGCCTATGCAGATGATATCGGTATGAATATATCCCAGGACGCGGTCCTGTATTGGGATGTGATCGACGGGATCGCGAAGATCAACAATATCTCCCCGGAAGAGAATTATCTGATCCACCCTGGCGATACTATTTGGATCTCAAAAGATATCCCGAAATCAACCTCAAAACTGCACCAATCCAGCTCAAAACATTCGTCACAAAAAATAGAACAGCGTGCGACCACCTCAAACACGCAAGATCCCGCCGCGCGCATTGATCAAAATAGCGGCGCCGCAACAGACTTAAGGAATAGTACCGCTGAGCTGTCTGATCCTACGGCCGCGGATAGCATTGTCAAAGAACACTACGATCTACAATCAACGCAGTCTCAGCTTGACAGCCTTCAGGATCAGATCTTGGCGCTGGAACAGAAAATGAAAGAACTCGTCCCGCAAAAACCCGATACGGCCTCAAAGATCATCGCCATTGGCAACCCGCCTCCTGATGATGACAGCCTCAGTGTAATGCTTGCCTCAGCCACTAAGAATATTCTTGCGTTGCAGCAACAGCTCGATGACCTAAGAAAGAAAAAACAAAAAATAACGGTCGATTTCGAACGGAAGGTAGAAGCTAAGCTAAGCATCAAGGATGGCGTCGGCACCGTCGTTAGCAAGGGAGGTGATGCAAAATTTACTTTTCGCCAGGGTAAAACAAAGTTTGAGGCGAATTTTAAATTCGAAGGCAATATGCAGCCAGGATTGGAAGGCCAGAATACCTATATCAAAAAACATTTTCTTTTGGAGCAGGATAGCATTTTTGGCCAGCCGCTCAAAGCGCGTGCCGGATGGAATTTTAATCACACCACTGATCCATATTTCTTCGGTTTTGACGTTTATCCACAAAAATTATTTTCGAAGAAAATCTTATTATCAGCAGGGCTTGATGCCTATTATCCGATGGTTTCTCTGGAAGATGAGATCAGCGGCATTGTTAATGAATCCCGGCAACGCGTTTATATGCCAAGGGTTAAACTTGATTGGAAGATCAATAGCAAGACAGTATTGTCATTTAAAGGGGAAGGGGCCTACTCCCAAGACCCATTCAGCAAAGAGTACTTTAGTAACGAAGAATACACATTAAGCCTTAAAAGAACAGGTAAAAAAGGCGACCATACCATCTCGCTCGTTCAGGGTTTTACAGAGCCTAAGGTGATCAGTAATCTGACATCGCTTTCAACAGACCCTGGCCCGTATCGGATCGGCTACGAACGTGGGCTTAAGGTGCTGGGAAGCAAAGGAGCGATCGGTGGTTACTGGGCGTTCGATAAAGATTTCAAGACTCAAGGCGCGAAGATCTGGATAAAATTCAACGGCCCTCTTGATTACGCAAAGTGGCGATCTGATGGGTCTGGTGCCTCGCAGACGGGGATCGTTTTCTCGTCAGAAACGGACTTTGCGTTAAACCCAAAATTTATTTTTGCTGAGCCTGACCCCATCACAACCTATGGCGATATGGTATTAGGGATGAATTTCAAGAATTTTCTGCATACGAACGGGGACCTCTATTTTGGATTCCGCAGCGATTTTGACATGGAAGGCCCTAGCTTAAAAACGTCGAACGGGCAGATTTCAAAACCACGGCTGAACCTTGAATATGATTTTGCGCCAGAAAATCCTGATATTTCATCTGTCCATCTTGGATTGCGCCAAGGGCATCCGATGATCGGCATGACACTCGATGCTGGCTCCAGCGAACGCTTTGCCTTCTCGCCTGAAACAAATATCTACTATCTCGGTCAGAAAAATGAAAATGGAAAATTTTTAGGCGAGATCGATCTTTTAAGTGGGCTCAGGCTTACTGACCAGGCGTCCTTATGGGCCAATCCTCGGATCCTCTGGCCCCTGGAAGGGGATATTAGCCTTGGCGGATCACTAACGCTTTTATTTAACAACTATGGCCTTGAATTCTTTAAAGATTTCACTGCCGACCCTGGGCTCATGCGTGAGATCGGTTATTTACCCTACGGATACGACTGGCGCATCGGGCCGATCGTGAACTTTCCCGCCTTTTCTGGAGGCATCTTCTATGGGCAAGAACAAGAAAAAGGATTCTTTGGTATCCGTGCAACCTTAAAGATCAACAAAAATCCGCAAGATAATCGGCGCGCCAAGGTCCAAAACGACCTTCTGCAAAAACCTTTTGAGAAAAAACAAACGACTTCCAGCGATAAATCTTCATCAACGCTATTGCTCGCAAAGGACAAATTATTCACTGGATCGATCGGAGGATCTAATCTTTCGCTATGGACATTCTTTAAAGAACGGTTAAAAAATATTGAATTTACGCGACACCCCAGCGATAGCGATCAGCAAAGACCTCGCCATATTCTTTTTATTAACGCTTTCGGTTCGCCGGAAGACATCGTAGAGCAGGTGACGGATGCGCTCATAGGGGTTTCTGAGCAGCAATCGGTTTACCTGACGATCGAGTTGCATACGGAAAAGACCATCAATCATATCGCGGTATTCCTTGATGCAAGATCCCTGTCAGGCGCGCTCAATGAACAGCTGCCGCTACAAGAAATATTGACCGGCGTTGGCCGCGATCTTTTAAATTATGTTTTCTATATCCATGTGGAAGAGATCCTAGGCATCGGCGATGTTTATCTAAAAACATTTCTGATGACCCAGAATCTTGAACCTTACAGTGAAGATGCGAAGCTAAAAAATGCGATCATCAGAAATCTTGCCTCGATCATCCACGACCGATACGCTCAAAAAAGGATCTTTGCGACCTTCCCGGAGAACGATTCTTGGTTTTCAGGCCAGTTTAAATCGTATTTTCCGCAGGCAAGGATACATTCATTTTCAAAATTTAACAACACGGTCACTCTACAAGCGTTCGTTGACCCGACTAAAGATACCCTGGGATCTTTGAACGCCAACTCCGCCGCGATCACCTCAAGCGTTAATGGAGGGATCTCGCTTCAAGGGCAATATCTTCAGACGTTCGACGAGACTCTCGTGCCACAGGAACAGGAAATATCTGCGGGCCTACCTCTGGACCTACATTCGATTCAAGGGTTTATTCCTGTCATCATCCACATTGTTCCCTTCACAGGTTTTTACACCTTCTTCCAGCCGCCACTACAGCAAGGCCTTGCTCAGCTTGCGGCATACACCGTGCCTCAATAGAACAAATTCACAAAAAATTAACAGACCATCCATCAAGTCTTCATGGATGCCAGGTATCCTTGAGATAGAAGATCTAACAAGTGAAGGGACCCTATGCGCATGATTCCTGCTGAACAGTCGCAAGACACACAAGGCCTTCTTCGCACGATAAAAATGCCACAATGGCATCATCGGCGGATATCCTGCTTGTGCGACCTTCGCCTATCAAAAATATTCAAAACTCTTTGCTGGCTTGTCGTATTCTTTTTTTGTCAGGGAATGCTCCTGCCAGATATCTTGCGGTTAAAAAACGTCTACGCCCAACCTCTATCGGCGGCTCCATCCGCTTCGGTCCTTCCACCATCCCCGCTATTTTCCATGCCCGTGATCAAAGGGATCCAGGTCGACCCTCAACAACCCTTTGAGATCAGTTTTATGGTCGCATCCGAAGATGTTGATGAGATCAGCCGCAATGAGGTGACGCGCTTGATACAGTATTTTCTAACGGCGTTAACGGTTCCCGAAGAAGATCTTTGGGTCAATCTATCGCCGTATGAAAAAGACCGCGTTATCCCTGAGCCATTAAGCGCTACGCAAGCCGGCAAAGACCTGCTCATACAGGACCATCTTTTAAAACAATTAACCGCATCATTAACCTACCCAGAAACGGAGCTTGGAAAACAATTTTGGCAAAAAGTGCGTGAAAAAGCCTACGCACGATACCAGAGGACGGATATCCCGCTGAACACGTTCAACAAGGTTTGGATCGTTCCTGAGCGTGCGGTTATCTACGAGGTCGGGAACATGGCGTTCATCGCGGAAAGCCGTCTGAAAGTTCTACTGGAAGAAGATTACTTGTCGCGAGCAAACAATCGTTATAACGCGACCTTTAAAACACATACATTGGAAACGGACGATGTTGCTGATATTAGTACGCTTTCCTCGCAGATCGCCAAAGAAATTCTCGTCCCAGAGCTTGAAAGAGAAGTTAATGACGGGCAATATTTCGCGCCGTTACGTCAGATCTTTCACTCTATGATCCTTGCTATTTGGTTCAAACAGCGCCTTCGCCGCCACGTGATCACGCAGCTCTATGCCAATAAAAACAAGATACATGGTATTGATATTTCTGATAAAGAAGTAAAAAAGAGAGTTTACGAGCAATACCTCAAAGGGTTTAAGGAGGGGGTTTACGATTATATTCGGGTTGAGCATGATACACACATGGGAAAATACGTCCCTCGACATTATGTTTCGGGAGGCTTTGATATCGGATCACCTCGGACATGGCTGAGGCCGATCTCGATCACCGCAGAAAGTATTGCGCAAAAGGTTTCCTATCTTTTCCCGGATAAAACGGCATTGACGAAGATCAAGCTAAACCCAATAACAAAGAATATTCAACAAGAACCTGTTGTTGTTATGAAAAGTGACCGGCAAAGGTCATCTTCGCCGCAAAAGTCAATGCCGACCCAACATCCTGTCATTCCGATAAAGACACATCCTAAGCGATTTTCTCCAGGGGCCTTCCTAAGGACAACTTTTCTAATCTTTTTACTGTCTGTTTTACCGCTAGCATCCCTGGCAAAACAAGAGATCCTTCAAAATGAGATCTCGCAACCCCCAAAAAATGAATTAGTCAGCAGGGGACAAGCAGCGACAATAAATGAGAATAAGATCTTACGGCTCCATCAGGTCATTAGCGCTGAAGACCAAGGATCTCTTGATTCCATCCGGAAGAACGTGACAATTGACGATGTTAAAGCCCTCAACGGTCAGATCAACCCTGTAACACAGCAAGCATATTCCATCGATCAAGAATTTTTTGAACATAATTCCAAGAAAATATTTGAAACGCCTATTCGTAAAGGGCAAGCTTTCACTTGGGCCACACAAGTCCTTGTTGTTGCCTATCAGCACAAGCATAACTTGCAAGAAGACGGACTTATCGGGCCCCAGGTCAGGGCACATTTAGAAACCGGTCAACATATACCGATCATTGGAGGAGGGGAACCTCCTGATGAAGTATTGAACAATGCGCCAAGCGTTGATCATCATCCAACGTTTGACGATAATAACGACTCTTTAGCACCCGCAGAGGACACCGTCGATTCCGCGGTCATCACTAGCGCTGATCCTAAAGACGCGATGAACACCCAAAAAGATCGCGTTTCGCCTTCCGCATCATTCAACTGGAAAAATATTGCCAAATCGTTAATTTTTATTCTAACGCTCAGCATTCATTTCTTTACACTTTATCGCAACAAAGAAAAGCGTCAGCTTGCGCGCAAAGAAGTCCTCCTGCGCGACCTCACACAGTACCTTAGAGGAAAAAAGACATCATTTGTGTCAAAAAATCATCGCAACCTTCTTCCTCTTTTTACCCATGCAACCGATATGTTCTCACGCCAGATCAATGGATATATCGAGATTGTTATCAAGGCTAGCGCGCGGCTACCAGATAACCATATTGCGCAAGAAGCCTTACGCCAAGCCATGATCCGTCTTATTGAGCAGCACGATATCGACCGTGCTACCGTATTCTCAGAAGGGAATTCCCAGGAATGGTTACTCAATTTTATGGATTGCGAGATCAGCGGCAGGGATATTATCCTAAAAATTAGCACGCAACAGCAGATCCCGGCAAAAGGAACATTGGCGACAAAAATATATTTTTCAACCCATGAAAAACCTGCCGAAGTACCACTCGTCAAGGATTCCGTCCAAGAGCTTGTCAGCTATTGGAAAAACTACCTTGCTGCCATGCGCCAGGCCGAAACGAACCTATCGCAGCAGGACGTCCTTCATTATCTTGAAAAAATAAAAGATCGAGTTTTCAATTTTTACCAGGTTAATCCGATACAATTATCGACCTACAACAGGGATCAGATAGCGGCACATGATCACATACGTGAATTAGCGATCGAGACCGCATTGTTCGTGGATGCGCACGAACCGTTTGAGCGAGATCCAAAGATCCAAGAATTCAAGAATTATTTTCTTGACCTAGCACGCGCCAGCAATCGTTTTCACTTGCTCATGGGAGTGCTTTCCGTTGTTTATCGATTTCGAACATTTTTCCTTCCACGTAACGATTCCGTCATTGATAGTCAATACGGAAATCTCAATCTTAACGCACAAATAGGGCCTTTTCGATTTGATAAATGGATCCGTCTTTTTTCAGGTGTAGATTACTTTTTGGCCAAGGTCATCCCGCTTGGTGATATCTATCTTGATCAATTTGCCTTCTATCAAGATAATATCAAGCGTTTTCATGGTACTTCAACCCAGGAATCGCTTGTCGAAAGATACACAAAAGACTTTTATGACCATATTTTCTTGCGAGAAAATCCACGACAGCACAGCTTGATCGGACGAGATAATTTCCGACGATACCAATCGATGCTCGGCTTTCTTGCAACGATCATCGCGATCCTAGCGCCTCTGGCAACATTAACTCCCTTGACGATCGTTTTGAGCATTGCCGCTGTTGCACGGCTCGGGGTTTTTCATATTTGGCTGCCGTGGCATATCAATCGCTTGATCAAAAAGAAATTCAATCATTACGAGAATAAGATCGATTCTATTGACTACCTATCAAACGTTGAAACGAAAAGTCAGGGACAAAAATATCTCCATTTCCTTAAGAATGATGAACAACTAAAAAGCACAAAACAGCAACTACTGGACTATATCAATAAAAACGTACTGCTACATGTTACGCCATCTTATTTGTTCCGCAAAGCTGTTCGTTTCTTTGACGCGTATGCGGTGATGAAACCAGGGGAAGTCCGGCTTTCGTTCAAACTTGACGGATTTCTTCGCAAGAACAGCCGAGAGGGGAAAGCCGCGCAAGATTTCTTTATTCAGCAAATTACCCGTAATGACATCCGCCTTGAGCTTATCCGCCATGACAATACGATCGAAAGAGTGCACCACGACGACATGCAATTCGACGCGATCTCCTCAAGATTCTTCATCAATATTAAGAGGAGAGCTGATCTCCCCGTATTTTATAAGAAAATAAACCTTGTTTATGAAAAAGGTCAAAGCACCGCAACCATTGACATTGATCAAAATATTTTTGAGATCCTTCAATCCTTTTGGCGCCATCTACTTCAGCGGCAGCCGCGCACAGAAGGATTTGCGAACGATGAGGAATACGGATTTCTTTTGGAATTGATCGCAGGATTTCGCAGCCGCTCTCTTGATTTCAACGATTTTCGCACTTCTGCAAAGCAATGGCTTTTGATCAAAAAACTTGCATTTGAAACCTGGAAACGAGCCAAAGACGGAAACCTGCCATTACCAGCTTATGCGGACAAAGAGTATTTCCTCGAATTAAGCTTGTGCGCGAATGAGGCGCGAAACATCATGGGAGAATTTGCCACAGCAGACACATTTAAGGGATTCTTTTATCCTGATGATCATGCGTTAGGACATAAATATCAGATCTCTGTAGGCAAATTCCTTAGAGGAATTTTCGCTTCTTGGTCTTTTTATGCCAGATCTAAAGAAAACGCCCTAAAATCAATACGGATCTTCAAAAACTATCAAAAAAGTCTTGAACAAATGGAGGAAAAGACTTTGCAACGTATCACAACTCTCAGCTCCAAGGAACGGCTCAAGCGTATGCGCTGCCTCAACGGAAAAAATGGCTTTGTCAATGAGGTGCAGCGCCAATGCATCGCTTTCGAATTTCCGCGGTCGCGATCGCTTGCTACCGGAGAACTTTTTGGGCGCTTGGAGCGCTCTTGGATGATGCTGGCGAATATTATGCTCGCCTTAGCGGTATTATTTCTCCCCGCATTCCCGTTCATCCATGATTTTCCGATCCAGCGCGTCTTCATTGTTTTTCTTGCGATGAATTATTGGGTTCTTCCACTCCAAGCACACACGCAGATCGGAAGAGAATATCTGCAGTTTAAAAAAGAGGTGGCCTTTGAACAAAATCAGCATCCGTCCCTCTCCACATCCTTTTTTGGGCACCATATCACAAAAATGATCTGGAGCCTAAAAGGGTATCTTTTCTATGCAACTTTTTTTCTGGGATTGCTTTATGATGCTGTTTTTATTTTCGCTTCTTTTCTTTACATGCAGTTCGAATCTCTCGTTTCACAGCCCAAGAATGGAACGAATGGATCTTCGCTTGATCATGCCAAAACAGATGATCACGCACAACCGTCACAAAATAAAACATCTTCACCGGCGCTGATCGTAGCAGGTCCGACGAATAAGAATATCCCTGGCGCACAAGAAGCACCCGGCGGTATCGATTTGAAGATATCTCCATCTCAATTAATGATCGTGCCAGGGCCGGAACAGATCCCGACCCAAGAGCCACGCCTGATCATTCCAAATTTTCAAGGATTTGATTTTCAATTCTTGCAATTTCAGCCGTTCATCAATCCTGCCGCATATCTGCAGGATGCTTGTCGGCCGCAGCTAAGCTTTAAGGCGCCCTAAGGGAAGAAAGGTACCTGATGAAATTATTGGTTCAAAAAATGGACATTTTAACGCTGGCGAAAATATCTGCATTGTTTTATGCCTGCCTGGGAGTTTTGGCAGGCGTCATATTCCTTATCATGTCATTCTTTGATGGACAGCTTATGGAAGGCGGGTCAGGGTCCGCGGTTGCGATCATCGGATTTCTTATTTTTTTCCCGATCCTTTACGCGATCATCGGATTCATCACAGGGGCGGCTTTGACACACCTTTTTAATAAAGCGGTCAAGATCCTCGGCGGCTTAGCCATTGAGGTTGATCCATATGACGAAAAAAAAGATACAAAAAAAGGAGGAACACATGCACGGATCATGGCTTAAAACTTATCTCGCTGAGAATGACACCGATCTTGTCGAAAAGATACGACGTGGACAAGTGTTGGCGCGCCATCACATGATCGCACGCGGATGGCGTCTGGCCGCTACCATTGCGGATCGGTACGCAGAACAGGGTATCGACAGAGAGCTCTTGATCAGCGAAGGAATGCGGCAATTCTTTTTTTGCCTTGAAAAATTTGACGCGAACCAAGCTTCAAATTTTTCCCGCTACGCGGCCTGGTGGATGAAATACGGCATGGCACAGCTCGTGAATCGTCGGATGGCTTGCTGCTATAATTAATCGTACGAAATGCGGATTGTCAAATAAAGAAAAATATGTTAGCGTAATAATCACCTATGAAGAAAACTTTGTTACGACCATATCCTTTACATTTTATTCTCATGCTCTTGCTGATGCTAAACGCATTGCCGGTATACGCGCTGCCTTCATCGGAAGATCTTTCTCTTGAGGACAGCCTTGCCCCATCCCTAAATAATTTTGGCGTGTCTGCACAACACCCTGTCGTTTCTGATGAGATCCCGGCTCATTCTGATAAGGCCATGGATAACGCCTTGAGCGTATGCACGGATGCTAAGCTTGGCGTCCGGTTTTCTTGTGATCCGGACTGGAAGATCGAAACAGATGAGAACGTTTTGATGATCATCATCAGCGACCAACCAAACGTGACAATGACGATCACGCGAACAAGCCCTGGCCCAGAATCCCTGGAAAGCCTTACAATGTCCGCCATAAAAGAAATAGGTAATTACGCGGATGGTTTTACGGTCTACCGCACGACACTTAACGGGAAGCCGGTCGTCGAAATCCGAGGAGCTTCAGCAAAAATAAACGACCTTCACCTGCATGATTATTATTTTCTGGAAAATGGTGCTCTTTATGGAATATTGTTCTCGATAACACCTTTTGACGCTGTGCAAGAATATGACACCTTAATAAAAAAGATGATCACAATGTTCGAGTTTATCCCTGTTGATCATCCACAAAAACAATAGAATAATTTTTCCTATGGCTAAAGAAAAAATATTGATCGTTGAAGATGACAAAAATATCTCTAAGCTAGTCCGCTATAACCTGGAAAAAGCGGATTTTGAATGTCAAACATGTATTTGCGGCGAAGAGGCCTTTGAGGTCTTAGACGTAAAACCCGTGGACTTGATCATTCTGGACATTATGCTTCCGAAGATGGATGGCCTTTCCGTTTGCCGTGAGATCCGCAACAATGAACGCCTTAAACATATTCCGATCGTGATGTTAACCGCCAAAGGCGAAGAGATCGATCGCGTGGTCGGCCTAGAGCTCGGCGCAGATGATTACATGGTCAAGCCTTTTAGCCCCCGGGAACTTGTTTTACGTGTGAAGGCGATCTTGCGGCGCAAGCGAACGACCGAAGTTAAAAAAGATATCCTCTCGGTCGGGGATATCCATATTGATATTCCCAGGCACAAGGTCACCGTCAAAGAGAAAGAGATCGAATTGACTGCCATGGAATTCAAGCTGTTGACAACGCTCATTGAGCGCCGTGGACGCGTGCAAACCCGTGACACGCTATTATCCGATGTCTGGGGGATGAGCGCAGAGATCTACACGCGCACGATCGATACACATGTCAAACGACTTCGCCAAAAACTTGGCAAAGCTGGAAAATGCATCGAAACGATCGTTGGCGTGGGATATAAAATACGCGAAGATGGCGATGAAGATTAGGCTGCACTGGAAGCTAACGTTATTTTTTTGTTCAGCGGCTTTCGCAGGATTGCTCGCAGGATATTTCTTGCTCATAACCCCACTGAATACCTACCTTGAAAACAGCCTTCGAAAAAATCTGCAAGCCCAGCTCATTCTCGGGCAAAAATACCTTGAGTCCCAAGCAAAACAAGATCAGCAGAAAACAGATTTTGATGTCATCGCCGACGATCTTGGCCAGCAACTTCATGTCCGCGTGACGATCATTGCAAGCAATGGAACAGTTTTAGGGGATACGGATCTGAAACCCCAACAACTTACGGTCGCCGAAAATCACGGCACACGCCCCGAAGTCCTGCAAGCACAGCGGGAAGGGTTTGGCATAAGTAAACGTTATAGCTACACGATCAAGAAATATTTACTTTACGCGGCGGTTCCGTTTTCCAACAGGTCAACAACAGCATTTCTACGCTTTGCCATCCCTCTCAACGATATCGAATCCCTGCAAACAAAGTTTCAAAGAACGATCGCGGTGATCTTGTTGCTTGTTTTTATTTTAAGTCTTTTGCTGATGTACCTGATCTCCGCAGTCGTTTCGCGTCCTCTTTCCCAGATGGCAAGTATTGCAAAATCAATGGCTCAGGGTGATTTCTCTCTAAAACCTTCCGTGTACTCAACGGATGAGATAGGGGATCTGGCGATCGCCTTTACGCATATGTCCGATGAGATTAACAAAAGAATTGAAGAGATCCGCCAAGAAAGTACGAAGCTCGATGCTGTGCTTTCCAGTATGTTCGAAGGCATTATGGTTGTTGACCCTTACGGCGAGATCGTTTTAATGAACCCTTCTTTAAGGAAGATCTTTTTTGTTGATAACAATCCTTTAGGGCGACGGCCTATCGAAGCCATTCGCAATGTCACGGTCCAGAATGTTACAGATAAGATCTTGCAGGATCGACAGAATTTCATCAGCCAAGAGATCGCCATTACCCAGCCAAATGATAAGATCCTGCGCATTCATGGCACGCCGATCATGCGCGACAACAAGCTGCAGGGGGCTGTCCTGGTTTTCCACGACATCACAGAGTTGCGCCGGCTAGAAAAGATCCGGCAAGACTTCGTTGCAAATGTTTCTCATGAACTCCGCACGCCTATTTCCAGCATCAAAGGCTACGCGGAAACACTTTTAAGCGGCGCGATCGAAGACAAGGAAAACGCCAGAGATTTTATTAATATTATTTACCAAGACAGTAATCGCCTCGCAAGCCTTATCGCGGACCTTCTGGACCTCGCAAAGATCGAATCCGGAAAGTTACAAATGGACTTTTTATCTGTAGAATTAAAACCACTTGTTTTGCGTTGCATTGGAGTTCTCAGGAAATCAACGGAAGAAAAATCTTTACGCGTGGTATGCCTTATCCCTGAAGATCTCCCGAAGGTCCTTGCCGATGAAAAGCGGCTATCACAAGTGCTGTTAAATTTACTTGATAATGCGGTCAAGTATACGCCTCAGAACGGAACGATCACGATCCGGTCTTCGATCACCGACAAGTTCATCCAGGTCGATATCGTGGATACCGGCATGGGTATCCCGTCAGATGACATCCCTCGTATTTTCGAACGTTTTTACCGTGTCGACAAGGCTCGCTCTCGCGAACTAGGCGGCACGGGCCTCGGCCTCTCCATCGCCAAACATATTGTCCTATCCCATGGCGGCCAGATCTGGGTTCACTCGCAGCCAGACAAAGGCTCGACATTCAGCTTTACCATTCCGCAAGCGTAAGCTCTTTTTCTCTCCTTTTTACGATTTCACATAAAATTCACACACGCTCCACCTCCTTGTGACAGTCACTTTTTATACTTGAAGTAATTCCATTCATTGCGCAAAACGTAGGGTGACGAAGGGAGGTGAATATGCACCAGGAAATCCAGATATTTTCGACGATGGATCAAGACATTTTTTCTAGCCAACTACGTTCGCAAATCTATAAATTGAATTCAATCCTTGAAAACTTTGAAAATAGGCAGTTTGATCCTCAACACTCCGGAGCGCTCGTAAAAGAAATCGAAACGAACTTACGACGTATCCGTAAAACATGGCTGGACAATTAACGAAAGGGAGCTCCATGAAAAAATTAATCATCATCGCAGTGCTTGCATTGCTTAGCGTATGCGTCATGGCGCCGCAAGCAAAAGCAGGCGAAGTCGACTTGCTCGTTCAAAAGCTTGTCGAAAAAGGCATCTTGACCCCAGGTGAAGGACAAGTGCTCATCACAGAAACAAAAGAAGAGGTCAAAAAACAAATTGCGAGCGGAAAGTATGAAAATCTTCCGACTTGGCTTCAAACCATGAAGCTTAAAGGTGATTTTCGTTTACGCTATCAACATGACCGGCATACCAGTACGGACACTGAAAATCGAGCCCGTATCCGCGCTCGTTTAGGCGTTGAAGCTAAGGTCAACGACCAAATGAAGGTCGGCATCGGTATCGCCACGGGTAAAGTCAGCGATCCTCGCTCAACGAACGTTACCTTAGGCCAGACCGGAAGCAAGGATTCAGCCTACAACACAGAAACCCCAGGATCATTTAAAAATATTATCTTGGATTATGCCTACGGCGAATATGCTTTTAATAAGGATATAACGCTTATTGGCGGTAAATTTGCAAATCCTTTGTGGCGCGCGACAGATCTTCTTTGGGATAGCGATCTTAACCCAGAGGGCGTAGCGATCAAGTTTTCTCATAAAATGTCCTCATCCATGGATCTTTTCATGAACAATCTATTGTTCATCTTGGACGAAGACACAACCAAGGAGTCTAAGTACCCCATGATGGGCGCTATTCAGCCTGGGATGAATTTTAAGATCAGCGACTCTTTAAGCTTGAAAGGCGCTGTGACCGGTTATTTTTTCAGCGGTGTCGAAAAACGCGATACGTTCCGCAACTGGTCAACTAACTCAGTAAACGGCAGTAATTACAAATATAACTATAATTCTGTTAACCCTAGCATGGAACTTAGCATTAAGGAACCATTGTGGGGAGTTGTTCCTTCAGCGGCTATCTTTAGTGAAGGTGTTTTCAACGTTTCGAAAGATGTTGACAATGCTCGAGGTGGTTTTGCTGCTGGCGTAAAATTCGGTGCTGAAAAAGTCAGCAATAAGGGTGATTGGCAGGCAAAATTAATTTATGCCAAATTAAGCCGAGATGCCTGGATGGACGTTTTTCCAGATTCCGATCGCTATAGCGGTAAAACAAATATGAAAAGTTATGAAGCAGCTTTAGCTTACGGATTAGGAAAAAATACTTATCTCGAGTTAGATTATTATTACAGCCAAAGCTTAAGCAAAGTGGCTGAGTCAACAACGGGACCGGCAGGATACAGACCGGCTCACACACTTCAAATTGATTGGAACCTGAAGTTTTGATCATAAGAAAGGATAACTGAGATGAAAACTGTAAACAAAATTCTGCTGACTGGGCTTGCGGTCTTAGGACTTGCGATGCCGGCATTCGCAGAAAAGATCGTTGTTGAAGGTTCAACAACTGTTCTTCCGATCGCTCAGAAAGCTGCGGAAGTCTACATGCAAAAGAATCCAAGCGCGGATATTTCCGTTCGTGGCGGTGGGTCAAGTGTCGGTATTGCCTCCATTATTGATGGCAGCTGTGATATTGCCGATTCGTCACGCCCGATCAAAGATACCGAGCTCGAAAAAGCAGCCTCCAATGGCCGTGACATCAAAGCTCACGTTGTTGCGATGGACGGGATCGCTGTGGTTATCCATCCATCCAACGGTATCAACGCTTTGAGCAAATCCCAGGTAAAGGATATCTTTACAGGAAAGATCTCCAATTGGTCTCAGCTCGGCGGTAGCAACGAAAAGATCGTTGCCATTTCTCGCGACACCTCCAGCGGAACCTTTGAAGCGTTCATGGAGCTTGTTCTCGATAAACAGAAAGTACGTCCGGATGCGATCATGCAAGCATCGAATCAGGCAGTCGCAACAACCGTCGCAAGAACACCAAATGCGATCGGATATGTTGGCCTTGGCTTCCTCTCTGATGCTATTAAAGCCGTTAGCGTTGATGGCATCATGCCGTCTAAAGAAACGGTTTTAACCGGAAAATATAAGGTAGGGCGCCCGTTGTTCATGTACACCAATGGCGCACCGAAAGGTCTTGCCAAGGAATTCCTTGATTTTGTCAAGGGTCCTGAAGGGCAAGCCTTAGCGGATGAGTTAGGGTATGTTGGATTAAAATAGATCCAGCCACAAAAAAGAAGGAGCTCTGAGCAGAACTCAGAGCTCCTTCTTGATAGAATAAGACAAGCTTATGATGTCCTCATTTCAGATCAAAGAAAGAATGATCCAAGGCATTTTCGCTATATTGGCGTTTGCCTCATTTATTTTTTTAATTGGGATCGTCTTTGTCTTGTTCAAAGAAGGCCTTCCGATCTTTAAAAGCGTGAATGTCTTTGATTTTTTGTTTGGAAAATTTTGGTACCCAACCTATGACCCGCCGGAATTCGGCGTTTTACCCCTTATCGTCGGCTCTTTCGTTGTTTCCTTGGGCGCCATGGTCATCTGTGTTCCGCTAGGTGTTGGTAGCGCACTTTATATCAATGAGATCGCAAGCCACCAACAAAAAGCGATCCTCAAGCCTCTTATCGAGATCCTTGCCAGTGTCCCGTCCATTATTTATGGTTTTTTCGCTATGGCTATCTTGGCTCCATTTTTACAAAATACATTTCATATCCCTATCGGCCTTTGCGCGCTGAACGCTAGTATTGTCCTTGGGATCATGGCCACGCCAACTGTCTGCAGCATTGCTGAAGATGCATTAAGTTATGTTCCTCGGTCGTTTCGCGAAGCTTCTTTCGCGGTCGGTGCCACACGCTGGCAGACGCTTATCAAGGTCATCATTCCAGCAGCCGGATCAGGCATTTCAACTGCGATCATCTTAGGGATGAGCCGTGCGATCGGGGAAACAATGACCGTTCTCATGGCAGCAGGCGGCGCTGCGATCATTCCAACATCCGCCTTTGACCCTGTTCGCCCTATGACCGCGGCGATCGCGGCCGAGATGGGGGAAGCCCCCATGGGAGGGGATCATTACCACGCGCTTTTTGCCATCGCCTTAGCCCTTTTCATCGTGACATTTTTATTTAATATTTTAGCCGAGATCATCAGCCGACGCTTTCGCATTAAACTAGGACTATCCGGATGAACCAAAATACGATCCAAAAAATTGGTTTCAGCTTCTTGTTGATGTCCGTTATTATTACGGTCTCGTTCTTGGTGATCATTATTTTCTTTATTGGATCACGCGGCATGAGCGTTCTGTCTTGGGAATTTCTAACCTCTGGCCCGCGCGACGGCATGACAGCAGGGGGAGTCGCTCCGGCGATCGTTGGAACATTCTTGTTAACTTTCGGTGCGATCATTTTCGCGCTGCCGCTAGGTATTGCCTGCGCGATCTATCTGTGCGAATATTCTCCCAAGGGGATCGTTGTGAACATTATCCGCATGAGCATTAACAACCTGGCCGGTGTCCCGTCGGTTGTCTTTGGGCTTTTCGGCTTGGCTGTTTTTGTGAAATTCTTTAAATTTGGGGTTTCCATCCTGTCAGGAAGCTTAAGCCTTGGCATCTTGGTTTTGCCGCTGATCATTTCAGCAACCCAAGAAGCCTTGCTCGCGATCCCGCATTCACTGCGTGAAGCTTCCATGGCTTTAGGCGCGACAAAATGGCAAACTATTAAAAAGATCGTATTGCCGGCAGCGGTCCCGGGCATCTTAACGGGAACCATACTTAGTGTCGGCCGTGTCGCGGGAGAAACTGCGCCGATCTTGTTCACCGCAGCGGCGTTCTATTTAAAAGGCTACCCCAAGTCGATCTTTTCAGAGGTTATGGCCTTGCCGTATCACATCTACGCGTTAATGACAGAAGGCGTTTACCCTGAAAAACAAACAGCTATTGCTTACGGCTGCAGCTTCATTTTATTAATCTTGGTCTTGCTGGTTTCCGGATTGGCCATTTTTATCCGTCAACGACAGAGGAGTTATTATCATGGATAATTTACCTGTTAAAATGCGTGCCCAGGGCGTTGATTTCTTTTACGGGCAACACCATGCCTTAAAGAATATCAATCTCGATATTGTCAAGAACCGTGTTACAGCGATCATCGGGCCATCGGGTTGCGGAAAATCAACCTTCATACGCCTTTTGAACCGCATGAACGAGATGGTTCCCAACACAACGCTCACGGGAAAGATCTATTTAGATTGCCTGGACATCTTAAGTTCAAGCATCGATCCCGCCGAGGTAAGGCGGCGGGTTGGCATGGTCTTTCAAAAACCGAATCCGTTCCCGAAGAATATCTTTGAGAATATCAGCTATGGATTAGAGGTCAATGGGATCAAGAACAAGCAACTCATCGAAGAGCGAGTTATCGAATCCTTAAAAAGATCAGCGATTTGGGATGAAGTGAAAGACCGGCTTCACGATAGCGCTCTAAGGCTTTCCGGCGGGCAACAACAGCGCTTGTGTATCGCGCGATGCCTTGCGATCCAGCCGGAAGTGCTTTTGTTCGATGAACCGTGCGCAAGCCTTGACCCGATCTCCACGCGAAAGATCGAAGAGCTTATTCTCGAGCTCAAAAAAGATTATACGATCGCGATCGTGACGCACAATATGCAACAAGCGGCGCGCATCTCGGATTATACCGGCTTCTTTTTGTTAGGGGACTTAATCGAATTCGATAAAACAGAAAAAATATTCAAGGCGCCCAGCGACTCCCGCACAGAAGACTACATCACAGGACGGTTCGGATAAAATGAGGAATATTCTTTTTGTTTGCGTTGAAAACTCTTGCCGAAGCCAAATGGCTGAAGGATTTGCAAAAACGATAGCGAAAGGCTCATTACATATCTATAGCGCAGGCTCACGGCCATCCGGAACCGTGAATCCAATCGCTATAAGCGTTATGCAAGAAGTTGGTATCGATATTTCTGCCAATGATTCCAAAGGCTTTGATGATCTCCCTATGAAGAGATTTGACCGTGTCATTACGCTTGGCTGCGGCGATCAATGTCCTTTTGTTCCCGCAGACACGCACATTGGCTGGAAGATCCCAGACCCACAAGGGCGTGATCTTGCATTTTTCCGATCGGTAAGGGATTTGATCAAACAACACGTAGAACAATTAGTCCGCGAGATAAAATAGGAGAAAAATAATGCAACGACATTTTGATGAAGACCTGCGCAAACTCAAAGATGGTATCTTGGCCATGGCCGCTGCAGTTGACAGCGCGATCCTTGAATCGATCGAATCGCTCAAGACGCTTAACGCTGTAAAAGCGAAAGATGTGATCGCCAGCGACCAGGGCATTGATGAAATGGAAAACACCCTTCAAGAGCATTGCCTGAATCTACTCGCCTGTCAACAACCCATGGCGATCGATCTACGCTTCCTGACCATGGCCATGAGCATCACAACGGACCTTGAGCGCATGGCAGATCTCGCGGTCGACATCGCGCAACGCGTTTGTGAGCTTGCGGACAAACCTCTCTTAAAACCTTTGATCGACATTCCGCAGCTAACGATCATCGCTCAACAGATGATCAAAAGATCCATTGATGCGTTCCTGAACAATGACGCGGACCTCGCACGTAAAGTCATCTTGATGGACAACGAAGCTGACCGCTTACGCAACCTGATCCAAAAAGAGCTCATTTCCGATTATATGGCTAAAGATCCAGCGACCGCCTCGCGAGCCGTACCCTTACTACTTATCGCGCGCCACCTGGAACGTATTTGCGATCATGCGACAAATATCGCCGAAGACATCATTTACATGGTCGACGCGAAAGTCGTCAAACACCGCCCCGAAAATCTCTAATAAAAATTTCATTAAATCATTTGTAAATCATCGCATAAGTCCTATAATGCAAATAAAGCGCCTTTAGATAGGGCGCTTTAGACATTTTGAGTTAAGATATTTCTCATTCATCATTATCAAAAAGGGAGGATGTATGCGTAAGTTTTACCTAGCAGTTGTTTTGGCGGTCTTGGTCGTAGGGTGCAGTCAAAAAAGCGATGAAACAACCATGTTGCCCAGCGACATGACGGCAGCGAATAAAGAAGTCACTATTTCACTCGGCGATCAAACCCTTCCGCCGACAACTGAGATGACAACCACAGCGACAGCAACGGTACCAGCTGTTTCGGAAATAACACTTCCCGTGGACGCCTCCGCGCTAACCTTGGAGTCACCAACAAACCAGCAGATCCAGCAAGCGCTGCAGAATGCCGGACTGTATCAAGGCAGCATTGATGGTGTTATCGGCAAGAAAACAAAATCTGCGATCAAAGCCTTTCAAGAGCAAAACGGCCTCACGGCTGATGGCAAGGTTGGCAAGAAAACCTGGGCAAAGCTGGCACCATTTCTTAGCACACCGGCTGCCACAACGTTAACTGTTACGCCGTCGAATTAAGAATATTCGTGAATTTATGATCTTTCCTGAAAAGCGCTAGAGAAAATTTCTCTGGCGCTTTTTTTATGGACACCAAAAAATGCCTCAACCCATCAACTCTTCATTGATACATGACATCGCCATTATCGGCGCAGGCGCGGCGGGTTGCATGGCCGCTATCCGCGCGCGCGATCTTACCCCCAAGGTCATCCTCATCGAGAAAAACCCAACCATTGGGCGCAAGATCCTTGTGACCGGCAACCGCCGCTGTAATTTAACGAATATCGCTTCACGGGAAGATTTCCTCGAAAAATTTGATACCGCCAAACATTTTCTCAAGCCAGCATTCTTTACGTTCTCCAATCAGCACCTTCAAGATTTTTTTACGCAAAACGGCCTGGCATTAAAGACCGAAGGCCCAGGAAAAGTTTTTCCAGCGACCAATAGCTCAAGATCTGTTGTGACAACGCTCGAGAATATCCTGCGGCAGAAGAACGTCCTTTACCGGCTTGATGCCCACGTCCTCAGGGTCCAAAAAGAAGCGGGTCACTTTATTCTTCACCTAAAAGATTCTCCGCCAATCCACGCCCAAAGGATCATTATCGCCACCGGGGGCTGTTCGTACGCGCACACCGGATCGACCGGGGACGGTATTCGCTTCGCTCAAGAGCTAGGCCATCGAACAACTCCGCCGTTTGCTGCTCTTGCACCGCTAACGACAAAAGAATCCTGGGTCAAAGACCTTCAAGGCGTCTCCCTGGTAAATGTCCAGCTCGCGTTCTCGCGCGGAACAAAAAAAGTCACCTTTGGCCCTGGAGAAATGTTATTTACGCATTTTGGTGTTTCAGGGCCTCTCATTCTCGATGCAAGTCGGCCGATCATAAAACTTCTTCAAGAAAAACCCAGCGTGATACTTTTTCTTGACCTTATCCCTGAGATAAAAAAACAAGGCCTTGAAAAAGAGATCCGAGAGATATTTTCTCGGCCCGGGAAGGCCACAGTTGGCGAATTCTTACAGGCCTACACACCGAAAAACGCGGCAAAGATCTTCCTCAGGCGGATCTCGCTGACGCCGCAGAAATTATTAAATCAGGTCACAAAGGCTGAACGGCTTGCGATCATCGCAACGCTTAAAGAATTACCGCTTACAATAACAGGCTGTTTACCACTGGAAAGCGCCATGGTCACTGACGGAGGGATCGCGATTGAACAGATCCATTCAAAAACCCTTAGGTCAAAAATAATTCCCGGGCTTTATTTTGCCGGTGAAACGATCGAAGGCCGCGGCCCCAGCGGCGGGTACAACCTTCAGCAGGCATTTTCAACAGGATTTCTCGCAGGGGAATCCGCAGGAAAAAGTGCGCAAGAAGGCTAAAAGTCTTTTGCCAATCCTAAAAAATCCCGTATAATAAATACACTCACTTGAGGGCTTATGACGTCTAAGATCCATCATTTCATACAACCATACAAGATCACAAACGGCCAAAAATTCCGCCTAAAGGATTTTGACCCTGCCGATACCGCACAGCTGCGTTCCAAGGAGCAGGCCGCAGACCTTTTAGCGCAAGGGATCAAACGCTTGCGCGCCCTGCAAGAAAAACTTTATGCGCAAGACCAGTGGGCCTTACTGCTCATCTTTCAGGCCATGGACGCGGCTGGTAAAGACGGCGCCATTAAACATGTCATGTCAGGTGTCAATCCTCAAGGATGCCAGGTTTTTTCTTTTAAAGAACCCTCCCGCGAAGAGCTTGACCATGATTTCCTGTGGCGAACGACGTACCGCTTACCGGAACGCGGCCGTATTGGAATATTCAATCGTTCCTACTACGAAGAGGTTTTGACCGTCCGTGTTCATCCCGAATTGTTACAAAATCAGAAACTCCCACGATCGCTGATCACAAAAAAAATATTTAGCGAACGATTTGAAGACATTCGCCACTTCGAAAAGCATATTTTCCGCAGCGGCACGCTAACCCACAAATTTTTTCTTCATGTCTCACGCAGCGAACAACGCAAGCGGCTTCTTCGGCGCCTTGATGATCCCGATCGCAACTGGAAATTTTCTTCCGCTGACCTGCATGAACGAAAATTCTGGGATCAATATATGAACGCCTATGAAGACATGATCCGAAAGACAGCCACAAGCGACGCACCCTGGTACGTCATCCCGGCTGATAATAAATGGTTTTCCTGGCTTGTTATTGCCGCCGCGGTCATTGACGCGCTTGAAAACCTGAACCTGTCATTTCCGAAGGTTGACGCCCGGAAACTAAAAGAACTTCATAAAGCTCGAAAATCCTTAACATAAAGGACAGCTATGGAAAAGATCACGATCACCTATGACGGAGGACTGCGCTGTGTGGCGCGTAATAATTTTGGCGGGGAACTTACGACCGACGCGCCAAAGAAATACGGAGGCAAAGAAGAGGCGTTCTCGCCCACGGGAGCGCTTGTGGCAAGTTTAGGGGCCTGTATTCTCACCATTATGGATCTTGTTGCCCAAAAGCACGATATCTCCATCGCGGGAACGACCGTTGATGCCGCTGAAGAAATGGCAGCAAAGCCCCCTGCACGTATCGCGAAAATATTTCTTACCTTTCAAATGGCAAGAGGCATTCCTGCTGACAAGCGTTCTCTTTTGGAAAATGTCGTTCGCGCGTGCCCTGTACACAATAGCCTAAGCTCAGAGATCGTATATGAAACAAAGTTCGTTTATCCAGACTAACGAAGTGAGGCTTTATGAATAATTTTCTTCGCGTTATCAGCATGATCGCTCTTTTGCAATGGCCTTTGGTTCACGCCTTAGCCCAAGATTATTTTCTTCCCTTGGGAAATCAAAGCTTTGAAGGAAAGATCACAGATATTATTCACGACGAGCACATGGTCATCGTTCAATACAACGTGGATACTGACGGTGATTTCGTGCCCGACGACTATGAAGACGTGAATTGCTACGTTTCCAGCGTAACGCAGCTCACAAAGAACGGCCACGCCATTGGCATTGACGACCTTCGCGAAGGCGAACGTGTCCATATCGATATCACCGTTGACGAAGATGGCCACCGCGTGACAAGCGTCATCGCCGTTGTGCCTCAGGAAAACTAATATGATCGCCTTTCTGACATCGTTTATTATTATCTTTCTCGCGGAAATGGGGGACAAGACCCAGCTTTTGGCTATGGCGTTCGCGGCCAAATACAAAGCCCAGCAGGTCCTTATTGCCATCTTTTTCGCGACACTCCTCAATCATGCCTTAGCTGTCTTCACAGGCCATTTTTTAACCACGGTCCTTCCTTTGCCCTTCATCATGCTCATAGCCTCGTTGTCATTTATTGGTTTTGGCTTGTGGACATTGCACGCTGACACATTGAGCGGGGAAGAGAGCCGCCCTTCACGATTCGGGCCGTTCTTGACCGTTGGCATCGCGTTCTTCTTGGCTGAGATGGGAGACAAAACCCAATTGTCAACCCTGAGCCTTGCTGTCCAATATCAGAACATCGCCGGTGTTCTGACGGGAACAACGCTTGCCATGGTTGCGGCAGACGCATTGGGTATTGTTGTCGGTGTGATCTTGCATAAACACTTACCCGAAAGAACGATCAAATGGTTTTCAGCGATCATCTTTATCCTTTTTGGCCTGCATGGCACGTATAACGCGTTAACACAAATGACAAAGTAATACTAAAGAATGGAAGGATCTTTATGAATATTTTTGACGCGATCCTCTTAGGTATCGTCGAGGGGTTATCGGAATTTCTTCCCATATCATCAACAGGGCATTTGATGATAGCCTCACAGCTATTAAAGCTTAAAACAACAGAATTCCTGACAAGCTTTGAGATAGCCATTCAGCTAGGAGCTATCCTGGCCGTTGTTGTCCTGTATTACAAAAGCTTGGTCCTTAACACCGAAGCTCTCAAACGCGTTTGCGTTGCATTCATGCCAACCGCGGTTGTCGGCCTTGTTCTTTACAAGCTTATCAAGCACTACCTTTTAGGGGATATCCGCGTCGTTCTTTGGTCGTTATTTATAGGAGGTTTTTTTCTGATCGTGTTTGAAATGCTTCACAGAGAAAAACAAAGCGCGCAAGAAGGCATACAGGCCATCTCCTACAAACAAGCCTTTTTGATCGGTGTCGCTCAATCACTCGCCGTTGTTCCCGGAGTTTCCCGCGCGGCCGCAACGATCATCGGCGGCCTCATGTTGGGGCTAAAGCGAAAGACGATCGTTGAATTCTCTTTTCTCTTAGCTGTGCCAACCATGGCTGCCGCGACAGGCCTTGATCTGTTAAAAAATGCCCACAGCTTTACCGTAAATGAATTCGGGCTTATCGCGACCGGCTTTTTTGTCTCTTTTGGCGTCGCGATCATTGCCATAAAATCTTTTTTGTTGTTCATCACAAAGCACAACTTTATCGTTTTCGGAGCGTATCGCATCGTTATCGCGATATTATTCTGGGCATTCTGGATACAACCACTGACAAACTAACACGTTCTTCTATACATGATAACTGTCGTTTCCATTGAATTCGCGTTATTGATCGCCGCCGCTCTCACATTGCTGAGCGTCTTAGCGAGCAAGCTTTCTGACCGCCTTGCAGTTCCCGCGCTGCTTCTTTTTCTCCTGATCGGAATACTGGCAGGTTCCGAAGGGGTCGGCGGTATTTATTTCGATAATTATCAAGCCGCAAAATCTATTGGTATCGTGGCGCTTATTTTTATCATCTTCTTAGGCGGCATTGATACTTCCTGGAAGTCGATCAAACCTATCATCCTTCCCGGTATCGTCTTATCCACCTTTGGCGTCTTTTTTACAGCCTTGATCGTGGGATTTTTTGCGACCATGATCCTGAAATTTACCCTCATTGAAGGCTTATTACTGGGCGCGATCGTTTCTTCGACCGACGCCGCAGCTGTTTTTAGCGTGCTCCGTTCACGAAAGATCTCCCTTAAGCGAAATCTTAAACCTCTCTTGGAATTCGAATCCGGCAGCAATGATCCCATGGCCGTCTTTTTAACCATCGGCCTTTTGAATATCCTTGTAAAAACGAACATGGCACCGCTTGACATCGCGCTATCGTTCATTCTTGATATGGGCATCGGCGCTGTCATGGGATTTTTGATGGCCAAGGTCACGGTCGCGACGATCAACCGCGTCAAGCTTGAATATGAAGGCCTGTATCCCGTCCTGACGATCTCGCTGGTCCTTTTAACCTATGCGGTCACAACGCTCCTCAAAGGAAACGGCTTTTTAGCGGTCTACATCCTGGGGCTTTTCTTGAGTCGGGAAGACTTTGCGCACAAGCGCACCCTTATTCGCTTCCACGAGGGGATCGGCTGGTTGATGCAGATCATCATGTTCCTTACCTTAGGCCTTCTTGTTTTTCCCTCAGAGATCGTTCCGATCTTCAAAACAGGCCTTTTGATCGCGGGTATCTTGATTGTCTTAGCCCGCCCTTTAAGCATTTTTATTTGCTTGGCTCCATTCAAATTCTCGCTCGCGGAAAAACTCATGATATCCTGGGTTGGATTACGCGGGGCAGTGCCTGTCATTCTCGCGACGTTCCCGCTCCTTGCAGGGATCCCCCAAGCGCATACGATCTTCAATATTGTCTTCTTCGCGGTATTAACTTCTGTCTTGCTCCAAGGCACGTCGATCCCGCTCATCGCCAAACTGCTTAAGGTCCAAGCGCCCTTTGATGCCCGCAGGCGATTCCCCATTGAATTTGATCAAATGGAGGGTATCAACGCCTCGCTGGAGAATATCATTGTGCCTTATCATTCCGCGACCAATGGAAAAGCTATCTTTGAGCTGAAAGTGCCGCCGAAAGCTTTGATCGTTCTTGTCTCCAGAAAAGAAAAATTCATCATCCCCAGCGGATCAACCGCGATCGAAGGGGGAGATGTTTTGCTGGTTCTTGCCAGCGACCAAGATTTTAAGACGCTACAGTTGATATTTTCAAAACCAAAAGATGATAAAAAACCACACGCAATTGCCTGACGCCAAATGAAAAGATATCTTCTTACCATATCTATCTTACTGCTTACGCCGTTATTCTCTTTCGCGCAAGAGATCGACAAATCGCTTTTTCAGGGGTATGACGCGGCTCTGGTGATCTATGATCGAGCAGCCGGAGATATGATCAATGTCGATCCGAGACGCAGCGCTCAACGCTTTTCGCCCTGCTCGACCTTTAAGATCTATAATACTCTCATCGGGCTTGAGCTGGGGCTTATTACGGATGCGGATGCGCCATGGTATCAGTGGGACGGAATTATACGTGACATCGACGGCTGGAACAAAGACCTAACACTGCGCAAGGCATTTCAGGTATCGGCCGTACCCGCATACCAGATCTTAGCATGCGAGATCGGTGAAGCCCGGATGAAAGAATATATTAAAAAGATCGGTTATGGGTCACAGGATATTTCAGCCGGGATCGATATCTTTTGGCTTTCAAGGCCTCAAACCACATCCATCAAGATCAGCGCAGATGAACAGGTCGCTCTTTTAAATAAGCTTCTGGATGGCACGCTACCGTTCTCCAAAAAGAATATCGCGATACTGCGAGATATCATGCTGATAGAAAAAACCGACAAAGGAACGCTTTACGGCAAGACCGGTTCGGGCACAGGGCCTGATGGAAAATGGAACTTAGGCTGGTTTGTGGGCTTTCTTGAGCATAACACTACGACATACGTTTTCGCGTGCAATATCATTGCCGGCGAGAACCCGTCTGGAAAAACCGCGCGCGCTATCGTCGAAAATATTTTGAGGTCTCAAGGAACATTTTAATTAGAAAAACTACGGACAAAAACATGGCCCTTACTATTCATAAAAATACCTGTATCGGCGACGGAAGGTGCGTTGAAGCCTGTCCGATCCAGATCCTGAAAATGGATCCCGAAAAAAAGATCCCTGAATTCATCGACGGCGGAGAACAAGCATGTATCCACTGCGGCCATTGTTTCGCTGTTTGCCCTGTGGGCGCTATCACGCTTTCCTCCATGGACCCACAACAGGCGTTAGCGGTTGACCCTCTACGGCTCCCTGGCAAAGAAGAAGCTAAGCTTTTCTTGAAAGGGCGGCGGTCCATTCGCTGCTACAGCCATGAGCCCGTCAGTAAAAAGACCGTGGAAGAACTTTTGGATGTCGCTCGTTACGCGCCCTCGGGTATTAATCGCCAGCCGGTGAATTGGGCGGTCTTAGACGGCAAAGACAAGGTTCATGAGCTCAGCGGACGCGTGATCGCGTGGATGGAAGGCCTTTTGGCGGCAGATGTTGATTTCGCGCGATCGTATAATTTTCAACGATTGGTCAACGCGTGGAATACCGGACAGGACCTGATCTGCCGAAACGCCCCGTGCGTTGTAACAGCTTACGGGGTCAAAGACGATCCCTTAGTGCCGCCTTCGTGCCTGATCGCGGGAACATATCTTGAGCTTGCCGCTTTTGGTTTGGGCTTGGGCGCCTGCTGGGCAGGATATGTGAACATGGCGGTCAATGCTGACCCCGGGATCCGAAAATTTATAGGGCTATCGCCACGCGCGACAGCAGGGGCGGTGATGATGATCGGATATCCAAAATACCGTTACGCGCGAATTCCGTCGAGAAACCCTGCCAAGATCCTCTGGAGATAATATGCCGGCCCGTGAACAAAAATCCTATGCGCAAAGATCAAGGCTCGTACTTAAAAATTAAAAAACGATAGGTGCTCAATGAGTTTATCAAAAAATTTCAAAATAACGACGATCGCCGAAGAACACCGAAAGGCGGTCATTGACATTTTTAATTACTTCATCAAAAATGGATACGCTGCCTATCCGCAAGAACAGCTACCCTATGAATTCTTTGATATGATGCTCAAAATGACCCACGGATATCCCGCGGTCGTCGTTAAGGATTCTACCCGGCAGGGTCAAGTCGTCGGATTTGCCTTCATGCGGCCGTACCATTCCATGAAAACCTTCAAGCGAGCCGCCGAAGTAAGTTATTTCTTGTTGCCGGACGTTACCCGTCAGGGCATCGGCAAAGCGATCATAGAGCTTTTTACCCAAGAAGCAAAAAAGATCGAAGTCGATACTCTTCTGGCGGATATCTCTTCTTTGAACACGCAGAGCATTCAATTCCATGAAAAAATGGGATTTACACCCTGCGGTTGCTTTCGCCGCGTTGGAAAAAAGTTCAACAAGGACTTTGACGTTGTTTGGATGCAAAAATTGCTGTAATATAAAACACGATCGTTCACTTTCTTACCCAAGGAGATAAAACATATGGTCAAAACTACTCGTTTTCTTTTCTTAACGCTTGCTGTTGCTTTATGCCTCGGCGCGTGCGCGCCACGATCCACGACACAGCCGCTTGCCAACGCTATTTCCGCGGATAACGTGCCGATCGCCTACGCGGTTTACGGCCCAAACAGCGAACCAACCCTGGTTTTTGTGCACGGATGGTCCTGTGACAGCCGCTATTGGCAGAACCAAATTTCCTATTTTTCAGAAAAATTCCACGTGGTCACCATTGACCTGGCTGGCCACGGCAATTCGGGTTTTGGCAGATCAGTTTATACAACAGAAGCTTTCGGCCAGGATGTTGCCGCGGTCTTGCAAAAGCTTGATATCAAAAAAGCCATCCTCATCGGCCATTCCATGGGAGGCGAGATCACTCTTTTCGCGGCCAAGATCGCGCCTGAGCGGGTGATCGGGGTCGTTGGCGTCGATACGCTTGATGATATCGGGATGGTTTATCCGGATGAGGTCAAAGATCAAATCTATGCACCCATTGCCGCGGATTTTGTGCCGGAGGTACAAAAGTTTGTCCGCAGCATGTTCCCGGCAAATGCTGACAAGGCATTGATCGATACCGTTGCCTTGGATATGTCATCGGCTCCCAAAGAAGTCGCTTTAAGCGCGATGAAAGAATATTTTAAAATTTCGACCCCGGAGCTCGTCAAAGGACTATCGGTGCCACTAAAAAGTGTTAATGCGGATCTCTGGCCAACAAACGTCGAGGGCAACAAAAAATTAGTGCCGTCGTATGAAGCAGCGCTCATGAAAGGCCGCGGCCATTTTCTCATGCTTGAATCGCCTGATGAGTTCAATACGTTGCTTGAGAGGATGATCAAAAAAATTCTTTCTGAAAGAACAAAAAACAAGTGAAACAAAGAAAAATCTATCTTCGCACTTTCGGCTGACCGATGTCTACCCTATAGACACAGCATGGCAAGTATGGCGGAGGCTCTAGTAGGGGAATAATAATGTTTTGTAGCTTGCCGAGTATGACGCATCAAAGCAGTGCCGAATTTCGACGCACCCGGATTTTATTTGGTACCCAGTCGCGTTGTAAGAAAATCCTACCTAGATAGTTATAAGCAAATTCCTTCTCGCGTGAGATAAGTTTGTTTGACAAAGCGAAAACCTTTGTTATAATATATGTAATTTACATATAGATGTATAAAATTAGGAGCAAACAGGAGACAATATGTTTGAGGGTAGCCAGTTAGCCAAAAAATATAAACTTAAAGAATGCGAATGTCCCAGCGGGAAGATGACTCGTTTTGTCGAGCCCTGCCTTTTATTCTTTCTATCGCAACAGCCATCATACGGATATGAATTGATGGATAAACTTGATCAATTTGGCTTTCAGAAATCCAAACCGGATCCGGCGATGGTTTATCGAACGCTTCGTTCATTGGAAAATGAAAAGTGTGTTGTTTCAAAGTGGGACACGAAAGGTGCCGGGCCTGCCAAAAGAAATTATGAATTGACCCCAAAAGGGCTGGCTTTGCTTCATGCGTGGGCGAATGGGATTGATCTTCGCAAGCAGGCGTTGGAAAAGTTCCTCAATCTTTATAAAGGACGGTTTAAAGGAAAGAAATGATGAGAATTAATCGATTTATTTTAGTGATTTTATTTTTATTGGCTTGTACCGGCACGGTTTTAGCAAGCGGTAGTCTTTCAGAACAGAAGGTATACTCTTTAGATGACTGCATATCGCAGGCAGTGAAGATACATCCTAAGGTAAGCATTTATACCTACAAGACTGATCAGAAGAAAGAAAAATTACGCTCTGTTACTGCTGAGTACCTTCCTCAAGTTGATGCCGTGGCAAGTTACGACCGGTTGTCGTATGTCCCGCAGGCAAAACAACGGTATCTTGGGGGGTCTAATGACGACTATCAGGCGGATGTCGTGGTAACTCAGCCGCTTTTTACCGGCGGTAAAATTACTTCTCAAAAGCAATCAGCGCGTTACGGCGTTGATGCGGCTGAGCAGGGGTATCTTGCGGCGAAAGAGGATGTTATTTTCGGCGTAAAAGCCGCCTATTACAAATTAATTTTTGCCCGGGACATAATGAGGAGTAAGGAAGACCTTCTTAAATATGCCGAGTCATCTTACAACACAGCGGTTGATCTCAATAGAAGAACGAAAGTTCCCAGAGAAGAAACGCTTTTACGTTTAGAGGTGCAGGTAAATGAGGTAAGACAGGAGCTGATTACCGCGCAAGACGGCCTTAAGATCGCACGCAAAGCGCTTCTTAACGCTATGGGATTGGATTCAAACGGTACTATTGAGGTTCAAGATTTGAAAGATGATTATTCTATCCTGGATGAGATGTCTGTTGACGTGGCCAATAATTATGAGATTTTGAAATTATCCAAAGAAGTGAAAGAAGCCGACGAGCAAATCAAGATCGCCAAAAGCGGCTTCTATCCCCAATTAAATGCCCGTTACAGTTATGGCTACGAATGGGGGAATTGGTCACAAGAGGGCAATACAGACTGGATCGCCGGGGTCGCTGTTGATTTTAATATCTGGGATTGGGGGAAAACCAGAGCGGATGTCAAGCAGGCGAAAGCGTATAAAGGCGAATTGCAGTCATATGAGAACTTATTGAGCCAGCAGATAGGATTGGAGTTGGAATCCGCGCGCTTGAAATATGATTCAGCATATAAAAATTTTGAGATTGCTGATACGAGCTTTGAAAAAGCCAAGCGCAGTTTAGATTTATTTCAAAGTCGGTACCGGGATGCATTGGTAACTAGCGTTGAGCTTCTGGATGCGCAAAGGGCATTTTCGCTGGCTCAGGTGAGGTTGGCTTCATCAATGCTTGATATGCGGCTTGCCAAGGCGGAGATAGAAAAAATAGCAGGGAAGGGTTATGACATTAAGTGACATTTCCATAAAAAGACCGGTCGGCGTTTTGGTTCTTACGTTGATGGTCGTTGTTCTTGGTGTTTTCTTTTTGCGAGGGCTTGCGGTAGACCTTCTTCCGCGGATCACCTATCCCATGGTGCGTATCGTTATTGATTGGAAGGGTGCCAGCCCGGAAGAAATAGAGGAAAATATATTAAAGAAGGTTGAGGCAAGCGTTGCCACAACCGAGGATGCCATTCAGGTTATCTCTTCCGCTATAGAAGGCAACGCTTCTATTGAAGTTTATTTTGAATTTGGCAAGGATATGGATGTGGCGCTCGCCGACACTCGCGCGAAACTTGATTTAGTCAGAAATGAACTGCCGATAGACGCTGATGAGCCAAAGATTTACAAGGCTGATCCATCCCAGCTTCCCATTATTGAGATCGCTCTTTCTTCCGAGACAAAAGACGAACGCGCTTTGCGGGACTGGGCAGAGAACGACTTAAGCAATTATTTTCTAGGTATTCCGGGTTTAGGAGCTGTCGTCACTTCGGGCGGACGCGTACGGGAGATTCAGATTGTGTTTGATCAGGCGAAAGTGCAGAAGTATGAGCTTTCAACCGGCAAGATATTAAATCTTTTAAGGTTAGAAAACGTCGAGCTTCCCGCGGGAAGGATTTCAGACACAAAGAAAGAATACAGCGTGCGCCTTTTAGCGAAGTTTAAAGATGCTTCTGACGTCGGCAATGTGATTATCGCGAATCGCGAGGGGCGTTTTATTAAGGTCAAAGATGTCGCGCAGGTGGCTGATTCTTACGAGGAGCAGAGGATCATCACACGTTTTAACGGCAAACCCTGCGTTACAATGAGTTTCTTAAAACAGCCTAACGCCAATACCGTTGAGGTTGTTTCAAAGATAAACAAGCGCGCGAAAGAATTGATAAAAAAGAAGATCATCCCTGATGATGTCAGTTACGCGGTGGCGTCCAGCCAGTCCTATTACATAGAGAATTCCATTAAGAATGTCGGTTCATCGGCGGTTGTCGGCGGACTCCTCGCGATGTTAACCATATGGTTCTTTTTGCATAACATAAAAAGAACTCTTGTTATCGCCGTGGCCATTCCGGTAAGTATTTTGGGAACGTTCATTCTTATGGGGCTTTCGGATGTTACATTAAACATTTTCTCACTTGGCGGCCTTGTGCTGGCGGTGGGTATGCTTGTCGATAACTCCATTGTTATGCTTGAGAATATCACGCGCCATCAGAGCGACGCGGCGAATCCGCTGGAAGCGGCACATATCGGGAGCAAGGAAGTAACCAGCGCGCTTATTGCCTCGACGTTTACGAATCTCGCGGCTATTGTTCCGTTCTTTTTTATCAAGGGGATAGCTTCTTTGCTTTTTCGGGACATGGTTGTGACGGTAACCGTGGCGTTTATCATCTCGCTTTTTGTGAGCTTGACGGTTGTGCCGTGCCTTTCCGCGCATTTATTCAAGAATAAGAAAGAGGCCGATGATGACAACTTTGCCAAGAAAGTTATAGGTAAAGGCACCGCGGTGTATAAAAACCTGCTCAAAGGGGTGTTGAGGCATCGAAGTGTAGTGATAATGGGCGTTGTTGTTCTATTCATTACGAGTATCTTTGTGGCGCGGAGCCTAGGCAGGGAGTTCTTACCGCAGATCGATGACGGCAAGATAACGGTAAAAGTTAAACTGCCGGTAGGTTCGGCGTTAGAAAAGACGGATGCGGTTGTCAAAAAACTCGAAGGCATGATCAATACCTTGCCCGGTGTTAATAAGGTTTCATCCATGGTGGGCGGGTACTGGCAGAAAAGAAACGTTTATGAGAAGACGAACGAGTCTGATATCACGGTTGAGCTTGTCGAGAAATCAAAGCGCCCGATTTCTACCGCGGCTGTCATCAAGAAACTGCAACAACAATTGAAAGAAAATCCTTTTAAAGGCGCAAAGATTAAAGTAATGCGTACGCCTTTACGCGGGATTAAAACGACATCCACGTCTGACATCGATATCCGCATAAGAGGATATAACTTGGACAAGCTCTTTGAGATCTCCAAGGAGATACAGGATAAGGTAAAAGCCGTGGAAGGGTTAGGCAATCTCGATATCTCGGTCGATTTCTCGAGGCCGGAAATACATATTTTCTTGGACAGGGAGAAATTAAACGACTTTAACCTTACCGCCAGAGACCTGTCAGATGTGCTGAGGACATCGGTTGACGGTTTGGTGGGCACACAATTTACGGATAAAGAGCGTAATGTCGACTATGATATTCGGGTATTGGCCGATCCGCTTATTGTCAGTAATAAAGAAGCCGTTGAAAACTCTCTTATTTTTCCTCCCACCGGCGTTGAGGTTAAGCTTAAAGAGGTCGCAAAGGTTGAAATATCCGAAGGGCCTGTGCAAATCGACAGGGAAGATCAGGTGCGATTGATCGGTGTTACCGGAGATGCGGTTGGCAAGAATGTCGGTAAAATCACGGATGAAATAAGGAAGCGGTTGAGCACGCTTACTTTGCCTGCCGGATACTATTTGGAATACGGCGGAGAGGAAGAATCGGCAAAGGAATCAAACGCCCAGTTGATCATAGTCATCGCGCTGGCGGTTTTTCTTTTGTTCGTAGTTATGGCAGTTCAGTATGATTCAGTGATCGATCCGGTGATTATCATGGTTACATTGCCGCTGGCGTTAATCGGCGCGTTTCTTCTATTATTTATTACAAGGACTCCGTTTGGCGCAACAGTTTTTCTTGGGCTTATTTTGCTGGTGGGGATTGTCGTGAACAACGCTATTGTGCTGGTTGAATATATAAATAATCTGCGGAAAGAAAAGGGGCTCTCAGTCTATGAGGCCGTGATTGAAGGATCGTCACTCAGGGTGCGGCCGATTCTAATGACAAGTATTACGACGATTATAGGGTTATCCCCGCTTGTCTTTGGATGGGGAGAAGGGCTTGAGATGTTAAGGCCTCTGGCGATAACCGTTGTCGGCGGATTGTCGGTTTCCATGATGCTGACGCTTTTTGTGATCCCAAGTGTTTATACGATTTTTCATAAGGCAAGATTATGATATTACTCAAATTATTCCTTACATTCTTAAAAGTAGGACTTTTTACTATCGGTAGCGGTTATTCAATGCTGGTTTTAGCTCAGCGGTATGTCGTCGATACTTACCACTGGTTAACCCTGCAGGAATTTACCGACCTAGTTGCCATATCCGAGATCACGCCGGGCCCCATCATGATTAATTTGGCGACATTTGTTGGGACAAAGATCGCCGGGTTAAAAGGAGCGATCTTCGCGACTTTGGGCCTCATTATTATTCCATTCATCGCACTTTATATTATTGCTTTAAATTACGCACAATTTAAGGATTACCCTGTCATCCAAAATCTGCTCAAGGTTATCCGGCCGATGGCAATAGGGTTTATAACGGTGGCGATTCTTAAATTGTTCAAAACTTCGATTACGGATTGGCAGACAGCTCTTGTTGCGATCGTGGTGATTTTGCTGACAATGGTATTCAAAGTCAATCCTATTTGGACAGTTGTCGGAGGAATAATTTTGGGTTTTCTTGTTAAGTTATAAGTGACCGAAGAAGGGATTAAACAGAGGGGACACAAATGAAGATAGGAATAATTATTTCAACTAATGATGCGGAAACATGCTGGAACGCGATTCGCTATGCGAATTTCGTACTCGGGCAGAAGGATGAGGTCAAAATTTTCTTTATGGGCAAGGGCGTTGAGTATCAGAAGATTGGTACGGATAAATTCAACACCGTTGAGCAGGCGGAGAGTTTTGTCAAGTCAGGCGGTAAGATCTATGCCTGCGGTTCGTGCATAAAATTACGCAATCAGGGCGGATCCGAAATGTGCCCGATCAATACCATGAAGGACATGTACGACATCGTTAAAGAGAGCGATCGGGTTCTGACCTTCTGAAGGGAGCATTAATGGAATATATCATTGTTTGCATAGTTGCAGTGATAGCTTCGGGCCTGACGTTTTTCTCAGGTTTTGGGCTGGGAACTATCCTTATGCCGGTTTTAGCTCTTTTTTTCCCGGTACCGATCGCGATCGCGGCAACAGCAATTGTTCATTTCGCGAATAATCTGTTCAAAGTGGCTTTAGTCGGACGGTCGGCCAATCGGTCGGTGTTGATCCGTTTTGCTGTTCCTGCGGTTATTGCCGCAATGATCGGGGCGTGGTTGCTTTCCTATGCATCGTTTTTGCCAGCTATCGGTAAATATGAACTATGGGGCAAGGTTCATGAGATCACTGTTATAAAGCTGATCATCGGTGTGATCATTGTGGTGTTTTCTTGTCTTGAGCTTATCCCGAAGTTTGCGGACATAGCTATCGATAAAAAGTTTATGCCGTGGGGTGGCGCGTTATCCGGATTCTTTGGCGGGCTTTCAGGAAGTCAGGGGGCATTACGCTCGATGTTCCTGATCAAGGCCGGATTGAATAAAGAGTAGTTTATAGGAACGGGTGTGGTAGCGGCCGTGATGGTGGACATCGCAAGACTTCTGGTTTACGGCATAGGTCTTTTTACGGTTCAGTTCTCGATCGTTTCAGATATGAAATGGCTGATAGCGGCGGCCACGATCTCGGCATTTTTGGGCGCCTTCTTGGGCCGTGAATTATTGAAAAAAGTTACTTTGAGAGTTATCCAAGTGATCGTTGGGATTATGCTGGTTTTGTTGGGATTGGGATTAGGTATTGGATTGATTTGAAGAGGGAGCAAAATAGGCGATGCATAAAGCAATACAGCTAAAACCTATCGGCGTTATTCATACGCCGTATAAAGAGCCCAAGGGGATCCCCATTCAGGGGAAGTTCGAAAAAGGGGTTACCGGCACTATTCGTTTGTTTCCGGAGTATCGGGCGGGGCTTAAAGATATCAAAGGGTTTTCGCACCTTATTCTGCTCTACCATTTCAACCGCTCTAAAGAGGAGCGGGTGACGGGCAAACCCTTCCTTGAGGACGTAGAGCATGGGATCTTCGCTATAAGGAGCCCGCACAGGCCGAATCATATCGGGCTCTCCATCGTGAAGCTTAAAAGCGTAAAAGGTGCGACTATCACATTCACGGAAGTCGATATTTTGGACGGCACGCCGCTCTTGGACATCAAACCCTACGTGAAGCACTTCGACAGCCGGGATAAGGTCAAAAACGGTTGGATCGATAACCATTTCAAAAGCGGCAAGATTCCCAAACGAAAACCCCAGAACGTTTCTAGGTAAGTGATTAAGATTGAAAGGGTTTTGCTAGAAGTGTCTGTGACGGGGACACCTATGATCAGGTTCGCATCATGAAAGTATACTTACGAACCTAGCGGAGGCGGTGGGGCTGATCAAGGGAAAGGAATGGATGTTTCAAAATGAAGAGAATAGATAAACAAAAAGAACTTATTATTGATCAATTCACAAAGCAGGCGGTTCCATTTGCCCAGATACTATCCCGCTCAAATGAAGAAGCGACAAAACTTCTTATGAGGATGGCCCGGTTGAATAAAAACGATACAGTTTTAGATGTCGCCTGTGGCCCTGGGTTGCTCGCTTGTGCGCTGGCTCCGCATGTAATGAAAGTTACCGGAATAGATCTCGTTCCTGCGATGATTGAAAAAGCACAGAAGTCGCAACAAGAAAAGAAGCTGACGAATATTAATTGGAAGATTGGCGATATCCTGCCTCTTCCATTTGCTGATTCAGCCTTTTCTGCTGTTGTATGTCGGTATGCTTTTCACCACTTCCTTAGGCCGGAAGTGGTATTGAAAGAGATGATCAGGGTAGCAAAACCAAAGGGCAGGGTGGCAGTTATCGACGTTTTTACATCATCTGCCATTCAATCTGACGCCTATGATCAAGTTGAAAAATTGAAGGATCCGTCCCACGTCAGGACATTGCCTTTGACAGAGCTTCAGGCTATGGTCTCAAGATCCGGCTTGATCAACTCGAAGGCTGAATTTTATCGGATCGTAATGAAGCTTGAAGATAATCTCAAAGCATCTTTTCCGAAAGAGAGCGGTGATATTGATAAAATCCGGCAGGCAGTGACTGAGGATATCGGAAAAGACAGAATTGGCATGGGGGCTTGCCGCAAAGGGAAAGATGTGTATTTAAGCTATCCGATCGTCACGATTGTGGCAGAGAAGGCTTAACTATAAAAATGCAACCTTGAGAAATAATATGATAAAAAATATGGAGGCTTCGATTGACTTGCCAAGGGCAAATCAAGACGTGGGGGTACCCATGATCAGGTTCGCATCATGAAAATATTCTTGCGAACCTACGGTTGCCAAATGAACGAGTATGATTCCGAGCTCGTAAAGTCAATTCTGTTAAAAGAAGGTTACCGTTTTGTCGATAACGAAGAGAAGGCTGACATCATCCTGCTCAACACCTGCTCGGTGCGAGATAGCGCGACGCGCAAAGTCTTTGGCCAGATCTACGATCTTCGCCATGATCTTGGGCCAAAACCTCTTGTCGGTATTCTAGGCTGTATGGCAACAGACTTTAAAGAAAACCTTCTGGATAACCGCAAGCTTAACATCAATCTCGTCTGTGGGCCTGATAGCTATCAAAACCTTCCCGCGCTGATCGCGCAAGCGCAGAACAAAGATCGGCCGCTAGATATTACACTCGATAAGACGATCGACTATGGGGATGTTTGCCCCAAGCGCCAGCCGGGTGTTAATGCCTGGGTGGCGATCACACGCGGCTGTAATAATTTTTGCACCTTTTGTATCGTACCGTACGCGCGGGGGCGGGAACGAAGCCGCAGCGTTGCAAGCATTCTCAAGGAAATTAAAAAGCTCGTGAAGGACGGCTATCCGCAGGTCACACTCTTGGGACAAAACGTGAATTCTTACAAGGATGGGAAGACAGATTTTCCGTTGCTCCTTAAGAAAATAAGCGCGGTCAAAGGCTTGCGACGTATTCGCTTTACCGCGCCTCATCCTAAAGACCTGCCGGACCGTTTGATCAAAGTCATCGCGCAAACACCGAATGTCTGCAAGCATATCCATCTGCCTGTGCAATCTGGGAGCAGCCGCATCCTTAAGCTCATGAACCGTACGTATACAAAGTCGAAGTATCTGGCGCTCATCAAACGTATTCGCCAGCTTTGTCCGCAGGCAGCGATCACGACCGACATTATCGTAGGATTTCCAACAGAAACCGAGAAAGATTTTAACGAAACGGTGGCTGTTTTTAAAAAGGCGCGTTTTGACGCGGCGTTCATCTTTAAATATTCACCGCGTAACGGTACAGTTGCCGCGCGCAAATTCACAGACGATGTCAGCCCCGAAGAAAAAACAAAGCGCATTATTTACTTAAACGAACTTCAGCGCCAAATGGCATTGGAAGAGAACCAGAAGCTCATCAGTAGTATCCAGGAAGTCCTCATCGAAGAACGCTATGAAAACGGCTGGCGGGGCCGAAGCGACAACAACAAGATCGTCAGCATCCCTGACGGAAAATATCAGGTAGGGGAATTCGTTAAGGTCCGCATTACCCAGGCTTCGATCAATGGCCTCAGCGGTGAGGTGATCGCCCCATAAAGGCCTGAACGACGATTGACACTCGATAGGCGGTATGTTATGATTTGGCATTATTTCGGTAAATTCGCTCTGCCTTCGGCAGCGCTTAGCTAAGGAGTTTCCCATCAAAGATCTTGGCATTGTTGAAACAAAATATTTCACATTCGCGCAGCCACCGCACGAGTTAAAGCTCCAGAGCGGCCTAAGGCTGGGCCCTATCACGCTGGCCTATGAAACCTACGGGACGCTAAACAGCGATAGGTCCAACGCGATCCTTATTTGCCACGCGCTTTCCGGCGACGCGCATGCCGCGGGTTACCACAAAGACGATAAAAAACCCGGCTGGTGGGACGTTATGATCGGCCCGGGCAAGGCGTTTGACACCAACGAATATTTCATTATCTGCTCTAATATCATCGGCGGATGCAAGGGAAGCACAGGCCCGGCCTCTGTCAATCCAGCGACCGGTAAGCCTTACGGCCTAAGCTTTCCCGTTGTAACGATCAAAGATATTGTTTCCGCGCAAAAACACCTCATCGATCATTTGGGCATTAAAAAATTATTGTCCGTTGCCGGCGGATCCATCGGCGGGATGCAGGTCCTCAAATGGAGCATACTTTTTCCTGAAGCTGTCAGGTCAGCCATTGTCATCGCAACGAACACAGGGCATACTGCTCAGCAGATCGCGTTCCACGAAGTCGGACGACAGGCTATCATGTCAGACCCGAGCTGGAATAATGGGGATTACTACAGTAAAACAAATCCCTCTAACGGCATCGCTCTCGCACGCATGGTCGGGCATATTACCTACATGAGCGCTGAGTCCATGGATGATAAATTTGGCCGCAAGCTCATCGACAAAGAACGGGTCGGTTTTGATTTCTCGCAAGATTTTCAAGTTGAAGGTTACTTGAAATATCGAGGGGATAGCTTTGTCCAACGCTTTGATGCCAATTCTTATCTTTACATCACCAAAGCCGCGGATTATTTTAACTTGGCGGAGAAAAAAAGCCTGGTCGAAGTTTTCAAGGATACGGCGGAATATTTTTTGGTCCTCACGTTCACATCTGATTGGCTTTATCCCACACATCAGATCAAAGATATGATCAAAGCCCTCAAGGTCAATGACGTCGATGTCACCAGCTGTGAGATCAACAGCTCCTACGGGCATGATTCATTCTTGATCGAGTGCGAAGAACAGGCGAGCCTTGTGAAAAATTTCTTAAAAAAGGTCCGCGCGGAAAAACGAGGACGCTCATGATAGAACGTTTAGACTACAAAGTTATCACGGATCTTGTCGCTTCCGGCGCCCGTGTTTTGGACCTGGGGTGCGGGGATGGGGAGCTTTTGGCTCTTTTGCGTGACCGCAAACAAACACGCGGCATGGGCATTGAGCTTGATGAAAAAGCCATTTACGCGTGCGTGGAAAAAGGCCTCACGGTCGTCCATGGGGATATTGACCATGAATTAGCTGACTACGCTGACCAACGCTTTGACTACGTCATTCTTTATGAAAGCTTGCAGCAGGTCTTGCACCCCGAAAAGGTGATCCTTGAAGCGTTGCGTGTAGGACGCAAGGTTATCGTCGGTATTCCTAATTTCTGCCAGCTTTACGCCCGATATCAAATTTGTTTTCGCGGCAAAGTTCCGGTGACGAACGAATTGCCTTATCAATGGTATGACACGCCGAACTTGCGTTTTTTGAGCCTCAAAGATTTTCGCCTTTTTTGCCGCAAGCGCCATATTACGATCGCGCGGGAGATCGCGATCACAAAGAATGCGCACGTGACATTTTTTCCCAATGTTTTCGCCAATATCGGTATTTTTCTACTATCGAAGGAGCAGAGATAGATCAAAAATGGGATCTCTAAGCCCTAAATACGAAAATCTAAACAAGCTCAAGATCCAAATGACAAATCTTTAAACAGATGTTTGAGGTTTCTGTTTTGCGCTTTGACATTGTTTCGGATCTCGAATTTCGTGCTTAGCCATTACTTTAATCATTGTAGAGGAGTTTTTATGCCATACGTCAATGTCCGAGTTGTCGGAAAGCTCACGCGAGAACAAAAACAGCAGATCGCCAAAGAGATCTCAGAAACACTTCTCAAGGTTGCCAAAAAACCTAAGGACGCGACCTACATCGCCTTTGACGAGGTACAGGGCGAAAGCTGGGCTGTGGGCGATAAATTGCTGGGATAAGTCATGACGCGCCTTGATATTATTTCCGTCGGCATCCTGACGGTCTCTGACCGCGCGTTTTCCGGTCAATACCAAGATTCTTCCGGCCCGAAGATCATTCATCTTTTACGGCAACAATTCAAAAATCCATTAAAGATATCTTACCTCGTCGTTGCCGATGAGCGCTCACGTATCACAAACGCCCTACGCAAACTTGCGCGCCAAGAAAAATGTTCGCTCATTTTCACAACGGGCGGAACAGGGCCAGGAAAGCGTGATGTGACACCCGAAGCCACCGAAACCCTTTGTACCAAGATCCTCCCAGGTTTTGGCGAGGCCATGCGCCGTGCATCTTTTCCGCAAACCCCAACGGCCATTTTATCGCGTCAAACAGCAGGAATTTATAACAAAAGCCTTCTGGTCAATTTTCCCGGCAATCCAGAAGCGATCACGGTCTGCTTTGCTGCCGTCATGCCGGCTCTCTCTGATTGCCTGGAAGTCTTAGATGGCCCAGAAATAATTTATCGTGATCAAAAACTTAACACCCATCATCACAAGGAGAAGTAAATGACTGATATCAAGAACCCAGAACTAGAAAAGATCAACAGCATTATCGATCATGAGATCCGCCCTTTTTTGCAACGCGACGGGGGAGACCTGAAGATCCTGGAATTTAAAGACAATGTTTTGACCATTGATTATCAAGGTGCCTGCGGCTGTTGTCCTCACGCTAAAATGGGGACACTTATGATGATCCAGGAAGTCCTAAAAGAACGCTACAATCCTGATATCAAAGTTAGCGTTGCCTGATCGATGCCCCTTGCTTCCTTGAGCGAAAATACGGCCATCGTCTGCGATCAAAGCGGTAGGGCCTTGCGCGCGTTACGCGTTTCCGTGACGGACCAATGCAATTTTCGCTGCCCTTATTGTATGCCCTGTGAGGAAGTCGCAGGATCGCTCTCACGCGACGGATCCGGCCACTATTTATCCACTGCTGAGATCGTCCGCGTCGTGCAAGCGGCTGTCACGCTTGGCGTCACGAAAGTTCGGTTAACCGGCGGTGAGCCTCTTTTGCGTAAGGATATCTGTGAGCTGACCCGCGCTCTCAGCGAAATAGAAGAGATCAAGGACCTGGCCTTAACAACCAACGGCTTTTTCTTAGGCCCATTCGCTCAACGACTCAGATCCGCAGGCCTGCATCGCATCACGATCAGCCTTAACAGCCTCGATCATGAGATCTTTCGGCGCATGAACGGCTATCGCGCAAAACTTCATGAAATACTGAACGGCATTAAGACGGCACAAGAGGCAGGCTTTGCATCAATAAAGATCAACACCGTTATCCAAAAAGGCGTCAACGACTCAACGATCCTTGATCTCGTCGAACATTTCAGGGGAACAAAACACATTCTTCGTTTTATTGAGTACATGGACACAGGGAATTCCAACGGCTGGTCGCTCGATCAGGTCATGTACGCCCAGGAGATCTTGGCACTTATTCATGGACGATATCCGCTTGCGCCTTTGCCGCAATACCATCCTGGAGAAACAGCCATGCGTTACGCCTTTCAAGACGGAAAAGGCGAGATCGGGCTCATCGCCGCGGTAAGCGATCCATTTTGTGATGCCTGTGACCGCTTGCGCCTTTCATCCGACGGGAAACTTTACGCATGCCTCTTTTCATCGCAAGGGTCTAATATCAAGGACGTGATCCGTGGCGGGAACGAAAAAGATATTGCGGAAAGGCTTAAGGATGTTTGGATAAAGCGCAACAACTGTTATTCTCAGGAACGAAAATTTCTCGTCGCAAAGAATTACTCACGCCCCAAGGCGGAAATGTACATGATCGGCGGATAACTAAAACTCTCCCCAAAAACGCACTTCAGGCGTTAGAACGATCCCAAACTTTTTTTCAACAGCATCTTGCATTTGACGCGACAAAAGATAAACATCGCGCGCGGTGCAGCTTTCCGTTCTTTTGATAATAATATTGGCGTGCTTTTCAAAAACGCCAGCACCGCCGACGGACATCTGTTTAGCGCCTGCCTGATCCAGTAAAAGCCCGGCTGCTTGGCGTCTTTGGCCAGCGACAAGGGAGTCGATATTCTTAAAAAAACTTCCCGCGCAAGGAACTGTACGATAATCGGGATGTTTTTCTTTGCGCTGGGCCAAAAGATCTGAGCGTTCTTTCATCGTGGCCTCTGGGGAATTCTTTTTTAAGAGAAATCGCGCCGTGAGAATGATCTCACCTGAAGCCTGAAATCGTGATCGACGATAGCCAAAATCGCATTCCTGCGCGGCGTATTCTTTTTCGATGCCGTCACGTCCTACGGTAACAACAGAAAACAACGCGTCACTGACTTGTTTTCCAAAAGCTCCCGCGTTTCCCGCGATCGCGCCACCAACTGTCCCGGGAATACCCGAGGCAAAACCTAAACCTTCAAGGCCTTCACGCGCGCAGAAGAGCGCCAGATCATCAAGCTTTGTGCTTGCCGCGACAGTGACATCGCAATAATTTTTAACGATCTGAGGTGTTGTGGAATAATAACGAATAGCAGGTATGGAAATCCCGGCATCCGAGAATAAAATATTTGAACCCTCGCCAATCACCAGAAAATCATGGATATTGTGTGCCTGAAAACAGGCAACGGCCGATCGAAGATCTTCAGGACTTTGGGCCGAAACAAGAAAAGGGCACGGCCCGCCAAGTTGAAATGTCGTATAGCGTGCTAAAAGCGGAGCTCGGTCAACGAGAAGTTTTACTGTAAGAGAAAACTGATCGATGTCAAAAAAGTTTGTCATATTAGATCTCGGGTAAGGAAAACGTTAGTTTTCTTTCAGGGCTTTCAGATCGATAGATGTTAGACACCTGGCAATATTTCTTGATCTTATCGATAACACCGGTCACGATATATTCAGGAACAGAAGCGCCAGAGCTAATGCCCACGCAACGCACATTATCCAAAAGCGCGATATCTAGCTCATCGGCTTTGTCGATCAAAATGCTCTTGACGTTGTGCTTCTGAGCGGTTTCGCGAAGCCTTTGGCTATTAGAGCTGTTCGAAGAGCCGCAAATAATAACGATATCACAAACCTCACACAGCTCTTTGACCGCGTCCTGCCGATTTTGTGTCGCGTAGCAGATGTCGCTGGATGCGGGCATGACAAGGAAAGGATAGCGCGCGCGCAAGGCTTGGACGATCGACCGCGTGTCATCCATGGACAGGGTTGTTTGCGTCACGAATCCAACATGCTGATCGACGGCGATCGAAAGATCTTTAATGTCGCTTTCTTTCTCGACAATATGCAATAATCGCGGATCCACGTAGCCCTGCGTTCCAACAACTTCTTCATGTTTTCGATGGCCGATCAAGACAACCGGAATACCTTTTTGGGAGAGTTCCTCGGCCCTGCGATGGATGCGCCCGACCAACGGGCAGGTCGCGTCAATGAAGCGGATCTTTTTTTCCTTGGCCTCCGCGATGATAGCCGGGGAAACACCGTGCGCGCTAAAGATAACAAGAGCGCCTTCAGGAACATCATTTAAGGTGTCGATGAAGGTGACCCCTTTGGCCTGAAAATCATTGACAACGGACTTATTATGCACGATCTCGTGGTAAACGAACAACGGCGGCCCGTATTTGGCAAGGGCTTGATCTACGATCGTGATCGCGCGCGCGACACCGGCACAAAATCCCTGGGTGTGAGCTAAATATATTTCCATTGCAATAAATTTTTGCTTTCCGTATAATTGTGTGAAATTATAACACTTTTCAACACGCGGTGAAACACTTTTAAAACACATGTTCATACGACGAAAAACTCCCACGGTCACGATCGGCACGATCAAGGTCGGAAGCGGCCATCCGATCGCGATCCAATCCATGACCAACACGCCTACGGCCAACATCGCCAAAACCTTGGCTCAAATAAAACTTTTAGCGGATAACGGTAGCGAGATCGTCCGCATTACGATCAATGACGAAAAAGCCGCTTACGCGGCTGAAAAGATCATTCTCAAGCTTCGCGCGCAAGGTTACACAACGCCGATCGTAGGGGATTTTCATTACAACGGGCATCTCTTGCTTGAACAATTTCCTCGCATGGCCAAACTTCTCGATAAATATCGCATTAATCCCGGCAATCTTGGGCGTGGCTCAAATAAAAACGACCACTTCGCCCAAATTATCAGGATCGCGATCAAAAATCATAAGCCTGTCCGCATTGGCGTGAACGCGGGGTCGATCGACCCGGAACTCTTGGCCTTTTTTAAAAATAAATTTTCATCAAAAGATCATAGCCCCGATGAGATCCTTCGTATCGCGATGACCGAAAGCGCCTTGCAGAACGCACGGTTCGCGGAAAAACTCGGCCTGGCCAAGAAATACATTATTTTAAGCGTTAAAATGTCGGCCGTGAAAGATATGGTCGCTGTCTATCAAGACTTGGCTAAGCGATGCGACTACGTATTGCATCTTGGATTAACAGAAGCCGGTGGCGGACCTAAAGGCATTACAGCAAGCGTTAGCGCCCTGGCCATTCTTCTCGCGCAAGGTATCGGGGATACGCTTCGTATTTCTTTAACACCGCAGCCAGGTCATCCACGATGGGAAGAGATCACCTATTGCAAAGAACTTCTGCAGGCGCTAGGGATGCGCTACTTTGCTCCAACAGTTATTAGCTGCCCCGGATGCGGTCGAACGGCAAGCCGTTATTTTGAACAACTTACCAAGGACATTCAGGCATATATTGAAAAGAAAAAACATGTCTGGCAAGCCCGCGATCAGGCGATAAACCAACTTACGATCGCTGTCATGGGATGCGTTGTCAACGGCCCCGGAGAAAGCAAGCATGCGAATATCGGACTTTCACTGCCCGGCCGAGGCGAAAAAAATAAAGCCGCTGTTTATATCGATGGCGCGCTGGCAACAACATTGCAGGGCAAGGCCCTTAAAACACAGTTCATCCACATCATTGAAGACTACATCCGATCCCATTACCGCTAATTTCTTCCTACGCCACCTTGACCTTCAACGCCCGCTTGATTGGGAAGAGATCTTTGGGCGCCGCGCCGCGCTTGTTGTTGAGATCGGCTTTGGCGATGGGGAGTACCTGATCCATGCGGCCCAACAAAACCCTGACAAGAATTTTATCGGCCTCGAAATTAGTTTAGGGCCTATCCATAAAACGCTCAAGCGTATAGCTCAAGCAAAGGTGACAAATGTCCGCCTTCTTAAAATTCATGCCACTGTCGCGCTTGAATATCTTTTCTTACCTAAAAGCTTGGCCGAGATCTATTCACTTTTTCCTTTTCCATGGCCAAAAAAACGACACCATCACAACCGCTTGTTCAAGACAAGTTTTTTAAAGCTTGCCAACAATCGGCTCACAGGCCAGGGAACCTTCATGGTCACAACAGACCATAAGCCGTATTTTGCCTGGATCCTGGCGCAAAACAAGAATACCGGCTTCCATCTTGAAAAACATCATATCAAGCCCAGATTTAATACGCGTTTTGAACGCAAATGGCAAGCGCAGGGGCAAAAACAATTCTATCAGATCATTCTTACAAAAAATGAACACAAACGTATCCGCCTCAAAAAAGAATTTACGCTTACGCCGCTGACATGCCCAACATTCCATCCGAAGGCCTATAAGCCAAAGTCGATAACGGGAATACGCAGCATTATTTTTAAAAAGTTCGAATTTGACGCGGAAGACAAGATCGGTAAGCAATTTATCTTTACGGTCGAAGAGGGCCTGACGCAACATTTTACCGTCTTTATTAAAAAACAAAAAATAGGCTGGCAAATTTACCTTAGCGATAGGGATAAAATTTTAAAGACGGAAACCGTACGAAAAAGCTTGGAAGGGGTTTTGAAAGCTTGCCGGAAAAGTTAGATCTTTATCTTTCTTGCCACTTGACGTTTTTCAAACATCACGTATTCTTGATAACCCGCCGTTCTTGCCAGGATATAGGCATCCTTTAACCCGTAGCCGACCTCCGCAGGGGCATGCGCATCAGAACCAAAAGTGATAGGAACGCCCGCCTGGCAATAAATCGCAAGATCAGAGAGTGACGGATAGATCTCTTTGACAGGCTTGCGCAAACCTGATGAATTAATTTCAATGACAACGCCTGACTTTTTAAAGATCTGAGCTGTTTTCTCCACTTCAGGCCTTATGTTCTCTGAAGGGCGATCGCCAAATTTCTTAACCAGATCCACGTGTGCCATCACATCAAAAAGGCCTGACTGGGCGCTTTTACGCAAAAGCGCGTGGTAGTCTAGATAAACCTTGTTGATATCATTGGTCTTCAGCCGTTCTTTTTGATGTGGATTGTCAAAAGCAAAATCGCCAATAAAATGCACCGAGCCGTACACATAGTCGTACGGATAGGCGTCAAGGATCTCTTTCGTCTTTTCCTCATAGCCGGGAATATAATCAGCCTCGATACCGATCCTCACCGTGAGGCCTTTTTCCGCGTATTGATCACGGATGGCCTCCAGCATTGATTGATAGCGGGGAAGCTGCTCAAAGCTCATGGTAATGGAAGGGTCCTCATGGGACACAAGGGGAGCGTGGTCTGAAAAACCGATCTCCTTTAAGCCCAGCGCAAGCGCGTGTTCCGCGTACTCTTGAGGCTCACCAATCGCGTGGCCACAAAGAAAGGTGTGCATATGATAATCAACAACAGGTTCCATAGGGCGGTATTATAACAGAAATTTTCTATTTTCAAATACGAATATATTGAAAACGCTTTCCTAAAAATAAGGCTACGCATTGTAATAGATATACATATAGTTTATATTTATTATAGGTTCTGATCTTTAATAACTTTGAGTTTGTATTGAAAAGGCAAACCACTCGTAAGGGTGGGGCGCAAAATTATAGGGTCCTTAGAACGAAAAGGATAGCCAATTACCACAACAAACAGTACGTTCTGACCTATTCTTTGGCGCCAAGGAATAGGTTTTTTTATTTATATAACAATAATGATGCACATGGAGCAAAAGATGGGGAAGCGACCAAAAGTGATTTTTATTCTTGTTGCCCTTATTTTCGCTTCCGTCTGTATCATTCCGCCGCAGATCGCTTATGCGCAAGGATCACTAGGGCTGCCAGAGCCCGGGGCGATCGTTTCGCTAAGCCCAGGATTCACGCCGACTGTTTTGCGCGGGATCAGGGTCTATCCCGATAACCCGCTAAAATTTGACTTCATCGTGGACGCGGGTGACTCCGGGCTTGGTGGAGAAGCATTAAGAACAGAATCGGAAAAACTTGTTCGATATTTTCTCACATCATTGGCGATCCCGGAAGATGATCTGTGGGTCAACCTCAGTCCTTACGAAAAAGACCGCATTACCCCTGACGCGCTCAGCGCGACAGAAATGGGAAGAGATATGCTTGCGCAAGATTACCTTTTAAAACAGATCACCGCGTCGCTCATCCATCCAGAACAAAACCTCGGAAAACAATTTTGGGACAGGGTCTATAAGCAAATGTTCGAGCGTTACGGTATTGTCAATGCGCCAATCAATACATTCAACAAAGTTTGGATCGTCCCTCAAGATGCCGCTATTTATGAAGCAGGAGGAAAAGCTTTTGTTGTGGAAAGTCGGCTGAGCGTTATGCTTGAGCAAGATTACCTTGCGTTGAACAACAATATACAAAACATCACAGCAGAAACCCCTCGCGACGCGAAAGATATCAGCGCCATATCCTCGGAAGTAGTGCGCGAGATCCTGATCCCAGAGCTCGAAAAAGAGGTTAACGAAGGAAAAAACTTTGCTCAACTACGCCAAATTTACAACTCTCTTATCCTTGCCACTTGGTATAAAATAAATCTTAAGAATACGATCCTTAATACCGTTTATAGCGATCATCAAAAAGTCCAAGGTATTGATTTGGCAGAGCCGGGTAGCAAGGAAATAATCTATCAAGAATACATCAACGCTTTTAAAAAAGGTGTTTGCAACATGATGCGGATCGAGTTCGATCCTCGTGTCAAGAAATCAATACCAAGAAAATATTTCTCCGGAGGGATGCTATTAAAATTTAATCTTTCAAAATCCGGATCATCCGCGCTGCGCACGCTTCAGGAATTCCCGGCAAATTTTTTAAATAATCTTAAAAAAAGAAGCATATTGTTTTCTTTATCCGTAGCGATGTCCTTGATAGGGCTGCAGGTTTCTGCACAACAAACAGATCTTGCCTACACGGACGTTCCTGGGGTCTCCGCTGGGCTAACCGATCGCTCAGAGAAAGAAATCGCCCCCGAACAAAAATATTCGGATAACATCTTTACGTTGTTTTCCGAGATCGCGCAATCAGATGTCGACAGCTTCAAGGCAATCCTCGGCTCAGAAGAGATCCCATCCGATAATGAAAAGAAATGGGCCAAAAATACTCAAATTTTAGAAGAAGCTTACAACTATTTGCTGCAAGGACAAAATGGTGCTCTCTCGTTTGGGTCTCGCCAGGTTCCCGACATCGCGCCAATATCAAAGATAAAAAAAATCCTTACCAAGCTTGACAGCACGATCGATGACCCGCGAGTGGCTAAGGTTCATGAATTTGTTGACCAGATGAACCGCGTCCATATCCTGGGAGAATTTGACGGGGACAAGCCAACTTTCTTATTTATTCACGGTGCTGATCGTGGAATGTTCGACACTTTTAACCAAGTATTTGAAAAGATCAAGAACGACTATAATATCGCCTACTATCTATACGATAACTATGGATCGCTTGATAAAGCTTCAGAAAGATTATATGCGGAAATTAAGCGCATTGAAACAGGCTATGGGGTGAGTTTAAACAATGTTATCACATACTCCATGGGAGGGATCGTTTGGCGGCACTTTATGCAAACCTATCCCAATGAACACTGTGGTCAATTTATTGAAATTGCCGCACCTTTGGCTGGCGCATCGGATGCCGCGTGGGTTTCCGCAAGCGTTCCAAAGACGGTCTTGAAGATCAGCAACAAACTTGTTTTTGAAATGGCAAGTATTCTCAATCCATTTGGCCCCGCCATGCAATCTTTGTTCAATCAGGAGACACTGAACAGCTTAAAAGCGCGGACAACACATCACACAATGATCATTGCCGAGAACGACCCTCATGCACCAAGAAAGAATTTTGTTTTGGAAGAAATAGAGGGGATCGATTTTGCTGGATACAAGCAAAGATATTCTGATGCCCTTGCTCAAGGTGAGGTTATTCTCATGAATAATCCCGCAATTGCGTTGGATCCACATACCAACATAACAAACGAGGCTGAATCAGTGTCAAGGATTGTCAGCGCTATTAAAAACGACGTTAGCGCAACGGATCAAAACCCATCCGATGGTAAAAGTTCTAGCCAAAATAACGAACCAGAAGGATCACCGGAAGAAACAAAGCAGGCGAGCGCTGCTGAAATCAATCCCGGAGGTATCGATTTCAATGCAAGCCGCTTAAGTATCAAAACAAATAAAACAGAAGAGGCTGGCCCTTCGACAGCCTTTCACGAACCTTTCAATGTCGACCCCATGCAGATCCTTGGATGCCAGCCCATAACCATCAATTTCACACCAATTTCTGATCTTACAACACTGCTCAATAATAAATAAGCTTAACGATGCAATATCCGGCTAAACTACCTGTTTGACACCTCCAGCACTCTATGCTATATTCCACTAACTTAAGAAAAACAAAAACTCCGGCAAGTCATAACACTTCTCAAGGGAAAAAAGGCATCATTCATGCAAAACTACTACAAAGAACTTATCAAGTCAACGGGCGAGGATATTGACCGTCCAGGCCTTAAAGATACCCCCAAAAGGGCTTCGGAAGCCTTCAAATATCTTACGCGAGGCTACACCCAAGACATCGACAAGGTCATCAACGGAGCCATTTTTGAATCTAATAGCGATGAAATGGTGGTTGTTAAGGATATCGAGATGTATTCCTTATGCGAGCATCATCTTTTACCGTTTTTCGGCAAATGTCATATCGGCTATATCCCCAAAGGAAAGATCCTCGGGCTTTCAAAAATAGCCCGCATTGTTGACTTCTACGCAAGACGCCTTCAAATCCAAGAAAACTTGACCAAGCAAATAGCCGAAACGATCATGAAGTACACCAATTGCTCTGGGATCGGGGTTGTTGTTGAGGCTCAACATTTGTGCATGATGATGCGGGGAGTGGAAAAACAGAACTCTGTCATGAAGACGTCCTGCATGCTTGGCTCCTTCCGGAAGGAAATTTCCACCCGCGCGGAATTCTTAAGCTTAATTAAGTAGGGTGCGATGGCTATCGTTCAGATAAAAAAACTGAAAATTTCTGCTATTCTCGGAACAAAGCCGGAAGAACGCATAAAGAAACAAGACATTTTTCTGGATATCACGTTCGAATACAATGCCGCCGATGCCATTTCAACAGATAACGTTCTTCAGGCGGTTGACTACGAAAAGCTGGCGATAAGCATAAAAAACTCCCTTTCCTCATCAAAATTCTTTCTTTTAGAGAAAATAGCTGAATTTGCCCTGGAAATAGTCTTCCAAGACCCCAGAGTCACCAGCGCGACAGCTCAGGTCCTGAAGCCAAACGCTCTTAAGAATGCAAAGCATGTGGCTGTTACACTTAGCCGAAAACGATAATTTGCCCTGCGCGAGAACTAGCCATCCTTGACTTTTTCAGAAGTTGTGCTATGTTTGTGTCAACTTTGATTCCCGGAAAAGATAAAAAATGAAGCGCCTTTCCCTTATTATTACGATCATTGCCTTTCTTTGCGCCATTCCTGCGGCTATGGCCTATAAGACGCCTTTATCTTTTCGCCTTGGCTCAGCAACCTACGGAAAGGCTTCCTGGTACTCCAAGAGGTCTCCCGGCATCAGAAAACACACCGCCAACAATGAAATCTTTGATGATACGGATATGACCTGTGCGATGTGGGGGGTTGGTTTTGACCGTCAAATTCGTGTCACAAACCTTGAAAATGGCAAATCTGTCGTTGTTCGCGTGAACGACCGCGGACCGCATCAGCGCCTTGTCGCTGAGGGAAGACTTATTGACCTGACGCGCGCTGCCTTTCGCAAGATCGCACCAACACGCCAAGGTCTCGTCGACGTCAAGATCGAACTTTTGTAGCCTTGCAGCCCTTCCATAAAAAAATCTTTTATTTTTCCTTGCAAAACAAAATTTAGTTGATAATATAAATGCGGATTTAAGAATTCCTGAGAAAATAATTATGCAATTTAAAGATGAAATTGTTCTAGTAACAGGTTCCGCGCGCGGCATTGGTCGCGAAATCGCAACGGCCTTTGCAAAAGAAGGGGCCATTGCCATTATTTCTGATATTAATGCCGAATCCTGCCAAAAGACAGCCCAAGAACTCGTTGCCCAAGGCTTCAAGGCTGATTTCGCAGCCTGCGACGTAACAAAGTTGGCAGCTGTTGAAGAAATGGTCAACAAACTTCTTGACAAATATAGTCGCCTTGATATATTGGTTAACAATGCAGGCATCACGAAGGACAATCTTTTTTTAAGGATGCGCGAAGAAGAGTGGGATGCCGTCATAACAGTCAATCTTAAGGGAACCTTCAACTGCTGCAAGGCAGTTTCAAAATCCATGCTCAAAGCCCGTAAGGGCAAAATCATCAGTATTGCTTCGGTCATTGGCATTTTAGGGAATATCGGACAGGCTAATTATGCGGCAAGTAAGGCCGGTATCATCGGCTTAACAAAGTCCTTAGCTCGGGAGTTCGCTTCGCGCAATATCACCGTCAACGCGATCGCTCCTGGCTATATCAAGACCGACATGACGGATCAACTCAAAGAAGAAGCTCGTCAAAAGATTCTTCAAGCTATTCCGCTTCAACGTATGGGTCTACCGGAAGACGTTGCTGGAGTGTGTATGTTTTTAGCATCGAAAAATGCCGACTACATCACCGGACAGACCATTAAAGTTGACGGAGGTATGGCGATTTAAGTGGTGACACAAGAAAAAGGAGGCTATGAATGGCAAACGCAGAAAAAATTAAATCAATCATCGCAGAACAACTTGGCGTTAAGGCTGAGGAAGTGACCCCTGAATCATCTTTTGTGGATGATCTTGGCGCAGATTCCTTAGATACTGTCGAGCTTATTATGGCGCTCGAAGAGGAATTCAGCATTGAGATCCCCGATGAAGATGCCGAAAAAATGACCAAAGTTGCCGATGTCATTAAATACATTGAAGAAAAAGCTGCTAAATAGCCTTTATTGCTCAGACATGAACTAACCCTTTGCCTCGACCTTGTTGTCGGGGCAAAGTTATTTTTAACAACCCCGTAACATTCACTAAAATTATGAATAAAAGACGCGTTGTAGTTACAGGAATGGGCGTGCTGTCACCAGTTGGTAGTGGTGTTGAAAAATTCTGGGCAGGATTGTTATCAGGCAAAAGCGGCATTCATCGCATTGATCGCTTTGATCCAACCGATTTTCCTTCTCAGATTTGCGGTGATGTGCGTGACTATAATCCAGCAGACCACTTTGATGTTAAAGAAGCTCGGCATTTATCCCGTTTTATCCAACTTGGCGTCGTGGCTGCGCGTGAAGCGATCAAACAATCTCAGCTCAACATAGATACGATGGATCAATTCCGCTGCGGGGTTGTTGTTGGATCCGGCGTTGGCGCTCTGGAATCTTTTGAACAAAACCATCAAGCACTTTTAAGTCGAGGACCACGAAAGATCTCGCCGTTTTTCATTCCTCAATTTATCGTTAATGAAGCGTGCGGACAGATCGCCATTGAGGCTAAAGCCAAAGGCTTAGCAACATGCGTTGTCACAGCCTGCGCCACAGCGACAAACTCGATCGGCGATGCTTTTCGTCTTATTCAGTATGGAGAGCAGGATATCATGTTCGCCGGCGGTACCGAAGCGGCTAACACGCCCATGGGAGTTGGCGGTTTCTCTGCGATCAAGGCCTTATCGCAACGTAACGATGCGCCGGAAAAAGCAAGCCGTCCTTTCGATGCCAGTCGCGATGGTTTTGTTATGGGGGAAGGCGCTGGTATTGTTATCTTAGAATCTTTAGAGCATGCCAAAAAGCGTGGCGCTAAAATACTTGCTGAAATCGTTGGTTATGGCCGTACGTCAGATGCTTATCATATTACAGCCCCTGAACCAACCGGCGAAGGCGCTATCCGTGCTATGGTTTCAGCGCTTTTAGATGCGAATCTAAAACCCGCAGATATTTCTTATATTAACGCGCATGGAACCTCCACTGAGCTAAACGACAAGGTCGAAACACTTGCCGTAAAAAAAGCTTTTGGCGAATACGCCTACAAAACACCGATCAGCTCAACAAAATCCATGACAGGACATTTGTTAGGCGCCGCGGGAGGCGTTGAATTCGTGGCCTCTGTTTTGGCGGTCATGCATGATGTCGTACCACCAACGATCAATTATGAAACCCCTGATCCTAATTGCGATCTGGATTATGTCCCCAATCAAGCTCGCCAAGTTAAAGTCCATGCCGCTATGTCTAACTCGCTTGGTTTTGGCGGTCATAACGCCACGCTTGTTGTAAAAAAGTTTAAAGACTAAAATCGTCGATCCACGAAGGAGTTAATTAATGAAAAGTTATAAATTAGCTGTTATCCCTGGAGATGGTACTGGTCCTGAAGTTGTAAATGAGGGGCTGAAAGTCCTCCAGGCTGTATCGCAAAAATGCCAGTTCAAATATACAACAACAAGCTACGACTTTGGCGGAGCGCGCTATCTTCGGACAAAAGAAGTATTACCCAAGACAGCGGTCAAAGAGCTCAAAACGTTTGATGCCATATTCTTAGGTGCTATCGGGCATCCGGATGTAAAACCTGGGATCCTTGAAAAAGGTATTCTTTTAAAACTTCGTTTTGATCTGGATCAATATATCAATCTACGCCCCGTTGTGCTTTATGATGAAAGATTTTGTCCTTTGAAAGACAAGAAACCTGATGATATTCACTTCACCGTTATTCGTGAAAACTCAGAAGGACTTTATAAGGGGCTAGGGGAGTTCCGCAATAAGGGAAAGAAAAATGAGATCGCCATTCAAACTTCACACAACACGCGCAAGGGCGTTGAGCGTTGCGTGCGCTATGCTTTTGATTACACGCGTAATTTCGGACGTAAAAAAACATTAATGCTTTGCGGAAAAACAAACGTTCTTACTTTTGCATTTGATCTTTGGGAAAGAACATTTAATGAAGTTGCCAAAGAATATCCCGACGTCAAGACAGAGTACGCGCATGTCGATGCGACAACCATGTGGTTCGTTAAAAATCCAGAATGGTTTGACGTGATCGTCACGGATAATATGTTTGGTGATATTATTACCGATTTAGGCGCTATGATCCAAGGCGGCATGGGGATCGCCGCGGGTGGCAACATCAACCCGCAAGGTGTATCCATGTTTGAGCCTATCGGAGGTTCTGCGCCAAAATACACAGGAAAAAATGTCATCAATCCTTTAGCCGCGATCTGCGCGATGGGAATGCTGCTCAAAGAGGTCGGCGAAATAAAAGCTGCCGCGATGATCGAAACATCGGTCAAAAAAATCGTTCGTGAAAAACTTCAAACGCTTGCCGCGGGTAAAATGGGGTATTCCACAACCGAAGTCGGGGATCTGGTTGTTCAACATCTATAAACTTAACAAGGGTAACATGTCATGAAAAAATTTACTGTCGCAGTTGTAGGGGTTGGGGCCGTAGGCCAAGAAATGATCCGCGTTTTAAAACAGCGTCAGTTTCCTGTTGGCGAGCTAAAAGTTTTCGCTCGCAGCGATAGAACCATCACGATTGACGGCTGTGATTATGCCGTTAAAGAACTTAAAGACGGTGCTTTTAAAGGCGTTGACATAGCTTTATTTGCCGGCACAGAAGGCGAAAAAGGAGCTGCTAATGTTTTTGCTGCTCAGGCTATCAAAGAAGGCGCTGTCGTGATCGACAATGGCGCTGATTTCCGCATGCAAAAAGATGTTCCGTTGGTTGTTCCCGAAGCGAATGCCAAGGACATTAAATCCCATAAGGGCATCATCGCAAATCCTAATTGCTCAACGATCCAGATGATCGTCGCTTTAGCCCCAATTTATAAGAAATTTGGCCTCAAGCGCATTATCGCATCGACCTATCAGGCAGTTTCAGGTTCAGGCCGTAGCGGCATTGTGCAAATCGAAAATGAATATCGTCAGTGGGCAACAAACTCTTCAGAAACAGTTGAAAAACCTATGGGAGATCCTATCAGTTTCAATCTTTTCCCGCATATTGGTGGCTTCTCGGACGATGACTACACAACAGAAGAATGGAAGGTCGTTCACGAAACGCACAAAATTTTCCACGATAAAAAGATCAAGATTTCCTGCACGGCTGTCCGCGTTTCTGTTCGCAACGGACATAGTGAGGCCGTTTACTTTGAAACTGCCAAGCCTTGCACCGTCCAAAAGATCCGCGCACTCCTCGCGAAGGCAAAAGGTGTGATCCTTATTGATGACCCTAAAAATAACAAATATCCGATGCCTATTCACTGCGACGGCAAGGATGACACATTTGTCGGACGCATCCGTCGAGATCCTTTTGTAAAGAATGCTTTCTGGATCTGGGTTGTCGCTGACAATCTTCGTAAAGGTGCTGCCACAAACGCAGTCCAAATCGCCGAAGAGCTGGTCAAAAACACATAATCCATCCATGCCAACATTCAAGCTCACCATCGAATACGATGGGACAAACTTTTGCGGCTGGCAAATCCAGCGCAAAGGAGAGCGCACCGTTCAAGCCGAGATCAAGCGCGTCCTTGAAAAGATCCTCAAACATCCCGTCATCCTTATTGGTGCAGGGCGCACCGATAGCGGCGTTCATGCTTTAGGACAAGTTGCGCATTTTAAAACAACCACCGCCATAAACCCAACGGTGTTACTGAAGGCGTTGAACGCCAATTTGGCAGATGATATCGTGATCCTTCGCGTTCAAAAAGTAGCGGATCGTTTTCACGCACAATTCTCGGCAAAGTCGAAAATCTATCGCTACGCGATCCTTAATCGCGAAGCACGATCGGCGAAAGAGCGGGGGTTCTATCACCATATTCGCCAACCGATGGATATAGGGTTATTACGAAAGGCCGCCCGCATCCTTACTGGCCGTCACGATTTCCGTGCTTTTATGGGCTCTGCAACATCTCTAAAAAATCGGGTGGAGAAGAAAAACACCATTCGAACGGTCAAGAAAATTACCTTTTGCCGTCGCTATGATTTTATTTTCTGCGACATCGAAGCCAACGGATTTCTTTATAAGATGGTCCGCAACATCATCGGGACGTTGATCGATATCCAGGCGCGCCGCATTGACGTCAAAGACCTGCGATCGATCCTAGCGTCGGGCGATCGCCGCAAGGCCGGGATAACCGCTCCAGCGCAAGGACTCTGTCTTTACAAAGTAAAATATTGACATTTTAACGGAAACTGATATACTTTCACTCTATTATTAATCGTTTAATGACAGCGGGACAAAAATATGATCAAAAAAACAAAAACCTATATGGCAAAAACAGCTGACGTCAAGCGGAGCTGTTATATTGTTGACGCGAACAACAAAATATTGGGTCGCGTCGCGGCACGTGTTGCGGCAATTCTTTGCGGTAAGCATAAGGCGATCTATACTCCGCACACCGACACAGGAGATATGGTCATTATTATCAATGCGGAGAAGATTAAAGTGACTGGTCGCAAGCTTGAACAAAAATTTTATCAACGCTATTCTGGATATCCGTCGGGACAAAAAAGCGTTGTGTTAGCGGATATGCTAACGAACAAACCTACGCAGGTTCTAAAGTTAGCGATTCAACGCATGCTACCCAAGAATCGCTTGGGATCAAAGATCATCAAGAAGCTTTATCTGTATGCCGGGGACAAACATGGTCACCAGGCGCAAAAACCGATCGCATTGGAGGTTTAATATTTATGGTTGAGATCGTAAAATATGCCGCAACAGGTCGACGAAAAACAGCGGCTGCCCGTGTGACAATTATGCCGGGAACCGGAGCTGTAAAAGTAAATAAACGTGCTTTTGATGATTATTTTCCTTCAGAAAGTGATCGCATCAGCGTCTTGTTGCCCTTAACACTAACGAATAACTTGAACAAGTTCGATATTATCGCTCAAGTCAACGGTGGAGGCCTGCCGGGACAAGCGGATGCTATTAAATTAGGTCTTTCACGTGCTCTTGCAAAATGTGATGAAGATACGCGTAGCGTTCTAAAGAAAGCGAAGCTTTTAAGTCGCGACCCAAGAATGAAGGAAAGAAAGAAGCCGGGGCAGAAAGGGGCACGAAGAAAATTCCAATGGGTTAAGCGTTAACATTTTACAAATATTTTTTGCATTAAAAAAGCCTATCTTCCTCGAGAAAAACGTTGACGAGATAGGCTTTTTCTTTTAATATAAATCATTATTTTTTATAGGAGATTCATTGTGATGAACGTCGGTATCGTTGGCATTAGCGGGTATGCAGGAAAATTTCTTCTTAAGATCTTGTTAAACCACCCGAAGGTACGCGTAAACTACATCGCGGCTGGTTCAACAAAAGGCAAACTTGAAGAAATTCATCCCGAATTTACCGGCCAAACAAACCTTATTTGTGATGAGTTTGACCTGTCAAAGGCCACAAGTGCCTGTGATACGATCTTTCTTGCCGTACCTCATACAAAATCGATCGAGATGACCCCCGGGCTCTTAAAAGCAGGTAAGCGTGTCATCGACTTAAGCGCTGATTATCGCTTGAAGGATCCTGACACATATGAAACCTGGTATCAAAAAGCTCATACAGACCCTAAATCTCTTTCCAAGGCCATTTATGGCCTTCCGGAACTTTTTCGGGAAGAGATCAAGAAAGCCGACTTGCTCGCGAACCCAGGCTGTTATCCCACAGCAGCGATCCTTGCGTTAGCACCGATCGTATCTGCGCAAACAAAGAATATTCACGCGATCACTATTGATGCAAAATCAGGTGTCAGTGGTGCCGGGCGCAAGGCAACGCTCGGGTTGCACTTTTGCGAAGTTAATGAAAATTTTAAAGCCTATAAAGTTTTAGCGCATCAACATACACCGGAGATCAACCAGTGCTTGTCGCAGCTTGCGCAAGTGCCTATGGATGTAACTTTTGTCGCACATTTACTGCCGATCAATCAAGGTATTTATGAAACGATCTACGTCCACTGCCAGAAACCCGTCGGACTTGAAAAGGTACACCAGCTTTATGCAAAATTTTATAAAACAGAACGATTCGTCCGTGTCTTGCCCTTAGGGCAGCAGCCAGAGATCAAACATGTCGTAAACACCAACTATTGCGATATTGGCCTTGCGGCTAAAGGCAACTTGCTTGTTATCACCTCAGCCATTGACAATCTGGTTAAAGGTGCGGCAGGGCAAGCCGTGCAAAATATGAACATCATGCATGCATTTCCCGAAAACACAGGGTTGATCTAACAATGAAAAAAATTATCGGCGGGGTAACACTACCTAAAGGATTCCAGGCTAACGGACTTTGGTGCGGCATCAAAAAGTCCGGGAAGCCAGATCTTTCGCTTATTTATTCTATCGTTTCAGCAACAGCCGCTGGAGTTTTTACAAAGAATTCGATCGTCGCGGCACCGCTGATCGTTACAAAAAAGCATATCAATAGCGGCCATGCGCAAGCGATCGTTACGAACAGCGGGAATGCAAATTGCTTTACGGGAAGCGCTGGGATAGAGCACGCACAAAAAACATGTGAAGTCGTCGGAAAGCTGTTAAAAATTTCCGCCAACGACGTTCTTGTTTCCTCAACGGGGATCATTGGGCGTCCGCTACAATTTCCGAAGATCAAAGCCGCCGCGCCAGAGCTTGTTTCTGGGCTTTCAGTATCGAAAGGAAAGCTCGCGGCAAAAGGAATTTTGACAACAGATTTGACCATTAAAGAAGCCGCCGCAAAGATAAAGATCGACGGTAAAATTGTTTCTATCGGTGCCATGGCGAAAGGATCCGGTATGATCGCGCCTAACATGGCGACCATGTTATGCTATGTGACAACGGATGCGGCGATAAGCCTGCCGATGTTAAATCTTGCCTTAAAAACAGCCTGCGATCAATCTTTTAACAGCATCACGATCGACAACTGCATGAGCACCAACGACATGGTCATTGTCTTAGCTAATGGCCTTGCCAAGAATAAGACGATCACTAAGGAAGATCGGGACTTTCATACATTCCAGATCGCTTTGAATTATATCTGCTTAGAGCTTGCAAAGAAGATCATTGAAGATGGAGAAGGCGCGACAAAATTTATTACGGTGACAGTGACTGGCGCGCGAAACATCAAGCAAGCCAAAACAGCCGCCCTTGCGATCGCGAACTCAAACCTTGTCAAAACAGCGGCCTACGGGAGCAATCCCAATTGGGGACGTGTTGCCGCAGCGGTCGGCTCCCTTGAGTTACCTATTAATGAAAAAAAACTTAAAATAAAATTTAGTCCTTTTGACAAAAAAAAGATCAGCATCACCGTTGACTTGGGGCTCGGCTCCAGCTGCGCGACTGTATATACCTGCGATCTATCAAAAGCCTACGTGGAAATCAATGGAAAGTATAATTAAAAAAGCAAATGTCTTGATCGAGGCACTGCCGTACATTCAAGCCTTCCGACGAAAAGTCTTTGTCATTAAATTTGGCGGTAGTATTCTAGAAAATGCCGCTATCCGAAAATACATTTTCGAAGACTTGGTCTTCTTAAGTTATGTTGGCATTCGAACCATCCTGATCCATGGCGGCGGGCCCCACATCAGCGCACGCTTAAAAAAAGCTGGCATTCCTTCGGTTTTTCACGAGGGGATCCGCGTCACCGATAAAGGAACGCTTAAGATCGTGGCGGAAGAACTTAATAAATTGAACGAACAGATCGTTGCTGAGATCAAAACTCTTAAAGGCGATGTGACCGGCCTTAAAGGCTATGAAAATATTGTTTATGTTCGTAAAAAAGTTGCGTCGCAAGATTTGGGATTCGTAGGACAGGTCACCGCTGTTAACCAAAAAGCTATTGAGAATCATCTGAAGGCCGGAAAAATCACCGTGATCTCGCCTATGGGAATCTGCAAGGCCAAGCAACCTTATAATATTAATGCGGATGAGGTTGCTAGCGCGATCGCCACAACGATGAAAGCGGAAAAATTTCTCGTTCTGACCAATGTTCGCGGAGTACTGCGTGATCCAGCGAAAGATGAATCCCTTATCTCAACTTTGACAACAGATGAAATCGAACAGTTAAAGAAGAGTAAAGTAATAAGCGGTGGCATGATCCCAAAAGTCAATTCTTGCGTGGAAACTCTCAATGGTGGCGTCCATAAAGCACACATTATTGACGCACGTATTCAGCATGCGATCTTACTTGAAATCTTTACCGACTTAGGCGTCGGAACGCAAATCGTAAAAAAATGAAAAAAGTCGAAATTTTCAACAACTACAACGATTATATTTTATCGACCTATACGCGCATCCCTGGCATTTTTGTCAAAGCCAAGGGTATGATGCTTGTTGATATTGACGGAAAAAAATACCTTGATTTCTTTCCCGGGTGGGGCGTGAGCAATGTTGGACATTGCCATCCTAAAGTGATGTCCGCTGTACGTGACCAAATCGGCAAACTCATTCACTTGCCCAACAATCTTTATCATCCACAGCAGGCAAAACTTGCCAAAGAGATCATTCGGCTGTCTTTTAAAGGAAAGGCCTTTTTTTGTAATAGCGGTGCCGAAGCCTGCGAGGCCGCGATCAAGCTATCACGTATTTTTGGTGAAGGAAAACGATTTGAAATTATTACCATGGAAAATTCATTTCATGGACGCACCCTAGGCGCTCTATCCGCCACGGGACAAAAAAAATATCAAAACGGCTTTGCGCCGTTGATCCCAGGATTTCGAACGGTACCGTTTAACGATATTGAAGCTGTTAAGTCTGCTATTAATACAGCGACCGTTGCCATTATGCTTGAACTGGTGCAAGGCGAGGGTGGGGTGAATATTGCCACAAAAGAATATGTTCAGCAGCTGCGAAAGATTTGTGATGAAAAAAATATTCTATTGATCGTTGATGAAGTCCAAACAGGCATCGGCCGCACAGGAGAAATGTTTGCCTTTCAGCACTACGGTATTACGCCAGACGTGATGATCTTAGCAAAATCCTTAGGCGGGGGGCTGCCCATCGGCGTAATGGTCGCGAAAAAAAGTATCGCGGATATTCTCAAGCCTGGCATGCACGCCTCCACATTTGGGGGAAGCCCGGTTATTTGCAAGGCGGCTTTGGGTGTTTTCGAAGCGATCGAAAAAGAAAAAATGCTCAAGAACGCAAAAGCCATGAACATCTACGTCATGCAAAAGCTTTATGATCTAAAAACACAATCTTCGTGCATAAAAGATGTTCGCGCGCTTGGACTTATGATCGGGATAGAGCTGACGATCGAAGGAAAACCGATCGTCGAAGAATGCTTTAAGAATGGGCTCATTATCAACTGCACGCAGGGGAATATCCTACGCATTATGCCAGCGCTCAATGTGACCAAAAAACAGATCAACAAAGCACTTTTTATCATTCAAAGTGCTTTGAAAACCGTTGCGAGGTAAATCATGAAGCGTGATTTTTTAAGCATAAAAGATATTACCAATGAGGAGATGGTCAAGCTTCTGGACCTTGGTCTTCAGTTTAAAACCAATAAAGGAAAGCTATCAACTCAATTAACCGGTAAAGCGATAGCTTTATTATTTCAAAAACCGTCTAATCGAACCCGCGTGTCGTTCGAAATTGCCATCTGGCAGTTAGGCGGTAAGTGTCTTTATTTGTCGCCGCAAGAAATTGATCTTGGCAAACGAGAATCGGTCGAAGATGTTGCCAAAACATTATCACGGTACCTTGATTGTATCGTCGCGCGAACATTTACGCATGCGGATGTTGTTGCCTTGGCCAAGCATTCTTCCGCCGTGATCATTAACGGGCTTTCAGACCTTTTTCATCCATGCCAAGGATTAGCTGATATCTTGACGATCAAAGAAAAGATCGGGAAATCAACAAAAGCAACTGTGACCTATATCGGTGACGGGAACAACGTATGCCATTCACTTCTTTTAGGATGCATGCGCGTTGGCTACGACATGCATATTGCTACGCCTAAAAAATACAAACCGAACGCCGAGGTCATTACGATCGCACAAGGGATTGCAAAACAGACAGGTTCAAAGATTGTCGTGTCCCATGACCCGAAGGAAGCTGTCAAAAACGCTCATGTTATTTATAGCGACGTCTGGGTCAGTATGGGCCAAGAAGCGGAAACCGCCAAGCGCAAAAAAGATTTCAAAGACTTTCAGGTCAACAAAGCACTTGTCAAGAACGCCCACAGCGACTTCATCTTTATGCATTGTTTGCCTGCGCATCGAGGGCTTGAAGTAACAACGGATGTTATTGATGGGCCGCACTCAGTCGTCTTTGACCAAGCCGAAAATCGTTTGCATGCCCAAAAGGCCATACTATCATTTTTGCTAGGAGATAAATAATGAAAAAAGTTGTTCTCGCGTATTCAGGTGGACTGGACACATCCTGTGCCATCAAATGGCTGCAAGATAAAGGCTATGACGTGGTTGCTTTTATCGCCGACGTTGGTCAAGGTGAGGACTTTGATGCGATCAAACAACGCGCGCTCAAAACAGGCGCCAGCAAAGTCCACGTTGTTGATATGAAAAAGGAGTTTGTGCAAGATTATATTCTACCGGCCGTCAAGGCGGGAGCGATCTACGAAGGCAAATATTTGCTTGCAACAGCACTGTCACGGCCACTTATCGCGAAACATCAGGTACGGATCGCGCACGAAGAAAAGGCAACGGCGATCGCTCACGGATGCACGGGAAAAGGCAACGACCAAGTTCGATTTGAGGTTACCGCGCACATCCTAGACCCAAAGCTCGAAATTATTGCACCTGTCCGTATTTGGGAATTTAAATCACGAGAAGAAGAGATCGATTACGCCGCAAAGAAAAAGATCCCAGTGAATGTGACCAAAAAGAGCCCTTTTAGCATTGATATCAATCTTTACGGCCGAAGCATTGAATGCGGAGTTTTGGAAGACCCATGGACTGAGCCTCCAGAGGAAATTTATTACTTTACAAAATATCCGCTGGCCGCATCCAACACGCCAAAGTATATCGAGCTTGAATTTGAAAAAGGCGTCCCGACCAAGATCGACGGGAAAAGCTATACCCCTAGCAATATTTTAGAGACGCTCAATAAGATCGGCGGGGAGAATGGTGTTGGCCGTGTTGATGCGATTGAAAATCGGCTTGTGGGGATCAAATCCCGAGAAATTTACGAGAACCCTGCTGGAACGATCATTTACATTGCCCACAAAGAACTCGAAAGCCTTGTGCTCGACAGGGAAACCTTGCATGAGAAAGAAGCTGTCGCGCAAAAATATGCCAATTTAACATACTATGGGCTATGGGAAACACCGGTAAAGAAACAACTCGATGCCTACATTGAAGAAACACAAAAGACCGTTACAGGTGTTATCCGTTTAAAACTATTTAAAGGAAGCTGTGTGGTCGTGGGGCGAAAATCACCCTATTCACGATATAACGAAAAATTAGCGACTTACGGCGCCAAGGATACCTTTGACCAATCCTACGCCGAAGGATTCATTCGTCTTTGGAGCATGCCGTTTCAAGGAGGCAAAAATGTCTAAACTCTGGGGTGGACGATTTTCAAAGAAATCTGATCCTCTCGCCGATCAATTCTCCTTTAGCATTTCTTACGATGAACGATTAGCTCGCTATGACATTGAGGGCAGCATCGCGCATGCTCAAATGCTTGGAAAATGCAAGATCATTCCCGCGCAAGATGCGAAAAAGATCATTGCCGGTCTGAAAAAGATCTATGCTAAAGTCCTATCCGGCAAATTTAAGTTTGACGCAAGCCAAGAAGACATCCATACCAACATTCAGGATATATTAAAAAAACTCGCTGGCCCATCTGCTGACAAGCTGCATACTGCACGATCTCGAAATGATCAGGTTGTTCTCGACGTTCGATTGTATTGTCGAGCCGAGATCGTGAAAATGATGCAGGGCATAACGACACTCCAAAAAACGATCCTATCGTTTGCGGATAAAAATAAAGATGTCATTATCCCAGCCTATACACATCTACAAGCCGCGCAAGTTGTTTTGCTTGCGCATCATATGTTGGCTTATATTGAGATGCTGGAACGAGATAAAACACGCCTTCAGGACGCCTACAAACGTGTCAATAGCATGCCTTTAGGCAGTTGTGCGCTTTCGGGAACAACGCTGCCCATTGACCGAATGTATGTCGCCAAAAAACTCGGCTTTAGCGCTGTAACCAACAACAGTATTGACGCGGTGAGCGATCGCGATTTTATTGTCGAAACATTGTCTGCGCTTTCGGTGATCGCCATGCATTTATCCCGCATCTCAGAAGACTTGATCCTTTGGGTAACCCACGAGTTTAATTTTATTGAACTTGATATGGCATTTTGCACGGGATCATCTATTATGCCGCACAAAAAGAATCCAGACACGCTAGAGCTTATCCGAGGTACAACCGGAAAGATCTACGGGCATTTGCTAAATGCCTTAAACCTCATGAAAGCATTACCGCTGACCTACAACCGAGATATGCAGCTAGATAAACCGCCGTTATTCGACTCTGTCGACACCGTCAAGCAAATGGTCGAACTTCTTGCCAAAATCTTCATGACGCTCAAGGTAAAGAAAGATTTTGCGAAAAAGGCGATCGCCAATGAGTCTTTCTTTACCGTTGACTTAATGGAATATCTGATCCGACAAAATGTGTCCTATCGCGATGCCCACGATATCGTCGGTAAGATGGTCAAAGAATGCCTCGATCAAGGCAAAAAACTATCAGAGCTATCCGCAGATCAGCTTAAAAAATATTCACCGAAGCTTTCAACGGATATCAAAAAGATTTTTTGTGCTCACAACTCAATAAATGCGCGAAAATCCCTCGGGTCCACAAATCCCAAGATGGTTAGCTCGCAATTAGCAATATGGAAAGCCAAGCTTAATGCATCATTTTCAATATAAAAACGGAAAACTATTTTGTGAACAGGTAAGCGTTAGTGCCGTCGCTCAAAAGGTTGGCACGCCGTTTTATCTTTACAGTCATCAAACACTGATCGATCATTTTCATAAGATCAAAAAAGCCTTTGCGCCCGTGAATCCGCTGATCTGTTTTGCCATGAAAGCCAACGGCAACTTAGCCCTCATGCGCACACTGATCAACGAAGGGGCGGGGATAGATATTGTTTCCGGCGGGGAATTACAAAAAGCCCTTAAGGCTGGCGCTGATCCACGAAAGATCTGCTACGCGTCTGTTGGAAAGACGGAAGAAGAGATCGCCTTTGCCCTAAAAAAGAATATTCTCTTTTTCAACGTGGAATCGATCGCGGAACTCTGCGAAATTAATCGTATCGCCAAAACTTATGGCATGACCGCTCAGGTTGCTCTGCGCCTTAATCCCGATGTCAACGCTGTCACGCATGCCGCGATCACAACAGGAACGTTAAAAAATAAATTCGGTATCGATCTTGCAACGGCCAAAGATATTCTCATCAACCGCAACCGCTACGCCAATCTCAAGATCAATGGTTTACATGTTCATATCGGCTCACAGATCACAACGGCCGCACCCTATGTTCGCGCGTTAAAAAAGGTTATTGCATTTAAAAAAGACCTTGATGCCAAAGGCATTACTTTAGAATATCTTGATATCGGAGGCGGCATGGCTGCTGATTACGTGGATGGGACGGCCCAGCCAGCTGAGGCATTTGCCAAGGCCCTCGTGCCGCTATTAAAAAAGATCAACTTGAAGATCATTATGGAGCCAGGACGCTTCATCGTTGCGAACGCCGGAATTTTCGTCACAAAAGTTTTATACCTGAAGGATAACGGTGTCAAAAAGTTTCTCATCGTCGATGGTGCAATGAATGATCTTATTCGCCCCTCTCTCTATGATTCGTTTCATCAGATCATTCCTGTGGCCCGATCATCATCGAAGATGATCACGGTGGACGTCGTTGGCCCCATTTGCGAAAGCGGGGATTATCTCGGGAAAGACCGAAAACTTCCACGCTTAGCCCCAGGGAACCTTCTGGCGGTTCTAACGACGGGTGCCTACGGCTATGCCATGAGCAGTAATTATAATGCGCGTTGCCGTGCGGCAGAAGTCATGGTCAAAGAAAACAAATTTGCAATCGTCAAGAACCGCGAAACTTTCAGCGATCTCGTTCGCGGTGAACATGCTCCAGGATTTATCTTATGAAAAGAATTTCATTTACCAAGATGAGCGGGGCTGGTAATGATTTTATTATTATCGAGAACCCCTCACATGTTAATGTCAAAAAACTTGCCATAACTGTTTGCCATCGCACTTCTGGTGTTGGCGCAGATGGCCTGATGATCGCCGGCCCATCGCGAAAAGCTGACTACCATATGCGCATCATTAACGCCGACGGCTCTGAGGCAGAGATGTGTGGCAATGGAGCCCGTTGCATGGCGGCCTATCTTTTTACAACAAAAAGAATAAAAGCAAAC
>Ga0172367_10000128_pt1 | contig 112714 bp, 82 predicted proteins | sample Lak10m_FD_114542 | JGI IMG/M metagenome (GOLD analysis project Ga0172367, IMG submission 114542) | Freshwater microbial communities from Kabuno Bay, South-Kivu, Congo - kab_022012_10m | ecosystem: Environmental > Aquatic > Freshwater > Lake | place: Democratic Republic of the Congo: South-Kivu... | reverse complement strand
GCCGTTAACACATAGCTTCAGACAAGGCGCCCGCGCAGCCTGAGCTAGCTCGCATACACTTACGTATGTGAGCAGCGAGGCAAGCGTGCAACGAAGTATCAAGCTATGTGTTAACGGCTATAGTTGTCAGGAGAAATGGTGTATTGCTATGGGGAATTTAATTTATTACCAATGGCTGTAACACTGGCGCTTAAAGTCGATGTGTTTACAGGTTTTGAGTGCACTTTGTTGTGGAGTTGTGGCGCAATCTTTGCTATCGATGTTGTTGTTTGATGGTGATTGAACGATAGTGGTGTTTGCTCCACGTAGTGCAAAGAGTTCTTTGGTTGCAGCAATTTTTAGATAAACATCGTTGCTGGTTATGGCTTTTTGTAAAATTGGATTAACCAATTTAGGATTATTCTTCCCTATCTCTGGTAGTAGGCGTATCTGTTGTGTTCGTTGTATTGAATTTCGGTGAGAAAATAGCTGCTGTAATATTTTAATTATCTGATTAGATTTCAAAAAATTACCCTCAAGCATTTCAAACAACTCATAGGTTGCTGTTATTTGCAGTGCGATACTGTCGTTTTGAAAAATGGTGGGAAAGATTTCCAGCATGTCAGATTGTAAGTTTTTAGATAATTGAGGAATGATTCTGTCTAGTACAATGTTGGTAGTGTTATTTTTTGTGGTTGCATTCAGTTGTCTATGATGTTCATTCTTTGAGGTTATCGTTGATGTCTGTAGGAGTTTTTGTAGTGTGATGTGCTGCAAAGAGCTATTGGTATGATTAATTTTTTGTTTTACCGCGTGGTTTGTAAGAGTGGTTGAGCGGTTTTGAATATTGGTGGCTAAATAACTTGTCTTTGCTTCCTGTTGATGCTGTATCAGATGTATTAGCGTCAAATTTGCTGCCCATTGAACGTGTTGATCTTGGGATTCCAATGCTTGTTGCAGAATTGGAATTGCTGCCTCAAAGTTGTTATGAGCAACATCGATCATTTCTAAAATAGTCTTCCATTGTTTGGTTTCGTTGCCTTCTTTAAATATTTTTATGTACTTTGCATGGTTCAGATGTCGTTGGTGTTTTAGTTTTGGTGATAGTGTCTTATTTTTTCTCTTCTTTAGGGGAAATACTTTTTGCAGTATGGGTGTCACTTGTTGGCTATGAGTTTTAGTCAGATTTGCTATTGCTAATGCAGATGTCCATTGGGCGTGTGGGTTGTCATGATGTAGTAAAACTTCTCCTAGTAGGGGGCTAAAAATATCAGGGTGTATTTGTGACAGTTCTGCAATTTCGCAAATTGTAGTTGTTACGATGATATCGTTTTTGGTGTTCAATATTTTTTTTAAAATTAATGAAACTTCGCGGGGGTTAGTGCGTCCTATTTCAACTAAAACGCGTGTTGGTTCGTAGCGCAGAGAATAAGGGTGGTAATTACGTAAGGTTTTTTTTATACAGGCAATTACCAGTGCAGGATGTTTTTTCCCAAGCTCAATTAATTCAAACATTGTAGCGTGCCACAGTGTGGCATCGCGATTGAGTTGAGCTGTTTCAAAAGCCGTAATAAAAAGTGGTATAACCGCGTTGATGTTTTCTTTGCCTAATGTTACTAGTACTCTCGTGTTTTCAAATTTGGTGTTAGTTTTCATCTGATTACCACCCTCTTTTAAAATGCGTCAACATTGATGACATGCCCTAATTGCAAGTGAATACTCTGCTCGGGATTACCCGTTTTATTATTCTACTATCACTCATTCCACCATTTTTTAGCTAGCCATCGTGCAAATTGTACATCGATGGTTGTTAATTTATTTTCTAATGCATAATTATAAACTTCTTCGATAAACTTTAGCGTTTTTTGGCGATCTGGGACGATGTTTTGGTGTGTCAAGATCTCGTTTGTTAGCTGCGTCGCTTCAGCGTATAGATTAATATTAATCATGTCATTAGCGCTGTTATCTGTGGTAGACGGTTGTGTTGCTGGTTGTGTCGTATTTTTGTTGTTTTCAAAATCTCCTAGTAATTCATTAATGCTGCAGCCAAGGATTTTAGCAATCGCATATAAAATTTCGGCACTTGGTTTGCGTGATCTTCCTTGCAATATATTCTGCACAGAACTGCGTTTTAATCCAGCCTGTTTTTCCAACAAATGTGCTGAAAGCCCCGTTTCCCGCATTTTTCCTTTTAGCGTTTTTTGTAATTGAGATTCCGCTTTTCCTAACTTCTCTCTGTTTTCTTCATTCATTTGTCTACCCGTCGGTATCGCCCTAGATGCTCGAACATTTAGCCGGCATTATACATTTTTATACATAATTCAAACACCGTTTTTTTTATTTTACTGCATTTTTTGCGTAAAAAAAAAGAAATCTTAGTATAAATAAGTAAAAAATTTTAAAGTAAAATAAAAAAAGCATATACAATACAATGATTTAGATCGATCAATAAAAAAACTTGACTATTTATACGTAAATATATTAACGTATAAATACGTAATTATTACGTAAAACGATAAATTTATTACGCATAAATAAGCAAAAAAGCGTGATAAGTTTTTAACCATTCAAACAAAATTGAGGAAATAAATTTATGCAATCGTATGCAAATACCAGACAAGAGCTGATCAATTTATTGTTCAGCGGTGTCAATAAGCCTTTGTCAGTACGCAAAGAAATTAATGGGCTAATGGTTAACCTTAGTTTGCAGCAAAGATTAGAGCTATTGGTACTTTTCGAAACCACAATTGTTAACCAAAGCGGGGTTAAGTCTAGCTACTATGCTCTGTTAGCTGATGCATTGACTATGCTATTGACGGAAGAAGAAAATTATCACGTGTTGACCAATTTGATGAATAGCGTATCGGGGAATTGGAGTAATAGCGGAATCTTGCGTTCAGAAAAATCTTTTCTTAAATACTATATCGAAAAATTATTGCCTCTAGATAAATTCAAAATGCTCGTTGATGAGGAATTAATGAAATATCAGCCGATAGAGACCAGTAATTTTGAAAATTGCGCGCAGGATATTTCAAATGATTTTATTGCTTATTTTATTGGTTATTTTTTGATCAATAATCCGCAATTTTTGCAGGCATATTGTGGGGGAAAGATTGATGATGAAAAACTTAAGCTTTTTTTTAGAGAAATATTTTTTAATGAAATTTATCCGATTGTTAACCATGATAGTAGAGTAGAGTCATCTTTAGGAATAAAAGAAGAAAACGCAACAAAACAAAATAGAAAAGCTGAGCAAGGAAAAGGAAAAAAACAAAAAAAGTCAGATGAAAAATCAAATGAGATAACAGAGAAACTGCTTTCTTTCAATGATCTTAAGCAACTTAATTTTCCCCATAATAGCAGTGTCAACAACGTTGCTAGGATGATATTAGAAAATATACATCTGATTCTATCAAATTATGTTTTAAATAATTTACCTTCTGCTCCCAATGTCATTGTTAAAAATATTGATCAAGTTTTGGAAGAAAAAACAGCTAGATTAAAGCTGTTAGAGCGTACTTTGGAGCGTTTAGAAAAATATCGCAACAAGCACTCTCCAACACAAAATTTATTTGACGCTCTCGATAATTTTAAAAAACTTTTACATGATGCTTTGGATTACTGTAGTAAGTACGAAAATCTTAATGAACAAGAAAGAGAAAGAGCAAGAGTTTTAGTAAATGATGTTTTAAGCATTTTAAATTATGGGAATATCAGTGAGTTACAGCAAGACAATATTTTGGATGTTACGCGCGTATTGCAAGAAAAGATAAACAGCTTGTCGCCACAAGAAAAAGATTTTGGTGGGTTAAATGGACTGATTAAAAAGGAACAGTTTGTTTTAAAGAAATTACAAAAAACCATTCATAATCAAAACGGTTTTGTTAGCGGTGCGATAATAAGATATCAGCAGCAGCAAACAATAAATAGAATGAAGAGCTGTCTAAAATCAAAAGAATTTTCATTATCAATTGATGAAACTTACAGCACCCAACTAGCAAAAGTTGTTAGTATGATGAAATTTTTGACAGACTTAGCTCCAAAGTCTCAGTTGCTAACTAATGGTAGCGATCAGTTTGTTAGATTTCGTATGCCTAGTGACGGTGATTGTGGGTATCATGCCCTTGGAATAACAAGAAAAGATGCACATCAACTAGTAATTAACTATTTTGCAACATTAAATTATCAGTGGGATCAATTAGATAAATTAGATGAAAACGCGCAGACGATACTAAATATTTTAAAAATTAGTATCAAAGGTGAGCTGATAGGAAATCGCATTGCAATTGATAATTTTTATAATTATTTATTAAGTCTGAATTTGCAAAACGCAAACTATTCAAGTGCAAACGTGATACATGCGTTGCAAAGCTTTGATAATGGCAATGCTGATGAACTTGATACACTGTGTATTAACCCTGCCATAGTTACGGCATTTATAAATTATGAAATGCAAATAGGTAGATGGGCAAGCACAAGTATTTTACAAGTTGTTGCTATTATAGCTGGAATCAACTTACTTATTTGGCGGCCGGACGCAAGCACTGGAGAGCTTGAGCTGATTAATCAGTTTGGGTACGGAGTGATAAGATCACAACAAACTGGAATTGGTGCAAATAATGTTGGGACTGGATACATCACAAGGCATGTAATTTTTGAGCAGCATCACTTTGATCGTTTGATACCAGTTGTTGAGGTATTACAATTAGGCAGTGTCCCTGCTCTTAAAAAGATTTTGCCTGTTCCTACTAAGAGCGTTGATTCCGATACTAAAATTAATTCTAATATTAATACTAAGTTCAGTGTTAGTAGCACTAACAGCACCAATTCTAGTAATAATGGTGGTGGTAGTACCGTTAGTCAACCAGGTGTTTTGACTAGATCGCTATCATCAAATAGTTTTTTCCGAGTTCCTCCATCTTCGCAAGTTGGGCAACAAAGTGTGCATCATGCAAACCATCATCGTAACACGCAAAATTTTGCAGGAGATCTTCTAGTTAGCACAATGAAGTAACAATCTGTTTGTGGAAAAATGGGCTATAGCTGATCTTGCAACGGCTATAGTCCGTTTTTTATTTAGCGACTAGTATAGATGGACAGGTATAATGATAGCGCAGCTAGTAGTGCGATGGTCATGCTTGTCATTTCAACCAAGTGAAAAATTAATGGTAAAACTATGAGTACTAAACCAACTTTAAATATCGCATCTCATGAGTGGTGTTTAATCGAAGATGTATTCGATGTGACTAGTTGTGCTAAAACCGATAGTCTTTTTAGTTTAGGCAACGGCCGTATGGGACAGCGTGGCAACTTTGAGGAAAAATATAGCGGTAATGGTTTATATGGTAATTTTGCCGCTGGTATTTATTACCCTGATCCGACCAAAGTTGGTTGGTGGAAAAATAACTATCCTGATTATTTCGCCAAAATAGTCAATTTGCCTCGTTGGATTGGAATTGAAATTAATGTTGATGGAGTTGAAGACGTTGATTTGGCTGTTTGTAGAGTCTTAGATTTTAAGAGAACGCTTAACATGCGCGATGGCTTTCTTGAACGTGCTTTTACCGTGGAATTGAAAGATGGGAAACAGCTTAAAGTTATCACGCAAAGATTTATCAGTATGGCATGTAAAGAGCTTGGCGCCATAAAATATACGGTGACGCCGCTCAATTTTTCTGCTGCTATTATTTTTACGATAGACCTAAACGCTGATATCAAAAATAACAGTGCTTATTATGACGAATATTTTTTAAACACAGTAGCTGTGCAAGCTGATATTGGTGAAGCGTCTATTGTGAGCGTGGTTAAGAAGACTTATCTTCAAATATGCACTGGGATGAGGTTTAGTATTGAGCAAAATAGGAAATCATTGCTACAAGTCGAACCAGACGTTTTTGTTTCTGACATGCGTGTTGCTAATGTAGTTAAAGTTTATTGTTCACAAAACAGCGAAACTACAATCTACAAGTACGCCGCAATTCTCTCTGCGCTTGATCATCCACCAGCAAGTCTTGTGGCTGACTGTAAAAAACTTTTACATGATGCAAGTAGTGCTGGTTATGGTGTTTTGTTGAAAGAGCATAGGCAAGTTTGGTTGGATCGTTGGAATATTAGTGATGTGATGATTGCAGGTGATATTGCGGCACAGCAGGCTATAAGATTTAACATTTTTCAATTGATTCAAAGTTATATTGGTGATGATGCTCGTTTTAATATTAGTCCGAAAGGTTTTACTGGTGAGAAATATGGTGGTGGTACCTACTGGGATACCGAGGTTTCTTGTCTCCCTTTTTACATGTGCACGATCGGAGCAGAGGCAGCTAAGAATCTTCTACTTTATCGCTATCAGCATTTGGCTCAGGCTATCGAGAATGCGAAAAAGCTTGGGTTTGGTAATGGTGCTGCGTTTTATCCTATGGTTACGGTTAATGGTGAAGAATGTCATAACGAATGGGAAATTACCTTTGAAGAAATTCATCGCAATGGAATTATTGCTTATGCTATTTATAACTACGTCAATTATACCGGAGATAAAGATTATCTGGTGGATTATGGTCTTGAAGTATTGCTTGCCTTATCGCGCTTTTGGAGCCAGCGTACCGATTTTTCTCAAGCGAAAAAACAATATGTAATATTGGGTGTTACTGGGCCCAATGAGTACGAAAATAATGTAAATAATAATTGGTATACCAATACTATTGCTGTGTGGACGTTGCAATATACTTTAGAGACAATCCTGTACGTGAAAGCGGTGGCGGCAAGTAAATATAAAAATCTGATCGCAAAAATTAACTTTGAAGAAGAAATAGAAACGGTTTATTGGCAAGAAATTATTGCCAACATGTATTTCCCGGTTGACGAACAGCTTGGTATTTTTTTGCAGCAAGAAAATTACTTGGATAAAAAACAAATGCAAGTTGAGGATTTATCTGCTTGCGAGCGTCCGCTAAATAAACATTGGTCATGGGACAAAATTCTGCGTTCTTGCTTGATTAAACAGGCTGACGTTTTGCAGGGTCTATATTTGTTTGAGGAGCGATACGATAAACAGACAATAAGACGTAATTTTGATTTTTATGACGCGCGTACACTGCATGAATCTACTTTGCTTATCGGGACGCATGCCATTCTTGCGGCGCACATTGGGTATCTAGATAAAGCTTATGAACTGTTTTTATATACCGCAAGGTTAGATTTGGATGATTATAATCATGAAGTGGAAGAGGGTTGTCATGTTACCAGTATGAGTGGAACGTGGTTGTCTTTAGTGCATGGTTTTGGTGGTATGCGAGTTAGCAATGGTAAATTACATTTTGATTCAGTTCTGCCTAAGCAGTGGCAATCTTACTCATTCAAATTGTTATTTCGGAAAAACATTATTAGCGTGAAAGTAAGTGGTAGTGGCATTGAGATTTGTAACGAAACGAGGAAGGCTGTGGAAATTGTTATCAATAACAAAACGCACAGATTGGAAGTTAAAAATCAGTTCAAGATTTTTTCGGTGTTAACGTGATAGAACAAAGCTGCGCTGTCTGTTTGTACTGATTTAAGTTGCGATGCGTTTTATTGTTAGTAGTGCTGTTAATTGCTAATGGTTAATGATTAAAGTTTCTAATGTTAGTAAACACCATTGCAATGCCAAATTCATCGCAGGTAGCGATTACTTCATCATCGCGAATTGAACCTCCTGGTTGGATAATTGCCTCAATTCCAGTATTTGCAATGTAATCGATACTGTCACGGAATGGAAAAAATCCATCAGAAGCTAAGACGGCGCCACGCAATTCGTGGCCTGATTTGCGCAGGGCGATTTCTACGGCGTCAATTCGTGCCACTTGTCCTTGACCGATTCCCAAAGTGACGCACGCTTCATCGGCATTGGTGCCTGCAATTACAATTGCGTTTGATTTAGCATGTTTTGCTACATGCCAAGCAAAGAGCAATTTTTTAATTGTTTCCGCAGCAGGGTGTTTTTTGGTGACGCAGTTTAGATCGTTATTGCATAAGAGATGATGATTAAAGCTTTGGACCAAAATACCATCAGCCAAAGGTTTAAATGCATATTTTTGTTTGGTAATCGCAGTAAAATCCGCAATTTCCAGTACGCGCAAATTAGGTTTATTTTTTAATATTTTTAAGGCGGCACGGTCGTATCCTGGTGCTATTAATACCTCGATAAATACTGGCTTAAGATCTTCAGCAATTACTTCAGTGCATTTGGTGTTGAGGGCGACCACGCTACCAAATGATGATTTTGCGTCTGCCAACCAGGCGCTCATAAAAGCGATATCAATATTATTTGCTACAGCGACGCCACAAGGGTTCGCGTGTTTAACGATAGCGCAAGCACATATTGATGGGGTAAATGTACTAATGCATTTTAATGCATTATCAGCATCAAGCAGATTGTTGAAGGAAAGTTGTTTTCCTTGATGTTGCACTGCATTCAGTAAGCCGTCGCTGTTATTGCTGTATTGATAAACGCTGGCTAATTGATGAGGATTTTCACCATAACGCAGTGATGAGACTTTTTCTAAGGGGATGGTTAGGTGTTGTGGGAAAAATTCAGTTTGTAAATGGTTAGCGATGATGCTGTCATACTGAGCGGTATATGCAAAAGCTTTAGCAGCTAGTTTTTTGCGTGTAATCAAACTAATGGTTTTAGTCGTACGCAATTCTTCTAGAATTAGCTGATAGTCGTTCGGATCTATAACTACCGTAGTCCAGGCATGATTTTTGGCGGCGGCACGAATCATGGTTTGTCCGCCAATGTCAATATTTTCAACAATTTTTTCGAATGATGTAGCTTTATTTTTGATTACGGTGGCAAATGGGTAAAGATTGCAGATTACTAGGTCGAACCAAGGAATTTGATGCAGGTTTGCCTCTGATTGGTGTTGATTACGTTTACCAAGAACTCCACCCATAATTGTTGGGTGTAAAGTTTTGACTCGCCCATCCATAATTTCTGGAAATTTGGTAATCGTTTCGATGGCGGTAACTTTGATATTTTGTTCGACTAGTTGCTGTGCTGTTCCCTTGGTTGCGACTATCTCAATGTTTAATTTTTCCAAATTATGGGCCAGATCAATCAAGCCAGTCTTATCGGATACTGAAATTAATGCTTTCACGGTTAAGGTTACTCCAAATATGCTCTGCCTCGTTGGTCAAACATCAATCATTTCCGTCTCATTGTAGCGCATTGACGACACACCTTAATATCATGCAATTCATCACCATGCAGCATGTAATTAAACGCTCTTTTTTTCAATCTTAGCTACTTTTCCATCGACTAAACGTAACGTTAATTGTTTATGTTCGATGTTGCCGCCATTGATTTGGTTGGTGTAAGTGTAAGTCAAACAATTGTCGGTAAAAGCGTTGTTTAACACTGGAGTCCCAAGTAAATTTTCGACCTCAGCTTTGGTCATACCTAGTTTTACTGCTCGCACCGTGTGGTTATCCAAGGAATTTCCTTGTTGCACATCGATTTGATATGGTTTTAGAACGCTACAGCCATTGATTGTAATTCCAACGCTGCACAGCAGTATTGCAACTATAGCTGAGGTCATAGCGCGATTAAGATATACATTATTTTTGATCATGGTAGTTCTCTATAAAGTTCTTTTAAATTTAGTAGGTTAACTAGGTCCTGTCTCTAAAGTCTACTATGATGGCCAAAAACCGCCGATTTTATGTGCTTCGTTGCTCACATATTTTCAACATATGCTGCGCTACGATGCTCTAAAATCAACGGTTTTTAGCTCATCCTAGCAACTTTAGAGACAGGACCTAGTGTCGTCATTCTACCACATTCCCAATTTCCAGTGATTTAAAATCCCATAATTTCTTATCCATGAGATGGCTTGGTCTGACGTTACTGAGAGCGTGTAATAAGTTGCTGGGAATTTTGATGTTTTGTTTCGTGAGCGTTGCAATCAATGCTTGGGTTTTTTGACGAGTTGGGTTTTCTTTGGCGATGCATAAATTTTTGGCAATAACTGGAAATTGTTGTGCTTCGACGTAGTGTATGATGTCTTTTTCCTGACAATAGACAAGTGGGCGAATTACGATCAATTGTTGATCATCGGTGAGCAGTTTTGGTGGCATGGAGGCAATGCTGCCGTTATAAAACATTGACATTAAAAGGCTGGTAATTAAATCGTCACGGTGATGTCCAAGCGCTATTTTGTTAAAACTATGTTTTTTAGCATAAGCATAAATGTGGCCACGGCGCAGTCTTGAACACAGTACGCAATAAGAATTAGGAGTGCTGTTCTTGTTTTGAACAATCGCGAATATATTAGTTTTGACAATTTCGTAGTCTAACTTTTTACTTTGTAGCCATGTTTCAATTTGGGTGGCATCAAAATTCGGTAGACCTTTATCGATTATCAGTACGCGCAGTTGAAATTTGTAGTTGGTCCTCAGTTGCAGTAGTCGCAGTAAGTTAACCAAAGTAAATGAATCTTTGCCGCCGGAAAGACAAGCAAGAACTTTGTCGCCAGTTTGGATCAAATTAAAATTAGCAATTGCTTTTCCGGTGTAATGAAGTAATTTTTTTTCTTTAGTTTTCGCTGTTGTTGGCATTTGTTTATTTAAACGATGAGGGGTTGCTATGTCAATGTACCTAATATTTATTTATGTTCCAGAAACTCATGTTGAGCAAGTAAAAGAAGCCATGTTTAAAGCTGGTGCTGGTAGAGTTGGTAATTATAGTTGTTGTTCATGGCAGGTCAAAGGTGAGGGGCAGTTTTTTGCCAAAGAGGGGAGTCATCCGTATTTAGGAACAGTTGGAGCAATTGAAAAAGTTTCTGAGCATAAGGTGAGTATGATTTGTACGTTTGAGCTGGTGAGAGAGGTGCTCGTAGCAATGAGAGCGATACATCCTTATGAAACGCCTGCGTACGGAGTGTTGAAGTTGGAAGATTTTTAGAGGTAAGTTATGATGTGTGAGGTTGTGAATCCATTCATATGCACGTGGTATAGCGGGAGATGTTTTTGTTATGAAAAAATTTATGTCTTCCTTCTTTTTGGGAAATAAAAAAAAAGAAGAGGCAAAGAAGATAAAAAATAAGCTGGTAAAGAACGATACCAACAAAATAATGGCAATACCTAAGGTATTAAATTTTGTTTGGGTAGGTGGTAGAAAGCTAATGCCACAGTACAACATAAATAACGTGATAGATTGGGCGGTGAAGAACCCTGAGTGCGCAGTGAACATGTGGGTTGATGTTAAAAGTTTTGAGGATGCTGGAGTTAGTAGGTATGACTCGTTGCCTAAGTTAAAAGAGTGTTATCTTAAAATTTTCACAACGGGGATAAAGGAGAAAATAAAAAATTTTACTAAAGAAAAAATAGAAACGGCAGCCGATGAAAAAACAGTAAAAGAGTTGGAGGAGTTATTAAAAAATCTAGATACTGAAAAAAGCAGATTACATTTTTTAGATGTTAGTGCTGATGATAATAAAGACCAGCAGAATGATGAATGCTCGCAATATGAGCTTTTTCGTCCGCGACCCAATTTAGGTTCATTTAGCGATTTGAAGCGAATTCAGGTGTTAAAGTCCGGAGGGATATACATAGATAGTGATGCAGAATGTGGTAGCAAATCTTTCGAAGAGTTAGGTGTGTTCAAGAAGGGGCATAAGCACCGTTTTATTGTGGATAAAAATACAATAAAGCAAGGAAAGATGTCTAACGATTTCATTGGTACTACGCCGCAAAATCCGATTATAGACGAAATATATCAAGCCATTTTAAGGAATTATAATCTACCCGCGATAAAAGAAGATAGATTAGACGCTAAAGTAACAGATTTTTTAATCGGTCTTGATAGTAAAAAATATGAGGGGAAATTTAACGATGAAAAGATGAGTGAGTTAGGATTATCTGAACATGACTGTGCTTATAATTTTAAATTAAATAGTTTTTTTACTTCATTTGAAAAGATTTTTTTGTTTCAGTTTGATAGCGTAAAAGCACTTACTTCGTATACGATATCTATGACTGGACCCAACGCATTTAGGAATGCCGTTTTAAAATATTGGGATAATGACAATGATAGTGTTGAAGCTATAGATGACAGCTATAGACACGTTCCGTCATTTGAAGAAAAAATACCAGCAAGTGGTAATGCGTGGATATCTGGAGATGTTAGAAAGATTGAAGATCCAAAAAAGGTTATAGCAAATGCGCTGAACAATTTATTGTTTGAAGTAGAACATTTTAAAATATTACGACTAGATTCATATCTAGATTATATTGATCTTGAGATTAGAGATGCTAAGAAAAAGTCTCAATTCCGCAACGAATTTATCGAGCAAGTAACAGAAAAAATAGAATTTTTACAAAAAGATATAGAATACGCTCAGTTAACATTTAAATTTGATGAATCAATAAAATTTTATAAAAAGAACAAGACTTTACTAGAAAAAACCCACTTATTTCTTAAGAACAGCCAGATTGTTGATGTGTCTGATAATTTTGAAGTTAAATATCCTATTGAGTCAACGCACAATTTTTGGTTGGAGCATAAGGATTTAAACAATTTTAAAAAAGAATCTATAGAAGAATTGAACGGTAAAAAAAATACCGAAAGTATACGCAAAGAAGTCAAAAATTTTATTGAAACAGTTGATTCATACAAGGGAAGTGATATTGCCAACACTCATTTTGCATTTTTACAAGAACTTTTTGCAAGAAAAAATATTCCATTTTTAAACGAGAAAGAATTTTTATTGAAGCATAAAAATGGGGTATTAACTTTACACGATCAACATGAAATGGTGGCACAAGTTTTAAATATCTTAAATAGAATGAAAAAGTTTCTATCCGAGTATGATGAGTTGTCAAAGATAGTTAATGGTGGAGATGAGGTTAAAATCACCAATTTTTATGCAAAGTATGGTAAGGAAATTATAAAAAAACAGATTGAGGATATAAATGAGTTTTGCGATAAATTTTTAAAAACAGCATTGCAATCATCAAAACTTAAGAATTTTAATAAAATTGTTTTTTTTCAACCCAGCAAGGAAGAAATAGAAAATACAAAAGAAATAAAACATTTAGTAGAAGAAATTGGGAAACAGGGTAATGAAATATTGGAATATGCCGATTTACTGTATGATGATAAAAGAGAAAGTAAGTTGAAAATTGAAAAAAACGAAGATATGTGGGAAATAAAAGATAAAAACATTGAAGGTGTAAATAAAATAAAAAACATTGATGATGTGGATAATTTTATAGATATAAAAAATGAACAAAAGAAATCAGAAGAAGAGATAAAGAAAACAAAGGAAGTAGATAATGGTGTGGATAACGATCAAGAGGGAAATGGGGGCGAAAAAACTAAAAAAGAAGCTAAGGAAATCAAAGAAACAACGAAAAAAGTAAACCTCACCAATGATGATAAAATAATTAATTTTATCTAAACTTGTTGTAGTTAAGTAGTAAGTTGGGTTTAACTGACTGTCTTGTACTAAGTAACTGATTTTCTATCCTAGTTTAGTTAGATGTCTTGATGTAAAGTTATTGCTGGATTGACTAGTATATATACCCAATCAAAATTAAGAAGTGAGGAACAGCGCTATGTACAATAACATATATAAACTTTTTCAAAAGACTCCGATTCAAACGTCGGTAGATTTGCATGAAGAAAATCTTACTGCAAGTGATGTTCCAGATATATGTAAGCGGGTATTAAAGAACAAAGTTAGTGAATTGAATTTAAAAGGAAATCCGATTTGTGATGACGGATTGAAGATTTTAGTGGAGACGTTACAGGAAAAAAATCACTCATTGCGATCGTTGGATGTGAGTGATTGCAGTCTCACTGATGATAGTGCCAGAATTTTAGCGCTATCTGGAATTCCAATTTTATTTATAGGGTGGAATTGTTTTACTGTTAAGGGTATTGAGATTTTTGCGAAAGAGTCGACGCAATTGTCTATATGTGATCTTGAGCAGAATGTCGAAGTTAAAAATGGTGGTTATTTGTTTAAGCAAGTTGAGGATAAGCTTAAAGAGAATAACGAGCAGGTAAATAAAAAAGCCGCGACTATTGAAAGGAAGGGAATGACGGAAGATCAAGAGCAAGAGGTCGATGCCAACTCTCAAGAAGAGTTTGGTTTTGATTTTTGTTGATTGTTGTTACTTAACTTATTTTGTGAAACGCGGTACGTTGTGCATTTTCCCCTCTTCGTTTTTTTGGAATATTTTTCTTAATCTAAGCTCAAGAAATCTCAGTGCCTGATTATAACTGTTTCCAGTCGGCTTCATAAAAACCTGAAATATTTTTTATATGAAAATTAATATTCCAACTTTTTCTAATGCTAAAATATTAGTTGTCGGAGACGTTATTCTTGACCGCTATTGGCATGGTAATTCCACACGTATTTCACCAGAAGCTCCAGTGCCAATAGTGCACATTAGGAAAGTTGACGAGCGTGCTGGTGGTTCAGCTAATGTGGCTTTAAATGTTGCTGCAATTGGTGGAGAGGTTACATTACTTGGTATTGTTGGTGATGATGAAGCGGCGGCTCGCTTAGAAGAAAAACTCATTGTCGCAAATGTTAAGACGCAGTTATTACGCATGCCGCAATTACCGACTATTACTAAGCTGAGAGTCGTTGGTCATAATCAACAATTGATTCGTTTAGATTTTGAAGAACCGCTTATATCGTATGATGCCGCTGCATTTTTTTCTTTATACCGTGAGCTGCTCACTGATGTTGGCTTGGTAATTATTTCTGATTATGGTAAGGGAACGCTCCAGCATAGTCGGGAGTTGATCAAAGCAGCTAGAGATTTGGGGTTGCCAGTATTGGTTGATCCCAAAAATAGAGATTTGAGCATATATGCTGGTGCAACAGTTATTACTCCGAATCAACGTGAGTTTGAAGAAGTGGTTGGGATATGTAACAGCGATGAAGAAATTGTCGTCAAAGCGCAACGGTTGTTAGATCAATATGATTTTACTGCGATTTTAATTACACGTGGGGCGCATGGCATGAGTCTTGTCGCTCGTGATCAGTTGCCATTACACATTCCTACGCGAGCGCGGGAAGTCTACGATGTTACTGGTGCTGGTGATACAGTTATTGCTGTTTTGGGGGCGGCACTTGCTGCTGGCGTTGCGTTGGAAGAGGCAGCAATTCTTGCCAATGCGGCAGCCGGAGTTGTGGTGCGTAAATTTGGTACGGCTACTGTTTCCCTAACGGAACTACGACATGTTATTGCACGTCAACATAATTCATGGTCTGCTATTTTTTCAGAGGAAGATTTACTTGTGGAAATTGCTGATGCTCGTGCGCGCGGTGAACAGATTGTGATGACTAATGGCTGTTTTGATATTTTACACGCTGGACACATTAGTTATTTGGAACAAGCGAAGGCATTTGGTCATCGTTTGGTGATAGCTGTTAATGATGATGGTTCGGTGCGACGTTTAAAGGGTGCAACACGCCCCATTAATTCCTTGCAGCAACGCATGTTGGTTTTGACGGCATTGCGTGCGGTAGACTGGGTGATTCCATTTACCGAAGACACGCCTGAACGTTTGATTGCTAGGATTTTGCCTGATGTATTGGTTAAAGGTGGTGATTATGAAACACACCAGATTGCTGGAGCAAAACAAGTAGTTGCAGCTGGCGGTAAAGTAGAGATTGTTCCTTTAGTAACGGGTTGCTCGACAACTAATACGATTAAACAGATCAAAAAAAACGGAGCGTAAAATTGTGATTATAGTTACTGGTGGCGCTGGTTTTATTGGAAGTAACCTAGTTAAGAGCCTTAATGTTCTTGGTTTCGAAGATATTTTGGTAGTTGATGATTTAGGTGATGGGTCTAAATTTAGTAATATAGCTGATAGCAAAATTTCCGATTATTCAGATAAGGATGTTTTTATTGAGCAGATGATAAGACGCGAAAAATTTCTTAATGAAAAAGATATTACGGCAATTTTTCATCAAGGCGCATGCACTGATACCACTGAGTGGGATGGTAAATACATGATGCGTAATAATTATGAATATAGCAAGGTATTGCTGCATTATTGTTTAGAAAAAGGTATTCCGTTTATTTACGCCTCCAGTGCTGCAGTTTACGGTGATGGTAATGTTTTTCGCGAAGAATTAGCATTTGAAAAACCATTGAATGTTTATGGTTATTCCAAGTTTCTTTTTGATCAGTATGTACGCCGTTTGTTGCCATTGGCTAGTAGCCAGATAGTTGGACTACGCTATTTCAATGTTTATGGTCAACGTGAGCAACACAAAGAGAAAATGGCGAGTGTTGCTTTTCATTTGAATAATCAATTGCTGCAGCAAGGAAGAGTTGAATTGTTTGAAGGTTGCGATGGTTATGTTAATGGTGAACAACGACGTGATTTTGTTTATGTCGAAGATGTTGCGAAAGTTAATTTATGGTTTTGGCAAAACCCTGGCAAAAGTGGAATATTTAATCTTGGGACTGGAAAAAGTGCCACTTTTAACGAGATTGCTCATGCTGTGATTAAATGGCATGGGTATGGTGAGATTGAATATGTTCCTTTTCCGAATAAATTGCGTGGTTGTTATCAGAGTTTTACCGAAGCCAATATTGATCGATTGCGTGCTGCCGGCTATCGAGACGAGTTCAAAAATATTGCTGTTGGCATGAAAGAATATTTGGATTGGCTAAATAAATCTAAATTTGCTGTTTTATGAAATTTTTGTTCTGCGCAAAGTAATAGTATAAGAGGTGATATGAATCTAAATAAAAGTTTAGTGCATTGCAAAAATAACGCTACCAATGATGATAGCAATGGGTCTCCATGTTTACCTTTGTGCGAATATGTTGAGGCAGTGTTGGTCAATTATTTTGTCAAACTAGATGGTGATCTTCCAGTTGATCTTTATCAAATGGTTTTGGAACAAGTTGAAGTGCCTCTGCTGCGTAATGTTTTACAATATCTCGGTTACAACCAGAGTAAAGCGGCCAAAGCTTTGGGTCTTAGTCGAGGGACTTTTTGTAAGAAATTGAAACAATATGATATCCAGATCCCATAATGACAAAATAACGCCATCTATAGAGTTAAACGAGGATTTTATGAATGTAGCAATGGGTGCAGCTAGTGCGGTTACTATAGAGAATACGACTGAGTTGATGGAGAGCAGTGACAGCATAAGGTCTCATCAGATGTCGGTGAATGCTGTAACCGATTTTATTAGTGCTTATTCTTGGTCGTGTACTCTTGGTCAGGGTAATCAATTGTTAGCTTTAGCGCTGCCTATTGTGGAATTGGGTGCTAAACTGAAGGAATTACCGGCAATCCCAGATAAAAGTATTTTGAAGCAATTATTTGTACGTCAGGTTGAATTATTTCTTGAAAAAATACAACAGACTGCTTTCTATACGGCGGAGACGATACATGTGGCTTGTTATGTTATTTGTGTTTTTGTTGATGAGGCAGTGATTTTTGATACGACTTGGGGTAATACTTTTAATTGGGAGCAGGATGGATTGTTGAGTTTCTTTTTACAGGAAGTATGGGATGGCAAGAAGTTTTTTGTTATTTTGAACAGCATATTTGAAAAATCTGGATCTAATTTTGATTTATTAGAGTTGATGTATATGTGTTTGAGTTTGGGTTTCATGGGTAAGTATCGGACACAAAGAAAGGGAAATGTAGTGTTAAAGGAGTTATGTAATGATTTATATGAATGCATTGCCAGGTACCGCAAAATTGCGGCGCAAGGGTTATTGGTGAAACCTGATGATATCGCTTGTGGTAGTGCTTCTGCGCCTCTACCGCGCCAGTTTTTTTCACGTGGAATGTGGTTAATTATTGGAACAGTATTAGTAATTGGTTGCGGTGTTTATTTGACTTTTAATGCGCAACTAAATCAGCTTATAACCATTAATAACCCGCAATAACCCGATGTAGGCTGAACATGGAATAGCTGCAATTTTAGAGAAATAAAAATGCAATGGTTGAAAAATTTACGAAATAATTTGAGCGATTTAATTAATGTGGTGTTTCATCGCCGCCAGCTATCTGGTGCTGTTTTGCAACAGGCCGCAATTGAGCGTGCTGAAGAGGAATTGAAAATTTTACACGCTGACTTTGTCGCGGCAGTAAAGTTTTTTAAGGAGAACTATAAGAGTCACCATAATTTGCCGTTATATTTAGTTGTAGGTCAAACCAGTTTTGGAAAGACGACCTTATTGGCTAAGTCTGGGATGGATTTACACGACATTTATGGAGATAAAGTTCGCAATGAATTTTCAACTAAGTACTGTGTTTGGTTGTTTTCTTTGCAGGCAATTTTTCTTGATACTGCTGGTATCTATACGCATGCAAGTAAAGAAGATTTACACGCTAATTTAGTATGGCTGGGTTTTTTGAGTTTGTTGCATGGCCATTTTTTACATAACCAGCTTCGTGGAACAATAGTTGTTATCGATATTCCAACATTAGCTGGACCAAAAGATGCGTTGCGTAAGAATTTAAGCAACATTAAAGAGCGTTTATATGAAGTAGCTCGTTATGTAGAAAATTTACCGATTTTTGTTGTGTTTACTAAGGTGGATTTAATTGATGGGTTTGTTGAGTGTTTTGCTGATTGGTCTTTGGAAGAACGTAAACAATCATTTGGGATTACTTTTGCTAAAAAGGATGGTTATGTTAATCCTCAAACTAATTTTATTGCCGAATTTTCTTCACTGCTGCAATTACTACAAGTGCGTTTATCCGCAAGATTTCATCGAGAGGAAGATGCTATAAAACGGATTAAGATCCAAAATTTTTTGTTGCAATTTGCTCAGTTACGTACTGCCATTGCTGAGGTGATTAACGGTATTCCATATGGTGGTGGACGCATTGAATTGTATGGTTTGTATTTTGTTAGTGGTTTACAAAATGGTGAGAGCAATGATTATTTGATGCATCAGCTCCAGTCAGCATTGCAATTACCTCTTACTAATGACTACGTTTCGACATTATCCAGTATGGATGATAGTCGCAGTGAATCTTATTTTGTTGAAGATTTATTTAAGCAGGAGCTGTTAGCGAGTAAAACTGATAGCAAGTTAAAAGGGAGCGAAATGTCCTGGTCACAATTTATTGCTGTTTTGGTATTGTCATTGTTGCTAGGAGCAGTTAGCTTGCTATGGTATCGAGGTTATACATCCAGTGTCGAAATATTAAATAGTGCCAATGCTATGTTGCAAGACAAAGCACAACCGGATTACGTGCTGCGCTTAGAGCAAACGCTGAAATATTTGGAAGGTGAAGAAGTAACTAAAGGAATTTATTTGGGATTAGGGCAAGTAAAGCAATACGCTGTATCGCTGCAGGAGATTTATTATAAAAAAATTGTGGCTGACTTCGTCTCCAGGTTGCAAAAAATACTTGAAGAGGAGATCACCACCACTGGTTCAACTGATTACAAATATCTTTATGATACGTTAAAAACGTATCTTATGTTGAGTAACCCTAAGCAGATAAACCATGATTTTGTTCAGGCTTGGTTTGATCGCTATTGGCAGAAGACATCGGTGTTTCCTGATGCGACAAAATCTCAGCAGCTATCGATGCAATTGAAAGTGATTTTGCAGCATGGTGTTAAAATTTCTCCGTCAGAGCAAATTGTAGCTACTGCACGCGAAATGTTGAATTCTTACAATGTTCCAAAAGAGGATTTGGTCTATACAAAGTTAGAGAATATGTATGGCAATAAATCGCCTTTGTTGTTTAAATTTGGCGATAAGGAAATACGCGTTGCTAAACTTTATACCGCTCATGATTTTAATACGGTATATCAAAAATATATTCCTGAAATAGTTGATAGTTTTAGTCGTAAAGGGAGCGATTGGGTACTGGCTGGTTCAGGAAAAATTATCATTGCGCAAAGCGAAATGGATAAATTAATTGCTAGTTTGCGAGCTTTATATATTAAAAACTATGTTGAGATTTGGGATGGTGCGTTGCAGCAAATAAAAATCGCTAAGTTTAATGATCTTGCCAAAATGAGTGGTTTTTTAACTGCTGTTAAAAATGATAATTATCAGTTGTTGCCGTTTCTTAGAGAATTGCAGCATAGTCTGATGATTAGTAATGCGCCGCCTGAGTTTATCCAGGCGGCAGATGTTAAATTGATTGGATGGCGCAGCGCCGATTTATCAGCAATTCATACGGCTCTTGCAAATTTGTCGGACGATTTGTCTAAAATTACCGCTAGTGCTGATGTTAATAAGGCAGTGTTTAAGGCAGCTGCTGCAAGATTTGTAGCTGCTGATCATGGCATTGATGCGATTAGCAATTTACGTAAAATTGCTTTGCGCCAACCAAAAATAGCGCGTGAATGGTTGCAAAGTATTGCGGATGATAGTTGGCAGTCGCTGTTAATTGGGGCGCAAAATTACATTAAGGTAATGTGGGCGGCTACTGTAGGTCCTGAATATAAAAAGTTAATAAGTAATAATTATCCATTTTTCAAAAGCGCACCGAATTCTATTAGTGTGGCAGATTTAGCTAAGTTTTTTGCGATTAATGGAGTGATGGATAGCTTTTTTAACAATTACTTGCGCCCTTTTGTTGATACTGATCAAGTCTATTGGGTATTGAAAAATGTTGATGGGCAGCGCCTTGGTATTACTGAGGAACAGTTAGAAATTTTTATTCGTGCAACGCTGATTAGAAAGATGTTCTATCCCAATGGGGGGAATACTCCTGAAGTTAAATTTTCTTTAATGGCTCAGTCTTTGACGCCAGGTACGCAACGTTTTAATTTAAATCTTGGTGGGCAAGTTGTTTCTCATATTAAACAGCAGAAAGAAATAAATCACTTGGTGTGGCCTGGGAGTAATCCTGGTTTGTTGCATTTGGAGTTCATTGATGATTTTGGTAAGACTACTGCATCTAGTAAGTCTCAAGATGTTTGGTCATGGTTTAGATTACTTGATAGATCCAATATTAAGGTAGTAGATAAAACCCAACGTTTTAGTTTCACTATTGACCTAAATGGTAACGCTGTTAAATATGATATGTATGCCGAACAACCAATTAATCCATTTATTCCTGAGATCATTAATAATTTCCGTTGTCCTGAAAAGTTGTGAACCGTATAAAACAGTGTGAATGGTGAAAAAATGGTAATTGACAATCGAGGTTATAGATTAGGTGTCGGGATTATTATTTCCAACCAGGATGGAAAATTGTTTTGGGGTAGAAGGTATGGTCGTAAAGGCGCTTGGCAATTTCCTCAAGGCGGCGTTTTTCCCTATGAAACTGTAGAGGAAACTATGTTTCGCGAGTTGAGAGAAGAAGTTGGGTTATTGCCAAGTGATGTTGAGATTTTGGGTGTGGGCAGAAAATGGTTATATTATCAATTGCCGTTAAACATGCGTCGACATTTTCAACTACCTTTGTGCATTGGTCAGAAGCAGCGTTGGTTTCTGTTACGTTTGGTATCTGAAGATAATAAAATTTGTTTGGATCAACCATCTCCTGAATTTGATATGTGGCATTGGGTTGATTATTGGTATCCTGCGCATCACGTGATTTTCTTCAAACGTCAAATTTATATGTGCGCTTTGAAAGAGTTCTCTCATCTAATCGTTAAATCTCCCAACTCACATCGGTATTAATTTTAGACTGCACAATATTTGTAGCGCAACCAATAAACCAGTTGATATGATTGCAACCTAAAAAGAATATTGGAAACAAAATTTTAGTGAGGTTTGCGGTATGCCGGGTTTTATATTTATTAATGATTATTAATCGGTTATTAAATATGAATTTATTTACTTATTTTCCTAATGTTTCTGATGTGTTAGTTGACTTTTCAAAAGTTCAATTTGTTGAAGATATCGTGTGTTTTTCTCTTTTGTTAATCTGTTTTTGCATGATTTTGCTAGGAGAGTATTTTATTTCTGATGATAAGTTTTATGACAGATTTATGTTTTTCATTTTCTGTGTTTTTATTTCAATATATCTCTTTTGGCGTTTTATTTTTACTATGCCGATATTTGGTTTAAGTTTCCCATCTCTTTATTCTTGGTTTTTTTTATTTTTAGAAGTGTTTTGGTTTATTTATTTAATTGGTTCTCATGCTATAGCTTGTGATCCGTTGCGTTGTAATGGTAAAAGAAAGAAAGAAAGAAAGAGTGATGATCTTAACTGCGTTGAAAATAAGTTGTTAGAATTAGGTTATCCTGCTGTTGATATATTTATTCCTACTTATGATGAAGATCTTAATGTATTAGAAAAAACGTTAGTTTCTGCTTTGGCTATTGATTACCCTAATTTTAAAATATGGGTGCTTGATGATGGTAATAGAAAGTTTTTACGTGATTATTGTCACGCTAAAAATATTTATTATATTAGTCGCGAGAAGCGTATTAATGCTAAAGCAGGTAATATTAATAATGCATTAGGACAAACCAGTGCTGCATTCATACTTATTTTAGATGCTGATTTTGCTCCTTACAAAAACATTATTAAAAAAGGATTGCTGTCTTTTCTCGATAAACAAGTTGCTGTCGTACAAATACCTCAGTTTTATTATAATTTTGATTATATACAAAATAATTTGTTTGCTAAAAAAGTTATTCCTGATGAACAGAGGTATTGGTACGATGTTAATCAACCTTATTATGATAATAAAGATCTCTCAATGTATTGTGGTTGTCCGGCGATTTTAAGGCGTGTTGCTCTTGAAAAAACTCAAGGATTTCCAACAGATACGGTTACTGAGGATCTACATCTTAATTATTGTTTGCAAGAAATTGGTTATATTACACGTTATTTGAATGAGCCGTTGGCTATTGGGCTAAATGCTGAAGATGTTTCGTCGTTTTGTCGACAGCATTACCGTTGGGCATTAGGAGCTATTCAGGTATTGCGTAGTAGGATCAGTCCTTTTGGAATCAATAAACTAACATTAAAGAAAAGGATCCGTTTATTTTTTACAGTTATTTATTGGTTTGTCCAGCCATGTAGGTTTCTATTACTATTTCCGCCGGTAATTTTTTCTTTTACAGGCGTTCCGCTATTGTACGTCAATTCTATAACTGGTTTATATACTATACTTTTTGTTATTTTTCTTAATTATTACTTCTCATTAAAAAGTCACAAGTTAGTTCCTATTGTTGGTGAAAGTTTGCAGTTAATACCGGCAATGGCAGTGACTAAGGGTATTTTGAGGGGGTTTTTCCCTATCTTGATTGGTGCCAAACCCAAGTTCGACGTGACGCCAAAAGATTTAAGGATTCGTTCACTGCAGTGGAATTTTTCGATAATTTTCCCATATTGTGTTTTATTTATTCTGTCTGTCGCTAGTCTATTTTATTATATCTACTTTGCTCCTTGTTATAATTCATTGTTTGGTAAATTTAATATTTTTTGGAATATTTACGTTATATTGGCGTTGTTTGTAACTATTCTTACTGGTATTGATGTGCCACGCAGTTATGATACTGACACTTGGTTTGTAGATGAAGAGGTTAAAATTGTTGATGAAGATAAAACGCTAGTTTGTAAAGTTGAAGCTCTGTCACTGACTAAAGCTATTGTTGATATTGCAATTATATCTAAGGTTATGAAAAGTAATTGCCAGATGAAATTACTTTTAGGAGATAATTTAGTGTTAGATATAGCCTCTGTTATTACTTATAAAAATAAGTCAGAGTTATCTTTTTCGGAAATTGATGAAGAGACAAGAGAAGCGTTAATTAGATATTTGTTTAGTGATGGTAGGATAAAACCCACTCGTTATGTGAATTTTAGTAAGCTTGGTTCAGTGTTTTACTACAAAGTATTCAAGAGTTGGTTTAAGTTATTTGATAGAACCAGGGATTTAGAGATTGCTAATTAAGCAGTTGTATGGGGTTGTGTTAGGGCGGATTTTTGTTTTGATTGCTGTTTGTTAAGTAACAATGTAATCAAGCAAGAAACTTTATTGTATTACTGAGTGCCATGGATTGTTTATGAGAAAATTTAGCACTAAATTTCAAGTGGTATTTTGCTTAAGTTGTTTCGTGTTTTTTGTCGGATATTTTGGCAAATGTACTGCTCAATCAGGAGTTAGCAGCAATAGTGCTGCTGTTTATTTTCAAAAAGGGCTTATAGCAGAAAAAAATTTTCAAATTTTTACTGCAAAACAATTATTGAAAAAAGCTTGTAAATTAAATTCAGGTAATATTGGTTATAAAGAGAGATATGCTTGGTTTCTTTTAAACTATGATTTTATTGAAGATGCGGTGGTTACTTTTAATGAGTTAGTTAAGCTGGGGAAAAATGTTGAATGGCATGCTGGTTTGGGATGGTCAAAAAAGAAGATAGGAGATTTGGAAGGAGCGGCAAATTCGTTACAGAAAAAATATTATAGCAGCCAACTGCAAGGTGCAAGCCTGCAGCAGTCTTTTGCTATTATTGGTCGTTTGGCTGATAAAGAGAATTTGGAACAGATTCGTAAATTGCAAGATCAAATAAAAAATCACCCTAAAAGTTATGCATTACACTTAGAGCTTTTTAATCGTTACTATTATCGCAGTGATTTTGCTAATGTTGTTGAAATAGCGAGTCGTATTCCAGAGTCGCAACAGAATATGGTTTTTGTCATTTATTATACTGATAGTCTGGTTAAGACCGGTCGTATAACACAAGCGATTGCTGAATTTAAGCGTCTTGTTAAGAAGAATTCTAGAAGCGCCTATCTTTGCTATGTTTTTGGTAAATCCATGTTAGAAAGCAATCAATTACAGCTTGCTGAGCAACTTTTGCGACAATCTTTGCTGTTATATCCTAACAATGGAATTGTAGAAGCTACTTTGGTTAAAGCTTTAGCATTACAGCATAAATGTGAAGCGGCATTAAAATTATCTAGCAGCATTGTTGATGACGAACGATTATTTAAGAAATTGGCTATCGGTAATGCCAATTTATATTGTAAAAAATATCGCGAATCATCGTTGGTTTTTAAATCATTGATTGACCAGTATAAATATAATGACGAAGCATTATGGGGGTTGTTTGTAAGTTCTGCAAAAACTTATGATTTTGCCAATCAATGTAGATCATTTGATCGTTTACGACAATTTCATCTTTACAATATTAATCCTCAGCAAAATAAGCTCATCCAGTTATATCGACCACCAGTGGTAAATTTTAATTATGAGTCTTTTAAAAATTCCGGAGAGTTTCAACGTAATGCTGTAGGGTCGGATGTAGATGCATATGTTTTTGATAAGACACGAGCATCAATAGGTTATAATTATGCTAGATTTAGTAACCCTGGATTTTCTGATGTTAGCCGTAATTCTTTTGTTATTTCAGGACAATCTCAATTGTTTGAAAATACAGGATTTGGGGTCAAACTTATTAGTAATTCTTATAACTCTCCTTTAAATAAGGCTACTAACATCAATGTGGGTGTTAGTTTAGCTCAACGGTTGCTGCAAAATGTTGTAACGTTTTTCACTTATCGTCATTACGATTTAATTGATGAACAGGCGCCTTTTGCTAATCAGCTTTATAATTGGGCTAATATTGGTGCAGTTGGATTGAACATTAAAAATGATATGTATAATTTGGGGTTACTTTACGATGATTGGAAAAAGATCACTCTTTATGGTGGTGTTACTTATGGCTATCTTTCAGATAGTAATCGCGAAATTTCACGTGTATTTAGCGTAGGATACCGTTTATTGCCTGCGGTAAAAGTAGAATATAGTTATTTTTACATGGATTTTGCTAAACCTGCGTCTATGTTTGTTGAAAAAAATAATTCTACTTCAGCGTATTTTGATCCGATGAATTTTGAGGCGCATACATTACGAGTGGTTTTTGATCGTACATTCGCGGAGAAATGGAATGTTGGTTTGGAAGGAAGTGTTTCCCTAATACCGAAAAATAAATCGATAGGAGAGTCAGTTTTTGGTTTTATTAGTTATAAATTAACTGATAGTTTTACTGCTAGTCTTAGAGCACGCTATGCTTATGTGAATAAAAGTTTTCCAAGGACAGGTACAGACGATAGGCGTTTTTGGGCGAATAATGTAGTTTTATCGTTTGGTTATAGATTTTAAAAATAGTCACTCACATTGAAACTCGGTGAGTTTGAAGCAATGTTGAGATGAAACTCCTTCCTCATGTCGGTAGTAAATTTAGGCTGCCTAAGATCTGTAGCGCAATCAAAATAGTTGCGATTACAATGATGCCGATCAGTAGCATTTTATTAAAAAGTATTTTGTTAATGTTGGTATCAAGCTTAACCTTTCCTGTTTGTCTCAAGCTATAAGCCATGATTGCTGGCAAAATCACCAATAATATCGCGATAAAAATTGCGGCATAACCTAAAGCAATAACGAAACCTTCTGGGTAATACAATGCGAAAATTAGTGGTGGGATGAAAGTTAACAGAGACGTTTGTAAACGACCGAAGCGTGTATTGGAGCGCTTAAATCCATCAGCTAAGAAATCAAAAAGGCCTAATCCAACGCCAAGAAATGAAGTGGCCATTGAAATATTAGAAAATCCTCCGATGGCTGTAGTTACTAATTTGTTATTAACTATAGCTGAAATAGCACCGACTAGTCCCTCTACTGAAGTATTGGCTCGTTTTATTGCAGTAAAACTATTTACTTCTCCTAGCAATGGCACTGTTCCTAAGTTGGCGATTAACCACAGTAAGTAAAGTATGAAGGGAATGGTGGTGCCACAAATTACTATCAGCCATAATTCTTTGCGGTTATCGTTCTTAAGATAATTTCTTAAACTCGGTATAAGCATATGAAAAGTAAAAGCAGTCAAAAATATTGGTGCTGCTGCTCCGAGATATTTACTGTGATGTATTTCTTGATGAGGCATTATTTTTGGCAAATCAACATATGGCATCAGTAACGCAATGGAAGCAATTAAAAACAATCCTTTGAAGACCATCAAAAAACGGTTGGTATAATCCACGGTTTTGGTGCTCCAAAATACAGCGCCACCAAGTATCCCTACAAACAACAACGCGCTGCCCCAATTTGGAAAGTTAATGTTGCCAACTAGGTGGAACATGCTGTGGAATAAAGCTGATGCACCGGAGGTATAAGCTGCTAATACGGAATATAGTAACAGCAACAGGGTGATCCAAGTAACGGCCTGTCCACTGCGTCCTAATATTTTTTTTGCCATTACTCCCAGGCTATTAGAATCATTGGGGAAAGTTAGATTTATTTCCAAAACTAAAAGAGCAGTCACTGTCATTAGGATCCAGATGCCGGTGGCTAGTAGCGCTGACATGGTAAATCCAGCTGCGGCGCTAACCAGTGGCAGTGCTAAAATCCCCGCACCAATGCAGGTTCCAACCAGTATTAGTATGCAACCAATAATCTTGCTAGTGTTCATAAGTTATTTTGAGTTGTTTTTTACTATTTGTGTTGGTAGGTTTCTTTGGTTAGTAATGAGAACAAAATTGCAAGCGCGATACAAATTGGTAATAAGATCAGTGCTATTTCAAAATTTACTAGAGTGTATACTCGAACGCCATCCTTGATTACTCCATTCCATTGCCAGTCTAAAATTGCACCAACAATCGGTTGCATTACGGCGCTACCAACCATGTTTAAGGCGTTGGTGAATCCCATAGCGGCGCCGGTATTATTGGTATGATTGCTTTCTTTCACCGCAGGAAAACAGACTAACGAGCCGCCGGCGCAGAAACTGTAAACAAATAACAACGACGAGGTAGCGTAGGTTGGTAACGGTAAATAGATAATTCCTAAGATGCTAATTAATCCACCGCAAGCACTGATTACCATAACAATTTTACGGCGTTTTATTTGATCGGAAAACCAACCGCAAAACGGCGATCCAACAGCTAGGCCTAAAAATAGCATGGTAACCATACTGCCAGCGGCAGCGTTAGTTATATGATATTTATGCATTAAAAAAGGTGTGCCCCAGAGCGCTCCAAAAACTGAAAATGGCATAAACATTAGGCCACCATAAATTGCGAGTAACCAAATTTGACGGTTGTTAATAACATTTTTTAGACTACTTAAAATCGATGAGTGTAAAGGTACTGATGTGTTGTGGGATATAGGTTGAATTTTCGGAGTGTGGCGCATGACTAACCACATTGCTGCGGCCAATAATAGGCCAATTCCTGAAAGTAAAAACATCGTATTACGCCAACTTAAAACGTTGATAACCAGTGCTAGCGGTGCTTGTCCACAAGAGGCGCCAACCATGCCAATGGTAACTGCTGTGCCAGCTAGAAAAGCAAATAATCTTGACGGTAATCGGGTTTCTGCAATATATAGCCCCCCTACAAAAGCAAAGGCACCGCTCGCTCCGATCAATAATCTACCAATTACCGTGAGTGCAAAAAGGGAAGTTGCGGCAAACAAAAAACATCCCAGTGCGCAAATAAATGCAGCAATGGGAAGAAGGGGGCGTTGCGCTCCGTAGTGATCCAATGCCAGTCCTGATGGAATTTGCATGAGCGCGTAAGGATAAAAATAGCAACCAGCTAAACTACCGAGTGCAGTAGCATTGACATTAAAATCGCGCATCAAATCTTGGGTCATGACACCAGGAGAAACTTGCAGCAGGTATTGGTAGGCAAAGAGTAAAACGGATAACAACCACATTACTGATGGCAATAAATAAGTAAATTTCTTGTTAGTATTGCTGAGATTCAACATGTTTTGGTTTTGTGATTACAATTTTCTAACTGTTTAATTTGGCGCTCAACAATGTATTAACTTGTTGTGGATTAGCTTTACCGCGACTGGCCTTCATTACTTGACCGACTAAAAATCCGAATAGTGTTGTTTTACCTGATCTGTATTGTGTTACTTGTTCTGAATTTTCGGCTATGACGAGGTCAATAATTTTTTCTAGTACATCATTATCGGTAATTTGCATTAAGTTCTTACGCGTAATTATGGCGTCAACTGTTTCGGTATTATTTAGCATGTCACCGAATATTTCTTTGGCTATTTTTCCTGAAATGGTGTTGTCATGAATGCGATCAAGCAGTGTTGCTAATCGTTGCGGTGTTATTGGGCTGTGGGTAATATCGGTATTGTTTCTGTTTAGAGCGCCAAGTAGCTCAACAATAATCCAGTTTGCCGCTAGTTTGGCTGCAGCAGTGGTAGCTTGCAAAGTTGCTTCAAAGTAATCAGCCATTTCTCTGGTTGAGCTTAAGATGGTTGCGTCATAGTTACTTAAACCGTACTCCTGCTGAAAGCGTTCATGTTTTTCCCATGGTAATTCTGGCAACGTTTGGCGAATATTTTCGATGTATTCTTGGTCGATGACGATAGGTAATAAATCTGGATCTGGAAAGTAACGGTAATCTAGCACTTCTTCTTTGTTGCGTAGTGCGCGTGTTTCACCGCGATTATCATCATAAAGTCTGGTTTCTTGAATGACATTGCCGCCGTTTTCCAATAATTTAATTTGACGCGCCACCTCACATTCAATGGCGCGTTCAATGAAACGGAATGAATTGATATTTTTAATTTCTGCACGCGTACCCAATTCAGTTGCTCCAATCGGATTGATTGAGACGTTTACATCGCAACGTAATGAGCCTTCCTGCATGTTGCCATCGCAGATTTCTAGATAACGTACAAGACTATGCAGAGTTTTTACATAGGCAACGGCTTCCTGAGTTGATCGCATATCTGGAGCAGAAACAATTTCCAGCAGTGGAATTCCGGCGCGATTAAAATCAACGCTGCTCATGCCACGAAAATCCTCGTGTAATAATTTTCCAGTATCCTCTTCCAAATGGGCTCGGATAATATTAATGCGTTTATTGGTGCTGTCTTTGAGGTTAATGTTAAGGTAGCCATTACTAATGATGGGCTCTTCATGTTGGCTAATTTGGTAGCCTTTAGGCAGATCGGGATAAAAGTAATTTTTGCGCGCGAAAATTGATTCAGTGGCGATATGAGCATTGATGCTTAATCCTAATTTTATCGCCATTACAACAGCTTCGGTATTAAGTACTGGTAACACTCCGGGTAAGCCAAGATCAACGATGCATGCTTGTGAGTTTGGTTCACGTCCGTAGGCAGTTGCTGCGCCAGAAAATAATTTTGATGCAGTCGCCAACTGAATGTGTACTTCCAAACCGATCACTGTCTCCCATTTTATATTATTTGTATTCATGTTTTTTGTATTTCACCAATTTTAGTCGTCATGCAAATTGTAACGGAATATTAGTATGCCAATCTGTCACTTGTTGGTATTGATGGGCAATATTTAGTAATTGTGCTTCGGTAAAATAATTACCGATTAGTTGCATTCCTACCGGCAAATTATGATTAAAACCAACGGGAACAGAAACCCCAGGTAAGCCAGCAAGATTAACCGATACGGTATAAATATCCGATAGATACATGTTCACTGGATCTTGTGCTTTTTCTCCAAAATTGAAAGCAACTGTTGGTGAAGTTAAAGACAGAATGACATCAACGTCGTTAAATGCTGTGAGAAAATCATTCTTGATCAGTTGGCGAATTTTCTGTGCTTTGAGATAAAAAGCATCGTAGTAGCCAGCAGATAGTACGTAAGTGCCAATCATAATGCGGCGTTTTACCTCATCACCAAATCCTTCAGTGCGTGAGCGGGTGAAAAGATCGTTAAGATCTAGTGGTTGTTGGCAACGATAACCGTAACGTACGCCATCATACCGAGATAAATTGGAGGAACATTCAGCGGGGGCAATAACATAATAAGCTGGTATTGCAAGATGAGAGTTGGGTAGTGATATTTCTTTAGTTGTAGCGCCGAGTTTTTCTAATTCTTTGATTGCTGCGCTTAAGGTGTTAACGATATCTTGATCTAGAGAAGCGGTGAAATATTCTTTGGGCAAACCAATTTTTAGTCCGGCTAACGGAGTGGTTAAGGTCTTAGTGTAATCAGGAATAGCAACTGCGATACTAGTCGAGTCTTTGTCGTCGAAGCCAGCAACAGTTGATAGAATTAAGGCGATGTCTTCTGCGGTTTTGGCAAAAATGCCGGCTTGATCAAGACTTGAAGCAAAAGCGGCAATACCATAACGAGAAATTAAACCATAAGTTGGTTTAAGAGCAGTGATGCCACATAGAGCTGCCGGTTGTCGTACTGAACCTCCCGTATCGGTACCAAATGAAGCAGGTGTAAGACATGCGGCAACGGCCGCGGCTGAGCCGCCAGAGGAACCACCCGCGACTTTAGCCAAGTTCCATGGGTTTTTTACCGGGCCGTAATAGCTAGTTTCATTAGATGATCCCATGGCAAACTCGTCCATGTTAGTTTTTCCTAACATGACGCAATTAGCGTTACGCAAGCGTTCGACCACCGTAGCATCGTATGGTGAGATAAAATTATCCAACATTTTGGAACCACAACTCGTTTTCACTCCCTGAGTACAAAAAATATCTTTATACGCTACTGGAATACCTGTGAGGCGATGATAGCGATCTTCGTAATTGTGATTTTGGCTGTGATCTGATCGTGATAATTTGTCGTCAATGATTTTGGCTTGAATTAAAGCATCGGCTTCGGTAATTGTGATGAAGCTGTTCAATTGGTTGTCGAATTTCTTGATGCGTTCGATATAAGATTTTACGATATCAGAACAAGAGAACTCTCTTTTCTTTAAACCTGCGATTAATTGGGAAATGGTTTTGCGATGCATATGCATGTTCTCTAAGCGGAATTTCTCGGGTCTGTCTTAACTTAATATCCAGTGAAGAGCTTTTTTGTACTTTATTTTTAAGCTCACTCCTCAGCTGCTTCAGCTTCTACTTTTGTTTTTTGCACGTCTTCGACATCTTCGATTACCTGCGGAACTAAATATAAGTTTAACTCCATCTGAGGTGCAATTTTCTGTAATGCTATTTTCTGATTAGTATCAACTACTGCGGTAACTGTGTCGTGGCGTAGACGTTGTGTTCGAGGTTGTGAATGAGTCATCGGTTCGATATTGGTAGTATCAACGGTATTGATTTGTTCGATCAAGGTAAGGATATTGGCAAGATCTTTTTGATAGCGCGGCACTTCGTCATCTCTAATTGTGAGTCGAGCAAGAGTGGCAACTTTTTGTATAGTATTAACATCTAGACTTGTCATGGCTTAAATGTCCTCGAAAATTTACATAAGGCCAGCATATTACATACCTTTGGCTTGAGCGTAAACAGCAGCGTAATATAGTGGTTTAATTTTTTTAATATTTCAGGTAGAGTTGCCAGCGTTTCGTCGGACGTTTGAGAAGGCGTTTGATTTTTTTATTTTACGATTAATTAAAAATTTAGTTGCTCAAAAGAATAAGGTCATACATATGTCTATGTTAAACACGTTGCGGGGCTATTTTTCCACTGATGTGGCAATAGATCTAGGGACAGCTAATACCCTGATATATGTGCGTAATAGAGGGATTGTACTTGATGAACCATCGGTGGTGGCTATACGTCGTGATGTTATGGGTGGGCCGAGTCAAGTGTTAGCGGTAGGTGTTGAAGCTAAGCGAATGTTAGGTCGTACTCCGGGATCAATTTCTGCTATTAGGCCGTTGAAGGATGGGGTCATTGCTGATTTTAATGTTACTCAAGAGATGCTGATGTATTTTATCAAAAAGGTACATAAGTCACGGTTCAGGCCGAGTCCGATTGTGTTGATAGCTGTACCGTGCGGGTCAACGCAAGTAGAACGTCGTGCAATTAAAGAGGCTGCGTTAGGAGCGGGGGCTCGTGAAGTTTACCTGATTGAGGAGCCGATGGCGGCAGCTATGGGCGCTGGATTACCGGTTGATAAAGCCAATGGTTGTATGGTGGTTGATATTGGCGGTGGTACTTCTGAAGTTGCAGTCATCTCATTGAATGGTATTGTTTATTCAGAATCAGTGCGAATTGGTGGTGATCGTTTTGATGAGGCAATTATCAGTTACGTGCGTCGTAACTACGGTAGTTTGATTGGTGAAAGTACTGCGGAGAGAGTTAAGAAAGAAATTGGTACAGCGTTTCCTGGGAAAACGGTGCGCGAGATGGAAGTACGTGGACGTAATATCGCTGAGGGCATTCCTAGAAGCTTTACATTGAACAGTAATGAGGTGTTGGAAGCTTTGCAAGAATCATTGTCTGGGATGGTCGGTGCTATTCAGGCTGCACTAGAACAGACTCCACCGGAGTTGGCTTCTGATATCGCTGAGCGTGGTATCGTGTTAACCGGTGGTGGTGCTTTGTTAACTGATCTTGATCGCCTCATTATGGAAGAAACTGGTTTGCCAGTAGTTATTGCTGAGGATCCGCTTACTTGTGTTGCTCGTGGTGGTGGTAAGGCATTAGAAATGTTGGGAGTGGTTGGGACGGAGTTTTTATCTAGGGAGTAGGTAGGTTGTTAGGATAGGGTAGATCACTAGTTTCTCAGTCTGATGATTTGATAAGAGTTAAAGTAAAACGAGGGCGGGTATTGTTGATATCCCGCCCTCGTCGTTTTTGATGTTAATGGCTATAATTGTTGTTAGAGAGGAGTTGTTATCAAAAATATCTTCGTTAGAGGTTCGTTGCTTGGTTGGCGCGCAACCTTCTTCATAGTCTTGTCATTATTCCTCATGGTGTGTGATTATGAGTGGCAATGTCTGTCGCCTTTGCGCGCGGTAATTAATACGGCAATTTCTCCGATACAGATTATCGTTGATTTTCCTGCCGTAGCGCTTAATTGGACTACAGACAACCTGATAACTCGCAAAGAATTGCTCCATGAAAATGCTCAGCTCAAAGCAGAGCGCGTATTACTGGAAGTTAATGCACAAAAAATTATTTTTTTAGAACGACAAAATAATGAACTTAGGGCTTTGCTAGGACTGACACAGAAAATTAATGGTAAATACATTACGGCAGAAATTATGGCTGTTGATGCGCATCATGTTGGTCAGCAGGTTATCGTAAACAAAGGTGAAAATTTTGGAGTGTATATAGGGCAACCAGTGGTAGATGCATACGGTGTTATTGGACAAGTTATTATGGTTAATTCTATGAATAGTCGTGTTATGTTAGTTACTGATAGTAAAAGTGCCGTACCGGTAATTAACACGAGGAATGGTATGCGTGCTATAGCTGTTGGTGTGAATGACCAGAATATGCTGGAGTTAGCACATGTACCGGATACTGCGGATGTAAAAAAAGGGGATATTTTGGTTACATCTGGGATTGGCTTACAGCTTCCTGCTGGATATTTGGTAGGTGTGGTTGAGTCAGTTGGGCATACCGTTGGGGAGCGTTTTGCCAAAGTGGTGGTTACTCCCTATGCACGTGTCAATAGTAGTCGCTATGTGTTGTTATTATGGTCAGATACAATCAGTGACAATACTGACAGCTCTAAGCATAAAAGTAAGATCACTCGTCAACGCGTACGGGTGTCTCCTCGATCCAAATGAAATATATGGCTACATCCGCTTCAATTGCAAAAACTGTTTTCGTGATTGGCATCAGTTTTTTACTGGCAATAATTGTGATGTTAATTACTGTCCCGCCTTGGCTTAGTTACTTACGGCCCCAGTTAGTGGTTTTGGTATTACTTTATTGGACACTGTACTTGCCTCAGCGTGTTGGCATGATGGTAGCGTGGTGCTTGGGAATAATGCTTGATGTGTTGTATGACGTTACTTTAGGAACGCATGCTTTGTCTTTGGTTTTGGTTACTTACATTGCTTTAATGTGGAAGGTTAAGTTTAATTTTTTTGTTTTTTGGCAAAAAACAATCTTGGTTTTTATTTTGGTATTTTTGTATTTTGCTCCTCAGTTTTTTATGGTGTTTATCACTGGAGGAAAAAGTTTTAACGTATGGTTATGTTTTTCCTCATCTCTGGTCAGTGCTGTGCTTTGGCCTTATTTGACGATTATTTTTAACACGATCAGTTCTAGATGCAATTTATCATGACCAGCTAATTTCTGCGTTCTAAGCGAGCAGATTGGCGGTAACCATAGTTTTTATTTGTATCTATTCACTTGCTGAATAGCGTTTATTTCAATTGGCCATGACAATGTTTGTATTTTTTACCTGAACCGCAGTGACAAAGAGTGTTACGCCCCATTTTTACTTCATTGCGCACAAACGGGGTGTGTTTAGTGGGAGTAGTTGCTGTTGCTATGTTCATTAGTGACTCATTCTTATTTTCGTTTTCATTTTCATCTTCGGCGTGTTGTAGCGAATTTGCTGCTGCATGAATGAACTGCATTTTTTGTTCTTCAGTAGTTCGGCGACGGTCTTCCTCAATGGCTTCAACGTCATCTTCGTTGCGAATATTGGCCGTGCATAAAGTGCTAATTACTGCATGCTTAATATGTTCAAGCATTTCAGTAAACATTTGAAATGAGGCCTGTTTATATTCTTGTTTAGGGTTTTGTTGTGCATAACCGCGTAGATGGATGCCTTGACGTAAGTGGTCCATCGCTGCTAGATGTTCTTTCCAATATGAATCCAACTGTTGCAGCATGATGGATTTCTCCAGTTGACGCATCATTGCTTCACCAATAGTGACTTCTTTTGCTTGGTATAAATTATTTATTTCTTCGAGTAGGCGCAGAGTTAGTAATTCTTCATTGAGCAACGGGTCTTCTCCGAGCCATTGTTTAACTGGTAGTTGCAAATTAAAGTCTTGATAAAGTTGTTGCTCTAGACCGGTGATATTCCACTGTTCTTCCAAGCTTTTGGGTGGTACGTAAATGTGGATCAAGTGGCGTACGACGCATTGTCGCATATCGGCAATGGTTTCACATAGATCGGTCGCGGCAAGTAACTCATCTCGTTGTTGATAAATGATACGGCGTTGTTCGTTAGCGACATCATCAAATTCCAATAAGTGTTTGCGAATATCGAAGTTGTGTCCTTCAACTTTGCGTTGAGCATTTTCTACAGCGCGGTTAATGAGCGGATGTTCAATGGCGCTATCTTCTTGCATTCCCAATTTCTGCATCAACATGGTAGTTCTTTCAGCGGCGAAAATACGCATTAAGTTATCTTGCAAGGACAGGTAAAAGCGGGATGATCCCGGGTCTCCTTGGCGCCCTGAGCGGCCGCGTAATTGATTATCAATGCGTCGTGATTCATGGCGCTCAGACCCGATGACATGTAATCCGCCAGCACTAACTACTTGATCATGACGTTGTTGCCATGCTGTTTTGAGTGCTGCAATTTCTTCTATAGTTGCAGTTTCTAATGCGGCAATTTCAGCCTCAACATTGCCTCCTAAAACAATATCGGTGCCACGTCCTGCCATGTTGGTAGCGATGGTAACTGCGCCAGGTTGCCCCGCTTGCGCAATAATTTTGGCTTCATGCTCGTGATATTTGGCGTTTAGTACTTGATGAGGGATTTTTTCCTTAGCCAATAGTGCGGAAAGTTTTTCAGAAGTTTCAATTGAAGAAGTGCCTACAAGGGTAGGCTGTTTTTTTTCGTAGCATTTTTTGATTTCAGCAATTACAGCTCTAAATTTGCCTTCTTCTTTTAAAAATATTTGATCACTGTAATCGATGCGAATCATTTTCATGTGAGTTGGAATAACGATCACTTCCAAACCATAGATTTGTTGAAATTCATAGGCCTCAGTGTCGGCAGTACCGGTCATGCCAGCAAGTTTTTCGTAAAGACGAAAATAATTTTGAAAAGTAATAGAAGCGAGTGTTTGATTTTCGTTTTGAATCGGAACATTTTCTTTAGCTTCAATCGCTTGGTGTAACCCATCAGACCAACGGCGTCCTTCCATCGTGCGACCAGTGTGCTCGTCAACGATTATGACCTGATTATTTTTGATAATATATTCAACATCGCGATGGAATAAAAAATGCGCGCGTAATGCAGCATTTAAATAATGCATTAATTTAATGTTTTTAGCGTCGTATAAACTTTCGCCAGTTTGAAAAAGTCCTGCTTTGGCAAATAATTCTTCGATGTGTGAGTGGCCATCCTCAGTAAGAAATGCTTGTTTGGTTTTTTCATCTAGGGCGTAGTCACCTGGTCCTTTTTCCTGTTCGCGTTTTTTTAGTTTAGGGACTAATGAATTGATCGTGATGTATAAATCAGAACTTTCTTCTGTTGGACCAGAAATGACCAACGGAGTGCGTGCTTCATCGATCAGAATAGAGTCAACTTCGTCGACAATGGCATAGTAAAGGCCGCGCTGTGCTTTTTCTTCCAGTGAAAACACCATGTGATCACGTAGATAATCAAAGCCAAATTCGTTATTGGTGCCATAGGTAATATCTTGGGTATAAGCGTGCAGTTTGTCTTCCTGACTTTGATTTGGTAATACGACACCAACGGTTAAACCAAGAAAATTATAAATTGGTTCCATCCAGGATGCGTCTCTTTTGGCTAAATAATCGTTAACTGTAATGATGTGGACGCTTTTACCGGTAATGGCGTTGAGATAAGCGGGGAGGGTGGCGACTAAAGTTTTGCCTTCGCCGGTGCGCATTTCTGCAATCTTACCTTCGTGTAAGACGATGCCACCAACTAGTTGCACATCGAAGTGACGTAAGCCAAGCGTACGCACGCTGGCTTCTCTGACCAAAGCGAAAGCTTCTGGTAACAGTTCATCCAACGTGGTTCCGTCTTTATAGCGTTGGCGCAACTCGTCAGTTTTATTTTTCATGTCTTCGTTATTTAGTGCTTTGATTTGTGATTCTAAAGCATTAATTTTTGTTACAACCTTAGTGATTTTTTTTAAAACACGGTCATTACGTGTTCCAAGAACTCTTTTTAGTAATTGAGTGAGCATGTTTATTTCTATATCCTGATTGTGAAAATTGCGTTTGAATTTAAGTTTTAAAAACGGGCAAAAGGATAGCATATAACCATATGAGAACCCTAAAACAAATCTTGAACAAAGGTAATACAGTACTGCCAAATCTCGTGCAAAAGATTCAGCAATTACAAGAATTGGATAAGCTGTTGCGCAACTTTATTGCTGATGCCGAGTTAGCGAAGCATTGTCAATTGGCGCAGATCAAGGTCAGAAATAAAAAAACTAGCGGCAAAGGTAAAAGCAGCAATGGTCACGACGATCAAGGAGAGAAATATGATGTGGATAAAGATGGGCAATATAAGAAACAGAAGAAAAACCAAGATAAGGGCAATGATATTGACAGTATCATCAATGTTGAATACGAAGCATTATTGGTTGTGGATAATGCTGCTTGGGCAACAAAGCTGCATTACGCTGTGCCCGAGATTTTAAAAGGTGCTGTGACTCAACCAGAGTTTAAAAACTTAAAAAAGATTCGTTACGCGGTGAAAATTGAAGATTATTTTACCGCAAGTAATTTAGTTGGATTAACCTTTGTTGTTGCGGCCAAAGGGGAAAAATCAAAGGTCCCATTGTGTCACGAAAAATTGTGGCAAGAAATGTTGCGAAACCTGAAAGAACGAAGAAGATAAGTAGCCACATTGATGCAATTCGGTGACCAAAACATTTTACTTACTTAATCATCTCTTAACCTTTGCATGTTAGACTGCATGTTGAAAGTTGCTGTTGTGTTAATAGAAGAACGTACTAGCAGCTTTGTTCGATTGGTGAGGTAACGCTAGCGAGGTAGATGAAAAACAAATGCGAGGTAAATTTTTATGCAACAAGTTGGTAAACAAGAAAGTTCTAACGGTGGTAACGGGGGAGAAGAAAGAAAGAAACAACAAGGAACAAACAATAGCAACAATGGCGGTAATTTTTTTAACAATTCAATCAATATGTTTCCCAGATCGGATAAAAACAACTATGTCGATGCTGTTGCCAGGGATGATGATGATTGGGTGGTGATATCGGGGTTATAGTAGGTATGATTCTTTAGGATTACATCTTTGTTGCCAGTAACGTGCAGATCTCATCTTGTAGTTGGTGATATGTTTTGATGGGTTCGACAAAATCATTGATTAAAATAGCGAAAGATAAAACCTGATTGTGGTTGGTGTAAATATAACCAGCAAGGGCGGTGATGCCTTTCATAGTCCCAGTTTTGGCGTAGACTCGGTTTTTTGCTGTTACCATCCGTTCCTGAAGAGAACCGTCGATACCGGCAATTGGTAAAGCGTTGATGAAGGCATCACGGATGGTCAGATCGCGATATACGTAGTTGAGCAATGAAACCAAAGATTGTGGTGAAAGCAAGTTATGTCGTGATAAACCGCAGCCATCGACGATTTTTATTTTGGTGAAATCAATTCGTTCCGAGCTGGTCGTGTTTATTCCTTCGCTTATTATTGCTGCAGTGGCTCTTGATCCACTGCTCCACGTGCCTGCCTTTCCAAAATATACTGCACCTAATTTTTTATAGAGCGCATCAGCAATTAAATTGTCTGACTTTTTTAGCATTATTTTAGTGACCGTACTTAGCGGCGCTGAATCGTGCCCGACCATTGCTTCTAATGTTTTATTGGTGGGTATTTTGCCAAATTTTATGGTGCCATTTAGATGAATATTATTTTGGCGTAAAAGTTGTTCGAATATACCAGCGGTGTAAGGGCGCATGCTACGTACTGCAATGGGAAAACTCCATGGTCCAGAATGTGGCTTCATGCAACCATTAACGGTATAAGTGTTGTCGCTGTCAGCATCAATCGTTAGTGGACAATCCGTTGTTGATGTTTCACTGGTGACAGCTTCGTTAACAAATTCGATAAAACCATAACCTTTGTATTTGGTAATGGTAATTGGTTGTCCCGACTGTTTGGCAGCAGTTAGAGTAAGGGGAAAACAATTGCGATCAATATTGACTGCACTTAGTGGTGCTGCGTAGCAAAAGTTACGCTCGTCCCACATCCAGCCAGGGCCAAATTCAGCGCGATCAAAAACGGTGTCATCTAAGTAGAGATCTCCTTGGATCGTATTAACGCCAAGTTGAGATAAGATGCCCACCAGATTATTTAAATCGCTACGCGATAGCGTTGGATCACCATCAAAATGGAAATAGACATCGCTTTGTAATACACCTTGGTCGTTGATGCTTTTGGGGGCAGCAAATAACCGTGTCTTGAAAGTGTAATTTGGTCCAAGATGAGCAAGAGCAGCAGCAGCGGTGAACACTTTCAGCGAACTTGCCGGTCCCAGCAGATGTCGGGCATTGTACTGATAAATTATTTTTCCTGAATTGATCGACTGTATGGCAATGCCAACATGAGCACTGGCGCCATGTTGGTGGATAATATTTTCAATTTTCTGCGCGATGGCCGCACCGTTCACGCTATTGGTAGTGCCTGCATTAGAAGTAGCGGCAGCCAAATTCGCGCTGCTGTTGCGAGCGACTGCACCGGGTGTAGTGCGGTTTACTTGATGTTCGCTGGAATGAGTTTTAGCTAATGCGGAAGCGCTACCAACAAGCGCGGCCAAACTGCAAACAAAAAAAGCAGTACTAATTTTGTTCATGCAGTTATTTTCTTATCCATGTAATTCGTTTGCGGCGTATAAGGTACTTTCAATTAAAGTTGCAACAGTCATTGGGCCAACACCACCGGGAACGGGAGAAATCTTCCCGGCTCTTTCTTTTGCAACCTCAAATTCAACATCACCAACAATTTTGCCATCTGGTAGTCGATTGATACCAACATCGATAACTGTTGCGCCTTCTTTAATCCATGCGCCTTTAACCAGGTTTGGGACACCAGCTCCAGCGATGACAATGTCGGCACGTCGAATATGTGGCACAATGTCCTTAGTGAAAATATGACACACTGTAACAGTGCTGTTGACCATAAATAATTCCAATGCCATTGGTTTGCCTACAATGTTTGACGCGCCAATGATAACGGCTTCGGCTCCTTGTAGTTCAACATTGCTGCGATGCAGCATGGTCATTACTCCTTTCGGGGTACATGGTCTTAATACTGGACGGCCAGCAGCAAGTGAACCTAAGTTATATGGGTGAAAACCGTCAACATCTTTATCTGGGCGAATGCGCTCCAACACTTTGTTGGCATTGATGTGCTGCGGGAGCGGTAATTGCACTAAGATACCATCGATTGTAGGGTCATTGTTCAAGTCATCAATAAGGGTTAATAATTCCGCTTCCGAAGTTTCAGCAGCTAAACGGTGCTCTTTGGAAATCATGCCAACTTCAATACATGATTTACATTTGCTGCTAACATAAATTTTAGAAGCTGGGTTTTCACCGACGATAATTACCGCTAACCCTGGTGCACGTAAACCCTTCGCCACTCTCACTGCAACGCCAGCGGCAACTTCCTTTCTGATTTGTTCGGCTATCAATTTGCCGTCAATTATTTGTGCTGTCATAATATTTTCACCTATATTTCAGTCTTGATATTAATAAGAAAAACGATCTTTTAAACATGCTAAAAAGCCAACAAATGAGCGGCGGTATATTGATCTAATTTGTATAGGTTGTCTATTGTTTGAGGAATAAGTGTATCGATCCATAATGTATGAGACTGATTATTGTTCTGGCTGAGTGGTATGTTACTAGACGTATTTGGATGTATGATGATAAAAAATGCTAGTACCTAAAATCTCATGCATAGACACTAAAAATCAAACAACAGTGGAGAAGGCAAATGTTAAACAATTCTAAACCCAGTGAAGGTAGAATGAATGAACAGAGTACTGGTATCGACGCCATAACAATCATTGCTAAAAACATCAAACTTTTGGTATTGGATGTTGATGGGGTATTAACAACTGGGGCGTTATGGCTTACAACCAGCGGAGAAGCAACAGAAACTTTTCATACTCGCGATGGTTTTGGAATTAAAGCGTTGTTACATCATGGGGTTGAGGTTGCAATTATTTCAGGACGTAAATCTGCTATAGTCAACAAGAGAATGCGAGAATTAGGAGTAAAACAAGAACACATTTACCAGGGAGTAGATGATAAATTACCAGTACTAACTGCTCTAGCAGCAAAATTAGGAGTAGATTACGCGCAAATTGCTTATGTCGGTGACGATTTGCCAGATTTACCACTGATTGATATCGTTGGACTTGGAATTGCCGTCAACGATGCAGTAAACGAAGTATTATACAAAGCCAAGTGGCAAACAAAAGCCAAAGGTGGGCGTGGGGCGGTAAGAGAAGTCTGCGATTTGTTACTGGCATGTCAAAAAAACCAAAAATCACTGTAATTATATTCTTGTTATTGCACCATTACGTTAAATGAAAGGCTCCGTAGCCTACTACTTGGCTTTTGTCGCCAGCAGTGTCACCAGAGTTGCGTAAGTCCACCAATGAAATATGTCCATTTTTTTCTGCAGCGACTGTTAGCAAACCGCAAATTGCAGTGTAGCCACAAGCCATCTCTGGATCCAACGTTGCTACATTCATCGTCAAAATTGCTTGCGCTGTTATGTTATCAACCTTTTGTGCTTTTTCGTACTCGTGATAGTGGCTTAAGTCAGAACTAATAACTATCAATGTTTCATTACCATTCCATACTTCCCTCAGTATCGTAGCTACTTGCCCAATTGTTGCTCTACCAACTAGCAATGGAATCAATGCAAAATCATCTAACAGCTCTTGTAAAAAAGGTAACTGTACTTCGAGTGCGTGTTCAGTGTCGTATGCTGCTTCCGCTCTTGATATGAAAGGAAAAGCAAACAATTTATTAACGATATCCGAATTGATTTTGACGTTGCCAAGTGGTGTTTCGTAGTAGTCCGCAGTTGTAGTTGCAAGACCACAAATTGGATAACGATGTGCTGGTGCTAGAATCACAACATTTTTTACTTTGTTTTTAGCATGCTGCAAACAAGCGTAAGCTGAAGCTGCTATTGGGCCTGAGTAAATGTACCCAGCATGAGGAGCAATAATGGCCTTCGGCAACGGCAGATTTGCATACTGTGTGGCACCATGTAAAAATTTTTTAACCATCGTTTGCAGCACCAGTGGTGCTGCAGGATAAAACGTGCCTGCTACGGCTGGATGACGAACAACAACCATAAATAACCCCCATCTGCTTAAGCTTATTTCTGAATACAACTAGACGCAATCAGTACTTAAATTAACAACGCAAACATCAAATATAGCATTATAATCTTTCTGTGTTCTTTACTGTTGGCCAGCTGTTGTACTTGGCATCGTGATCATGCAACCAGCAAAAAACGACATAAGTAATACTGTGAAACTCACTACCAAAGCTAGCCGAGGGGGTGACGCGAAGGCGAGGACTCCGTTTTTGCACAGCAAAAATGGAGTGCCGCAGCGGCAGGACCCCTGAGGCGGTTGTGTTTCTGTTTTACGAAAGTTTTGTCCCGTACAAAGGTACAACACCAGCTATGTAAAAAACTCACAAAGAGGCAAAAGAGATGAAAAAAATAACCATGGATAAAAACGCCGAGTCCACTATGCAAAGTAATTTTTCAAATTTTCCAACAAAATATTGGCATTTACTGCCCAACGGCCGAGTTCAGTGTGACCTTTGCCCACAGGCCTGCAAACTAAAAGAGGGGCAACGAGGTTTATGCTTTGTGCGTCGACGCAAAAATAACCAAATAGTATTGACAACTTACGGTCGCTCCAGCGGTTTTTGTGTTGACCCGGTTGAAAAAAAACCGCTGTACCATTTTCTGCCAGGAAGTAAAATTTTTTCTTTCGGTACCGTTGGCTGTAATCTGGCCTGCAAATTTTGTCAGAATTGGGACATTAGTAAAGCGCAAGAAATGGATATGTTAGCAGCTCAAGCCACTCCGACGGCAATTGCATCAGCTGCAGCAGAACATGAGTGCAGCAGCGTTGCCTTTACTTACAATGAACCAATTATCTCAATGGAATACTCTATCGATACTGCAAAAGAGTGTCACAAACGCAACGTTAAAACGGTTGCAGTTACCAATGGCTATATTTGCGACGAACCACGTCAAGAAATGTTCAGTTACATGGATGCAGCTAATGTTGATTTGAAGGGGTTTACTGAAACTTTTTACCGACACATCACCAGCGCTTCAATGCAACCGGTAATGGATACATTAGTTTACCTGAAACATCATACCAACGTATGGCTTGAGATCACAACCTTACTCATTCCTGGGGAAAACGACTCAGCACAAGAAATCGAAAATGAAACCAAGTGGCTGGTAGCAAACGTTGGTGCCGATGTCCCATTACACTTTACCGCCTTCCATCCAGCATGGAAAATGTTGGATAAGCCAGTAACACCGTTAGCCACTCTGGTACAGGCGCGAACCATTGCAATGAAAAATGGTTTGCGCTACGTTTACACTGGCAACGTTCACTATCCTGAAGGCAACGCTACCTATTGTCACAACTGCAAGCGGGTATTGGTTGAACGTGACAACTATTCCATCATTGCTTATCACCTGGATAAAAACGGTTCCTGCCTTTTTTGCAACACTAAGTGTGCCGGAGTATTTTAGGTGGCGTAGTCAGTTGTAAGTCTTTGTAATAATTTCTGGTGGATGCCACCGAAATCCTTGTTACTCATAATGACGATATGGTCACCAGCTTGGGCGGTCTGCGCCACTCGTTCAATGATTTCGTCAACCATCGTTCCAATCGTCATTGGAATGGTTGCGTTTTGCAACAATTGTTCTAAGTCCCACTTTGCTTTGGAGTGCATGATGTGTACTTCATCCGCACCATTCAGCGCTGTAATTAATTGCTCTCCATATACCCCAGAGCTCATACTGTTGGATGCCAACTCTATGGCAACAGTAATCTTTGGTTGGGCAAACGTAGTACCACCAACAGCATCAATTTTGGAGCGCAACCCACTGATGGTTGCTGCCACTGCTGTTGGATGATGAGCAAAATCATCGTAAACCGTTATGTCACGCACTGTCCCAATCACTTCAAGACGACGCTTGATCCCAGTAAAATCACATAAAGCTGTGATAGCTGCTTGTATGCTAATACCATCGATGTGGCTAATCGCTGCAATTGCTGCTAAGGCATTGTTGACGTTATGATCACCAAGAAGCTGCCATTTAACAGTGCCACAGTAAGAATTATGGTGCCACACTTCAAACTCGTTACCATCAACGGATGTATTAATATTTTCCGCATGCCACGTTGCTTCTGGATCGCGGCAATTAAAGGCAGTGGTTGGTGTCCAACAACCATTGGTCAACACCTCTTTAACATTATCATCAAAACTTGGAAATACTATGATCCCCTCGCTGGGAAGAGTGCGTAACAAATGTGAAAATTGGCGTTTGACATCAACCAAGTCGCGAAAAATATCTGCATGATCAAATTCAATGTTGTTGATAATTAAAGTACGCGGGTGGTAATGGACAAATTTGGAGCGCTTGTCGAAAAATGCGGTGTCGTACTCATCGGCCTCAATGACAAAAAAGGGGGACTTACCTACACGAGCTGAAATATTAAAGTTATTGGGAACCCCGCCACATAAAAAACCAGGATCGAATCCAGTTTGCTGCAGCATCCACATCAACATTCCAGTGGTAGTAGTTTTGCCGTGAGTTCCAGCAACAGCCACTACGTGGCAATGACGCAATACTACACTTCTAAGCCACTCTGGCCCCGACATGTAGGGCAAATCATTATTCAATATATATTCAATAGCTTCGGTACCGCGCCTCAGGGTATTGCCGATGAGAATTAAATCTGCTTTTAGCATCAAATGTTCTAATCCATATCCTGATACCAATGGAATACCCAATGACTCCAATTGAGTACTTATTGGAGGATAAAAATTCACATCTGCACCGCTAACTGTGTGCCCTAATTGCCTAGCGATGACCGCCAGACCGCCCATAAATGTACCGCAAATTCCAAGAATGTGAATGTGCATGAATTACCTCTTAGCATTGATGTACCGCATAGCAAACCGATTGATTAATACTTGCGGCATAGCAAACCGTATTATATTTTGCGTCTCATGCTTTGCACCTTAAATTTTTCATTACGGCACAGTAATAAGAAAAATGATGCTGTCATTATTCTCACTTGGTTTGTAACCTACGCAGTAAACCTTAGCAACATAACCCTAATCGAGAGGAAAACGTTATGAGCAAAAAACGCATATTAGTTATCGGAGGGGTAGCTGGAGGGGCTTCTTTCGCCACACGTGCGCGACGCCTATCTGAACATGCAACTATAATCATTTTCGAACGTGACAATTACATTTCATTTGCTAACTGTGGTTTACCTTATCACATAGGTGGTGAAATTACCGCTCGTTACAATTTAATTCTGCAAACACCAGAGCAAATGCAACAACGCTATAATATTGATGTGCGAATCAATAGCGAAGTAATAAAGATTAATCGCGAACAAAAAACCATTGTGGTTAAAGATAATATTACTGGACGTGAATACAGCGAATCTTATGATGTTTTGGTACTAAGTCCTGGTGCTAAGCCAACGTTACCACCAATTCCTGGCATCAAGAACGCGGGAATATTCACCCTACGCAATATTTCTGATATGGACGCAATTAATAACTGGATTGATAATCATCAGCCACAAAATGCGCTCATAATTGGTGGTGGCTACATTGGGCTCGAAATGGCAGAAGCATTGCATCGACGTAAATTGGCGGTGACCATAGCGGAATTAGCGTTGCAAATAATGGGTCCAATTGATGCGGAAATGGCTACGTTGCTGTATCAAGAACTTACCGCGCAAGGAGTTAAACTGCATTTGGGCGCTGCAGTTACAGCGTTCGCGTCGCATGATAATAAGATCGAAGTAACTCTTGAAAAGAATGCAACTAGTGAAGATAAGGAGACCAAAACAATATCAAAAATTATTACCGATATGGTAATTCTAGCAATCGGAGTTAAACCAGAAACCGAGCTTGCCAAAAATGCCGACCTAAAAATAGGTGAGCGTGGTGGTATTGTGGTTGATGAGCATATGCAAACTAGTGACCCCAATGTATACGCTGTTGGTGACGCCGTAGAGATAACTGACTTTGTTATGCACACTCCAACTTTAGTACCTCTAGCGGGACCAGCTAATCGCCAAGGACGCATTGCGGCAAATAATATTTTTGGTCATCACAGCGCTTACCAAGGAACACAGGGAACTGGAATTTGTAAAATATTTAACCTAACTGTTGGCATGACAGGAGTTAATGAAAAAATATTAATACGTAACAAAAAAATTTATGAGAAAATTTATCTTCACACTCTTGACCATGCCAGCTACTACCCTGGAGCAACGCCGATTCATTTAAAATTGCTGTTTAATCCTCAAGATGGTGAGATTTACGGTGCTCAGGCCATTGGAGCTAAAGGGATCGCTAGGCGTATCGATGTGATTGCAACAGCTATGCGAGCCAAATTGAAGGCATACGATTTAGTAGATGAAGAACTATCGTATGCACCACCATACGGGGCGGCAAAAGATCTGGTGAACTATGCAGGGTTTGCAGTCGCTAACGTTATGGATGGTACGGTAAGCATTTGCCACACTCAGGATATGTTGCAAACTGATGATGCAACACAACTTATTCTGGACGTACGTACTAGAGACGAAGTGTTATGTGGCACGATTCCAAACTCTATTAACATACCACTAGATGAACTACGACAAAGACTCGACGAATTACCCCGCGATAAAGAACTATTAACGTTTTGCAAAGTTGGTTTAAGGGGTTATTTAGCTTGTCGTATCTTAATGCAGCATAATTTCGCTTGTCGTAATCTTAGTGGTGGCTATACAACTTACTTGATGGCAACAGCAGCAATTGCAAATACAAATACAGATGCCACCATTTCGCAGTGCAAGGTAACACCGCATCACAAAGAAACAAGAGCCAAGCATGTCGATGACATGACGCAAGAAGAAAATTTACCCAAAGATGAAAAAGAAAAAATAGCCAAAAGTATTGATGCTCGTGGTCTGCAGTGTCCAGGACCAATACAACAACTAAAAATTGGCATTGGTGCTATTCAAAATGATGAGGTGCTTGTTATATTAACTACCGATCTAGGATTTTTGACAGATGCTCCGGCATGGTGCAAAGCCACCGGCAATAGCTGGATATCTTCAGAGATACAACAAGATGGCAGTTATCGCACAATGATTCGCAAAAACAGCAACAAAAAAGATAGTACTAGCCCATCAGTATCAGTGTCGGCGCCGCAAATAGGTGCGACAAATATTGACCAACAGCAATACACCAACAAGAAAAAACTAACCATCGTTGTCTTCAGTGGTGATTTAGATAAAGCTTTAGCCGCGTTTATTATTGCCAACGGTGCCGTAGCAATGAATTATGAACCAACTTTGTTTTTTACTTTCTGGGGACTGAATATCTTGCGCAAAGATCAAGCGCCCACAATAGAAAAAAATCTGATCGAAAAGATGTTTGCTTTTATGATGCCACGCGGCGCTAAAAAACTTGCTCTCTCCAAAATGAATATGTGTGGTTTGGGGACAGAAATGATCAAAAGCGTGATGCAGTATAAAAATGTCAACTCACTGCCAGAGTTAATGCATAGCGCACAACAGGCCAATGTCAAACTCATTGCCTGTAATATGTCGATGGATCTGATGGGCCTTAGATTAGAAGAGTTAATTGACAATATCGAAGTGGGTGGAGTTGCAACTTATTTGCAACAAGCGACAGCAGGAAATATTAATTTATTTATTTAAATTCTATCTCGAATAATATCGTCACAGGTCGCTATAAGGCAAAAAGACAAAATATCGTCTGAAATCGGAGAAAAGATATGGCAATAGTTAGAACAAACCTCACCAATAAGTTAAACAAATCAAGCGCATCAAAAACAACAATAAGAAATGTATTTTATGCTCAGTCTGGCGGTGTTACTGCAGTTATTAATGCATCAGCGTGCGGTATCATTGAAACCGCACGCAAATACAAAGACAAAATTGGTAAGGTTTACGCTGGAAGAAACGGAATTATTGGAGCATTGCGCGAAGACCTAATTGATACCAGCAAAGAATCCATCAAAGACATCGCTGCGTTACGCTATACCCCTGGTGGTGCTTTTGGATCATGCCGTTACAAACTGAAAGAGATTGAAAAGAGCTACGTTGAATACGAACGTTTAATTGACGTGTTTCGCGCCCATAACATAGGTTATTTTTTCTACAATGGTGGTGGTGACTCACAAGATACAGCTTACAAAGTATCTCTAATCAGCGAAAAATTGGGGTATCCCTTGGTATGCATTGGCATTCCTAAAACTATGGATAATGACTTACCTTTTACTGATCAATGCCCGGGGTTTGGCTCAGTGGCTAAATACATCGCCACTTCAATCCGTGAGGTTAGTTATGACTTAGCTTCGATGGCTGCAACCTCAACCAAAATATTCATCCTCGAAGTTATGGGGCGACATGCCGGTTGGACTGCAGCTGCCAGTGGTTTAGCTGCTGAGAAATATAATGACGCACCACATCTTATTTTGTTTCCTGAAGTTGTTTTTAACCAAAATATCTTTTTGGAACGGGTCGATAAATGTGTAAAAAAATATGGCTATTGTGCCATTGTGACCTCTGAGGGAGTACGCAATATCGATGGTACTTTTCTATCTGAATCTGGTTCCAAAGATGCTTTTGGGCATAAGCAATTGGGTGGTGTCGCACCATTGCTTGCTTTTATGATAAAAAGCAAATTAGGTTATAAATATCACTGGGCAGTTGCTGATTATCTGCAACGTGCTGCGCGTCATATCGCATCCAAGGTGGATGTTGAGCAGGCTTATACCCTCGGTAAAGCAGCAGTGGAATCCGCACTGCGCGGAGAAAGCAATGTTATGCAAACCATCATTCGTATTAACAACAAACCATATCGCTGGAAGATTGGCGCCATACCACTTGCCAAAGTTGCTAACGTCGAACGCAAAGTACCTCGTGACTACATTACCGAAGACGGTTTTCACATTACCGAAGCGTGCCGTAAATATTTATTACCCTTGATTCAAGGTGAAGATTACCCGACTTTTAAAAATGGTTTACCGCAATTTGTAAGACTTAAGAATGTTGCCGTACCACGGAAATTGTCGACAACATTTGAGATAAATAAGTAATCATCAAACTTTTTATTTGGATCCTACTCTCACAACCCACGTAGTGGCTTTCATTAGGCGTTAGTTTGATATAGAATGCCAAGGGTTGATGGTGTTTCTAATTTTCGTAGCAGGCTGTTATGACAGAAGATGCCGTAGAAATAATCAGATTGCGTAATGATTTTTATCGCGATAACTACCGCCGTGTCGTTAGTGCTATTCTCATGTTGATTTTTATCAATTTTTGTTTGGTTGGTGTGGTTTTTTATCAAATTGCTAACCGTCCGTCACCGCAATATTTTGCTACTGGAGTAGATGGTAGGATCACCCCTCTCTATCCTTTGAGCGATCCTATGATGCCACCGTCAGAATTATTGCAGTGGGCTAATCGTGCGGCGGTGATGGCTTATACTTATAACTTTGTTAATTATCGTGAAGCACTGCAGGGAGTACAAAATAACTTCACGCCTGAGGGTTGGAGCAACTTTGAGAATGCATTGAAAAACTCTAGAAATTTAGAGATGGTTCTTACTAAAAAGTTGGTTGTGTCTGCAGTTGCTACTGCTGCTCCGGTAATAGTAGATCAGGGCGTTATCAATGGACGATATGCGTGGAAAATACAAGTGCCTTTATTGATCGCGTATCAAAGTGCTAGCGAGCAAACTCAACAGTCAGTGATCATACACATGATCATAAGTAGGGTTCCAACCGTTAATATGCCACGAGGGATAGCAATTGTGAGTTTTGTTGCTTCTACCGGTGGTAGGTCAAGTTAACAAGCAAAAGGGATAACAATGGCGCATGAATAAATCTTTTGGTTCGATTACTTTTGGTGTAGGTGTGGTTAGCTTTTGTTTCAGCGGTGTGCTGCTTGCAGCGGCTGTGGCTGCTCCGGCTCCAGAGGCCAGTTTTTCGTTGCCGTTGCCGACTAGTATTGCCGAAGCATCATCGTCTGGTTTTTTGCAACAATTGGCTGCTCAAGCACAACAACAACTGGTGAAGCAACAGAAGCCCCAACCAGCCCCGGCAGGAGCGTCAGGAGTGTCGGCGGAAAAATCAGCGGAAAAATCAAAGGAAACTAGTGCTGTTAGTAATGGTGTTGCTGCGTCCAATGCTGATAAACAAAATGTCAGTATTGGTGATATGAATCATGAAGCGTTTTCTGGGGTTACTAGCCAAGTGTTACCGATGACCCCGGAACAAGTCATGCGATTACGTCAGATTTTCAATGAATCTCAAAAGGCTGCTGCGATGCCGCCTGGTATTCCCCCTCGGCCAGTTACTTCTTCGTTGTCAGTTAATTTGTCGCCGCAAGCGTCTCCGCCGGTTATTAGACTGGGGGCTGGTTACATTACATCGCTTGTTTTTATGGATTCAACAGGGCAGCCTTGGCCTATCCAAGCATATAGCATTGGTGATCCAGCTGCTTTTAACATTCAATGGGATAAAAAAGGAAACACGTTGTTGATTCAGGCGTCGAGCTTTTTCAAGCGCAGCAATTTGGCTGTTATTATGAATGGCTTGGATACACCGGTTATGTTGACTTTACTTTCGGGGCAAGAAGTCATAGATTACAGAGTGGATCTGCGTGTACCGGGCATGGGGCCCAATGCTACTTTTACTACCCAAAATGGGTTACCAGATAGCGCCAATCCAATTCTATTGGATGTCTTAAACGGTATTCCTCCGAAAGGAAGCAAGCCGTTACGTGTTTTTGGTGGAGAAGGTTATGTTGGAGAGTGTAAGGCTTGGTTGCTTGATGGTCGATTGTTCTTGCGTACCAGCTTAGATGTCATTTCACCAGCGTGGAAAAGTGTGATGAGTAGTGCCGATGGAACTCACGCTTACGAGTTGCAACCCACCCCAGTCGTTTTGGTTTTGCAACGAGGAAAGGATAAAACTTTAGCGCTAAATATAGAAGGGTTTGAGTAATATGGGACAAAAAATAGATAATGTTGCCAAAGCTTTTTCTAATCCTAAAACACGAGGGATTTTTGTTGTTGTCCTTGTGGTCATTGTGATTACTTTGAGTGTAGGCTTCATCCGTTTTGGTATGTCGACGCAGGTTGGTACTGCCGCTCCTAGTTCGCAATTGGCTGGTGCACCCCAGATGGTGTCTATTCCCGGTGTTGGTGAGGCTCCGTCTCGTTTGTATACCCAATTGCAGGAGAAAGAAAATGTTCAATTGGCTGAAGAGGCTCTGCGTAAGAAGGGTGTGGCTATCCCTACCGTTACTCGCGCTACCTACTTGGAATTAGGAATGGGTGGTGATGGTGATAGTTGCAGTGTTGAAGAGTTGAAACGAGCGCGTGTGGCTGGGGTCACTGTTGCCGAATTAAGATGTCGTGGTTGTAGTCTCGAATCGTTGAAGGCAGGTGGTTTTACTGCGGGTGAGCTTAGATCTGCTGGTTTTGATGCTAAAGCGTTGAGAGATGCAGGTTTTAGTGCTGATGAGCTTAAAATTGCTGGTTTTAACGCTAAAGAATTGATTGATGCTGGTTTCTCGGCAAAAGAATTGGCTCGGGTTGGTTATAGCGCTGCCGAGTTGAAAAATGCGGGTCTGAGCGCTCAGGAGTTGAAAAATGCTGGGTTCGTTGCTGCTGATTTGAGGATGGCTGGGATTAGCGCAGAAGATATTGTTAAAGCTGGTTTTGATGTTGGAGAATTGGTCAAATCTGGTTTTACCCCAGCTGAATTGCATAAGGCTGGAGTCAGCGAAGATGCTCTGAAAGCGATGGGAATTGATCCGCAGGCCATCAGAGATTCTGCCGTGAAAACTTGCAGTGTTACAGAGTTGAAGAGCGCTCGTGCTAGAGGCATAAAGCCAGAGGAGTTGAGAAATTTGAGGTGTAGTTTGGAGGTGTTGAGAGCTGCTGGATTCACCGCTTCTGAGTTAAAGTCTGCTGGTTTTGGCGCTCAAGAGTTAAAGGAGGCTGGTTTTAATGCTCAGGAATTGAAGGATGCTGGTTTTAGTGCTGCAACTTTGAGGAAGGTGGGTTTTGATGCCAAAGATCTAAAGGCTGTTGGTTTCAGTCCTCAGGATTTGAAGAGTGCTGGGTTTTCTGTGGGAGAGTTAAAGCGAGCAGGATTTGGTGCCGATGTCTTGAAAGCCGCTGGATTTGATGCGCAAGACTTGAAAAAGGCTGGGTTCACGTCAGACATTTTAAAAAAAGCTGGTTTTGACGTTCAAGAATTGAAAGATGCTGGTTTCACGGATGGTGATTTGGTAAGGGCTGGTTTTATAGATCGCGTTTTGGGGATAATAGGGCCTGGAGATAAGGCTGGAGATAAGGTATGTGGTGTTGATGAGTTACGTCGAGCTCGTGCCCAAGGAGTCAGTGCTAGTGAGTTGAAAGGTAAGGGTTGTAGTGCTGAAGCAATGAAATTAAGTGGATTTACCGCCCAGGAGTTGAGAGCAGCTGGTTTTGGCGCCCAAGAGTTAAAGACGGCTGGATTCGATGCTGATGATTTAATCGATGCTGGATTCAGTGGTGCAGAGCTCAAGGCCGTTGGGTTTGGTGCAAAAGATCTAAAAAAAGCGGGATTGACAGACGCTGCTTTGGCTGGAATTGGTTTTGGTCCTGCAGAAATTGCTGCGGTGAAGGGTGTTACAAAAGTGGAAAGTAAGGGATGTGGCGTGGATAAATTGCGTCAGGATCGTGCGAAGGGAATAGGTGTACTCGAGTTAAAACGCAGAGGTTGTAGTGCTGCGGTGTTGAAAGCTGCTGGGTTCACTGCTCAAGAGTTGAAAATAGCTGGTTTTAAAGCGCAAGAATTGGTTGGTGCCGGGTTTGGTTCGGCAGAAATCACAGCGGTGCAAGATGTAGCTAAAGAAGAGAGTGGAGCGTGTAGTGTTGATAAGTTACGTCAAGCCAAGGCTCAAGGATTTAGCACTAGTGAGTTGAAGGATAAAGGCTGTAGTGCTGCGGCGATGAAGTTGGCTGGATTTACAGCCAAGGAGCTAAAGGATGCTGGATTCAGTGTTGCTGAATTAAAAGCAGCTGGGTTTGATGCGAAGGAATTGAAGGGTGCTGGTTTTAGTGCTAAGGAATTGAAAGGAGCTGGTTTGAGTAGCTCGGAGCTTAAAACGGCTGGATTTGGCGCTAAAGATTTGAAAATAGCCGGGCTTACTGATAAAGATTTGATTGATGCTGGTTTTAGTCAAGACGATGTATCGGCTGTAGCAGCTGTTGGCGGAGGAGATGATGCTACTGCACCTGTGTCTGCCGGTGCTGGTCAAGATGATTGGCAGCGTCAATTGGAAGCTGTTAGGGTGCAACAAAATCAACAATTAACAGAGCAGGATCGTCTAGATAAAGTTAGACAGCTGCAAGATGGTATGATGTCTCAGGCTAATGAACTTTTTGCAGCTTGGGCAGCACTACCATCACAGCAGTTGGTGCTGGGAAGTGAAAGCAAGCAGTATTCAGACAAGGGTAAGATTGGTGGTGGTTCTGCTGAAGAACAGGCTGCACTAGCTAATAGAGAGGTACTAAAAGCTGGTACCATATTATTTGCCGTGTTGGATACTGGTATTAATAGTGATGAACAAAGCCCTATTATGGCAACTATTGTTGAAGGTGATTTGAAAGGTGCTAAGCTTTTGGGAAGTTTTAACCGTATTGATAAAAAAGTCTTGGTACAATTTAGTCTATTGAATGTTCCTTACATACCCACAAGTATTTCTATAAATGCGGTTGCTATTGATCCTAATACAGCTCGTACAGCTTTGGCGTCTAAGGTTGACAATCATTATTTGTTGCGTTTTGGAACGTTGTTTGCTACTTCTTTTATGAGTGGGGTGGGGCAGGCGGTGCAGGCTGCTGGCAATAATTTGCAAATAAACAACACCGCTGGAGGTCAGACAATTAATTTACAAGGATCGACGAATGCAACTAAAGCGGCTCTTGTCGGCTTAGGTGAAGTTGGTAATAGATTTTCTGGATTGCTGTCTCCTTTAGCTAACCTTCCGCCTACGGTGGAAGTAAAGGCTGGTAGTGGTGTGGGTATTTTGTTAATGTCTGATTTAAGTATTGCCAAAAGGGATAAGTCAAAAACTAGCTGAAGTTTGTAGGTTGATGGTTAAGTGTTACGCATTGTGTTTCTGGGTTCATTTTTTTTAGTCAGAGGGTTATAGTTTATGACAGATAAAAGTTCCACAAATTCCGATATGGAAGAATACAAATTACAAGAAGAAAGTAACGTGCATCAAGAGTATGACGTTCAGGATCTGCTTTCTTCAAAGGAAACAATTATCGAAAAAATAAAAAATTGGCGTGGTAGACGCTTGCTAATTCCTATTGTGTTGATTGTTTCCATAGTTTCGGTCTACCAATTCTTGAGTTGGCATTCAAATAGGAAAGAACAAAGCGTTAAGCAGGAAGAGATAGTTGCAAAAAAGCAGGCTTATAGTGATACGGCTACGCTTCGACCCGAATTGGTTGGTCCTCAGCAACAAGTAGGGTCTGGTGTTGCCAAGAAAGAAGCGTTTCCTGGTATTGTCGATCAAGGTGTTGCCGCTAACATTGTTTTGCAGCAAAAGCTTGATGCGTTAACGTCGAAGATTGATGGTAATGCTGATCAATTACAAAAAGTGCAGGTCATTATAGCACAGGAGCAAGCAACATTGGTTGATTTGAATCAAACTGTTGATGGTTTATCAAAGTCAGTGCAGGAGCTGAATAGCAATGTTCAGAGTGTTGTCTCCTCTATGAATAGCAAAAGTAAGGGGAAAAAAGTGGTGAAGAAAGAAGTAGTTGCGTCACCATTAGCTGTTTACCACGTGAGGGCGATTGTTCCTGGGTTGGCCTGGTTAGAAGCATCATCTGGTAAGATAGTGGCCGTGCGAGTAGGTGACGAACTTGAAGGTTGTGGTAAAATAAGCCTAATTTCACCTAAGCAAGGTATGGTAGTCACGAGTAGTGGTGCCATAATACAGTACGGGGTGAATGATTTTTAATACTTTCCAAATATAGCAGTTTTGTGAAGGTGTGTGTTGGTGGGAGTGTCGAGGATTGAAATTGGGTATGCTTATCTTAGTTAAAAGGCGCGTATGAGAAAATGTATGCATAATGGTTTCTTGAAATGTAAAAAAAGGTTCATCGCATTGACAGGTGTTGTGTTGCTGTTGCTGTTTTACATGAGCGATGTATTTGCTTCTGTTGATCTCGCTGGCATTATGGAGAATTTGACCGGTGAGCTAGAAGTTATTATTCAATTTTTGACGGCTACTTCATATATAGCTGGATTGTGGTTAATTGCATCTGCAATCAATGAACTACGCGTTTACGGGCAAGCGCGTACTATGACTCCGCTAAATACTAGCTTTACTGGGCCATTGACACGATTAGTAGTAGGGCTTCTGCTGTTTTTTTTCCCGGGTATCGTGGATATTTCTATCTACACTTTTTGGCATTACGGTGCAGAAACTGCGTCTACTTTAAGCTTTGTTGATACTATGGGTGGCGGTGCGTGGGCTACTGTTATGGATGGTCTTAGAGTATTGATCCAAACTTTTGGGTATGCCTCAATCATTCGTGGTTTTATACAGATGTCTAGAATTGGTAAACAGCAAGCGCAACCTGGAGCTTTTGGTAAAAGTATGATGCATATCATAGGTGGAGTGCTAGCTGTTAATATTGTTGATTCTGTGAGGATGATACAACTCACGTTGGGGTTTGAGTAAGTTTTAGTAATCATTGTTATTATCGGTGTATACTATGTCAAATGTGTTTGGGTTGTTAAAGAAGGGTAGGTTACTGGCAAATTTATTGGTGGTTTTTTGGGTTTTCTTGTTGTGTCTGTGTTTTTGTTCTAATGCGTCTGCTGATGTACCAGCGGGAGTGCGTGGTCTAGGTAAAATAGCTTGGTATTTCATGGAGTCATATAAGTCGGTGGGTATGTTGATATTGGCTTTTTGCTATATTTCTGGTTTTGGATTTGTAATATCAGCTCTCTTCAAGTTTAAACAACATAGGGAAAACCCAACTCAAATCCCAGTGACTACGCCTATTTCTCTTCTCGCAGTTGGTGTCCTTTCAATGGTTATCCCTGGGCTTATGGCTCCTTTGGGTCGTGCTGTATTTGGTAATTTGTCATCAGCGGAGTATTTAGAGAAAAGGGCCGGTGGTTTTATGGGTGGTGGGGCAAAAGGTATGAACCTGCCCGGATTAAGACGGTAATTTTAATTTTTATAACTTGGAGGCGAGTTATGTCGAGTGAAAAAAAGAAGTATGCGTTTAGTTGGTTAAAATATTTTGGGGTTTTCGCTTTTGTTGCATGTCACATTGGTTTGGCTTTTGCTGACGCTAGTTCTATGCCAGAGGTTGTGTCAGGAGTGACTTCTGGTTTGGAGCCAGCAGGTAAATTGATGGCTGGTTTTGGTTATACAGCTGGTATCGGTAGTACGATAGCTGCTATTTTCAAATTTCAGGCGCATAAAAATAATCCGACTCAGATTCCAATTCATACTCCAATTGCTCTGTTGGCCATTGGGCTTAGTTTAATTGCTACGCCAGGTATAGTACAAGTAGTTGCTGGTTCTGCAAAATTAAGTGGTGGTGGTGCAGGGTTCAGTGGAATAGGAGTAAGTTCTTTGCCCGGTGGTACAAAGTAATGTTATTTCATTGCGATGTTTGCAGTGGAGTAGTTAAGAAATCAGGTTGCTGCTCAGTGTTTGTTTAGCTGAATAGTGGTGTGGGGTTTGTATTATTGTTCTCTAGTTGTTTCACATGCCAGAGTTATATCCAATTAAATTATCTGCGACACCAGATGCGTGGCGTTTGTTTTCCGTCAGGAAAAGTGACGCCACTTTCGTGGAGTTTAGTAGGAAGGTATTGGAACGCGATCAATACACTTGTCAGTTTTGTGGTTTTCAAGCCATGCAGTATCAAGAGGTGATTAATCTCGACCAAAATTATCGGAACAATAAGTTACCAAATATGGTGACAGCTTGTTGTTTTTGTGCGCAGTGTTTTTTTCTTGAGATAGTGGGAAAGGATGATTACGGTGGTGGAAGCTTAATTTATTTACCTGAAATAACTCAGGGTGAGTTGAATGGATTTTGTCATGTTTTGTTTTGCGCCATGTTTAATGCTACTAGTTATCGTGGCGATGCCCAGAATATTTATTGGGGATTAAAGTTGCGTTCACAAATTGTAGAAAAACAGCTGAGTGAAGGGATGAGTGACCCTGCTTTATTGGGTAGAATGCTCATCGATGCTCCTGAGGAACGGCGTTTGGAAATTGTAGAAAAAGTTTTGTCCCCTTTGCGTCTATTGCCTTCATATACCAAATTTAACAAACAAATCGAGGATTGGGCAAAATCTGCATTAGACGAAATGTCCACCCAAGAATCGTCGTAGTTTGGCGTTTTTGTTCTTCCTGTCTTGAGAAATTATAGGTTATTTATTACAGGATGTTTTTAACAGTTTTGCGCGATACGTACCTCATTGAATGTACTTCATCTCTTGCATTAATTTTATAACACGAGTTGAGCCCAAAAGATGGCAGCTTTTATAGAATCAATCTTAGATACTGTTGACGTTTTCATTGCTTGGCTGAGCAGTAGCTTAGGTCAAACAACCGAATCTTACTGCGAAATTCAAACAGCGGATAGCCCGAACGTATTAGTTGCCAATGATGGATCGTTGGTCTCTGTTTTGCGAATTGAAGGCGTTAAGGCCCTGATTGGAGTGGAAGAGTTTACCAAGTTGCGAGAAGGTTTGCTGCGTAGTCTACAAACAAACATGTCGCGTCCTGGTCACACTATTCAAGTTTATTTTTACCATGACAAGGAAGAAGTTAAAGAAGAAATTGCTAGTATATTGCAAGCAGCACGTGAAACGGCGCAAAGATTGTCGCTGTCTTTGGACGATTTGTTTGTGGAGCGTACTGATTATTTGGCTGATTACTGTTCTCGTGAAGAGGCCTATTTAGTTTTATGGACGAAGCCAGCTGTTCTCACTAATGAACAACAAAGTCATGCTACCAAAGATAAAATTAAGATAATTAAAGAACAAAAAATTCCACCTTTTCGTTTTACTCAAAATATTATCGCAGCTATACCCGATTTGCGTAACATCCACGATTCATTCACGAGTGCAATAGTTAGTGATATGAACTTCATGGGCATTGTGACTAAATTGCTCGAAGTGCATGATGCTATTTACGCAATGAGGTGTAGCGTTGATGTTGATTTCACTGATCGTAGTTGGCGTCCTTTGTTACCTGGAGATAAGATCAAAGTTAAAGACTACAAACGTTTTTCGGGTAATATTTCAGATGTTTTATGGCCGTCTTTGGCTCGTCAATTGTTACCGCGGGATGCGGAAAATATTGATTTACGGACAGTAAGAATAGGCGATCGTGTTTACTCTAACGTTTTTATTGATCTCTTCCCAAGAGAACTTCAAACGTTTTCTGATTTACTACAACGCGTCTTACCGGCGCGCATTCCTTGGCGCATCTCATTCCTGATTGAAAGCGATGGTTTGTCTTCGACGCGGCTCAAGGCTGCTTTAACTTCAGTGCTGAGTTGGACTTCTTCGCAAAATAGATTGATTAATGATGCAATAAATTTGTTGCATTACGTCGATCTTCATACTGATGATGCAGCGGTGAAGTTGAGGGTGACTGCAACAACGTGGGCTCCTGAAGGTGACATTCGTTTGTTGAGAACGCGTGCTTCTCAATTAGCTCGTGCTATTGAAGGTTGGGGTTCCTGTGATATTTCTGAAGTGTCTGGTGATGCTTTTGCTGGTGCGGTCTCCTCAATGATCGGGGTATCCTCAAGAAGTATCGCGACGGCGTCGGTTGCCCCTTTGTCCAATGCTATTTTCATGTTGCCGCTTTTCAGACCTTCTTCACCTTGGCAAAAAGGGGCAATTTTATTTCGTTCCCCTGATGGGAAACCGTGGCCATACCAACCTGGTTCCAGCGAACAAACGACATGGATTGATTTGATTTACGCGCGCCCTGGTTCGGGTAAGTCGGTGTTGTCAAATGCGATGAATTTAGCTCTGTGTCTTTCTGATGGCATTCAGCGTTTACCACGTATTGCCGTTATTGATATTGGGCCATCAAGCAGTGGTTTGATTTCACTGTTACGTGAAGCTTTGCCGCGGGAGCAAGCGCACTTTGCGGCTTATTATCGTTTGCGCATGACGCCGGAATTTTCCATTAATCCATTTGATACTCAATTGGGAAGTCGTTATCCATCACCTCAAGAACGTAGTTTTTTAGTAAATTTTGTTACTTTGTTAGCGACACCTGTTGGTGCTGGTAAGCCATACGATGGTATTCCTGATATGGTTGGGTTGATTGTTGATGAGATGTACAAACGTACCGTGGATGGTGGTAACCCTAATGTTTATTCACCTGGTACCGAAGAACTAATTGATGGAATTTTGGAAGAGATTGGTTTTGTTAAGGATGTGCATACAACGTGGTGGGAGGTTACGGACTCTTTGTTTATGTCAGGGTTCATTCATGAGGCAACGCTCGCTCAAAGGCATGCTGTTCCGGTTTTGGCTGATGCAACTTCGGTTTGTCGTAGTGCGGTTATAGAAGATCTATATGGTAAGATCACTGCACCAACAGGTGAGGCTTTAATCAATGCTTTTGCGCGCATGATTTCTGGTGCAATTCGTGAATACTCCATTCTTTCGGAGCCGACTCGTTTTGATTTAGGAGAGGCGAAAGTTGTTTCATTGGACTTGGATGAAGTTGCTAAGAGCGGTGGTGATGCAGCTGATCGGCAAACTGCGGTGATGTACATGTTAGCGCGCTACGTTTTAGCACGGCATTATTATATCAATGAAGAAAATTTAAGCGACATACCAAAACTCTATCATGGTTATCATGAAAAGCGCATTTCCGAAATTCGTGAAGATCCCAAGAGAATTATTTTTGATGAATTTCATCGCACCTCAAAGGCTAGTGCGGTACGTGATCAGGTTATTGTTGATATGCGCGAGGGGAGGAAATGGAAAGTGCAAATCGCGCTAATTTCCCAGTCGCTAGAAGATTTTGATGCCATTATGGTGGAATTTGCAACATCAATATTCATCATGGATGCAGGTCCCGAGCAAAGCATTCGTAAGGCGACTGCAGTTTTTGGCCTTAGTGAGACAGCGCAGTACGTATTGCGCAATTTTGTTCATGGTCCGCGAGCAGGTGGAGCAACATTTCTGGCTCAATTTGCCACCAAAGATGGAATGTACACACAACTACTAACATCTACTTTAGGTTCAATAGAGTTATGGGCATTTACCACCACAGCAGAAGATAGCATTATTCGTGATAAGCTGTATCGTCAGTTAGGACCGGTCGAAACACGGCGTGTATTAGCCAGTATCTTCCCGTCTGGCTCTGCAACCAAATACATTGAAAATCGTTTGTTTGCGCTAAAGGAAAAAGGAAGTTTGATTGACGAAGAAGTGAAGTTGGGAGTGATTGATAAAATGATTAAAGAGATTTTAGTAGAATATTCAAAGGATCCTCATTTTAAACGCCTGCCCTAATAGAATTTAATGTTTTCGGTAATTTAATGACAGACACCAAACATCGTCGCCTCATCATTCTTGGTTCTGGTCCAGCCGGATTTACTGCTGCAGTTTACGCTGCCAGGGCCAATCTCGCTCCTACTGTTATCACCGGTGTTGATCAGGGTGGGCAACTGGTTAAGACTGCGATGATTGATAATTGGCCGGGAGATGTTAATGGTGTTGTTGGTTATGATTTGATGCAACGTTTGCAACGGCATGCTGAGCGTTTTGCTACTGAAATAATTTCTGATCATATTGTCGAAGTTGATTGTAATCGAAAGCCTTTTCATCTTATGGGTGAACGTGTCGTGTACACTTGCGATGCGTTAATCATTGCTACTGGAACTACTACCAAGTATTTGGGTATTTCAGGTGAGCAAAAATTTTTGGGTCGTGGTGTTTCTACTTGTGCAATGTGTGATGGATATTTTTATAAAAAGGCTAAAGTGGCTATTGTTGGTGGGGGTAATACCGCAATCAATGACGCATTGTTTTTAGCGGAGTTTGCCAAAGAAGTGATGATTGTTCATCGTCGCGATACATTTACTGCTGATTATGCTTTGGTGGAAAAGATACGATCATTGGTAGCAAGTGGTAAAGTTAGAGTTTTGTGGCAACACATAGTCGAAGAAATTTTGGGTGATGAAGAAGGTGTGACTGCTATCAGAGTGAAGAATTTAACTGATAACCAGCGTAGTGATGAAGCAGTTAAGGGTGTTTTTATTGCAATTGGTTTAGTGCCTAACAGTGAACTATTTAGCAAGCAGTTAGTACTACATAGTGGTGGTTATATTAAAACCACCAACGACGATGCTGAGAACTTCACCGCAACTTCAATTGCTGGAGTATTTGCTGCCGGTGATGTTGCTAGTCGTGCCTATCATCAGGCAATCACTGCTTCAGCTACGGGTTGTATGGCGGCGTTAGATGCAAAAAAATATCTTGCTGTAGAAAATTAAGTCTCCTACCAATGCTTTTTTATAATTCAGATGAACCAAGTGTGATAAAAAAAATTTCAGTTCCTAAAGACATCATTATTATTACCTCTCTAATCGTAGCATATGGCATTTTGTTTAGTTTCTATGTGTTAATGCGGCATCATTATTTTATGACCGCATCATTTGATTTGGGGATTTTCAATCAAGCTTTTTGGAAATTCATCCATCATGGTCACATGATTACTAGTATTGAGCGCATTCCACCAGTAGATCACTTTGCGATTCATTTTTCTCCTGCTCTTTATTTCCTGGTCCCATTTTATTGGATTTACAGCAAACCCCAAACTTTGTTGGTGTTGCAAAGTTTTATTATTGGTTTAGGTGCTTTGCCTATTTATTTAATTGCCAAACACAAAACTAACAATGTTGTTTTATCTTTGGTAATAGCTTGTTCTTATTTTATCTATCCGGGAATTTTCCATTTAAATCGTTACGATTTCCATGAAATGGCTCTAACTGTTCCGCTGCTGCTCTTCAGTTTGTATTACCTCGAAATGAAAGACATCAGGTTATTTTTTATTTTTTTACTTTTTGCTTTTTTCACCAAGGAGGATGTGGCGCTGTGTGGAATTGGAATTGGTTTATATACATGGTGGGCAAAAAAACAACGAAATCTTGGGTTGGCAGTAGTGGTTTTTAGCATGATTTATTTTCTAGTAGTTGTAAAAATACTAATGCCAATGATTGGTCATTCGTACGACTATAACTATTTGCATCGCTATAAGGATTTAATTCCCGCAGGAAAAGGGTATGAATATATTTTAGCAAATATATTTATGCATCCGATTAATGCTTTTAAATATGTTTTTGGTAATGCAGGAAAGTTGTATTACATCTTCATGTTGTTGTTGCCTGTTGGATTTATTCCGTTGGTCAACCGTTTTAGTTCTCTGGTAATCCTTTTGCCCAGTTTAGCGATTAATTTATTATCTAGTTATGAATTGCAATACCAGGTTTTTCAGTCTCAGTATTCATCAATGATAGCGGTGTTTGTTTATTTTTTAACTATTTCTGGTGTACAAAATATTATAAATTTTTTTACTCTTGCCGATGATGCTGATGTTAGGGGTGTTAAGGAGAAGATCAATGTTAAAGCGGTACTGGTAGCCAGTATCTTTATGATCTTGATTATCATTAGTGCTTATGGTCTGCAATACTCAGTCAGTGCAAAGTATGCCGCGGCAATTGTTAGTTCTATTTATTTTTTGATGTTTTTAGTGGCATACAACATTGTTGCCTTGGTTTCTTTTTTTACGAATACTGTGTCTAAAAGCGTTGCTCAAAAGCGTGAAGAAATCACCAAAATTATTATTACGACTCTCATTGCCTCAGCGCTATTTTTTGCAATGTTTCAAGGTTTGTTTGTTGCTGTTAACAGTGATTTCAGTATCAAGATGATTATGCGCCATGGCGTTGATCGTGAGCATATCATGCGACGTATCATTACTCTGATTCCGGCTAATGCTAGTGTTAGCGCACATAAAAATTTGGTGCCGCACCTATCAAGTCGTGAAGCTGTTTTCGATTTTATGGGGGCAGATGTTAGTGTTTATAATGGTCCGAATGTTAGAGATGCCGAGTATATTGCCTTTGATACCAAGCTTGAGTATCGTGATGTTAAGGCTTATAGAGACATGGTGCATGCTAATGATTTTCCAAAATTGGGTGAACGGACTCAACGAGCGGTACCGCTGATGCTGCAGATAGAGCAAATTTCTTCCATTCTCAGGCAGAAAAAATATGGAGTAATGGAATACGATCACCGATATTTACTGATGAAGAAGGGTTACAATGCGCAGTGCAATCTGATGGTGGCTAACGATGTGGATAAGTACTTATCCAAAATAAAAGAGGCGATCAAAAAAGAAGAAATGGTTGCAAAAAAAGATGCAAAAATTTAAGAGTGTCGGTGCCGATACGTGGGCTTTTTATTTTGCATTATTTTTTATCTTACGTTACTTCAAGTGGTTCTAGTGGCTTTAATCTCTCTAATAATAATTGTAAATTACGTCTACCGTTATACTCGTTGACATCGAGGCGGTATACCGCATGTACTTTGGTAATGCGATAATTTGGCCAAGTTTTGATATCAATATTGAAATGAATTCCGTCAAGTTCTTGTAGTGTTTCAGGATTGCGCAGCGTTACTTTTAAGTGTTTTTCTCCAATTATACGTTGTGCTGTAAGGTCAAATATTCCGTCAAATAATGGTTCTGGAAACCCGTGTCCCCACGGGCCAGACTGGCGCAGTAGCTCGGCAATTTCTAACGAAAAATAATGATTGGGTAATTCACCATCGGTATAGAGAAAATCTTCGATTGTTCCTTGTTGCATTTTTTGTTGAATTACGTCAATAAAAGTGGTTTGAAATTTTGGGTAGTCGGCGCGACGCAGTGTTACACCAGCGGCCATTGCATGTCCTCCAAATTTGACCATTAAGCCTGGATGCTGTACTGCGATTTCATCTAAAATATCACGTAAATGTAAACTTGGAACGGAGCGAGCTGATCCTTTTAGTTCTTCATCATTAATCGCTGCAAAAACAATGGTTGGTCGATGAAAGCGTTCTTTGAGCTTTGATGCTAAAATTCCAATTACTCCTTGATGCCAGGTTTCTTTAAAAATACACAAGGCTGGTGGTAACTCGGGTTGTATAAATTGCAGCTTAGCCAATTCTTGTAGTGCTTGTTGTTGCATCCCTTGTTCGATAACGCGTCGCTCTTTATTGAGGTTATCGAGTTCGCGCGCAAGTAAACGGACATGCTGAAGGTTATCGCTTAATAAACAGGCAACGCCAACTGACATATCATCAAGTCTCCCTGCCGCATTGAGTCGCGGTGCAACAATGTAGACTAAGTCATCTACTTTGATTTTTTCATAATCACGATTGGCTAGTCGTAGTAATATTTTTAGTCCTAGGCGACACTTGCCTGCCCTAATTCGTTCTAACCCATGATTAACTAAAATACGATTGTTATAGTCTAAATGGACTAAATCAGCTGCAGTACCTAGTGCTACTAGATCTAAGAATTGCGCCATGTTAGGTTCTGGAATATTGTTTTTAGTAAACCAATTTTCTGTGCGTAAAAAGCCACGTAGTGCTAGCATCAAATAAAATATGACACCAACACCAGCCAAATTTTTACTGGTAAACGCATCACCAATTTTATTTGGGTTAACGATTGCATCTGCCACGGGTAACTCGACGGATGTATTTGGTAAATGATGGTCCGTAATGATTATTTTAATACCGTGCTCTTTGGCAACAAGCACACCTTCGTGGCTGGCAATACCGTTATCCACAGTAATAATTATATCTGGTGGTGTAGGTTGTTGTTTTGTTACTGCAACGATTTCTGGAGTTAATCCATAGCCAAATTCAAAACGATTTGGAATTAAATATGCGATATTCTGTAAGCCAAAAGCGTGTAGGGCTAGTATTGCTAGCGTAGTGCTCGTGGCTCCATCAACGTCAAAATCACCGACGATTAACACTCTTTGTTGGTTCAATAACGCCTGATAGAGGCAGGAAATCGCCGCATCAATTCCGCTTAAAGTTTGATAAGGTAATAATTTAGCTAAGCTATAGTCCAGGTATTGTGTCGAATTGACGCCGCGAGCAACATAAATGCGTTGCAATAGCGGGTGTAATTCCGATTCGGTTCCATCTTTGGTTATGTTTGCAAGATCTGCCGCACTTACTTGATATCGTTTAATGTTGAGCATGTTGATGGTATGTATTTTTATGTTGGTTTGACTTATAACAGAGTGAGTAGAGAGCCGTTATCTTGCAACCATTTTTTGCATTTAACGTAATTGGGTAATAACGATTCAACCTTATTCCAGAAAGCTTTGGAATGGTTATGGTGTACTAAATGGGATACTTCATGAATTACAACGTACTCAATAACGGCCAATGGTGTCATGATTAATCGCCAGCTGAACCTGATGTTACCGTTGGAGCTACAAGATCCCCATCTGGTTTTAGCATCAGAGATAGATATTTTTTTATATTTGACACTATATTTGTGTGCCAGCATTTGCACTAGGTTGGTAATTAATTTTAATGCTTCTTTTTTATACCACAATATGATGACGTGGTCTGCAACATGAGCATATTCCTTGGCTAGTAAAAACTCATCACTAATAAAAGTTAGGGCACTGTGCAGCGTTTTAGATGAAGAAACTATCTTGAGCGGATAGAATTTTCCTAAAAATAAAATTTTGTTAGTAGTAATGTTTTTCCTGATCATTGTGGCTTGTTTATTTTGATCATGGATTAATTGTAGCTTAGTTGTCAGCCACTTTTTTTTCTGTGCCACAAACTTATCAATATTTTTTTTACTTATGTGTTGTGGTGCGCGCACAATAACTTTACCATCTCTAGTAATCTGCAGTGCAATAGTCTTTCTTTTAGAAAGAATTAGTTGGTCGATTTTCGGTTGCATGGTTACCCTATTGAAAATATATACCCATTACACATCAAATTTAGGTGTACACCCAATCAAAATGAAGATATCTCGTGTTTATAGCATTCGTATCAGATGAAGAACAAGAAAATTAAAACAGTTAAATTTAATGGAGACTCAATTATGTTTGATCAACCATATATTCTTGCCATCGATCAGGGAACTACCAGTACCCGTGCGATAGTATTTGACAAATCAGGTACTGCGATTAGTACTTCACAAGAATTGTTTCCCCAATATTTTCCAGAAAATGGTTGGGTGGAGCATGATCCGGAAGATATTTGGCGCGATACCATCAAGGTATGTCGCGATGCCCTGTTTGCCAAGCAAATTAAATCAACGCAAGTGGCTGCTATTGGCATTACCAATCAGCGGGAAACTACAATTATCTGGGATCGTAATACTGGTGAGGTTATTTATCGGGCTTTAGTTTGGCAAGATCGTCGTACTGGAGATTTATGTAAAAGGTTGAAGCAGCAAGGATTAGAAGAAATCGTGCAGGAAAGAACTGGTTTACTTATCGATCCTTATTTTTCAGCCACTAAAATCATGTGGTTATTGGATAATGTTCCCGGTGCTCGTCAACGTGCTGAACGGGGTGAATTGGCTTTTGGTACTATTGATAGTTTCCTCTTGTGGCGTCTAACCAATGGTGCAGTGCATGCAACTGACGCTACTAATGCCTCACGTACGTTGTTGTTTAATATTCATACACAAAGTTGGGACCGTGAATTATTGCGACACTTTAATATTCCAGAATCGTTATTACCAGAGGTCAAAGATTCGAGTAGTGCCTTTGGTTTTACTGCTAAAGATTTATTTGGTACTGAAATCCCGATTGCAGGAATTGCTGGAGATCAACAAGCAGCTACTATTGGTCAAGTATGTTTTCAACCAGGAATGATGAAGAGTACTTATGGTACTGGGTGTTTTATGATGCTTAATACTGGCAAGGAAGCGATTAAATCTCATCATCGTTTGTTAACTACTGTTGCTTACCGATTGAATGGTGAAACCACTTACGGTTTAGAAGGAAGTATTTTCGTTGCAGGTGCCGGAGTGCAATGGTTGCGTGATAAGATCAAAGCTGTAACTAATTCTGCGGATACCACAAGAATCGCTCAGGCAGTTGGTGATACCGGTGGTGTTTACTGTGTCCCAGCATTTACTGGTCTAGGTGCGCCATACTGGGATCCAGATGCGCGTGGTGCTATCGTTGGCATGACGCGTGATACTGGAATAGAACATATTGTGCGTGCCATGTTAGAAGCTATTGGCTATCAAAGTTTGGATTTAATGCAGGCGATGGTTGCTGATGGAGCCAGTAGGTGTAAAGCATTGCGCATTGATGGAGGTATGGTGAAAAATGATTGGTTATGTGGATTTTTGGCTGACATTATTGAAGTTCCGGTAGAGCGTCCTAAGGAAATTGAGACCACCGCATTGGGTGCAGCATTTCTTGCGGGGCTGCATATTGGCTGGTATGGATCATTGGATGAGTTAACTAAAACTTGGCAAGCTAAGTCTACTTTTCATCCGACGATGAATATCGTACAACGAGACAAGCTATATGCTGGTTGGAAGGATGCTGTGGCAAGGGTAAGAACTTCGGGGTGAGGACTTCATGGTGCGTGCTAGATGAAGTTAGAATTAAACCTCGCCTTGCTTAATCTGGCTGCCAAATTAGTTAAGCGGTTAGTGCTTTTGGCGTTATTAATCGCAATTGCTAACGCTTTTGGCTGACCGACAATTACCACTAATTTTTTACCTCGCGTTACTGCCGTGTAAATTAAGTTACGTGCCAACATCATGTAGTGTTGCATTGCTAGTGGGATTACTACTGCCGGATATTCAGATCCCTGGCTTTTGTGAATGCTGGTTGCATATGCCAATGATATCTCATCCAATTCACTAAAATCATATTCCACGCTGTTTCCATCATAATTAACCACAACGCAACTGTTTTCTGTATCAATCGTACTAATGATCCCAATATCGCCATTGAACACTTCTTTGTCATAGTTATTAACATTTTGTATCACTTTATCACGTGGTGCGAAAACCCAGCCAAAGCGATTAATTTGTGGTAATGAATTTTTATTTAATTTTTCTTGCAAGACCAAATTCAAAGAACGCGTTCCAAGGCCACCGCGATTCATTGGGGTTAAAACTTGAATATCTGTGATTGGGTTAAAGCCAAATTTTTTCGGAATTCGCTGTGTTACTACATGCAATAATTTTTCCTGAATCTCCTCTGGTTCGGAGCAGGAAATGAAATAAAAATCTGAAGGGATTGTGGAGTTGTTGTCATAAGTTGGATAATCACCTTTGTTGATGCGATGAGCATTGACGATAATACGTGAATGTGTCGCCTGTCGAAAAACTTCAGTAAGTTTAGCGGTGTTAATGATTTGAGATTTAATGATATCGGCAAGTACCAGTCCTGGACCCACTGATGGCAGTTGATCTACATCCCCAACAATTAGTAATGCGGCGTGGTCAGGAATAGCGCGTAATAAATATTGCATCAAGACAATATCGATCATCGAGGCTTCATCAACAATCAGCAAGTCAATTGGTAAGTGATTATTTGCGTTGTGAGTGAAAGTATGACTTTTAGGATCAAAGCGAAGTAAGCGGTGAATGGTTTTAGCCATTATACCTGTGGTTTCGGTTAACCTTTTTGCAGCGCGTCCAGTTGGGGCGCACAGTGCTATCCTGATATTTTTTGTTGTGACAATTTTGAGAATGCCATTAACAATTGTTGTTTTACCAACTCCTGGTCCACCAGTAATGATGTTTGTCTTATGTTGTAAGGCTTGTTCGACTGCATGCTTTTGGGAATTGGAGAAAATCAACCCCGTATTTTTTTCTACCCAAGGGATGGCTTTAGCGCAATCGATTTTACCCCATGGTGGTAATCCAGTTTTGAGGCGAATTAAATTTCTCACGACAGCAACTTCGGCACCATATAATGGTGTTAAATAAACCATCTGTCCGCGTTCTTCATCTTCGATCACTAAATTATTTGCTGCAGTTTCAGCAGTAATGGCTGCGATGATGATTTGTTCTGGAATAGTAAGCAGATTGGCTGCGGTAACCACCAATTCAGCGAATGGTGATGTACAGTGGCCTTTATTGCTGATTTCCTGGAGGGCGTAGCGCACACCAGCACGTGCGCGTATCATGGAGTCAGCAGCAATACCTAAGCGTTGGGCCAGGATGTCAGCGGTTTTGAAGCCGATACCGTAAATATCTTGTGCTAAACGATAAGGGTTGTCGCGAACTTTATCGATTGCAGCATCACCGTAAGTTTTGTAAATACGTACCGAGCGCGCTGTACCAACACCGTGTGTTTGTAAAAATAGCATAATCGAACGCACCGCTTTTTGTTCTTTCCAACTATCTAGCATTATTTTGTGACGCTTCTCGCCAATTCCTGAAATAGATAGCAAACGTTGTGGTTCTTGGTCCATGACGTCGAATATTTTGTCGCCAAAAGATTTAACTAGTTGGCAAGCTGTGTGTGGACCGATGCCTTTAATAATGCCTGATGCGAGATATTTTTCGATGTCTGTGACGGTTGATGGTGGGATGATTTTGAGGTGCTCAGCTTTAAACTGAACGCCATATTTAGAGTTATTGATCCACACGCCAGATGCCTCAACGTGTTCACCAATCGCAATGTTAACTGCATTGCCGGTGACGGTAATCAAATCGTGGTTAGTATTTGATTTAATTTTGATGACGCAAAAACCGGTTTCTTCACTGTGGTAGGTTACGCGATCAATATGTCCAGAAATTTGTTCTCGGGAGGTAGTAGTGGTATTTGGTAATGCGTCGAGATTGGTAGTGGCAACGTCCATAGTGCGATTATTCTAATATGTTTCACCATGGAGTGAAACTGACATCCCAGGTTATTTTATTGCCGCCAGTATATTGGTTTGGTATGCGAGTGATATTAGTATAGTTCAGTAACTCCGTTAATTGTGCTGGTGATATTTCTGATGTTTCAATGCGTAAATGCGTTTCTTGATCAGCATAAATACCATGAGCAATTTTATCTATTGCAACAGTGTTGTTAGTTGCGGTGATATTAGATGAATTGCATATATTATTGGCGCAACTTATTTTGTTTTTATTGATAACTCCAATGTTGAGGTTATGGGTATTTTTGTTATCGAAATTTAAATTTGAGCTGTAAGCTGCAATGCCATAGGCATTTGCTTTGATATTATTTTCACTGTTGATCGCGCTAATGACACTAAAATTATTGATACCACCTTTGAAGTTGACATTAGCGCCGTAAGTGTTTAGTCCAAAAGCTTCGTGGCTAGCGGTAGCTGCAGGTGTAGTTTGGTTTGCATCTCCAGTGCTGAAAGAATTAATGTTGTTAGTACCGCCAATAAAATTTACTGTTCCTTCGTTAAATAAACCAACTCCTACTGTTCTTGAACTATAATTGCCACTGTTGTTATTGCTGCTGATAGCAGTGAATTTCGCATAATTATTGATGGTATTTTTTCCTTGTTGGAAATTAATTGCGGAATAATCATTTGCTTTAACGCCAACGGAATTGGCACGAGAGGAGGTTCCTGCAGCGAGACTTGAAGTGTTGATAATATTTATCCCGCCACTGAAGTTGATAGTGGAGTTGTCTATAGCTATTGCGCCAATTGATTCGGCTGAAGTGGTAATTCCCGTGGCAAAGCTGATTGCGTTGATAGTGTTATTACCACCATGGAAATCAACTGCAGAATTGTTATTGATTTCCAGTGTCACTGCATTAGCCATCGAGTGTTCCCCAGTAGCATCATTGGCAATTGTAGCATTGCTGGTAATGTTATTTTCTCCGCCGCGAAAATTGATGATCGCGTTGTAATTAGCCGAAATCCCAATTGTTGTGGCGGTTGGAGATACTCCTGTAACATTACTTGTGGCGCTAACGTTGGTGATGCCATTTTGAAAATTCACCTGAGAAAAATCTCGCACTATAATTCCATAGGAGGCTGGATCAAGCGGGAAACCGAAGGAGGAACTGATAGCATTGATATTGTTGTTGCCATTTCGAAAGTTAATTATTGAATGATCGAAAGCCGCTATTCCAGTTGCTGTTGCGTTATTTCCAGAGTCAATAGCATTGATGTTATTGATGCCGTCAACAAAATTTATAGTTGAATTGGTGGCAAACACACCATAGGAACTTCCCTGGTGTTTTGAGTTGTTATAACTGTGAATAGCTACATCGCGTAATTGAGCCTCAGCGTTTTCTAGATACAAGCCAACATTATGTTTGTTGGTAGTAGGGTTGTTGTTGCCAATTTTAATGTTGTTGAGCTCAACATTGCGTGCGTTAATGATGCTCAATATTGCTGGTATTTGTTCATTACTGTTTTCGTTGTTAATTTTGGTTGCACATAACGTTATTGAATCTAACACGTTATTGCCGCCGATCGGTTCGTTGGATGATCTATCAACTAGTTTATTTTCTTTTTTATAGTTTTTATCATTTTTTAGTGTTGATGGTGATAGTTCAATGTTACCTACCAAAATTGGTCGTTCATCACCATCTGCGCGATGTTTATAGTCAGCGCTTCTACCATGTATTTCCCATCCTGTTGGTAATTGCAATTTAGATCCTTGTTTGTCGTTGTCAGTGAAACTTGCCAAGTTATAATTGCCAGGAGCAAAGTACAACATGGGATGTTTGGTGATGGCGCCAACGTTACTGTTGGCAATAATGTAATCTAAAGTTGTGGTATTTGAGCTGGTGGAGTCAAAGTTGCTTAAATTATTTAATGGGTGTTCGTAAGTTCCGTCACCGCTTATACCGCCATTATTTTTATGATCATGCTGTTGGTTATGATGATCGGAGTTTTTATTGTTGATAAACCATATATTGTCGTAACGAAGGTGACGCTTATCGTCTATTACTTTGATAGTTCCAGTAATTTGTTTTATTGGTGTTGTGGTGGTGCCATAACCGTGATCTATGGGGTCGAGTAAACGACTTGCTATCCCAAAGATTTGTTGTTCTTGTTTGCTGTAACCGCCAAGAGTGATTCTCATGCTACACCAGGTGCGGTGGCGATTGTAATTGTCATAAGTATGGGTAATTTCAAAAGCAGTGTATTGATTAATTTCATGAATTAATTTGGTGGTGATGCCGTTTATTTTATCGGCATCTTTTGCCTGAAAATGGTAACCGCCGAAATAAATTTTGGTATTGCTAATATTGCTGTAGGGGATGCGTCGTCCTATTTTGAAATCTACACCGTTCGTAACTGATTCAGAGTGTTGGAGTTGCAGTTGTCGATCGTAACTTTTGTGTCCGGTATATTCGATGTAGTTAGTAATGCCAAAATCTTCTCCCCATTTTGTTATTTGATAATTTTGTTTGCTGGAGTTGAGCGGAAAATAAGCGTTGAGATTAAAATCCCAATTTCCCCCCATGATTTCCAAACCTGAATTGATAATCCAAAAGCCATTGTTTTTTGCTGACCGATTGTAATCAACGATTAAGTAACCGCCATAAATACGGTCATTGATAATTTGGCGATGTATTAAGCCAGTTCCAGCTAACCAAGTGTTACTATGAATGATCGCGCTGCCTTCGAGGAGGCCGATCAGTGTTTTAGTATGATTGCTGTAAAGCGAGAGCGGAACAAGTATTTGGCTTTGTCCTATGGTGTTATTTCCGGTTATTCCCCAGACACTGATTCGTGGTCGTAATTTGAATTCTGGTAACGGTATTGTTGAAGCTACCGTCATTGGTGTGGCTAATCCAACGCTGCAAGTGCAAAATGTTGCAAGTAAAATAATAGAAAAAATAATTTTTTGCATTGCGATCCCTCGCTGATTGTAGGCTATCGATAAATGACAACATATAGCCGTTAACACATAGCTTCAGACAAGGCGCCCGCGCAGCCTGAGCTAGCTCGCATACACTTACGTATGTGAGCAGCGAGGCAAGCGTGCAATGAAGTATCAAGCTATGTGTTAACGGCTATAGCCAAAGTTCAAATAGCAATTAATGAAAAAAGTATGAGCATGAAAAGTGTGAATGCTAGCTGAAAGAAAGAATGGCGAAAATATCGAGATTTTTACGGTAGATTAATCTGCTGGATCAACATTATTGGTAACTTGAAAAAAATAGGTCCTGTCTCTAAAGTCTACTATGATGGCCAAAACCTAAATAGTATTTCTGGATGGTATACTTGAGTGGTGGTTGAAAAATATGAGAAAAAACATGAATCAAAAAACGCAACGTAAAAAATTTTTGTTTTTGATGATGAAATTGATGGATTTTTTATGGGTAGTGTTGTTGGGTATTACTGTTGTTTTTGTATCATTAAGCGCAATGGCAGTTACGTCATCATCGTCAACTATGGCAACAACAGCTGTAACGGCTAGTGATGAGTTGCAGCATATGCTTAATAACATCAAAACGATGCAGGCTGATTTTGTACAAACAACTTTGAGCAACAATGCATCAGCGAGATACCTCACCAAACAAAAAGTCACAGGTAAGATGATTTTGATGCGTCCGGGTAAATTTCGTTGGGAAATGTTGTCTCCAACTCGTCAGTTAATTATTGCCAACGGGCGTTACGTGTGGGTTTATGATGTTGATTTAGAGCAAGTGACGAAACAGTTGCTCGATAATAAGCAGTTAGGTAATCCCGCGCAGTTATTGAGTGGTGATAGTGTGACATTGCGTCGTACTTTTGATGTTGAGCGTCTCAGTGTTGATGCAGATGGTGGCAATGATGATAAAGGTTATGACAAAAATGTTAGGAATGATTATTTTGAACTACGCCCCAAGGCCAAAAATAGCATGTATAGTTGGATTCGTTTGTTGTTTATCAATGGGAAACTTAGCGTCATGACGATGGAGGATAATTTGGGGCAAAAAAATAAATTTAGTTTTGTTAATGTCTTAATTAATTCAAATGTTATTTCATCCTCGTTTGTATTTGTTGTTCCGCGTGGTGTTGATGTGATTGATAACGCTGCCGATGAAGATAAACAGATCAATAATCAATGAAAAATATTGCAACAGTTCTGCGCTTGGCGCGACAGCAAAGTGTTGTTAAGCAGGTTTTAACCGATGCTGCTATGCGCGGTACCAGTGCTGTTGCCAACTATGGATACGCTTTTGCTCCAGCCAATCTTGCTCTCTGTAAATATTGGGGTAAACGAGATTGGGAACTAAATCTTCCGGTGACCTCAAGTTTTTCGATTTCGATGGGAATGAAGGGGACATTTACCTTGATTGCTCATCGTGGTAAAGAAACAACAACCTCAGATACTGGAGCAGATGCGTCGGGGTCTTTAGCGATACTAGATACTGGTGATATGGGGCAAGATATAAAACAGGATCTTTATCTGCTCAATGGTCAAGTGATTTCGCCAAAGACCAGTTTTGCTAGACGGTTACACGCTTACTTAGATTTATTTCGGCCAAATCCAAATACCTTCTATGTAGTAAAGACAATCAGCACGGTACCGGTTGCTGCTGGTCTGGCGTCGTCAGCTAGTGGCTATGCCGCGCTCATTCAGGCGTTAAATCGACTTTATGGTTGGGATTTATCGTTGCAGCAACTATCTATTCTAGCGCGCTTAGGCAGTGGCAGCGCCTGTCGTTCGTTGTGGCATGGTTTTGCTGAGTGGCACTGCGGTAGTGATCCTGATGGAATGGATAGTTATGCGACAACATTGGTTGATAATTTTTATACTAACACCACTTGTGAAACTGCTGATGTTAATAGCGTTAATACAGCATCATCTTGTTCCTGGCCAGACTTACGTATAGGTATTTTGTTTATTTCTAAACAACAGAAAATTGTTTCTTCGCGTGAGGCAATGTTGCATACGGTTAAAACTTCATCGTTTTATCAAACTTGGCCTACGCAAGTAGCACATGATTTAGACGCGATTAAGCAGGCAGTTGTGACGAGAAATTTTGAACTGTTTGGAAGTACTGCAGAATATAATTCCTTAGCGATGCATGCTCTGATGGCGGGAGCACGTCCACCAGTTATCTATTCGCAGCCAGCAACTTTAGCGGCGATGCAGCGTGTTTGGGATTTACGTCGCGCTGCAATACCAGTATTTTTCACTCAGGATGCTGGTCCGAATTTGAAGTTGTTATTTTTGGCATCGGAAGAAGTGATTGTAACTAAGGCCTTTCCGGATATTGAAATTATTCGACCATTCATTGATATAGTTGAAGAACAGTTGATTTTGGTAGATGAACACGATCGCGAAATTGGTGTTGCGCCTAAAATGATGGTTCATCTAAATGGACAACTGCATCGTGCTTTTTCGATATTAATTTTTAGGGAGCGCAATAAAAACATTGAAGTGTTACTGCAACAACGCAGTGCTGATAAATATCATAGTGCTGATTTGTGGACTAATACTTGTTGTGGCCATCCGCGCTTTGGTGAAGATATTGCTGTTGCTGCGCATCGTCGTTTGCGGGAGGAAATGGGTATTGTGACTGATTTGTACAAGATTGGAGCTTTCAATTATTGTGCCAAATTAGTTTCAAGTGGTTTGATAGAACACGAGATTGACCACATTTTTATTGGTACTTTATCCGCGTCTACGGCTACTCTTGGTGATAGTGTAATAAAATCAAACGTTCATGAAGTGCAAGATCATAATTGGGTGGAGCTGAATTTTTTATGTCAAGATTTAAGTTTAAACCCAATAAAATATACGCCATGGCTGCCGAAAGTTTTAATAAAATTTAAGCAAAATTTAATGGAAAAATACCAGTAAAATTACTACGGTAGATACTCACAGAATCTGTGGATAACTCTGTGGATAACTTGAGAACACTATGTTGTTAACTACTGAAAATTATGGTTTATCTGCTGATTGTTCATTTTTTATGCTAAATGTTAAAAGCTTTATTTTTCAATAACTTAAGTGAGATATGGCGTTGGCGCTGATCAGGTTTATGTCTGCTGGCTTAGGGTTAGCTAAATATATTTTTTTACTGTGCAAAAGGTATCATCAACCTTTAGGGTAGTGTTGTCATAAATGTCTATAGGACCGATTATCCCATTTCAATCGGATCAACATCGAGTGACCATTTGATGTTTCCGACTTTTTTGCTGTTGGTATTGGAGCTGTTAGCAACATTATTTTTACTATTGTTACTTTGGTTATTATCTGTGGTGGCGGTAGTTTTCAATTCGTGTGCACGTTTAACCAAGTGAGCTAATAATTGTTGGAGAGTAGCGCGGTTGATGCTTTGGAATAATAGTTGCGCTTGATAGAAACCAGCTTTGCGCTCCATTGGGGCAGTAGTCGGACCTAGGATTTTTATTTGTTGATTTAGTTTTAGTCCTTCATCTTTCATTGCGGTTAAGAATGCTAAAGCATGTTCTTTGTTTTTTGATTCACAACGCATTAGGGCTAGATGACTGAATGGTGGTAAAGCTGCTTCTGATCTTTCACGCAGCGCCGCTTGGGCAAAACTGTGGTAACCGTGTTGGATGAGGCGTTGTAGCAGTGGGTGGTGTGGATGATGAGTTTGAATATAAACTTCTCCTGGTCGTTCAGCGCGTCCGGCGCGTCCAGAAACTTGCATGATCAATTGTGCCAAATGTTCGCTGGCTCTGAAATCAGAGCTAAACAAACCATTATCGACGTTGAGAATTGCGACCATGGTTACATTGGGAAAGTGATGTCCTTTTGCTAGCATTTGGGTTCCGATCAAAATCTTGCTTTCACCGCTGTAAATTGTTGCTAGCATTTTATTGATTATGCCCTTACAGTTTGTGGTATCGCTGTCAATGCGTACAGTTGTGATCCCAGGAAAAAGTTTTGGTACTATCGATTCAAGTTTTTCGGTGCCAAGACCCAAAGCGTATAAAGATTTTTTATCACAGTTATCGTTACCGCAAATTTGTGGTATGTCGTAGATAGCGCCACAGTGATGGCAATGTAGTTTTTGTGTTTTACGATGCAACGTTAAATGTGCGTCACAGTTGTTACAATCTGCGATCCAGCCGCAACTGTTACACAGTAAAATTGGCGCATAACCACGACAATTGAGAAAAATCAGGATTTGTCCCTGTTGTTTTAGGTGTCGTTCAATTGCTTCTATCAGTCCAATTGCTAGGCCATCAATTATTTTTTGATTACGCATGTCGATAAGGTGTATTGGAGGATGGATGGCGTCACCAGCGCGTTCTGGTAATTGTAAACTAACATAACGTTGACGCGTCGCATTGACAAAAGATTCCAATGATGGTGTGGCCGAGCCAAGCACGATCGGAATATTTTCCAGTTTGCCGCGCATAATGCTCAAGTCACGTGCTGAATAGCGTAGGTTTGATTGTTGTTTAAATGATTGATCATGCTCTTCATCAATGATGATAATTCCCGGGTTGAGCATTGGAGTGAAGATAGCCGAACGGGTCCCAATGATAATGGCAGCACGACCTTCCTTCGTTGCTAACCATGAATTAAAGCGCTCTTTGGTGTTGAGTTGTGAATGAATAATGGTGGTAGTAATGGTGGGGAATCGTTTAGCAAAACGCTCGACAGTTTGTGGGGTTAAATTTATTTCTGGTACTAGTATTAGTGCTTGTTTTCCTTGTTCAAGTACAGGTGCAATGATCTTGAGATAAACTTCAGTTTTACCGCTGCCAGTTACGCCATCAATCAAAAAGGTTTTAAAGCTTTTCTTATTGATTGTACGTAAAATGGTATCAATGGCGATTTGTTGGTGTTGGTTGATGGTGAAATTTTGTTCCGATGTGTGGATATTAGCAGCAGTGGTATTAACATTTGTTGTTACTATGGGTATTGTTGCTTTGGATGTTTTTTTGGAACGTCGAATTTTTTGTATCGTTATTTGATCGGGGTGTTTTCGTAAAAATGGTGGTAATACTTGGTTGAATATTTCGCCCAAAGGGTAGTGATAATAGTTGCTAGTCCATTTGAGTAATTCCAATATTTCTTTTGGCCAGAGTGGTTTGTCATCAAGTATTTGAATAATGTGTTTAATTTTACTTAGTGGAACATTGGTTTCACTAACGATTGCTAAAATAAACCCAATTACTTGACGGGTACCGAAAGGTGCTAACACACGCGAGCCAAATTGTAGTGATGATGTGTGTGCTGGTGAAAAATTTTCTGGTGGCAGATAATCAAAGTATTGATGCAATGGTGAGGGGATAGCAACGCGGATGAACTGATCTTTTTTATTCAAGATTGATTACCTGGTTAATGGTTGCAGTTTTATACCCGTTCTATTTCAATTTGATGCGTTGTTGCCGTTTTCGCTCGCGATCATCACCTACGTCTTGGTATGTTCCGGTCACTTGCTCAACGGCGCCTATCCTGAAATCGAATTAGAACGGGTATAATCTAACAAGAACAAAGCTTCAATGCCAAAATGCGGTGGGTATATAACCATCACACAATGAAATTGTTATGTAAAGAAAGAAGATTTAACTATGCCAATATCAAAGAAAATTGAGCTCATCTGTAACAAGAATTTTGATAAAGTTAAAATTCTTGGTACTGAGGTATTGCATCAAGGTTTTTGCCGTGTTGAGAAATATACTTTGCAGACACGTTTATTTAATGGTTCTTGGTCGTCGCCTCATACGCGCGAAGTCGTAACACAGCGTCAGGCAGCCGCAGCGTTGCCGTATGATCCAATTGCAGATGTGGTGATTTTAATTGAACAATTTCGCGTTGGTGCTTTAGAGTTTTTTCCACAAGCGCCGTGGTTATTAGAAATAGTTGCAGGGCTAATGGACAAAAAACATGAGCATTCATTTGAAGATTTAGTTAAACGTGAAATGCAAGAAGAAGCGGGCTTGGAAATTTTGACAATGCTACCCATTTGCGATTGTTTAGTGAGTCCTGGAATATTGACCGAGCGAATAAAATTGTACTGCGCTCGAGTTGATGCCAACAAGGCGCCGCAATTTAGTGGCTTAGCACATGAACACGAGGATATTCGCCTACATCTTATGTCATCAGCTGAGGCGTTTGCTGCAGTGCGCTCGGGTTTAGTTAATAATGTTGCGGCAATTATCGCTTTACAATGGTTGGAATTAAATTTAACAACGGTAAAAAAAAGACTGTAGTGTATGCTCTTTTATTTTTGATGGCTCTAATGTTTTAAATTTTTCACACCTAAAACCTAAGTGCAATCTGAGTGCGAAGACTATATACCCAATCAAAATGAAGATACTACTTTCTAAGAATAAAGATCTTTCGACAGTTGTTACTTTTAGATTATACCCGTTCTAGTTCTATTTCAGGCTAGGCGCCGTTGAGCGAGTGACCGGAGCATACCAAGACGTATGTGAGGATCGCGAGCGAAAACGGCAACAACGCCTCAAATTGAAATAGAATGGGTATATACCTTGTGGTGAGATTAGATGTTAGCGCCTATGAAATGCTGTTAATCGTAAACTAAAACTAAAGGAAATCACATGCCGTCAATCGATATTGCCAATACCGCCACTGCTGTCAACTTAGCTACATCAACCCGTTCAAGCGAGATCTCTGCTATTCGTGAACTTGCTAACGCGGTGCGTTTTTTAGCAATTGATGCGGTGCAAAGAGCCAATTCTGGTCACCCTGGAATGCCCTTGGGCATGGCTGATATTGCCACTGTATTGTGGCGGGAATTTTTGCGACATGATCCATCAAATCCTAGGTGGCAAAATCGCGATCGTTTTATTTTGTCTAATGGACATGGCTCGATGTTACAGTATGCGTTGCTTCATCTGTCTGGCTACGATTTGACCATCAATGACCTGAAACAATTTCGCCAATTGCATTCAAAAACTCCCGGGCATCCAGAATGTGGCGGTACTGTAGGAATAGAAGCCACCACCGGGCCACTCGGGCAAGGGCTGGCTAATGCAGTAGGGATGGCTCTGGCCGAAAAGATTCTTGCTGCACAATTTAATCGACCGGAATTTAAACTGGTCGATCATTATACCTATGTTTTTGTTGGTGATGGCTGTCTCATGGAAGGAGTTTCGCATGAAGCTTGTTCATTTGCGGGAACGCATCGTCTTGGGAAATTGATCGTGTTTTGGGACGACAATGGCATTTCAATTGATGGGCGCACCAATGGTTGGTTTACCGATAACACGCCACAGCGTTTTCTGGCATACGGTTGGCAAGTAATTGTTGATGTTAATGGTCATGATGCAGTTGCTTTGCGTCAGGCGATTACTAATGCGCGTAACGTTGCAGATAAGCCAACTTTGATTTGTTGTAAAACCACAATTGGGTTCGGCGCTCCTAACGTTTGTGGTAAACATGATTGCCATGGTGCCCCACTTGGTCCCGCGGAAATTACAGCAGTGCGTAAAAATCTTAATTGGCCTTATCCACCTTTTGTTATTCCTGATGATCTTTATATCGCATGGGATATGCGCCAAATCGGTAAGAAGCACTCGGCTGAGTGGCAATTACTGTTTAGATCGTATCAAGCAAAATATCCAGAGTTAGCAGCGGAGTTCTCGCGACGTACTGCCGGTAATTTGCCAACAGCATGGGTTACAGAAAGCAGCGCTCACATCGAAAAAATTTATGAGCAAAATGAAGATTTGGCTACTCGCAAATCTTCACAAAATAGTATTGAAGCTTATGCACCACTGTTGCCGGAATTGATTGGTGGTTCAGCCGATTTAACAGCTTCTAATTTAACCAATTGGTCGGGCAGCAAAGACATTAGCAGTGATAATAGTGACGGCAATTATTTACATTACGGTGTGCGTGAATTTGGTATGTTTGCAATTATGAATGGTTTTGCTTTACATGGTGGGTTTATTCCTTATGGTGGTACATTTTTGGTTTTTTCCGATTATGGTAGAAATGCTATTCGTTTGGCAGCAATGATGCAGCGGCGTGTTATTTTTGTGCTTTCTCATGATTCCATTGGGTTGGGAGAAGATGGTCCGACTCATCAGCCAATTGAGCATGTGGCATCTTTACGTTTAATCCCGCATTTATCAGTGTGGCGACCGTGTGATGCAGTTGAAACAGCAATTGCTTGGAAGTTGGCAATTGAGCGCAGTAATGCTCCAACTTGTTTGATTTTGTCACGTCAAAAATTGTTGGCACAAAAACGCAGCGTGCAAACATTGGCAGCAGTGCGTCGTGGCGGTTATGTGTTATTTGATGGTGAATCTGATGACGTGCCAACTGCAATTCCAGAATGTATTCTTATTGCTTCTGGATCAGAAGTGAACTTGGCGGTTAAAGCTGCAATTAAACTGCACCAAGAATATGGTAATCGAGTACGTGTAGTATCAATGCCATCAATTGATGTCTTTGAGCAGCAAGATGCTGCTTATCGTAATGCAGTTTTGCCGCAAGCAACGCGCGCACGTGTTGCGATTGAAGCAGGGTCACCTGATAGCTGGTATAAATATGTTGGAGATAAGGGGAAAGTGATAGGAATTAGTCGCTTTGGTGAATCAGCTCCAGAACAAGAATTGTTTAAAATTATGGGATTAACGGTGGAGCAAGTGGTTAAAACGGCATTAAGTGTAATGGAGCTAAATGGTTTTGTGTTGCCATCAGATCAAGTTGATGGTGCGTTGTAGTGCAATAATGTTGGGTTGCAGTGTAATAAATTTTAAATTTATTTTCAGATGATTATTTTACAATCATATGCTTTAACAGTATGATTGGTTGCGTGTATTGACTAGAGGTAGACCGGCTACTGGTGCTGTTGAGCCAGTATGTGGTTGGTACATTTAGGAAATTAAATATTATAATCGTTAGCATTTAGTTTCATAATGAAATGCATGCATTGATGAGTACGAGTGATTCCGCATACGTTTGCGTACGTTAGTTGTGAGTTGTGAATTGTGTGCTGTTGCAAACTGTCATGCTAAATGTTAGTTGCTATAGGTTAAGGTTAAAAATTCATGTCTAAAGAAGAACAAATACAAATGAAGGGAGTAGTAACCGAAGCTCTTCCGAATACTATGTTTCGGGTTCGTCTTGAAAATGGACATATTATTACTGCACATATTTCTGGAAAAATGCGAAAAAACTACATCCGTATCTTAACTGGAGATGCTGTAATGGTGGAAATGACTCCCTATGATCTGAGCAAAGGTCGCATTACTTATCGTAGTATTGATAAAAAATTCCCCTCCGATACGCCTCGAGAAGCGCAAGAAAAAGCGTGATTAACCCAGCGTGATAGCTGTTAACACCTGGCTTCAGACAAGACGCACGCGTTGCTGGGTTAGCTTGCATTTATTTACCTATGTGAGCTTGCTGAGGTAAGCGTGCAACTCAGTGTCAAACTAAATGTTAACGGCTATAGGAAACACGTAACGATAACAGATAGCAAAGCAGAGATGTTGAGAGTAATTGACGTGAACAATAATCCACAACAGTATCAACAGCATCAAGATTCCGACCAGTGCCAAAGCCAGCAGCATTATCAGCAATTTTTTGGTTTAACCAAACAGGAAGTGTTGGCCAGATTTGCCGCTGACAAAACCAATCGTGCTAAAAAATTTACTACGCGTACGATCAGCGGTATTTTGCGTAGTAATACTCTGACAGTATTTAATGGTGTTATCTTGCTATCTTTGGGTGCGCTGATTTTTATTCATGCATATATCGATACTTATTTTCTGGCGGTTGTAACTTGTCTGAACACGCTTACTGGAATAATCGAAGAAATACGCGCCAAATTTGCTCTGGATCGTTTGGCTTTACTCAATCGCAAAGAAGTCAATGTTATTCGTGAGGGGAAGATCCAAGCAGTCCCAGTAGAAGAGGTAGTTCAGGATGATCTTGTTGCCTTCCAGGCTGGTGACCAGGTGGTTACTGATGGAATTTTGTTATCTACTGCACCGGTTTACCTTGATGAATCTTTGCTTACTGGTGAATCAGATACCATCAAAAAACAAAAGAATGATCGATTACTCTCTGGAAGTTTTTGTGTTGGTAATAGCGGTGTCTATCGGGCAAGTAATGTTGGTAATTTATCCTACGTTAATCAACTAACTGAACAAGCTAAAACCTATAAAAATATTTTGACACCAATTCAAAAGGACATTAACGAAATTATTGAAGGATTAACCGGTGTTGCTGTGTTATTTGTTATTCTATTAATTTTAGCCGGCTACGTTAAAGAGGAATCGTTGACTGGTAGCGTATTATCGATTGTCACGGTGATTAAATCATTAGTGCCGCAAGGGTTGATTTTAATGTCGACCATAGCTTTTGCCTTTGGTGCAATTAATGTGGCAAAAAAACATGTATTAGTGCAAAAGCTCAATGCCATAGAATCGATGAGTCACTTGACTACATTGTGTTTTGACAAAACAGGTACGTTGGGAACAAACCTTTTATGTTTCGAAAAAGCGCATCTTTTTGCGACACCTCTCAATGAAGTTACCAAAAAGCTGAAATTATTTTTAGGGGCGGTTAATCATAAAAATAGAACCACTACTGCGCTGGAGCAGCAATTCGCTAGTATCGCCAGTGAAGTGATAGATGAATTACCATTTTTATCAGAACGTAAATTTAGCGCGGTGCAAGTGCGTGATGTTAATACTAAGGAGGTGACATCATTATGGTTAGGTGCGCCAGAAGCTTTGGTTGGCGATACGCTTGATGACGATCAAAAAGTCGCACTGTGTGCTTTGCGAGATCAAGGGTTGAGAGTGTTGCTGTTTGCAAGCAGTGCAACACCGTTGACAGCGCAGCCTTCATTATTGGAGAAGCCTTTAGATACTTTGGCTTTTTTGGTGCTACGCGATGAATTAAGGGCAAATGTAGTTGAAGCAATCAAGTTTTATGAAGAGCGTCATGTGAAATTAAAAATTTTATCGGGTGATCATCCTGAAACTATAGCTATTATTGCCAAGCAAGCTGGTGTTACTTCTTTTGGAAAATTGATCAATGGAGCGGAATTAGTGAACCTTGATGCTGATGCATTTAATCGCGCGGTTATTGATGGGCAATTTTTTGGTAACCTTACTCCCAAGCAGAAATACCAAATTGTTCACTGTTTGCAGCAGGCTGGGGAATATGTTGGTATGGTAGGAGATGGGGTTAATGATATTTTAGCGCTGAAACAGGCAAATATTGGTATTGCAATGAACGCCGGAACCTCAGCTGCTCGTGATGTATCAGATATTATTTTGCTCAAAAATGATTTCACTAATTTGCCAGCATTGTCGCAAGAAGGAGATCGCATAATTTATAACATCAAACGCATTGCACGTTTATTTTTGACTAAAAATGTTTATTGTTTGTTTTTTATCTTGTTTGTTGGTTTTATTGGCCTAGATTTTCCTTTAAATCCGCGCTTTATTACTTTAATCGATTTTCTTACCATTGGGATGCCAACAGCGTTGCTTATGTTTATGGCTCCGCGGTTAAAGAAACAGGAAACCAAGCGTTTTCTTTATGAGACGGTAAAATTTGCGGGAATAGCTGGGGTGTCAATTGCATTTTTTTCACTGCTGGTTTATGTAAATTTTTATTTATTTCACCATCAGGTTGAGCTCTATGCCAAAACTGCAAGCGTTGCAGCCATTATATTGATGGGTTCGTATATTATTTTTAGCGTAACTGAAGCGGAACGGGCTAAGGATGCTAAACTACGAAAATACGTGGTATTTGTGCTGTTGGCTGTTGTTTGCGGTTTAAATCTTGCCTCAATCTACTATCCCTTGGCTCGTGGACTTCTTGGATTGGAATTTTTGCATATTGATGCTTGGATTGTGATTGTTCTGGCTTCTTTGGTTGGGATGTTTTCTATTGATTGGCTGCTTAAGAAAGCACGTATGACGGCGTAATGTCACAATGATGTACGTTCTTACCTAATGACTCATTACACTACTTACACTACTAGCGAACTTAGTTGCTCAAATTTTCTTAATACCATTGCTACCGAAATAAAATGTTGCCATAGTTTTTCTTTGATAGGACGCGGGTTAAGCCATGATGGTGATAACACTACTACTCCTGGAGCCCACGTTGGTCGCCATTGAGTCGCAACGCCGTTACGCAAAATAATCGATACTGTTGGCACGCCGAGATTGGATGCTAAATGTCCGATGCCTGAATCGTTACCAATAAAAAAAGCTGATTCGTAAATAAAAGCGGCAGTTTCATTTAGTGAGGCGAATTCTGGTAACGCAATACCGTAATTCACCACGTCTTGCCAGGACGCTCGTTCATGTGGTGCTACGATAAAACACGATTCATAATTTAGTTGTGCTAATTTTTGGGATAATTTAATAAATTTATTTTTAGGCCAATTTTTTCTGGCGAGAGAACTGGTTGGGTGTACCACAATACGATTGCAATGTTTTCGTGCGACAAGTTCAGCTGCAGCTGGAATTTGGATGTTATTTTTTCTTACTATGTTTTTTAAATTAAATTCCGATTGGCATAGTGCAGCTTGAATATCTACCATTGACATTCGCGCTTTATACAATGGTGACTGTGAAAGTATTATGGAGTTGGGATGCTGAGTTTTTAATTGTTCTGCCAGTTTGCTATTATACATGTGCATTACTGTTGGATACGATGCGAAAATTTCTTGTGTTTGTTGATCAGGGTTCATATCGGTGCAGTTAAAATTTACTTGAGGAAGAATTTTTACCCAGGGAAACCATGCTTGTAGATCTTTTAAATAATCGCTGAACACATCTACCCGGTAACCGTTAGAGACTAAATTATTCACTGTTACCATCGCAATTAGCGCATCACCTAAGCAAGTTGAACCGACGAAGGCAATTTTTTCTTCCTTTACTAAGGGGCGTTTCAACAATGACGTCGCTTGAGCTGGGTTGATCATAAACATTACGATTTTAACAATTGATTGTTTACACGAAGAACGAGACGAAGAAGAATACACCTACGGCCATGTTGTTGTTAGTTGTAAAATTGTAATGCGACTAGTATATTGTGTGCGCACCTGTTTTGAGTGCAAGAGGAGAGATGTCCGAGTGGCTGAAGGAGCACGACTGGAAATCGTGTGTGCGTTAACCCGCACCGAGGGTTCGAATCCCTCTCTCTCCGCCAATTGGCAGATGTGTATGATTGTCGTGAAAGTTAATGAGTAAGATTAACTTTCCGTAGATTCGAACCGAAAAGGGTTCGGCAAAAATTGCAGGATAGCAATTTTTAATCATCTGAATTAATTAGGTTTAAAATTTTTTTACACTTCTCTAAATCCATGGGTTTGACGACATAATCTTTAAATCCCAGTTTTTTGGCTCTATTTCTTACGCTTGAGTGGTTATAGATGGTTACTGCAACCAAGGGTATGTCTTTGATTGCTACGTTGTCGATTTTCTCGGTCATTTCTCTGAGGCGTTTAGCGACATTTAGTCCGCCCATATCGAACATATTAAGGTCTAGTAGAATGAGATCGTAAGGATTTTGCTGTGCTAGTCGAATCGCTTCCTCACCGGTGGTCGCAATATTTACCATGCATCCCAATGATTCAAAATTATCCTTGATAGTAACTCTGGAAATTTCCTCATCGTCAACCACCAAAATTCTTTTATTGCTGTTATTATAGCTAGTCATACAACACACTCCATAGCGTATCCCGTTAGCATTTATAATGTTAACTACCACTGTGCGCAACAGCCACAGTGCTGATTTTAACATGCTATTTAGTTTGAGGACAATTTTGCAGTGATAGTGATAGGTGGGTAGTCTGTGCTTGGTGTTGGAAAGAACCTAAATTGATTAAAGTATTATTGATTTACGTATAAGAGTGGCAAATCAAGTGCGCAGTGGTAGTATCAAACTAAATATTAACGGCCATGGTACGTTGCAACGGTAACTAGATGATTTTTGTTTCGGGTAAGGTGATCAAACATCGAGATAAAAGCATGAAAGTATTTATCATTCTTCCTACATATAACGAAGCGCAAAATATTGAAGAGATGGTAACCAGTTTACTTGCTCTCGCGGCAACTATTGCTGCTACGATTTCTGGTATTGCAGTGGATATTACTATATTAATAATCGACGACAACTCACCAGATGGTACTGGTAAAATTGTAGATAAGTTGCATGATAAAAACCCAGAGCAAGTGTTTGTGATGCATCGCCCAATTAAAACTGGTCTTGGTAGAGCGTATGTTACTGGTTTCAAATGGGCGCTTGAGCGTGGTGCTGATATAGTGATCCAAATGGATTCAGATTTTTCGCATTCCCCTCATTATTTGCCCATTTTTATTGCGCAAATTGCTAATGATAAATATGACGTTGTAGTTGGTTCTCGTTATGTAGTTGGTGGTAGCATTGATTCATCGTGGAATGGTTGGCGTTTATTGCTTAGCAGAGTAGCCAATAGTTTTTGGATACGGTTGATCCTTGGAGTGAAGGTTAAAGATGCGACTGCTGGTTTTAAATGTTGGAGTCGTCGTGCGCTTGAATGCATTAATTTTGATCAGGTGTGTTCTAATGGTTATGTGTTTCAAGTTGAAATGGTATATCTGTGTGAGAAGTTAGGTGTGCGTGTTTTGGAGTGGCCGATTTATTTTGAGGATCGGCGCGCTGGAAAGTCGAAAATGACAATGGCCATCAAGCTTGAAGCAGTGTGGCGAGTAATGCAAATTCGTTTGCGTTACCAATGACTTGAAACGGTTTGAATCATGAAGTTATGAGTTGTGACTTTTTTTGATTGCAACACTAACGTCTCGTAATTGTACATGACCGCTGCTATTGATTCCGTGATAGGTGAAGCCGTTTTCGCTGTTCCACAGTGGAGAATAAGGTATGGTAACGGTGCCATGTTGTTTTTCTTGGTCGTAGTAGCTGGGATCTAGGTAGAAGATTTTTTTGTCCTCTTGATTGACTTTGTAACAACTGCGTAACGTTGTTTCGGTTGCGCCATCAAGCTGAACCAATCGGGTATTTTTACAGGTCCCAAGAGCAATGGTAGTGGTTGCTGGTGCCAAGGACTTTTGCGTGATGAATGGTGGCATTAAGGCGCTGCCTCCTGAAAGTCTTACTTCGATTGACTCTACCGTGTTGTTATTAATTTGATTCACCAATGCTAATTCGCGTGTATTTTGGTCTTCAATTGTATTGGCTAAAGTAACACGGTTATAGTTCGCAATCATTTTTTCGCGCTCGGCTGCGTCATAATTTCCCCATTCAACTTCTGAAATGCCAAGTGTTAGTGGTGAGAATGGAGCTGGTTTAGCGCAACCGGTTAGCAAGGCAACTATTATCAAGATAACAGCACATGTCGATATATGTACTAGTCGCGCGCGAATGGAATGATAATGGTAAGGTTTAAAAGTGCAGTGCAATGAACATGGATGCATATTGGCGTTTGTTTATCTTTTGCTAGCTATACAACGCATCTCACCAAATGGTGTTTAATGGCTTTTTAATAACAAAAAGGGCGTAAACCGGCTGGTGTACGCCCTTCTTTTTCTCGATTATTCACCCAAAAAACGATGAGTTATAAAACTTATTTAACCTGATTAGCTGTTGTACTTGGTACTGCCGGTGTTGTTACAGTAGCAGCTGTTGACTCTGGGCTTGTTGGTGTAGCTGTTACAAGTGTTGCGGGGGTTTGCGCTGGGATCACTGGTGTTTCCATAGTTACCGATGGCGCTGGTGTCGGAGTTGCAGGAGCTGTAGTCGGAGTTGGTGTAACCGCTGGAGGAACATTGGTTTGTTCTGAAGCGGTAGTTGTTGCTGCGGTGACTGGGGTGGAAACTGGTGCAGCGGCTGGAGTGGTACTAGCGGCCAATGTCTGTGCTGGAGCTGGGGTTACCGTGGTTTCTGGAGCCTGTGCCTGCGTAGTAGCAGCTGGAGCTGGTATCGTTTGGCCTTGAGCCGATTCTGGCTGGGTGGGTGCAGTCGTGGTGTCGGATTGTTGATTACACCCAACTAACCCAAGTAAGCAGATAGCCAGAAGAGAAGAAATTGATTTATTACTCATTGTAGAGAACCTCCAAGAATGTTGTTAAGAAGGGCAGTATCTATTCAGTGCCGTACCTTTAGTGTGGCCGGACGCTTTTATCCATTTACTGAATAGTTAAAAAACACTTGATAAACTGCTGTGAACTGAAAGAAATAAAAACAAAAACCAGAAACAAACTGAGCTGAGGGATCGGTCTGTTAGCATGGAAAGGAGCGATTATAGCCAGAAAAGGTTAAATGTAAATAAGAAATGGGAAACAGGACTATGAGAATCAAGAGCTACCAGCGTACTGCTACATCGCAACAAATGGAAATTGGTTCTGTTAATACTGTATTAATGTCTCTGTGTTACGCTATTTAGTTCCTATATTTTTTTACTCCTTGGTACTCGTCAGTGTACAACGCTGGATGTTGCAAATTGAATATTAAAGTCTGTGTGTAAAACACTGCTCGAGATAACCTAATCAGTTGGAACGCTGCATGATTATTGTGTCTATGCTAATCGAGAAGTTGTAGCATCGGTATAAATTGCAGTTTATGTCCATTTATTGAAAACAATCATATTTTGAGGGCTATTGCAATGAAGAATCAGACTAATATTTTAAATAGTAATAATAATTCTATTTACAATAAAAATGACTTAACTAATAAGAATAAGCTTGTGTCCAATTCCACGGAGATAAATAATAAGGAGATAAATAATAAACAGCAGCAATCGAACATAAACATGAATAAGAGTGAGATAATTTCCAGTTCTACTGGCAATAACCAACAGAATCAGAAATTTGTACCACAGTTTCAAAATCAGAAAAATCAGATAGAAACTTTACGGAAAAAAATTATAGAGCTGGAGGATCAAGTAGTAAGATGCAAAGATGTGATACAAAAGCAGATGTTGTTAGTGGAAGAACAAAAAAAACTCACGAAGTTGACGGAAAATAATGGGGTTAATTTACAGCAAGAATTACAACAGGTAAAAGTCGAATTAAAAAAATATAAAGAAAAATTTGACGAAAAAGAAGTTGAGTACAATAAAAAAAATAATATTCTAATTGAAAAAGAGAAAGAATTGAAAATGGTACAAATGAAACTTGAAGAGAAGGAGAAAAAGGAAAAAATAGAAGAAAAAGAAATGAATAAAGTCGCTTCTACTACCACTGAGATGCTTTGGAATGTTATGAAATTTCCGCTATTTTTTGCGGCCGGTGCTACACTCGCATACATTGGTCAAGGTTATGTAAAAAATGTCATTCCTGGTAGTAAATCGAAATAGTGAGTCAAAGGAACTACGCCCCGGTGGCACAGTTGGATAGCGCAATCCCCTCCTAAGGGATAGGTCGGAGGTTCAAATCCTCTCCGGGGCGCCACAGAATGTCTTGCGCGTTTTTTGCATGTTTGTTATACACTTGTATTTTTACACTTTGTATACTTGCACTTAATGTCTCATGTCTAAACAATCACTAGCGCCCGTTCCGCTCAATAACGGTAATTTTGAACAGCAGCCGTTGTGCCAATTTACCGAGAAGGCTTATCTCGATTATTCAATGTATGTGATTTTGGATCGAGCGTTGCCGCATCTTGGAGATGGTCTCAAACCGGTGCAGCGACGCATCGTTTATGCAATGTCAGAGTTGGGTTTGAAGGCGACAGCGAAATTCAAAAAATCGGCGCGTACTGTTGGTGATGTATTAGGTAAATATCATCCGCACGGCGATGCGGCGTGTTACGAAGCAATGGTGTTAATGGCTCAGTCGTTTTCTTATCGTTATCCTTTGGTTGATGGGCAAGGAAATTGGGGTTCTCCTGATGATCCGAAGTCTTTTGCAGCAATGCGTTATACTGAGTCGCGTTTATCTTCGTATACTGAATTGATGTTGCAAGAACTGGAGCAAGGTACTGTTGATTGGGGGCCGAATTTCGATGGTACTCTGGAAGAACCGTTATTATTACCGGCACGATTGCCAAATCTTTTACTCAACGGTACTACTGGAATTGCAGTGGGTATGGCGACCGATATACCGCCGCACAATTTGCACGAGGTAGCGCAGGCGTTAATCCATTTGTTGGATCATCCTGACGCTATATTGGAAGATATTTGCCAATTTATTCGTGGGCCAGATTTTCCAACCGAAGCTGAAATCATTACGCCGTCACAAGAAATTTTAAATATTTACCGTACTGGTGGTGGCACATTACGCATGCGTGCGGTGTACACCTACGACGATGGTGAAATTGTGATCACGGCATTGCCGCACCAAGTGTCTGGAGCGAAAGTACAGGAGCAAATTGCGGCGCAAATGCAGGCCAAGAAATTACCGCTAATTGCTGATATTCGTGATGAATCTGATCATGAAGAGCCAACACGCATTGTTATTGTGCCGCGCTCCAATCGTATTGATGTTGTAGCTTTAATGGCTCACTTGTTTGCAACTACTGATTTGGAGCGTACTTATCGGGTTAATATCAATGTTATTGGACTTGATGGTCGGCCACGGGTAAAGGGTTTATTGGAGTTATTGAAAGAATGGTTGGGGTTTCGTAAATTAACGGTAAGACGAAGATTAAATTATCGCTTAACAAAGGTTTTGGCACGTTTGCATGTTTTGCAAGGATTGATGATTGCCTATCTCAGTATCGATCAGGTAATTGCAATTATTCGTTATGAAGATCATCCGAAAGATGCATTAATGAAAAAATTGCAACTTACTGAGCAACAAGCTGAGTCGATTCTAGAGCTAAAGTTGCGTCATTTGGCGAAACTGGAAGAAATTAAAATTCGTACGGAGCAAGATGAATTGATGCATGAACGCGACGAAATAGAAATGGTTTTGGCTTCGGATGAGCGTTTGCAGGCAATGTTACGTCAAGAAATGGCCTCAGATGCGATTAAATTTGGTGACGCACGTCGTTCGCCGTTGGTGGTGCGTGGTGAAGCTAAGGCTTTGCGCGAAGAGGAAATTTTACCAACTGAGCTGGTGACTGTAATTTTATCGCAGCAAGGATGGGTGCGGGTGGCGAAGGGCCACGAAATTGATGCGATAACATTGAGTTATAAGACTGGTGATAACTTTAAAATGAAGGCTTTGGGGCGAAGCAATCAGGTGGCGGTATTCTTAGATTCAACTGGTCGGAGTTACACTGTGCCAGCGCATAAACTTCCTTCGGCACGCGGGCAAGGGGAGCCGTTGACTAGTAGAGTGGCGCCGCCAGACGGTGCTACTTTTGAAGCAGTTATTTTGGGTGAGGCAGAACAGAATTTTTTAGTTGCATCAGATGCCGGTTACGGTTTTATTACTAAGCTTGAAGATTTTTATACTAAAAATCGTGCTGGGAAAGCATTGTTGGCTTTACCTGATGGCGCCAAGGTTTTATCGCCGTGTTTGGTGACCAACATTGAGGAACAGTACTTGGCGGTGATAACTAATGTTGGTCGTATGTTGTTATTTCCGGTTGCGTTGTTGCCAATTTTGTCGCGAGGTAAAGGTAATAAAATTATCAGTATTTCGTCGGAGCATGCCAAAAATCACTCGGAATATGTAAAATTTTTGTTGGTATTACATGAGAATCAAGGTTTGGTGTTATGGTCTGGTGATCGCAATATTACTTTGACGCCAAGTGTTTTGGCTAATTATCACGGTGAGCGTGGGCGTCGAGGTAGTGTATTACCGCGTGGATTTAGGAGTGTGGAGCGAGTTGAAGTGTTGAGTAGGTAAGAATTGCGATGAGTAATGATATTTTTATCAATGTGTACTTGCGCGAGGGTTAGGGAAATATGAATACAACCGTAGGCAATGCCGATACATCATCTATGACGTCGTTGGTTGCAGCAACTGTAAAACCAGGCGAGCCTAATCGTGCTCCGTGTCAGGTATTTCATCGTACGCATTATTGTGGTGATGTTACTGATTTGTTGGCAATGCAAGATCAAGAAGTGAAGCTTTATGGTTGGGTAAATCGCGTGCGTAATCATGGTAAATTAATTTTTATCGATTTACGCGATCGTTCCGGTATCGTACAGGTGGTGATCAACGATATAACTCCAGAACTTTTCGTTTTAGCGGCACAATTGCACAACGAATATGTGATTCATGTTAATGGTGTCGTGCACTTACGTCCGGCTGGGTTAATTAATAAAGAGATGCGTACTGGTGGTATTGAAGTTGCAGCGACGCAGCTTGAGATTATCAATAAAGCTGAACCATTGCCTTTTAATCTTGATGAACATAGCGAAGCAAACGAAGAATTAAAATTACGCTATCGCTATTTGGATTTGCGTCGCCTCGAAATGGTTGCACGCATTATGACTCGTGCCAAGATTACACAAGTGATTCGTGCATTTTTAGATCAACATGATTTTATCGAAATTGAAACTCCCATTTTAACTAAGAGTACACCAGAGGGTGCACGTGATTATTTAGTGCCTAGTCGTAATTTTCCTGGGCAGTTTTATGCATTACCGCAGTCACCGCAAATTTTTAAACAGTTGTTGATGGCAGCTGGAATGGATCGTTATTACCAGATTGTGCGATGTTTTCGTGACGAAGATTTGCGTGCTGATCGGCAACCGGAATTTACGCAGATTGATCTCGAGATGTCATTTATTGATGAGCAACAACTTCAGTCATTGATAGAAGCATTGATGAAAACTTTGTTTGCTGAGATTTTATCGATTAATTTGGAAACACCATTTCCACGTCTCACCTACGCTGAAGCTATGAGTAAATATGGCTCTGATCGACCGGATTTGCGTATTCCTTTAGAGCTAGTTGAAATTAAGGATTTATTTGTTAGTAATGGTGATTGCGGTTTTTTCGCTGATGTTGCCAAAGATGCTGCAAGCAGAATTGCGGTGCTCCGTTTGCCACAAGGTGCTACGAAGGTAAGTCGCAAACAAATTGACCTTTATACTGAGCTAGCCAAAAGTTACGGCAGCAAGGGATTGGGTTATATTAAAGTTAATGACCGCAGTCAGGGATCACAAGGGTTGCAGACTTCGCTAAAATTTTTGTCTGAAGCAATTGTTGAAAATATTTTACAGCGTGTATCAGCACAAACTGGTGATATAGTTTTCTTGATTGCCGATAAAATGAAAGTCGTTAATGATGCTCTGGGTGCGCTGCGAGTAAAGATTGCGCATGATCATAATTTGGTTAAGGATGGTTGGTATTTATTGTGGGTTACAGATTTTCCAATGTTTGAGCAAAAAGACGACGGTGGATGGACTTTTTTGCACCACCCTTTCACGGCGCTGCAAGTAGATGACCCAGAAAAATTACAGGGCGATCTTGGGGGGTTGAAGGCGCGTGCTTATGATTTGGTGCTAAATGGCACTGAGCTTGGTGGTGGTTCGATTCGCATTCATGATTTGGCAATGCAATTGGCGGTTTTTGATGTTATTGGAATCGATCGCGAAAGAGCATATCAACAATTTGGACACTTGCTAGAATCATTTAAATATGGCTACCCACCGGAGGGCGGTATCGCTTTTGGCCTTGATCGCATTGTGATGCTGCTAACTGGAGGCAAATCTTTGCGCGATGTTATCGCGTTTCCAAAAACGCAAACCGCAAGCTGTCCATTGACTCAGGCTCCATCGGGAGTATCTGCAGCGCAGCTGCAGGAACTAGGAATTAAAAACGTATAGAGATGTGTGTTTGAAAAATGTTTTGCTTGGTTTTATTACTGTAAAGTATTCTGCTGATTGTTCTGTAAGTTCTCGTTAACAATTTTATCGTCGTTCCCATTGTTGTCGGATTTTAAGTTGTCTTTATTGTTGATTGTATTTTCTATATTTTCTTTTTTATTACTGCTGATGTTTTTATTTGCGTTTTCAATGTTTTCATTCATTTTTTCTTCTATGGTTGGATCTTTTTCTGTTAACGCTAAGGGAAAGTACTTATATGCGTTGTGTTGAATTTTTGTGGAGGTTGCATCTGATGCTTTCTTTCCCCAGTTCCAGAAACACACAAAATTTATGAGTCTTGCAAATAAAGTTGGGTTTGGTTTATCGTAGTAATCGCTATTATCTGGCGTACGTGGTTTCAAGTTTGGTGATGTAACTGTGTCGATTTTGCTCTTGTTCGTATTATTCCTAAATTTTTCGCCACAGTTGTTGAATTTTTCTCCTTCGTTTTTATTGTTCTCTGCTATGCAAGCTTTTTCTGCTATGTCGATGATGTCCTGATAGTTGTTATTTATTTTGTAGTTGTTTGCTATATCGGAAATACAAATTTCTGTCCATCGCCCACAGTCAACGTTGTTATCTTTTTGAGATTCGAGGCATTTAAAGTGTATTGCATAACCTGGTAATTCTAGCTGCAAGTATGGTTTTAGGTTGAATTGATTGTAAAGAAAACTTATCCACCACGGCCTAGAATCTAGTATTGTCACTTCTTTTTTTCCTGGATCTATGAATGCAGTAACAAAATGGTTCCTAGCGTGAGAGCCATAAGATCCTGTTTCAACCAATGGCATAACTAGGGGAATATTTTTATGTTCCTTGAGAAGCAACTTGTGAGCGGTTAGGGCTCGCTTCATTGGAGGGACTTCTTTCACCGGACTGTTAGCATTGCTATTGTCTTGTACCGTAAAAGAGACAGCGATTTCTTGATTGTTCTTGTTTTTTACAATGTAGCACTCACCGTTTTGGTGTATATCATGAAATTTGTTTTTTGGTTCGTTTTTTTGCTGTTGGTCGATTTTATTAATTTCATCATCTTCTATAAGGTCAAAGTCATCGTCTTCATTTTTTTCTTTAGTTTTTATTATGTTTTCATCCTTATTTTGCAAGGGAGATGATACTTGTTCCGATTTCTTTTCTTCAAGTTTTAGCTCAACAAGTTCCTCAGAATTATTTGGTGCAAATCCGTAATATTTTTCTATTTTTTTATTTTTTGAAAAAAGGTCCAAAAGTATTTCGTCTTCTTGTGCGGCGGTCAGTGGTAATCGTTTGATATGCTTTTTCTTTGGTTCGAATAGCGAGTTGAAAAACGATTTAGATAGGTCGGATATAGCACCAAGACTGCTGGGAAATCGTAACATGTTTGTAGCCCTCACTAATTGTCACTGCTGTTAGCAGTGTTGCTGCAGTACTGTACCGCATTTTTATTTATATTCTTAATTCTAGCAAAAAAATGGTCAAATCTCCGGCTGCTTTACCTACCAAATGCGGAAATTATATTTATTCTTTTGCTATTTATGATAGAAGTATAGTATAGCAACATTAATAGGAGATTAATGGAAAATAATTCTTGTACTTTCGCCTTTGTACGGGACAAAAATTTAGTAAAACAGAAACACAACCGCCTCATGGGTCCTGCCGCTGCGGCACTCCATTTTTGCTTCGCAAAAACGGAGTCCTCGCCTCCGCGTCACCCCATCGGCTATCTTTGGTAGTGAGTTTCAAAGGTAACCATATGATTTTTTGTCCGGTGCAAAGTACTTTCGCCTGGATAGGACTTTGTACAGGTCACAGATTTCATCAAACAGCAACTTAAACATATTAAAGGTAGAGTGGGATAAAGTATGAAAAAAAAATGTTATAGCATGCTTGCTTTGTTGTTCATTAGTGGTGCGACATTCGCTGCCACTGCGAACAGTAATCATGGTATTTATGTAAAACTTCATGTTGGTGAATCTTTTTCTGCTAATGAGAAATTTGAGGTTAGTAGTAATGGTTACTGGGCAGATAGATATAATGATTTTTCCAACAAGATTGGCAATGTGTTTCTTTTAGGCGGTGGTGTCGGTTATCGTTTTAACTCAATTTTGCGTGCTGATGTTACTTATGACTATCGCAATACATATCAATACAGTAAAGAGTTTTTCAACTCTGATCGTAAGCGTAAATTTGATATTGACAATTATACCGTGATGGCAAATTTATATCTGGATGCAAAGGGGTTGTTTGCTAATAGTGACTTTGGGATATTTAATCCTTACATTGGTGGTGGCATTGGTATGGCGCGTAGCACTACGAAGAACTATACCGTGACAAGTATGTCTACGGCATCGACACCTAATCGTATTGGACCTTACTCTACCAATTCATTGGCGTGGCAGTTAATGGTTGGAAGTAGTGTTGATTTGACAAATTTGACTAAAAATTTGCAACTTGATTTTGGTTATCGCTATGTCAACTTGGGAAAAATCTTTGTTGATACTGCTAGTATTACCGAACCGTGGCTTAATCCTTTAGCCCGTTTATCAGTTGATAACGCCGCTGCTCATGAGCTTTATGTGGGTGTTCGTTATAACTTTTTTTAGCTCTATAATTTGCAGTTTTGCGTCAAGAAGTAGTGCTATTTAATTCCCCTTTCTCGATCTAGTAGCCACTGTTTAATTTTCAGTGCCTGACCGATGGTTTCGCCAGCATAACCACCCAAACCGTTTACTGCTACGACACGATGGCATGGAATAGCGATAATAAATTTATTACTACGACAAGCGTTGCCAATAACTCGAGGTGAGGTACGTAGTTTTTTAGCCAGCTCACCATAGGTAACGGTGGTTCCAACTGGAATTTTGCGCAACATTTGCCAAATTTTTTGTCGCAGTGAGGTTCCTTCAATTTTTAAAGGAAACGAAAATTTGAAAGTAGTATCAGATGGATCAGAAAAGTAGCGTTCAAGTTCTTGCGCAACTTGCTTTGACAATGGTGATTGCGCTGCAATGAGGGTGACGTGACTTGGTAGAAAGCTCAATGACTGGCAATGATGTCCGTCATCGTCAACGTCAATGGCAATCCTGCCGATAGGAGTGGCAACAACACAACAGTCGCTTCTTTTTGGTTGAACAACGATCCTAGGCGCGGGCACAATTTATCACCTTATGAGAGTTCTACTAACTTTGGCTCTATTTGAATTCAACTCTGAGTGGTCTCGGTATTTCCACTTTCGTTAGTGGCGACCATTTCTGTTTCTGTTGGTGCGGTAGTTTTTTCAGTTAAGTCAGCTGCGGCAATGATATCAGCTGCAAATTTATTTTTGGAGATGAGTTTCTCGCTGATGCGTGCTTTGCGTCCAGAAAGATTGCGTAAATAATACAACTTAGCTCTGCGTACATCACCCCTACGCTTCACAGTGATTTCAGCAATTTGTGGGCTATAAGTTTGAAACACGCGTTCTACACCTTCACCATGGGAGATTTTACGTACTGTGAATGAAGAATTTAGCCCGCGATTTTTAATTGCAATAACTACACCTTCATACGACTGCAAGCGCTCACGATCACCCTCTTTTATCTTTATTTTCACGACTACAGTATCGCCTGCAGAAAAATGTGGAATTTTCTTACCTTGCATTTGCTCCTTTTCAAGAGCTTGGATAATCGGGTGCATAGTTATCGACCTTCTAATTGTTAATCTGACACAACCACCAAATACACAGTCTGAGCGGTTATGGTTTTGTTTTTTTGCTATTTGAGACCGAAAATAGACACCGAACTTTAATCCCTATTTTCGTTGATAAACTCGTTTAACAACAATATTTCATCTTGTGTTAATTTGAGTTTCTGGAGTAGCTCTGGGCGCCGAAGCCACGTTCTTCCTAACGCTTGCTTGAGTCGCCAACACGCAATTAGTTTATGGTTGCCGCCCAGTAATACTTCGGGCACAACCTCCCCAGAAAAATTCGCCGGCCTAGTATAATGAGGATAATCTAAAAGTCCAGAGGCAAATGAGTCCTGCTGTGCTGATTGTGCGTCACCAAGCGCATTGGGTATGGTGCGGGTGATGACATCAATAATGACAGCTATGGCTAGTTCGCCACCGCTTAGTACATAGTCACCGATCGACCATTCGCTGTCTACTTCGAGTTTGACCAATCGTTCATCAATGCCTTCATAGCGTCCAGCTAACATGATTAGATGCGTCTTCTTTGCTAATTGCGAAACGCCGCTTTGATCGAGTAATTTACCTTGTGGTGAAAGATACACGACGTGCGGAGTGTTGGAGCTTTGTGCTTTTGCTGCTCTTATTGATTGCAACAGTGGTTCAATCATCATTACCATTCCTGGTCCACCGCCGTAAGAACGATCATCGATGTGGTTAAAGCGATTGTCGCTATAATCACGTGGATTAATGCAGTTTATGGTAATTAAGTTTTTTTTTATAGCGCGTCCGACAATGCCGTACTTCAATGCATCGAATATTTCAGGGAAGATGGTGATGATGTCGAAGCGCATGATTGCGATTTGCGTGTAACGTCAATTAGTATTTTATTTCGAGGCTGTTAGGTACTAGATTAGTAGTAGGTATGAAGCTAGATAGTTGTTTAATCGTATCAGGTAGAAAATTTCTAAGCCACATGGTTACTGGTTGAAAATGTCCGATCAATGCCGAATTGCGCCACCAGCTATCTTGTTGAAAAGACGTCAGAGAGATCAGCAGCAGTAATATCCCGACTAACAATACTCCTCGGGCAAACCCAAAAAACATACCTAAGCTGCGGTCGGCGCCGCTCAAGCCGGTGCTGGTAATGATACTGGATAACAAAGAGCTGAACATGCTGCCAATAACCAAGGTGACAATGAGTAAAATGCTAAAACTTGCAATGTGGCGTAGTGATGGGGTATTGATGTATTGAGTTAATAATGTTGCTAATTGATGGTTAAAATTGAATGCGACCCAGAAACCTACTGCCCAAGTGACTAATGATAACCCTTCACGCACGAAACCACGCATTAGACTGGTGATGACTGAAGAACCAATGATAATTAAGATAGCATAATCAGCCCAAGTGAAGCTTGATATGACGTTCTGCATGATCATTTCCTCGTTAAACCAAAAATCAATAAAGTAATTCAACCAAAACACCAATGAGCATGGAGTAGAAGATAAAGTACGATGAGGTAAAGTATAAAGCAGTAATCAGCTGAAACAAACATAAAACATATGCTGCAATTGAATGCTAAAGATTTTTTAAAAAATATCCAACATCGTTCAGGCGTTTATCAGATGCTAAATGAGCGGCAAGAAGTGTTGTATGTTGGAAAAGCGAAAGATTTACGCCAAAGGTTAGCAAGTTATTTTCGCAATGCTGGACAACACCCGCGTACGCTATATTTCCTTAAAAAAGTGGTTGCGATCACGACCATTGTTACTGCGAATGAAGCTGAAGCTTTATTGTTGGAATATAGTTTAATCAAGTCACTAAGGCCGCGTTACAACATTTTGCTCAAAGACGATAAATCTTTTCCATATTTATTTTTATCGTCGCATCAATACCCATTTCTTATGGTTTGTCGCGGGACACAAAAAGAATCGGGGATTTATTTTGGTCCATTCTCGGATAGTCAATCGGTACATGAAACTTTATCGTTATTGCAGAAAATTTTTAAATTACGTAAGTGTAGCGATAATATCTTTAATCGGCGTTCACGACCTTGTTTGCAGTATCAAATTGGGCGTTGTAGTGCACCTTGTGTTGGCAACATTAGCGTTGCTGAATATGCGCGTCAGGTTGGTTTTGTAAAAATGTTTTTAACTGGAAGGAGCAGATCTATTGTTAAAGACATGGCACAACTAATGGTGGTAGCAGCGCGGCAGTTGGAATTTGAACAGGCTGCGATTTATCGGGAGCAGCTGGTGGCGCTCAAAGCAGTGCAGCAGCGGCAGTACATAATTCATGGTTCTGGTGATATTGATGTTGTTGCGCTAGTTGTTGCGTCCGGATATTTTTGTATTGATGTGCTAACAGTGCGCAATGGATTAGTTTTGGGCAATAAAAATTTTTGTGATGAGTGTTTAGATTTTGTCGATCAACAAGAAATTTTGCTTACTTTTTTAATGCAGTATTATCTAAGGCCAAACGTGACGTCAGCTCCTGTGACTGTAGCTTCTAAAGCAATTAGTATTGCTAAGAGTATTGCCACATCGGCGATTGCTGGGTTGCCACATCAATTACTATTGAATGTTAAGCTAACAGCTGATGCTAGCTCCACTTTAACTAAAGCGTTAAAACATACGAAATTGAGAATATTAGACAACAAGACCAACAATAAAAAATATCGACAGTGGTTGCAGTTGACTAATGCAAATGCAGAACATGGTTTACAGCGTCGGCTTATGAGTAATGTTAATTTTGTTGTTGGTTTTACCGAGTTGCAGCAGGCATTGTCTTTGAGTGTGATGCCACGGCATGTTGCGTGTTTTGATGTAAGTCACCATGGTGGTGAGGCAACGGTAGTTGCTTGTGTGGTTTTTGCAGTAACTGGTGCACTAAAGGGGCAGTATCGTCGTTATAACATAAAAGCTGTTGCGGCAAATGATGATTATGGTGCATTGCGTGAGGGGTTGCAGCGTCATTTTATGAATGTACGGTCTGCCGACGATGGTAGTGGTGATAATGCAAATAGTGATGAATTGAAGTTGCCGGAATTGTTGTTGATCGACGGTGGTAAAGGGCAGTTGCGGGTGGCAATGGCAGTTTTGGCTGAGTTAAATATAAGTGATGTGGTGATTTTGGGAATTGCCAAGGGTGATGATAGAAAAGTTGGTACTGAGAAAATATACTCAGCGCCAACTCAAAATTTGGTGCATCTTCCTTCCAGAGCCATGTCATTGGTATTGCGTATTCGTGACGAAGCGCATCGTTTTGCGATTGCGACTCAACGCAACACAGTGCGACGACGTCGGGTTACATCAATACTTGAAAATATACCAGGGATTGGCAAGCAGAAACGTGACTTATTGTTGCAGCATTTTGGTGGTTGGCAAGAAATCAGAGTTGCGAGTGTTGAAGAGTTATGTCAGGTGCGTGGTGTTAATATTAAGTTGGCTCAAGGTATTTACGATTACATTGCTTCTTGTAAATAATTTGTAAATAGTGAAGTTGCTTTGCACAGGACAAAAATTTCGTAAAACAGAAACACGACCGTCTCAGGGGTCCTGTCGCTGCGGCACTCCATTATATTTCTAGTTCTTCGATGACGAAATTGTGGTTGGTGTAGATGCAAATATTTGCGGCGATTGTTAGGCTTTTTTCGACAATTTCGCGTGCTGTTAATTGGGTATTATCACAGAGCGCTTTGGCTGCAGATCGCGCGTAATCCGCGCCAGAGCCAACTGCCATAATTCCTTCTTCTGGTTCAATGACATCGCCATTTCCTGAAATTATTAGAGAAATATTTTTATCGGCAACAGCAAGTAATGCTTCAAGGCGACGTAAAATTTTGTCAGTACGCCAATCTTTAGCTAGTTCTACGGCTGCACGCATTAGATGTCCTTGATGCTTTTCTAGTTTGGCTTCAAACAATTCTAGTAGAGTGAATGCGTCGGCAGTTGCTCCAGCAAAACCGGTAATTACCTGTTCCTTGTAAAGTCGACGTACTTTGCGTGCATTGCTTTTCATTATGGTATGCCCGAGTGACACTTGGCCATCACCGCCAATTACCACTTTATTGTTACGTCTCACCGATAAAATTGTTGTGCCGTGAAATTGTTCCATAAGAATTTCTCTCTGTTAGTTCAGATCAATTTACGCAATGTAGTTTTCATTTTATTTTTATCTAGTGCACGTTGTTTTGCTAATGCGATATTTTTTTCGTACGGACCTAAAGTTAATCGATAGTAGACCGTTTTTTGTTCTCGATGTGTGATTACTGTTGCCTCGTAACCCATGAGTGCTAGCCTCGCTCTAATGCGATCTATCATTGCGTAATTTTTCGCCTCAATTATTTCTAACAAGTATAATTCTTGTTTGGTTGTGGTCGTTGCTATTTGTGATGCAGTTGATGTGGTCGGCGATGTTGCTGTTGGTGATGTTTCTTGTGTTTGTTCTTCAGTTGATTCCCTTTGTTCCCGTTGCCAAAACTGCTGCATTCGTTGAGGGTATTTATGGCTATTTTGATCTTCAGTATTGGTTTCATTACTATCCCTATTGTCTTCATTGTTTGATGTCTTTTTTATCTTTTTTACTTCTTTGTCTTCTTCATCTTGCTCGTTGTTTCTGTCTTCTTTTTTATTTGTGCTTTTGTTAGCCGTGGTTTTATTGGATTGCGTGTCTCTTTTGGTTTTTTCTTTAATTACTTCTTCTGTGCTTTCTGGTGTGGTGAATTCAAATTGTAGTTTATTGTTGTGTTCTGTTGTTACCGGTGTTGATGGTAATGTTGTTTCAGCATTTCCTATTTTTTCAATTTCAGGTGATAAGTTTAACTCTTTCAATTCTCCTAATTTTTTCGATGCTTGTTGCATTACTTTTTTATTTTGTTGTTCGACTTTAATTTCCTCGATCAGTTTTCTAGTTTGAGTGTGGTGTTGACGATATTTTCCTAAATAAGCTAAACCCAGTGTAAATAAAATAAATATAACGATGGTAAAGATCCACATTTTAAAGTTTGATGATGTATTACAACGTTGACGTTGATTGCGATGTGAGTGCGATGAGCGTTTAGCGTAATCTCTTGTCATTTATGGATCCACCAAAGAAATAGGTTGGTTGTTGAGTAAAATACTTTCTCCCAAGTGGTCGAGGGAGAAGTTATAGTAATTATCTGCGGCAATTAATTTACCACTGTGTACCCATTCAGATAAGGTCCGTTGCGCCTTGATTTTCCAATTTTGATTCGGTTCTGCTGGATTTTTTTGGTAAAAAAGCTGCAGCAAGTGTGAAACTAAATTTTGATTTGCCTTGATGTTAATCGCCACTTGTGTGTTAGCGAGTAATGATAACATCCAATTAGTATTGTTGGTACGTGGTTTGAATAGGGCATGAGCAGTTGCGTTGAAATCACCCCACAATGTGGTGGCTTCTAATTTGTTAATGTCTACTGTTGCATCATCGTCTAAGAGTTTTAACAATAACTCAACCAAATGAGCTATTTTTATGGTCAATGTTTTTTCTCCATGACGTATTTTGTGAATTTGTTTGATCAGATCGGCAACAGTATTGGCATTTAGATTACCAGCTTGCCAAATTAGGGCAATTTTTTTGTAAACAAGATCGTTGATTTTTAAATTATCAATTGCAAGATCAATTTTACCGGCAATTTTACTCTGATCATTCTCCTTGTTTTTATCGCTTAAAGAAGATTTATAATTTAATTTATGAATTACGACGTTGTTACCATTGACTGTGTGCCAACGCAAGAACGGTAAGGAGATACTTTTATCTCCAAGCCATATTTTGTCGGCAGTTTGGTATAGATTTCCGGCGATGGTGGCATGATCAAGTCTCAAGCTGAAATTTTTGGTGTTAATTTCCAATGCTTGGAGAGTGCAATTATTTTTCAAAGTATCAAAAGTTTTGGAGAAATTAAGTTGCCAGCTTATGCCAGACCACAATATTTTCATGATTCCGTTTTGGTAGTTAAACTTTCCGCTATTGATATAAGCTGAATCATTTCCTAAATGATTAATTATCACGCGCATAAACGCGATATTCTGTTCGCCAGTTAAAGGTTGTTGCAATAATGCGTTTTGTTCTGTGGTTAGATTTATTTTTGCATCAACGATAGCTTGTGCCAATTTTATTTTGTGTTTGGTTACGACTAGAGGTCCATGAGTGATATATGATTTTACAGTGAGAGTAAGCAATGGAGCATCTTGAGCAAAATCACTCAAGTTTATCTCGAATTCTTTATCTTGCCATCGTAGTCGATAAGAAGCATTTGGGTTGATAGTAAATTTAATCGTTGCATCAGCGTTGAACCAATGACGTTGATAATTAACTACCGTGATATTTTGTTGTGTAATGTTGGCGAAATTGTTGATGGCTTGTTTGAACTTGTACTCAGTGATCATTCCTATGAAGTAGAAGGAACTAATGAAAGTAATAAAAAAAATCCCTAAAGCGTAGATCAAAAAAGATAGCATGCTGTTGATTTTTTGTTTCATTGCCGCAGCTTGTTTTTTTACACTTGTTGCACCTACATCGATTCTGGACAGGATACTCCAAGCAGAATCAAACCATTCGCTAGAATTTGTTTCACAGCGTTTATTAAGCACATACGCGCGTGACGCAATGGTTCATCATTTACCAGAAATTGGCAGGAATTGTAGTAAGAGTGAAAGCTACCGGAAAGTTCACGTAGATAATTGGCAAGAGTATGTGGTTCATAGTTCAGTGCAGCGTGTTGCAGTACCGTAGCATAACGCAATAACATACTTAACAGATCTTTTTCATACTCAGTTTGTAATAAATGTAAACTAACTAATCCTTTTTCCTCTTCGTAAGTTAACTGTTTTTCTTCTAATTGACGGTTAACGCTGCAGATTCGAGCATGAGCATATTGGATGTAGTAAACGGGATTATCCGATGACTGAGTTTTAGCTAATTCCAAATCGAAGTCCAAATGTTGATCGTTTTTGCGCATGATGTAAAAAAAACGCGCTGCATCATTACCGACTTCTTGGCGTAGTTCTCGCAAAGTTACAAATTCACCGCTACGAGTTGACATCTGAACTTTTTGTTTGCCGCGGTAAAGAACCGCGAATTGCACCAGTAATACCATGGTCTTGTTGACGTCTAAATTCATGGCTTGTAAAAAACCCTTGATACGTGGTGCGTAGCCGTGATGATCGGCGCCAAAAACATCTAAAATTAGGTCAAAACCACGTTCGTATTTGTTTAGGTGATATCCCACATCGGAGGCGAAATAAGTAGTTTGACCATTACTACGCATCAACACACGATCTTTTTCATCACCGAATTTAGTAGCGTTAAACCACAGTGCCTCGTTTTGTTCGTAGACACAGTTATTAATGCGCAATTTTTCAATACCGTTTTGCACATCGTTATTTCTGATTAGATGATGCTCACGAAACCATTCGTTAAAGATTACGCCGAATTCTTCTAGATCTTCCTTAATGTCCGCCAAAATCGCTTCTAAGCCAGCGTTGAATACGATTTGGTAATCAGTTGTTCCAAGTAAATTCTTGGCACGCTGCTGTAAAGAATCAATATAAAATTCCGGGTTTCCTCCGATATCTGCGTCAACGGGTAAGTCGCGGTACAGTTCAGTGATTGAACGATGTAGGCGTTCGCCATATTCCTCATATAGGCTGCGTGCTACGTCAATAATGTAATCTCCTTGGTAACCGCTTATCGGGAAATGCAAGCCTTCATTAGTCAATTCCAGATAGCGCAACCAGACACTTAATGCTAGTACGTGCATTTGTCGTCCGGCATCATTGACGTAATATTCGCGATGTACTTTGAATCCAGCAGTAGTTAAAAGATTTGCTACAGTATCACCAAAGGCAGCGCCGCGACCGTGTCCGACGTGTAGTGGTCCGGTAGGATTGGCGGAAACAAACTCAATCATTACTAGTTTATTTTTACCAACGTCAGTGTGACCGTAACGTTCACCATCGCGCAGAATTTCTGGTATTACTGTATATGAGGCCTCATCAGTAAGGTAAAAATTGATAAACCCTGGGGCAGCTATTTTTGTAGTTTGTACGAGAGGTGTTTGCGGTAAACGAGATTGAATTAATGCAGCAATATTCAAAGGATCCACTGCCATTTTCTTTGCTAATAGCAGGGCAACATTAGTGGTGAAATCACCATGTTGTTTATTGCGGGCATGTTCTACGTTAATTGCAACATGTGTTGGTGACAATTTATTCTCTGACTGTAATTGAATAACTGTGTGTTCAAGTAACGCTTTTAGTTTTTGTTGCAGCATAAAGTTTCCGATGTTTTGCTATTAATTTTTTTGATGTCCTTTGAAATTGTCGGGTGCTACTCCACTGTGACTGATTTCGCTAGGTTACGTGGTTGATCGATGTCGGTGCCACGTGCGGCGGCTACGTAATATGCCAATAGTTGCAAAGGAAGGAGGTATAAAATAGGGGTGAGCAGGGGAATCGTTTTTGGCATTTTGATGGTGTTAATTTGTGGGGGAAAAACCTGAGTATGGTTATCGGTTAATACAATTAATTCGCCACCGCGAGTTATTATTTCTTGCATGTTGGAATTTATTTTATCCCACAATTTATCTTGTGGTGCCAATACTACAACCGGAGTTTTATCGTCAATCAGTGCTAGCGGTCCGTGTTTTAATTCTCCTGCCGGATAAGCTTCGGCATGAAAGTAGGAAATTTCTTTCAACTTTAACGCTCCTTCCAGAGCAATTGGATAGTTAATATTGCGTCCTAAGTAAAAAGCATGTTCTTTAGTGACGATTTTTTGCGCCATGTTTTGAATAATATGGTCTAGTAGCAGTGTTTGTTCGGCAAAAATTGGTAGCATTTTTAATTGATGAATGTACTCGTGGTACTGAGTTGAGGTTAAGTTTTTTGCTTTGGCCAAGGTTAATAGCAACAGAAATAAGGCAATCAGTTGTGCCGTAACTGCTTTGGTTGAGGCGACGCCAACTTCTACGCCAGCGTGGGTCATAAGTGATAAGTCTGATTCTCGTACAAGAGAACTTTCATCCTTATTGCAGATGGCCAAACAGTTCAAATACGATTGTTCTTTGGCCCAACGGAGGGCAGCTAGTGTGTCAGCGGTTTCTCCAGATTGAGAAATCGTGATGAACAAAGTGTTATCTTCCACTACTACGTCGCGATAACGGAATTCACTGGCAATCTCTACGTGACATGGAATCTTTGCCAGTGTTTCACACCAGTAATGAGCTACCATTCCTGCATGGTAACTGGAACCACATGCAACGATCTGCACTCTTTTTACCTTGGGGGCTATCTGCTCTATATCGTGCAAAGCATTTTCAAGTGATATGTGCAAGGTATCTTTGATGGTCTGAGGTTGCTCGTAGATTTCTTTGAGCATGTAGTGAGCATAGCCGTTTTTCTCGATGGTTGTTCCGGAGATCAATTTTGATGTTTTTGGTTGTCGGGTAATTGGTTGCAGCGCTTCATTGTAAAGTGTAATTTTATCTGATGCGACGGTGGCGATATCCCCTTCCTCTAGGTAGATAAACCGATTGGTGAATTCCAACAACGACAAAGTATCTGAAGAGATGAAGTTGATGTTTTCGCCTAATCCGATGAGCAAAGGGCTGCCACGGCGTACTACGATTATTTTATCTGGTTCATCACTGTTAATGATTGCAACAGCAAAGCTGCCTTGTAAGCGACTAATGGTTTTGTGGACTGCGATGAGGAAATTACTTTCATGAGTAAAATTTTTGTATAACAAATGCGCTACTACTTCGGTATCGGTTTCAGAGGTGAAAGTATAGCCATCTGCCAATAATTCGGTTTTTAGATCCTCGTAATTTTCGACAATACCATTATGAACTAGAGCTATTTTGTGATGCGAGATATGTGGATGTGCGTTGTTGTTGGATGGTTCACCGTGAGTTGCCCATCTGGTGTGAGCAATAGCGATGTTGCCCGATAATGGTTGCTGCTGTTCTAGCGTGATTAAATCATTTACTTTACCGGCTATTTTTAAACATTTTAAGCCCGATTGCTGATGTAAAGCAGCAATTCCCGCGGAATCATAGCCACGATACTCTAATTTTTTGATGCAAGATAAAACTTGCGCCACAACATTCACATTTTGTTTTGCGATGATACCAACTATGCCACACATACGATCTTCTCTCTGGTGATGTCTATAGCCGTTAATACATAGCTTGATACTTCGTTGCACGCTTGCCTCGCTGCTCACATACGTAAGTGTACGCTCCGCTGTTCGGCGGGGGCGCGTGCGCCTTGTCTGAAGCTATGTGTTAACGGCTATAATGAAGCCACTGCAGGCTAGTATGGTAGCTTGATAAATTTTTGTTGTACAACTTTATTGATGGTTGCTAATTTTGGTGGAATAAATGTGAAATGTGTCTAAGGAGTAGTTCGACTGTCAAATAACAAAAATCAGGACTATTTGGTCTCGTCGAGGCTCGCAGCTAGAAGATCGGCCTGATTTTCTCGTACCAATGGTTCAATCACAGGATCCAAGTCACCTTCCATAATGTTATCAAGTTTGTATAGCGTGAGAGCAATGCGATGATCGGTGAGACGACCTTGCGGAAAATTATAGGTACGAATCCTCTCCGAACGATCGCCAGTGCCAACTAAATTTCGTCGTGTCTCAGCTTGCTGTTGTCGTTGTTTTTCACGCTCAGCAGCAAGGATTCTCGCCTGCAACAACGCCATAGCTTTGGCACGATTTTTATGCTGCGAACGTTCATCTTGACACTCAATTACTGTCCCTGTTGGTACGTGAGTGATGCGAATTGCTGAATCAGTAACATTGACGTGTTGTCCTCCAGCACCTGAACTGCGGAAAGTATCTATTCTCAAATCTGCTGGGTTGATATCAATTTTATCAATTTCGTCGGCTTCAGGAATTACTGCAACAGTACAAGTCGAAGTATGAATACGACCTTGTGCTTCAGTTTCGGGAACTCGTTGTACTCGGTGTGCCCCAGATTCAAATTTCAATTTAGAATAAGCGCCAACTCCCCGTATCAATGCAATCACTTCCTTATAGCCACCGTGTTCACCGGGACTATCACTAATGATCTCAACTTGCCATTTGTGGTTGATCGCATAATGCGAATACATACGAAACAAATCACCAGCAAAAATTCCGGCTTCATCACCGCCAGTACCAGCCCGTATTTCCAAAAATACGTTACGCTGATCACTTGGATCTTTGGGTAATAACAATATTTTTAATTCAACTTCCAATGCGCCAAGACGCTCGCGCAAACCCTTTAATTCAACAGCTGCCAATTCGCGCAACTCTACATCTGTTTCCTCAAGCATTGGCTCGGTTTCAGTGATCGCCACTTGCGTTTCTTTGTAGCGCTTAATTGCACTAACTATCGGTTCAAGTTGGGCATATTCTTTGGACAACGTACGATAACGATCTTGATCATTAATGATCTGTAATTGTCCCAGAAGATCAGCAATTTCTTGTTGCTTAATTATCAGTGTTTCTAACTTATTTTGAATAGACAGTTCCATAGTATTTTTTTGTAATTATCGCGATTAGCATCAGAATTTTGTCGCCAGGCCACGAAACAACATATATCACAAATTCATTACACCAAATTTGAGATGTTAAATTTGCACTAAAGTACCAATGCTGCATCAAAATTGTTTTGCACAAAATCCCAATTAATCATTTGCCAAAAAGCATCGATATATCTAGCTCGAGCATTTCGATAGTCGATATAGTAAGCGTGTTCCCAAACGTCACAAGTTAAGAGTGCCATTTGTCCGTTGGCCATTGGCGTTGCGGCATTAACAGTTGTAACAATTTCTAGATTTCCCGCAGCATTTTTTATTAACCAAATCCATCCAGAGCCAAAAAACGTAGTCGCCGTTTTAGTAAAAGCTTCTTTGAATTGCACATAGGAACCAAAATCGCGAAACAATGCTTCTGTTAATGTTGTTTTCGCTTCTGGCTCACCACCACCAGGTTTCAAGCAATTCCAGTAGAAAGTATGATTCCATATCTGAGCAGCATTGTTAAAGATATTACCGTTGGCTGTCTTAATTATTTCCTCAAGCGAAGTCTTATTTGCAAACTCGGTATTGACAATTAGTTTATTTAGATTATCAACGTACGTTTGATGATGTTTGCCATAGTGGTATTCGATTGTTTCGATTGAAAGATGAGGTACGAGAGCATCTTTAGCAAAAGGTAATGTGGGTAGATTAAAGATCATAATTGATATCCTCATTGCGCATCATTGCAAGTATGAAATGACATGAAAACAAAAACGGAGTGAAAAAATGAGTGTAAAACATGAAAAACGACACTGATTATCATTCGAGTAATTAATTATCAGGGAAGAGTGAACTCACTGAACCTTTGTTACTAACGCGAATGATCGTTTCTGCCAAAAGATGGCTCAAACTCAATTGTCTAATCTTTTCGCATTCCTGCGCGGCAGATGATAGGGGAATGGTATCGGTAACAACAACTTCATTCAAACAAGAGTCTTCGATGTTTTGTATCGCATCACCTGAAAGCACCGGATGAGTGCAATAAGCGGTAACACTGGCAGCGCCTTTATCCTTTAGAGCTTCTGCAGCTTTACACAAGGTACCAGCAGTATCAACAATATCGTCAGTGATGACACAGTTGCGATCCGTAACATCGCCGATTATGTTCATAACTTCAGCACTGTTAAATCGTTGTCGACGCTTATCGATAATCGCCAAATCGGCATCATTCAAACGCTTAGCAATTGCGCGCGCGCGTACTACTCCGCCAACGTCAGGTGAAACGATTACCATATCACTGATTTTTTTCTGTTTGATATCATCAAACATCGCCGGTGTCCCATAAACGTTATCCACTGGCATATAGAAAAAACCCTGAATTTGATCAGCATGTAAATCAACTGTAATCACACGCGAAAAGCCAACTGAAGCAATAATATCAGCGATAACCTTGGCCGATATTGGTACACGCGTTGAACGAATACGCCGATCTTGCCTGGCATATCCAAAATATGGAATCACTGCAGTAATGTTAGTGGCTGAGGCACGGCGCAAAGCATCACCAATGATAATTAATTCCATCAGATTTTCATTGGTTGGAGCGCACGTTGGCTGTACCACAAAAACTTCTCGACCTCGTACATTCTCCAAGATTTCCACCATTGTTTCACCATCACTGAAACGGCTAACAATAGATTTTCCCAAAGGAATATGTAAATGATCGGCAATTTTTTGAGCAAGAACTAAATTGGCATTACCAGTAAACAATTTGATCTCAGGCACGGTTGATTCTCGTAAAAATGGTAAAGCGACAGTTGAAATAAATAGGGATGAAATCAGAAAAAGAAAAGAGATATAGCCGTTAACACATAGCTTGATACTTCGTTGCACGCTTGCCTCGCTGCTCACATACGTAAGTGTATGCTCCGCTACTCGGCGGGCGCGTGCGCCTTGTCTGAAGCTATGTGTTAACGGCT